>OKVD01000007.1_pt1 | contig 375998 bp, 378 predicted proteins | sample 1606881 | NCBI WGS metagenome assembly OKVD01 (sample SAMN03281011, study PRJEB24777) | human gut metagenome | isolation source: fecal sample PR176 from 1 month old male Indian infant, caesarean delivered... | place: Singapore | collected 2006-01-13
CGTCGTTAATCAGCGCTGCCGCGTTTCCCTCCTGGTCAGTAATAGCGCCAGAGTATCCCTGAGGTAGATAGCTGTCAGCAATGAGCAGATTCAGTGCCGCGACGCCCGCGAGTGCATCGTCAACCGCGGCCTGAGACGGCATTTTCCGCCCGGTAGGCTGTAACGCACCACCATTGTTGATTACCTCAATAGCCAGCGAGCTGTCATCCGGGCTACGGTAATACGTGGTAGAGCCCTCTGGGATATTCGCGATATCTGCCTGTGCAGCTGCCAGAGTCATGTATTGCCGACTAAGAGGGATGAGGTTTTGGCGAGCCTCGCCAACAGCTGATTCACCCGCTAAAAGTATCTTTTTAATTGTTCCTCGAAGGGAGTCTCTTTCATTTTCAAGGCGATCAACGAAAGTGTCGCTATCGCTATTCATATAATCATCGTAAGCGAGAGCATTGTCATTCACATCTTTCATGCTGTTTGAAGGGCGTTGATTCCCGGTGTTATATCTTTGAGGCATAGTATATCCATTGAATATTAAATAAAATATTCACAATAAATGTTTATATAATACCAAGGAAATTATAACGCATGATATTCAATATCTAGCGAGTTCAATTTCAAGGCGTGTGAAATGCTGGATTTATTGATGGATAAGATTAGCTAATAAATTTTTTCTATAATCAAGCATACTCCTCAATAAATATAACACCTTTAGCTCCGTTCCCCCCTAACAAATTAGTGCCGAACGAAGCGTTAGTAGCAACAACTCCAGATCCACCACCTCCGTAGGTTGTAGCATTTATACCAGCACTATCATTACCAGGGCCAAATACATTACCCCCAAATGCTGATGCTCCACCAAATCCAGCTCGAGCACCAGATGATAATATGATTGCGTCTCCGCCAAGGTGACCAAAATCAAAATCAAGAAGTAACGCAGAATTTACTGACCCATAAGAATCACGTAGCGGACTCATACCATAAATACGATTAAGTATATTAGATGATGCCAGTATTTGCCCACCATTTCCGCCGAACACACTGGCAAAATCGCCAAAAGAAGTTACCCCACCCGTACCTCCATTATTCCCAGCGACAGCAGTACCTCCTTCACCTATGGTAAAGTCAACAGTATCTACTTCACGCATATCAATCAAAACTCTTGCGTGACACCCTGAATTTCCTCCACCACTACCAGATGTAAAACCGACACCATTTTGCGCCGGGCTACCACCAGCCCCACCACCGCCGATTAAGTCAGCGATAACAAACTTTACTGAATCCGGTTTCACATAAACCGAAGAAGAAGTTAATGCTTTCACATTAACAAGTCGCCCCCCGCTTGCTATTATTTTTATCGCCTCTACCACCTGGCTATCATTTGCAGGGTCTAGATTTATCCCCGCCCCTTCAACAACAGCAATCAACTCACGCTGAAATGTATTTAGCATTTCAGCATTAATAATAGTCGGTGATATCCCATTGGCAACATTGCCATTAGTATATTCACCATTAGAATCAGCTGTATCTGTTGTGCTTCCGACCTTTTTCATAATTAACCTTCAAGTTTTATATCTCTGAAAGATTTCCAGAGGCAATATCGAAAATATTTGCAAACTCAGGGGTTACTTCATATACCCCTTCATCATTAAACCCGAAAAGAATATAGCCGAATTTAACCAGCGTATAAGATGGAGCTAGTGCATTTATGCGGCACTCAAGCTGGCGATTCCCCCATGAGCGAAGTGGATCCCCGCAATAACTGAGGCCCACCCGTGCATAAGATATCGTAGTATCCTCGGCCTCTACCAACCAGACGAATGGCCAGTCATCGCCATTAAGTCCGTCTCCGCAAACAGATAATCCAGCACGCGCTTGCCTATATTCTTTTATGTCGATGGTGTAACCCATCGCAGCTGCAATACTGATGAAATAGCTTTTTGACTGACCACCGGTACTGATTAATTTTGAGACGATTGCGTTTTGTCGCTTGGCGATTGTATCGACCTCGCCAATGGAGCAATCATCAGGCAGTCCAAGCGTATTCTCCCAGTCAGTGAGCATGATGGTAGCTGTCTTAGGGAAAGCGCCACTAAGAAGAGACTGAGCATCATTATCACTACGTTGAAAACTCCTGGCCAGCGCTCGAAGCACTGCCGTCTGCACTGCATTTTTATCTCTTGTCCAGGATCTTCCTGAGGGGATTAAAGCCTGTAGCGCTTTAAGGTAGTCGTCAGTTGAGAAGAGGCTCATGTATAGTTCACCTCGCCACGAACGGCCATCTCCCCTATTCCCGGCTCAATATTTGCAGATGGGGAAACCAGAATGAAACCAGCCGTACCTGAAACGTCCCCTATGGCGCGGTTAAGGTCTGAAAGATAGATTTTCCCTGTCCCGAGAGGATCAGCAGATTCAAACAAAACGCTATCAATAGCGTCAGCTATAGCAGCAGTTGTAGTGCTGCTCGCATCAGAGATACCACTTATTTCAAAATCAATAACCCGCTCAGTAGGCGAACAGATATAATTCAGGGAGGTAACAGGGGTAAGCGGGTACATATAATCGGCCACCCTTCCCTGATCGCCTGTAGCCTTCACTGCACCCCATTCTTCCAGTTGCGATACGCCATCCGTACCAACCGGAAATCCATGGTTTGTTTTATCATTGCCATCACACATGATGTAAATGACAACGGTTCCGGGGCCCATTCCTCTACGGCGAACCCATGCTCGTGTAACGCCCGATACGGCCAGAGCCCATGTACGATAATCAGTATCGCTGCCACCCTGCGGAGGATTTTGAAACAACAAAAGTCCGCGCTGGCGAAAATCCTCTTCATCCTCAATATCAGCACCGCCGGTGGCTGGCTGAATGAGCGTGACCGTGCTTTCAATGCCAGACACATTAGCATCAAGGGTCAGGATAGTACCGGCATCAGCATTTCCCAGGCTGCCACCTCCAGTGACATCCTCGGTGATGTCAGGTAATACGGCGGTAACAGCAACTGTTGCTGTGCCAGAACTGCCTATCGTTACACCAGCATCTGTCGTGTACTGATAACCATCCGCGCGATTAATTACTGCACCCGCATCTAACGCCCTCCCTGATGTACCTTTGATTTGTGCTTCAGGTGAGCGAGCTGCGGTGGCTGCTTTACGGTAGGCCTGTTTAAGCGCCATCCATCCAGCAAGCCATTCATCTGTCGATGTAAAAGGGGTGCATTGTCGGGCAATATAATCCAGATAGGCATAATGCAAGTGCGCCATGCCAGCGTCCATATCAGCCAGCACCTTCAAATTTCCGAACCGGAGCAGAGCGCCGACCTTCTCCAGCTCCGCCTGCATGAACTGTTGATTTTCTGTTCTCAGCTCACTAAGCGTTTTTCTTTTAAATGGCATTGTTCAGTTGCTCCCATAACCAGAAGAATTTGAATTCTTGCCAGTCGCCGTCCGGGGGAAGATAACGGATGATAAGATTCAGCCTGTTCGGAAAAACGATTTCTGAGGTCGCCTGTATTTCCCTGGCGATTCCGTCACTTTTTATCCATGCCAGCGCTTCTTCAGCATATTGCTCTGCTCGCATAGCTACGTCGCGGGTCAGTTTTTCTCTCCGCAATAACCACAGACGTGAACCGATTGTTTTCTCATTTCCCAGATCGCCCCACCATCCCCGGCGATCCGTCCCTTCATATGGGTCATCTGCGCGCGCAAGGCCATCGGTAAAAAGGCTGATCAACACGGCGGTATGCATATCATTGTCAGAGGTGAGAATGCCGAAATTCTCCTGCCAGTCGGCCTGCATCTCATCAATATTCCAGAAGGATGAAATATCACTCATCAGATACCTTCTCTGTGGTTTTTTCACTGGTGACAGTGCTTTCACCTGACTGAACCTCTTTCACGTCATGATCGTGAATGTTGTAGGCGTCACGCAGTTGTTTTACGGTTTTGGTGTTTGAATTGCAGTTGTCTACAATGTCGCCGGTGCACTTGAACATCGGCGTGTTGGCAAGGATGGAATCAGAAGCATTGATAGTGACGGTAGTGGCATTATTGACCTCTACGTTTTTACCCTTAGCATCAATGAAGACTCCATCTTCCGTCAGCAGGATATTCAGACCCCACTGGTTATACATCACCGACTCACCTGACTTTAGTCCTGAATGTCGGTATCCCTGATGGTTGGTTGCAATGACCACTGGATTAGAGCGATCGCCACCCAGGAATGCGAGTACAACATCAGTACCGGCAGGAAGGCCGGATGAAAAGCCAAACTCTGCGAGCCTGTGGGCGCTGGCAACCTCCAGAGGTGTCTGATACTGCACTGACTGCGTTCCGCCATCATCTTTCATCGCAGTAATTCGACCCACACCCAGTATGCTGGCGATACGGTTAGCAAAATGGCGAAACTTGCTCATTGGTTGAATCCTGCAAGTTGTTGGTAGAAAGCGTAAGGCTGAACGGCAAACGCTTCTGGAGGCATTAGCGTTAGCCTGGCATGGGTGCCATCGCTGTCGCGCATAAACGTTACGTCGGCTATCAGCAACTCGGTATTAGGAAGCTTTAGCGTGGGAATATTTACAGGAATCAGCGTATTTGGCTCCCATAGCTTCCCGGCTTTATCCCGCCAGCTATCTATCGTGACGCTCAGTTGCTTTGAGCGGCCATAACGCCTGTTCATCTCCCAGTCAATCGCGCGCTGTGCCTGCTGAGACGCCATCAGGGTGCTTTCAACGATAACGATACGCTTTCGATAGCGCATTTTTGCCGCTTCCGGATCGCGCGCGGTAGCCAGAGTTACTGAGTCATAAGCAGTATCAGGCGAAAACCCAGCTATTGGTGAAATACTCATCGAGATGCCAACATAGTCAGAAAACCTTTCCGACATATCAGCGCGGTAGTACGCCTGCTCTATGTTTTCCCCTTCTGCGACACCACTGGCAGCGCGACGGGTTCCCACTCGCGTGAGAAGCAGGTTACCGTCCGGAAGGTCATAATAAAGCAGCGCAGACCAGCGAGTTACTCGCTCAATTATTTCCTGCGGAGACTCCCCCCAGTTAATTGTGAACTGCGGTACATTAACCAGATCACTAACATCGCAGGAAACGCTGATGCCATACCATGAGGCCAGACGGGAAGCGATACTCAGCGCATCACTTTGGTTGATGACATTGTTTGGCCACTCTGCAGAGCAGTCAACCAGATCCTGACACTTGCTGCGCCCGTTCGCCTGCACTTCATGTCTGGACCGTGTAATTGACGGCTCCCAACTGTCAACGTAGCCCGTCAGGACCAGATCATTACCGATTCGCACTTCGCAGGACTGTCCCTCCTGCACCAGTTGCTTATCATTAGTACCCGGGTAATAGTCCATTAGCCCAAGACTAAAATCGGACGGGAATCGCTCTATGCTTCTGGTAACACGAACTGAATCCCATCCCTCTATTATTTTATTGCCTACCGTTAACCTAACCGTATCCAGATCGTCACTCATTGCCGTAATACCTTCATCGAAACAGGCATAAATGCCGGATGGGGAACGCTGGACTCCTGAATCAGCTCGTCCGCTCTGGAAGCATCCTGGTATAGGCGGCTGGCGAGAGTAAGCGCAGGAAGAGGCTGGGCTGAATTAAATTGCATTAACTCGCTCAAACCACCAGAAATGGCTGACATGGCCTCAAGAAATGAAGATCTGACCAGCAACAACTCACCGTATAAATCATCATCGGCTCTGTCACCAGCAACCATAAGCGCGGCATCAAGCTGGTTAGCTACACGCCGGGTTATTTGCTCCGCTTCATCGCGGCTGGTAGGGTTGGAGTCAGATGCTGCTGTGGCCATAGCAGCACTGCATAAGACGATAATCAGAGTATTAACGGTCTGTGCAATGTCGGCGCTTGAAGTCGAATTCTGATATTCGGTGCTGGTTGCATTTGCCAGCTTTTCCAGTGCCGTAATACGCTCGTTAACACCGCCGGTGCAGTTGAGAATATAATTAATTAAGTCGGCTGTACGCTGGATAAAATCATCAATAGTTGTTGAGTTATTCAGCGTGGCAGCGGCGTCAGTAATTCCCTGCCTGTCCATAATGGCTTGAGCAGATACCTGATCAGATAATAATTGAAAATCTTCCGCATCATCTGCAGATGTTCCACCAGTTAATCCAGATGATGAGCCTCCTACAGTGCCTTTGCTATATCGACCATATCGCTCATTACCAAATGTTGATTTCAGCACGCTACTGATATTTGTCACTTCATTAATGGTGCTGTTAACCATATTTGACCAAAAACTTATCGTGCTTTTTATTGTTTTTATTGCCTGGCTAACCCCACGCATTTCAGCTTTAACACGTGCAATGGTACTAAGAACCGTAGTGCTTACCAGTTTCAGGTAGTTTGTTTTAACCGTTTTTGATGATGCACTACTACCGGTTATAGCAAATACTTTAATGCCGGACTCAATGAGTGTAAGGGTGAACTCAAATACTCTCCCACTCTTCATATCTCCGGAAAGGCTTAGGCCATTTTCAGGAACAGAAACAGTCATCTCACCAAGCGTGGGATGAATTAGTGTCCCGCTACCCTTGGTTTCACAAGCGGCGATCAAAGCTATCCTCTGGGATATGGCATCCCCACCACCGTATATGAGGCTATCCTGAACGAGGAAACCTTTGAGGACAAAACGACGGGTACCTCTCCCCATATCCTCTATCCAGGCGGTATCTCTGTAAGGGTATTCATGCACTGCCTGACGGCGTCCGTGACTCCCCTCTTCACTGATGATGGCAAAGGGGACGCCACGGAAGGAGCATGGCCGAAGCTGACTCTGCCAGTCATCAACCGTATCCCCACCCATCAGGGATGTGATCGCATCCTGAATGATTGCCATCAATCCTCCGGAAATAAAAAACCGCCGGCACAGGCGGTTATATGTTAATAATTCATGGGAGTAGTAATTTTCCCATTATTTTCTACTTTATAGGTTTTCCTCTCTCCTTTATCGTTAATCATGGTTATTTCCAGTTTTAACGGTTGTTCAGCCAGGGCATCAGCAAGGGATCGAGTTATATTTTCGGCAATCACGTTAACATTTCCGTCTCCTTCGCCAGGAGACAGTATGGAAGGTGCCCCTCCTCCACCTCCTGCACCAGAAATGATATCCCGGCGCTGCTGCGTCAACCTTTCCGGACTTCTCAGTCCAGACCAACGATCATCCATAATGGCAGACTGAATAGCGTTGCTAAGTTGATCTTCAGAGTATGGTTGTGAGCCCTGTTCGTGCTGAATCATTGAAGCCATTAATGCCTTGAGGACTTCTGGGTTATGAAGGTCAAGCCGTTGATCGGCTCCATACCCAGTTCTTGAGGTCACATCGTCAATATATGCACGCGTATTATTTTCAGAACGCGGGGCATACGTATGAATAAATCCTCTTGGTGTATTATTTCCACGGTCACCATAAAGCATTAGCTGACGAGCCATTGCAGCGAGCCCATCGTTATCACTGGCAAATGTAGAAAACCCCTGATTTCGCCCCGTTGAGTTTGAAGCCTCTCTCAGATTTCCAGGGTTATGGTTTCTAAATCCCAGAGTGTTTTTTCCATCTGGGTTATAAATGACAGGACCTCTTTCAGGTTGAGGTCTTGTAATAGCGCTAACATCATCAAGAAGTTGCTTAGAACGGTCCTGACTATAAAAATATTGACGATATTTCTTCCTTGCCTCATCGGTCATAACGCCAGCAGTCAACTGGTTTTTTTCATTCCCGTTGAGGCTCTTCTGAAATTCAGGGTCTGCCAAAGCCCTGCGCATCAGTTCTGAATCATCACCTTTATTCTGCCCTGCAAATCGACTTAAAGATATATTGTCAAAATTATTTGCCAACATATCTGTAAAGCCATTGACCATATCAGTAAGGCCGTTATTATCAAGCGAGGCATAAACCTTACGTTCAAGCTTTGATTTGAATCCATCCCATGAGGCGCTTGCTTCCTTAACTGCAACATCAAAGCTTTTTAATTGCTGGTTGAGCGCAGGATCTACTGTCAACCCCACCTTATCCGCTTTTGCCAGAAGACCAGCATATTTTGCGCCTTCACGCATAAGCGTCAGCATCTCAGGTGTTAAACCCATCGCATCGGCAAATGACTTTTGTTGATCGGGTCGAAGTTTTGGGAAAATCCTTGCAATGGACTCAAGCGTCCTTAGCGTGTTGACAGAACCATCATTATTTCTTTCAATTTGGGCGCCAATCTGTGCCATTGCAGCCATGACGCCAGCGTTTTTACCGCTATTTGCTTCGTTGAGAGACTTGAAAATTCCCTCGATAGAAGATGCAGCACTTTCACTGTCAGCCCCTACAAGCTGCAGAGCCCCGGAAAGCCGGGAAAAGTCCTGAACACTCATAGCAGTATTTTGCGCATGCGTGTTCAGGTCATAAGCGCCTCTGGCTGCTTCCCGGTAGCTTTCTGCAAGCTTACCTGTCGCATATGCTGCGCCACCGATAGTACCGATAACTCCACCAGCCAGCCCAAGCCCAGCCAACTTGCCTGCGAGTTCTCCCACTATTTTCATGGGGGGAATCATGTCGCCAATAAACTGAACGTTATCGCGTGCAGTCCGGGCCATAATATCCAGCCTGGAATTATATCCGTTCAGCCCATCAATCGTCTCCTGCCCACCTAACTGCAAGCCCTGCCGGGTCTTCTCCAGTTGGGGTTCAAGGTTGCGAACAGCCTCGTCGATCTGTGCTATTGCTTCGCTGACATGATCACCGGCCACCAGTTCAAAATCAAAAGAGTTACTCATCGCGTGAAGATTTCCTGATTTTGTTAATCCTTGAGGCCTGTGATACCCACCACTTCAGACGGGAGTAGGTCATGCCCCACGCCCTGTCCTCAGTCCAGCGGAAATAAAATGTCACTTCAGCAGCAAGTTCCTGCCATGCTGTCAGGGCTGCCAGGTCAAAAAACTGAGCAGATAAACCTCGCACTTGCGGAAGTCGATAAAGTCCATCGGCTGCAGCACGCTTTCGCGGGTGTCAGATACCAGAGAAATCAGTAAGCGCATTGCCGCAAGAGAGGTTGAAGAAGACTGTTTTTCGTAAAACTGCTCAGCCTGGCTCAATGTCGGCGCTTTAAGCTCAAGTTGCTCATAGCGCGTTTTCTGTGCCACATCTTCAAGAGGCGTTGTAAGAACAATGATTTTCGTACGTTCTAATTCAGCCATCTTAGTTCTCCGTGACCTCAAACCCTTCCCAGCGAACATCGAACACTGCATCTTCGCTTTCAACTTCCTGGACGTTTACCGTCCAGAGCCCTCGACCAATGATTGTTTTGCCATTCGCCAGTTCCGCGATGACGTTTACATTGGTCTGTTTGTTAAAGCCCTGCACATTTGTGCCGCCACTATCGCGCAGGCGGGCAGAAATGTACGGCGCAACAGGCTTTTCTTTATAACCGTGTACGCCATCCATTCCGGTCAGCGTGGTACGGTTTACCGTTGAGGGCTGGTATTTGAACGAGCCTTCAACCATGACCGACACACCGTTAACGGTGACATAGGCAGTACCGGCAATGCGGTTAGAAGTATCAGCCATGACTTATGCTCCTGTTGATTCAGCCTGCAGGCGGAACTGGTTAAGCAGCGCAAAAATACGCAGCTGATTGATTAGGGTTCCCGGCCACAACACATCGACGCGGTTCGGATTTGATGCGTTTTGTTCAACGATAATATTTTTCGCGAACGCTTCGGCATCCTGTGCATAGCCGTTAAACACCAGCGTCTGGTATTCAGCGATCTGATCGGCTTTGATGATATTAGGCGTGACAATCGGCTGCCCGGGTGCAAAACGGGTTCCATCTGCGGCCAGCTTCATTCGCCCGAATTTACTGGTCACGGCGGTCCGAAGGTAACGCGTGACGAACATCAGGCTGAACAACGTTTCTACCTGAAGATAGCTATCGTCTTCGTCGCCGTAGCTGTTTTTCTGATAGGTGGTGATGACGTTTTCAACGTTGACAGTCCCATCATCAGCGACGGTGTACGTTGAAATACCGCTATACAGAAGGTTATTGCGCTCGGTCAGCTCAAACCGGTCTGACAAATCTGGTGCCAGAACACCATAAATGGGCAGGCTCTGCAGAGGACGACCAGGATCATTGCGCAGGCTCGGAGCAGTAGCCCCAACCAGCGCAGCTGACCAGATGTAACGTGGAGTTGGAGAACGATAGACGCCCAGCAATGTTTCGTGCTGGTTATTACGCGTCTCGCCCTTCGTTCCCAGCTCGGCATAAGTTCCAGACGTAGTACCGAAGGCGTGGCCATAAAGTTGTTTATCCCACGCCCAGCGGCCAGAGGCATCGTTAAGAAACGCCTTCATCGCATCAAGAGATGCGGTGTCGTCGTAGGGGTTAACGATAAAGTCAAAGGTTTTATCCTGAAGATTGCCGAGCGCATCGACAAAATCAGGAGCACCTGCGCCACCAGACATTGCCGTGATCGTGAGAGCCAAGCCAGCCGGTGTGACTTCACTCCCCTGCGTGCCGAGATAGTTAAGGCGAATATCAATGCCATTACCCAAAAGCCCAGCATTTTTTGCAGTAAGCTCGACGGTATCAGTGGCGTCAGATTTTACGGCAGCAGTAACCGGCAGATCGGTTTTCTTGGAAATGGCTGCTACCATCGCTGCGGCAATCTGTACTGGCGTATCAGTTGCCAGGACGGTCATTTGCACGCGGATCCCGGCGATATAGAGCGAGATAACCCCAGCCTCAGAAGCCTGAGAGGTAACTTTAATAGTCCCTTTAGCAACTGTCATAGATTCAGAGTCATCTGCCAGAGGCAGGATCCAGACTTCTGCAGCGGTATCATTCTTTTGATACGCCGTCATCATTCCATGCAACTGAGAGCCTTTGCCACTCAGGTCCCCTACTCCATTCGGGGAGGAAACTTTAACAGGGATATTGGGCACCGCTGATCCACTGGACAGCATCTGCCCAATCAGCAGAGTGCGCTGGGTTGCCGTAGCGGTATTGGCCATGGAGTTGTCAAACTCCACGTAAAACAACGACGTCCGGAGGTTACTGGGGACGCGTGAAAACGGAACGGTCATTTACTGTCGCCCTCTTTTTGAACGGTGCTCTTTACACCTTTTTCCTGAACCGGGATTACGTCGCCATCCTTCAGTCGGCGGCGCCAGAATGTATTATCCGGCACGTCAGCGCCTTCTTTGGGCAATGCTTCGCCCCGGACAGGACAGCGCACGCTGAGCCCATCTTTAGGTTTTACAAACATGGATTACTCCTGAAGGTTAATACTGGTTCCCGGACGCGGCGTACCGTCAGGCATGGTTATAGTGATATCGACCCCTTCGAGCGGAGGCGGGTTAACAGGATAAAAATCTTCCGGCCCCTGATAATGCTCAATGTCGATTTCAAACAATAACTGCCCCATATGCGCCTCACCGTCAGCGTCAACATTTATCGTTGATCGCACTTCCGCGTACTTCTGGATTTTTCTGGTGAGTTCATAGCTATTGATAACAGCCCTCTCAACCTGCTCTCGCAAATTTTCCAGGGCTGTTTCAGCACGCATGGCGCCATCATCATCAGTTTCACCATCATATTCCTGGACACGACCAGTAATACGAACGGTTGTTACTGTGGTGAAGGCTGGCGTATTACGCCCAAGCGCTTTCTTGTGGTCAAAAGGAGTCTGCACCAACAGCGCAGGATAAATCGCCGATGAGGTTGGCCAGTCACGCGGAGAATAAACGCGGTCGCCCGCATCGGTATGACCGATAAGGGCTGTAACCACCATAGTGCGAATAGCTGAAGCATTCATCGTGATTTCACCACATTCAGAACCAGGCGAGATCCGCCATGGCTGTCAGGGTTGATATTGGACACCACGAATAACTGATTAATGACGTGACCACCCACAGTTTTAATGAATACCCGATCGGATACTTCTGGCTGAGGCTTCCCAAGACGCCGGAATTCGGCATCACGAACACCCAGCATTGGACTTGAGGTGTTAATCACAGAATCCCCATCAAGATTTTCATCTACCTGGGAATACCCGCGGTCAAAAATTCCGTTAATCGTGAATGGAGCACCGACTTTAGGTCGGTACTCATGCTCATCACCAAAGACACCATGAAGCGGACTTAAAAGATGTAAATCCCAGTCCACGCCCATAGTGATTACTCCGAAGTAACGCTAACCGCCGGGGCCGCAGAGAGTAAACGCTGGCGCAGAACCTGAATATCAGCAATGACGCCAGCAGCCAGCAAGCGAGCAGCGTCATCACCAGATACCAGAATGCGCGTGTTTTCCCGGTACACAACGCCGTCATGACGGATACAGTTGCCTTTGAGCACAACATACTCAGGCGGTGCTGCTTCTTCGTTGCCTGACTCATCACCACCGGATGAATCTGCAACATCTCCGTTATACTGCTGATCACCGGTATCTACGCCATCGGCGCCCGCCCCCTCAGCATTAAGGTCGTCAATCCCGGTCCCGCCGTCGTTCAGGTCATCCATGACCGAAGATTTCGTTTCTTTAGCCATATCAGACCACCATGGCGCAAAGCGATGCATTCACACGGCTTGGGATAACCAGCGGCGCGGACTGCATCAGGATGAGACGTTGTGCTGGGTTCTTTTCAACCCAGCTCTTGGGCGCATAGGCCAGCGGACCATAGTTGAACTCCGGATCCAGGATAACACCAAAAGCACGCGTCCCCATCAGGTCGGCGCCGCTCATAATGACAGCGCCATCGGGGATCATCGGTTTTTCGACGTTATCGGTCGGGTCGATATACCAGTCGTTATACAACCACAGGTCGAAGTTACCCCACCGACCCTTATAGACCGCCCCTTTATTAATCTGGGCGCCAGGGTTGATCTGGTTGCCGTAAGGGTTCATGTTCGGGAAGGTGATGGCGTTGTCTTTGATAGTGGTATCCAGACGGAACGCACGCCATGACTTGTTCGTGAAAACGAGGTCGGTTGGCACAGCACCGGAGTTCTTCAGAATTAGCGTCTGCCATTCTTCAATGTCGTCAGACGGCTGAGTATTGGTGGCCCCGGCCGCTACGGACTGAGGCCATTTATCCGAGCCGCTCAGCGTGATTGTCAGGTCTGAAGCTCGGCCAAAGTTTACCACTTTGGTTTCATACCCTTCGCCGACTACGGTAACCGTACCGGAAACCAGCGCGCTTGAGGCCATCCATTCCAGACGACGGTGAATCATGTCAATCTGGTCAGCCATTTCGAATTGCAGGTTAAGCATTTCACGCTCGCCAGCAGTATATTCGCCACCGATACGCTCACCGATCATGCGGCGAATCGGTTTGCGGAGATCCGGCGCCCGCAAATCTTTAATGTACGCGGGCTTGAAGGTATTAGTCTGGTATTTACGGCTCTCTACCACTTTACCTTCGACCAGAGGTGAAACAAACGGAGCCATACGGCGAAGACCAACATCAACGTCAATGGCCACTTCTTCGGTTTCGTAGGTGACTACGTTAGGAAAGAAGCGATCGAGCAGCCAGTTCTGGCTGGTCAGCAGGTTGGGAACTACCTGAACCAGCACACTGGTATCATAAATATTGTCCATATTCAGTCTCATGATAATGCCAGCATTACGCTGGCAAAGATTGGAATGAGTTAGCCCCTGCCAGTTAAAGCATTAGGTCAGGTGGCGAGAGGGGTAAATCAGGAAGCGGCTACTGGCGCCTGAAGGCTGTCTTTCAGGAAAATTGCCAGCGGACGAAGCGCAGATTTCAGGTCAGCAACGGTCCAGGTATTATCGTAAACAATACGGTTCTGATTAAACTCACCCATGAGGTACAGACCGCCGTTTTGATCCGTGATTGACGCGTCGACGTTATCAACCAGGATTGCTGCCGGGTTTTGGCTGCCGTCAGTGGCAGTTTTTACACTTTTGGTGTATTTGCCACTAGCGGTGATTTTGCCGAGAACAGTACCGCGCAGAAAAGTACCGCCGGTAATGGTTCCGGAATCGGTAACCAGCTGAAGAGTGCTGACAACAAGCTGATCGGGAACGAACAGAGAGCTTTTCATACCCGGAGCGAACTGATTCTGACCAAACTGATCCATTATTTCTCTCCTTTGGTGGAGTTGTAGAGACTGGTCATTTTGCTTACCAGTGCCGGTTTACCGCCGGGCTTATTTTCGCCATCTTGTCCGAGTCGAACATTATGGCTTTCCTGCATACGCTGATCGAGAGTGCGCTTAAGGGCGCTCTGGGGCTGAGATGCTGGCGCCGTAGAGGCCAGTACATCGATAGCGGTAGCAGAACTCATCCCTGTATTGAAAGCAAGCGAGGCGGCCAGCGCCGGATTCGCTGCGGCATGCTTACTGCCGAAAATACGAGCACAGCGCTTACGCTCGGCAATGCGTGCATTTTTCACCGCTTTGCTTTCTTTGCGGTCATCATCACCATCATCGTCCGGATCGTCTTCTTCGGAAGCGCCCGGGTCATCGCCATCATCTTCGGCGTCTTCTTCGGGGTCTTCTTCTTCCGCATCATTATCCGGGTCATCTTCGGCGTCATCGTCACGTTCATCTTCTTCAGCGCGACGGGCTTTAGATTTTTTGGTTTTTTTATCTTCCTCCTCTTCGGAGGCCGACGCGCCACGTCCGAGAAGATGAGCAAAAATAAATGCTTTCTTTGCCATTTCAGGCTCCTGTCTTTTCAAGTAAATGTCTGAACGCGGCATCTGGAGGGCATACCTCATCAGCCAGTCCAAGGTCCACACCATCAGCAGCCATAAAACAGGCGGCCTGAGTACTTTTAATCACCTTCGCGCTTATGCCGCGATTTCTGGCGACGGTATTTACGAACAATTCCCCCATGACATTAATATCCTGCTGGATGGCATTGAACGCCTCTTCAGAAAGTTCGCGCAATGGCGATCCCTCCGCTTTACGGCTGCCGAAAGTAATAATGGTCACTTTCAGCCCGTCATCTTTAATTCGCTGCGTCCAGTCGAGATGCATGGTGATAACACCAATCGATCCCACTCCACCGGTTCGCGGAACAGAAATATGGTCAGCTGCGCTGGCGATAGCGTAGGCGGCGGAATAAGCGCTTTCTGTCAGAATGGCATGAATAGGCTTTTTCCCTCGCGAGCTGTAAATAACATCAACCAGGTCGAAACAACCCGCGACCTCACCACCGGGCGAGTCAATGTCCAGGCAGATACCTGAAACATCCTGGTCTTCCATGGCAGTGAGAAATGCCTGACGGATCCCGTCATAACCGGTCATGCCGCTATAAGGGCGCAGACTGCCTAGCTTCTGCACCAGCGTTCCGTAGATGGGAATAACCGCAATACCCAGCACATTCTCATATCCGGGGTCGTTACGTGATTCCCGCCCGCGGTTGTCATCGAAGCCGTACCAGTCATCATCCATCGCCAGAGACGATTCGATTTTGGTGATACCAAACCGATCCATCACGGATGCCATAATGACTTCGGCTTTACTTGGGTGTAGCGCCAGCGGCGTATTAAATAATCGCTGGGCCAGATGAGGTAGATTCACTTTTCCTCCGGATCGGTAATAGTCTGGTTGGCGAATTTATCAGCCTGCGCCCAGCTTGGAAGTGGAAGCCCTCTCTTCAGGCATGACTCAATCTCCAGCTGACGCTGATCAAGCACCTCCTCCCAGTCTTCGCCGACGTTTTCACCCACTTCAATTTCAAGCGTTGATAGACCTGCATCCAGACCAAGAATGGCGCCTTTTTTCTCTGCAACCGGATCCACCCAACCGCGACCAGGCCCCATCCAGCGCGCGCGGGAATACGCTGCGCGAGCGTCGATAAAATCTGGGGCGCCAGATGGCAGAGGCAAATCCTCATTGTCGTGGACTTCTTCAACAAAGGCCGTCAATAAAGGCTGAGCGGTACCCATGGAAAAATCATCACGTCGCCTGGTTAGCGTTTTCCATGCTTCAAGCAGCGAAGAACGTGCGGAGCTGTAGTTAACATCTGACCAGTCCTGCGTTACCTGCTGAGGTGAAAGCCCAGTGCCGGAAGAAAAGTTACGCAACACTGCTGATTCGAAGACTTCGAAGTTGCTGTAAGGGCGAGCGGCATTCACTGTCGTGATTTTTTCGCCGGGGTAAAGAATCGGCATCCTGGCGCCGTTTTGCAGAGTCAGCCTACGATCATTGTGAAATTCAACGCGGCCGTCCTGATAAGCCCCCAGACTGGTGTCATCAAAACTCTCCCCCATCGCGGCCTGAACCATTTCAGAATCGTACGGTGACTCGATATAGGCGGCAAAAATGGCATTCAGAATGGCGGCTTCCAGTTCGCTTTGATCATACTTAACAAGCATTTTCAGACGCTGAACAACCGGCGTCAGGATACCGTTACCACGATGCTGAGCACCTCGCTCATGGTCAAAATCATGAACAACATGCGGGCGCCCCCAGGAGGTTTCTCTGGGTATACGCCGCCATGTCATGGTCTTGGCACCGCTCCACCAGTCGCCGATATGCGCTTCACGAATGTGATAAGCAACTGGCGCGCCGTCTTCATCAATTTCTACACCGCCGCGAATATTTGGCATGTCGAAATTCTGCTGAGGGTTGCTAAGCCTGTCTGGATCGACGACCTGTACTGTGGTGGCATAACGCCCTCTGCCCGGTCCTAATCTGTCAGGCCGGTACTGGAGAAGAAGCAGCGCATCACCATCAATAAGCTTGTGCCTAAAGGACAGGCGAAGCATCTGAGGGATAGTTAGCTTGCGCTCAACATCACAGTATCGGCCAGTGTCATAGGCCCACGTGCGCCAGTGGGCCTCCAGCGCTTTTCCGTACTCTTCAGCCCACGTAGAGTCAAAGGCTTTATTCCCGGTGACCATACGTAGCACCCGATAATCGGGTTTCATAATAGGCCGGAAATTAGCACCAACAGCATTATCCAGGAGACGCGTAATGGCGCCGCATGCCCAACCGTCATTTCGAACCAAATCACGTGCACGGGAAACAATGCGATCGCGATAAATGTTTATTTCGTTGTCCGGAGACCATAATGCCGGTTGCCAGTTCGCCAGTTGATCACTGAACGAATCAGCAGCGTCATAGGGTATCCGACTGCCACCTGTGAGCATGCTGGGCCGTGCGGAACGATACGGAGTACCATCCGGGCCAAGAATTTGCACTTTATTCATCAGAATCGAAACCTCACTGGCTTCCGTGGTCTGGCGACGATACCCAACTGAGCCTGTAGTAACTGAATCAGCGCCAGCAGGTCAGCCAGGGAGCTTTGCTGATAAGATACCGACCGTGTCCCGTCTCCCTGCGAATAGGAAAATGAAACACCGCGACTCCCGGTTGTTAAATCAATATATGCCTGCTGAGCTTTCTGCAGGGCGTCCCTGAGCTGCTCATCAGTCATTGAGCCAGCCAGCAGACTGGTATTCCGGTTGAACATGGTTTTCCTTATTGCGGCAGGAGTTTAGAGATTTTCTTACGCTTGACGGTGGCAGGTTCATCAACAACTGCCCCGGGTAGTTCGTAACTGATTTTTTCTTCTGGCACGGATGGCGCCGGTAAGAATTTCTCAGGGTTGGCTTCGAGGTTTGCAGCCCGAACGTTGAGCTTTAACCCCATATGCTTGAGACCACACAGAGCGGCATAGCTATAAACAAGACAGTCGAGCGCTTCGTTCGCCCTACCGGGAATAGGCTCCCAGATACTGAACCGCTGTCCGGCCACAACTTTGTAAACCAGTCGCTCAGCCAGTAGCTGATTGAAATATCCGAGGTCACGATCATCCGGGAAGTGCATATAGCCAGCTCCTGCAACTCCTAAAGCTGGCGGTTCAAGATGCAGACGACCACGGACAACATCTTTCGCAGAGTTCACGCCAATCATAATCGGGCGGAAGCTGGCTTTGCTTTTCGACGAAGGTCGTTTGGTTGGCCAGACTGGATTACGCTTACCGCCCTGAGCGGATTCACCTTTGATTGCCCAGACGCGACGCCCCAGACGCTCTTTAGCAAATTCGTAAACCTTTTGGGTGTGATGGCCGCCTGAGTCCATACATGTCGCCATGACATGCAGGCCTCGACCATCCGCCCGGCGCCAGATTTGCCTCAGATACGCATCAAGGCGCTTCCATGGTTCATCTGTTTCCAGATCTCCATAGATGACGTCATGCGCGACTGACCAGGACTCCTCGTCTCTACCCCACCCGGTAATAGTGATTTCGAAGCGATCATCCTGCGTATCCACTCCCGCAGTTAACAGCGCCACCCCATCAGAAACAGGAGCAGGGAAAACTTCGCGACGCGATAGCAAGACATCAACCGGTAGCTGTTTCCCGTGGTTAGGCCTATGCGGTAATCCCATTTGGGTGTTCCACCAGGCCTGTTCCCTGTCGGGGTCCCCTTTAGCATCAAGGTATTTCTTCGCAATATCCGATGGCTTGTCTTTTTGCCATGGGCTAAAAAGCTTTGATGCCTGATAACCGGCATGATGGTTATCCAGCGCTTCGGCTCCGCAGTCCGGGCAGATGGCCCGATACACAGCGTGCCGCTCCGATTTTGACCAGCGCCATACTGCATCAACGCTACCATCATCGTTTTCATGCCATCTCTGGTCATACTCCATTAATGGTGAATGACGGGATCCACAACATTCAAACGGCTTGGTTTGATGCCAGCGTATAGTCTGCAATGCCCGGAGTCTCTCACCCTCAGACCAGCCAACACCGCAGCATTCGCAGTGAATCATCGCCGATTTTGTCAGGTGCTTATCGCCGTCTTTTGGCCACTGGACATGTTTAAAGAAGTCAAGAAACTGACGATGGCCACAATGGGGGCAGACTACGGAAGCTCGCCGCTGATCTGACTCCTCATAACTGTCAGCAATTCGGCTTTCATCCTCTACTGTAGGAGAACAAGCTCGTACAGAGAGCCATGTAAGGCCAAATGTCGCCGTTCGCTCCTCTGCCAGAGCAATAGGATCCCCCTCGCGAGTAATCGGGTATTTATCCACCTCATCTGCCAGGAGCACACGGATTGGTCGGCGTGCGAGGTTATCGGGACTACCAGCACCGGCGAGAGCCAGAAAACCGCCGGTAAAAGATTTATAAAGGATGGTTTCTTTTGAGCTTTTCTGTTTTGTATCGCCGATAATTTTGCGAAGCACTGGCGTTACTCTGACCAGAGGGCTAATACGTTCTTTTGAGAACTGCTCTGCAGCTTCTTCTTTCGGCTGCAGAAGCAAAATTGGACATGGATCAAGGTGTGCAAAATACCCAAAAAGGTTTTCCAGCAGCGCAGTCTTCATTAACTGTGTGCAGCACATCACCGTAATGATATGGACCCCTGATTCAGTCGCGGCAAGCATTGGTCCGCGAGCAACTTCTACAGTTGAGGTTTCCCATTTCCCCGATGTACTCCCGGCCTCTTTTGCCAGCTTGCGGTAATCATCAGCCCATTGGGGAACGCTGATACGGGGAGGTGGGGTCCAGCCTTTTCTGACGCTCAGAAGAAGTCTTTCAGTCTTCTGCTGGGTTAAATTCTGGCTCTCCGAGGACTGAGATATGTTTGTGGACATGTTCAATCAGCACCTCTGTCATCCTGTCTGCCGGTACGCCAAGATCAGCAGCCATTAACGGCGCCACCCTTGACGGCCAGTTGAGCCAGGAATCACGCTGTTGGCGAAAGGCGTTAAAAAGAACCTCCTCGGCTACAGTCATTTCAATGAGCTGACCATCTTTTTGCTGAAACTCTAATTTTGTCAGTAGTGCCAGGTAGTTTTCTTTTACACGACGCGCCTCATCGAGTGATAACTCTGAGCCGTTTTCCAGAATGAAATCCTTGGCAATTTTTTCCAGTGGTGGAAGACCATTATCATCAGGATCATTCACGACTGGTGGCGTAGGGGGAATGTTCTTTTTGGCTGGCGGCAGTGCGTCGTTTTTAGAGGGACGGTTGACGGTTTTTCTGTATTTTTCCAGCTGTGCGTTTGAAGCAGCAACGTCAATATCATCGCCAGACATGATCAGCCATCCCCTGCTTTTCCACATCGTGACTGTTTTGCGACTGACATTGTGGAGTTTGGCAAAATCAGACTGGTTCATTGTTACCTCTGAGTTACCTAAGTCTGTTACCCAAATCTGTTACCCTGGAAGATAAGGTAACAACATGGGTAACAAATAATTTTTCGGAAATTCTCTTATAAACAGGAACAAACATGAAAATGAAACAAAATGTAACTGTTACCTGTTACCCAAATTTGAAAACTTGTAGCTAGGAAAACACTGCGGCGCGCAATGCCCGTGCCTTACAAAAGGCTCAGGAAGGACCCATTTTTGATAATGATTCTCATCTTCGGTTGACCTCATCTTTCCCGATAGTCATCCCCGGGTGAAAGGCAGGATGGCGTCAGTTGCCAAAGCTTCTCGCGGGTGTTGAGGGTGCAGAATATTGAACCGTCGGTTCGAAGTACGTAAGAGGGGAAGTACGCTCCCTTATCATCATGTACAATCGTAGACACCATAGGCATGCCATTGAAGACACCCTGAAACGTACCGTCATGTACAAACCTTTCAGTCACTTTTAGAGGCTCTGAAGGGTTTACCCATGTAATAGCATGTAAGGCTCTCGCCTGAGCCCAGGCATCAGCACTGAAGTAAAGAGTCGATGTCTGGTTATCAAAATAATTAATGGTAAGGTTCTCTACTGACTCTTCTGGATTCTTTGTTCTAATGCCAGGCTGGTTCTGATAGATGACTACATAGCCAGCCCCTTTATCGGTATCCGATAGAAAGATGACTCTCCCATGATAATTATCTTCACTGTAGACACTGACAAAGAACAGCGAACCATCCCCTTTTCCCAAGGAAAATGCGCCGGTAATTTTATCATCAGGATAACGCTTCAATTGCTGGCTAATATCGTGACCGTTGAGACAAATGCCTTCAGGCGTGAAGAAGTATGGTTCTTCTCCTTTTAAACCACCCTGTGGAGCAGAAAACCCAGTCCCTTGAGGGCAGGTCATTGCATATGAATACAACGGTAATACGAGCAGGCATAGCGCTAGTTTCGCGTTCATAAATTCCCTTATTGACTGAATGGCTTATTGCCACAGTTAAACAGGTTGCCCAAGCCAATAAAAGAATATTATTTTGCCGTCCTTATGGCATCAGCTATGGCACGACTCAATGCAGCAGGCATCAACGCCTCTGCCATAGCCTTCGAGCGGTCCATATACCCCAACACAGGCGTTACAGGAAGGGCATCACCAAACCTCACCAGCAGCTTAGGTGGCCGCTGTTTTGGTTTAGGCCTGCGCGTGCCATTGGGGGAGCGCTTAGCCCTCTTCTTCTTCGCCGGTTTTGGTTTACGACGTTGCCAGACTGCATTGACATTGCTCACATCGCCAATAAAAACATTTGACTTTGCTTTCAACTGCGAAAGTTTATTTCGCGGCATGTTGCCGTATTTGTTCAGCTTGATATTTTTGGGGTTAAGCAGAGCAGAGCTGTTCAGCTTATGATCTCCGCCAAACTCAAAAGGCTCCAGGTAACCTGCAGCGATATCTCGTACATAAACCTTTGCGCGAAGATCGTTCTTGCGGGCCCCTGAAGAACCCACTGCATTGACCGTGAACGGCGTTGGCGATTCCAGCTTCCGACCCAAAGCTACTTTTTGCGCTGCTGCAATCTGACGAACAACGGCTGTCATAGCCTGAGCTGTGGCATAGGGGATTTGCTTCTGCAACGTCTGAAGTTGCCGGGATAAATCCTTAATCGTAGCCATAAGCTTGTTCCAGAGTAAGCGAAGTTATCAGGCGCTATTATTGTCTTTCGGTTTTTCCTGAGGAGTGCCATAGCGGGCACGCATTTCGCGACAGGACATAAAAGTAGGCTGAGCACCGTTTGAAGCGATCATCAAAACAATAGGTAAGCCTATGGTGATGATAATCAATAAGCCATTCCAGATGTAATAGAACATCATCGCGCCCTTATCTTCCCGTTAATTTTGTCAGGTGCCACGCGCAGAATTTATATCGCAACATTGCCACTTCTTCTCAGAGTTGCGCCGCCACTTCTCGTCTTTGCGAGCCGTCAAGATGTGGATCACCTCTTTGGTTGACGCCAGATCTATGCTTCTTGTCGGGTAAGCATTATCGAGCCATCTCGTAAGGTGGCTCTGTAATGCCCTACTTGACCGTCTCTATGGTCGCGCCGTGGCTCTTAGTGATGTAAATTGGATCGCCCTTATAAAGAAACCGATAACCAAAACCATCAGAGTCAGGAAGGTCCGGGAGATCTGAAGACGTCTGTCCTAAAAAACATTACCAATACAATCAGCAGGTAGAGCAATGTCAAAGAAAAGCAAAGAAAAGAAAAAAACAGCAGTTAAGGCCGTCACCGCAAGGAAATGCGGACAATGTTCGGTATGTTGCACTTCACTCCTTATTGATGATCCTGAGTTGGCAAAGCCAGCAGGAACATCCTGCAAACATCTTGCTACAACCTCGGGATGTTCGATTTATGAAGAGAGACCAGAGGTCTGTAAGAGTTGGTATTGCGGATGGCTTAAAATTGAGAAGTTGCCACATCAACTTAGGCCAGATAAGTCAAAAGTTCTAATCAAGATTAACCCGCAGCCTGGCGTAACCTATCAGGTGCAGCCCATAAATGACGAGTCAGTTACATCATTGTTAGATGACTATGTGCTGCTATTCATTAGGAACGCCATTTTAACGGACTCACCGGTAGCCATCTCAATACCGACAAAGCCCGGATACTGTTCACGTATTCAGCTGATACATGATCTTGTAAGGGATGTGCTTGAAGACAGAGTCGCCTTCCGCAATAAGATGTGCGAGTTAATTAGAATCACATCCACCCTGGTCACCGATAAAAATCCAGAGATAATTCACATTGAGGCACTTTAATTCACATCACTAGTAATTGACACTGACCTCTTTGAACCGAATTATTGATTTTTCATCATCCTCAGTATCATGAGAAGGGGTCATTTTACATTCATCACTTGTTTTAATCTGAGCTCCTATTTGAATATTTTTCTGTTTTGATATTCCGCTTTTTTTTATGATTTTACGTTTCTGCTTCATGGCGTTGCCATTCAGTTGGCATGGTTCATGACTTACCCCTTGGCAGGGTTGACAATCAGCGTTCGGTAGACTTTAACTGTGCTGCCGCCCTGCGGTTTAGCTTCACTCATTTCGTAGTCTCTCTTTTTCTGCTTGCCTGATATCAGCCTTATCCCTGTTGCACTGGCCCAACGCTGATAGCAGGCTGACGTTTAAATCCAGGCTCTGGCCCCACGTCAGATTGCCAGGGATTTCCGGTTGCGGGGTGTCAGCCGTCAGGCTGGCTGGTAACGGGACTACCGGCACTTTGACGTAGACCGTTCGCGAATTGTTGCAGCCGCTTAACTGCGCCAGCAGGCACAGGGCGATTAGTGCAATCATCATTCGCAACAGCAACCCGGATATCAGCCGAGGCTCCCGATGCGTCCAGTGCGATCTGCTCTTTTGCATTTTTGTTGGCCTCGACGATGGTGTTGAAGATGGTCATGGTGGTCAGAACGTTGGAGGTGATGGCCTGAGCGGTGTTTACCTGCTGTTCAGCGGTTTCAGCTCTGGTTTCCTGCTGATTGGCTGCGTTGTGGTAATGCATTGCCAGCCACCCAAGGCAAACCACCAGGCAAATCACTACGGCGCTGATAATGGCGGTTAACCGGCTCATTTTTGACTCCAGAGACATACTTCGCGCTCAATCTCGCGGCGAGTTACCAGACCTTTCCACTGCTTGCCCTTGGCATAGGTCCAGCGGCGCAGCTGGTCGCATGCACCTTTCTGGTCGCCCTGGTTGATTTTGCGCAGCAGAGTGGAGGTCTGGAAGTTTCCGGCGCCGACGTTATAAGCGAACGAGTACAGAGCCCCGCGCATTGTTTCGGGGATCGGCTTCTGGATGTACGGGTTGATCTGGCGAGCGACGGTGTTCAGGTCTTTGTTGAGCAGCGCACGGCATTCAGCCTCGGTGTACTTCTTGCCGAGCATGATGTCTTTGCCAGTGTGGCCATAACATACAGTCCAGACCCCTACCACATCCTGATAGGGGTCGTATCGCACACCTTCAAGACCATCGTTACCGGTCGGGCCGGTGATGAGCGCTGAAGCAATGGCTATGGCGCCACCGCCGACGGCAGCGATAACGCTATTCCTCAGTTTTGGTGTCATAGCCATTGAGCCGATCCTCGCGTTCTTTTCGCCGGTAGTACCAGTTCACCCCACAGGTGGTAATGGTGCAGGCGATACCGACAATAATTGCCCAGTCACTCAGGGTCATCCCCGCTATTTTGTCGGCCAAAATCCATACCTCTGCCTTAACTGCCCCGGCATACGCCTTTGCTGAGACACCGCAGCCCGTCAGTGCGGTCCCGGTGCCGTATGAAAGTCTGCTGTAAATGGTGCTCATTTTTGTCATAACCTCACCTCCGTTGATTACGGATGGCGCTGTGCGTAAAGGGGAAAAGAGGCCCAGACCCTGCGGGCTGATTTATCAACAAAGCACGTCGGGGATGATTCCCGAGGGTCTGGGCATGCTCAATAAAAAAAACCGCTAAAGGCGGGAAGTAATACCAAGGGTAAAAGCGACGGCGCGGTAGCCGTAAGGGTCCCAAGGTAGAGGGATTGGAGCATCTGACGGGGATCGAACCCGTATCTTCTGGGTGGAAGCCAGATGTAATTACCAAACTACGACAGATGCAATCTGGTTCAGGGCTCTGCGCGGAAGGGCTTTGACGCGTCGTGCAGCACGTATCTACCCAAGAGCCCTGACCGGATTGCAGAAACGACAAAGCCCCGGCGAGTACCGAGGCTTTCTGGTTTTGTTTGCAATACGACGATGTGACAGGGGTACTGATGCAATGCATCTCGCGAATACCCCTGTCGTATCGCCGGAAAGCAAAAACCCCGCAAGGGCGGGGCTTTCGTCATGTTCAAATTGTCGCTTCTCATCGCTGCCATCGCGGCGCAGCTCTGCCAAGCATGAATGAATTATCTAAACTTCTGGGTGAAAATCAATGTTAATTTCAATCAAAAGCACAAAAAGCTAAAACCTAAGCCCTCAGGTTTTTGCGTGCGGCTAAAAATATCTTCCCCTGAAATATCTTGAGGCACCATTTCACGCGCTCTCTCGACTGCTCTGCCGTCAGCCAGGGCGCCAGCTTCTGAAGCTCTCGCGTTATGTCAGATATTTTTTTTCTGGTTGTGTAGTAGTTCAATCCGACGATGTAAATCTGGTCGGTAACCTCAAAGGCATCTAGTACACACTTCTCCATGAATTCGGCGTCATCGTTACTGATGGCGGTATCTATCACGCTGCTCTCATTCTTAGGCCAGAGAATTACCTGCGCACGCTTCAGAGCATTGGGACCACGAAAGCCCTCAGCCCTTGCCTGCTCAATTGCCGCGGTAAAGCGCTCTAACGCTTTATCTGACCATCGGGTTCCCTTTACTGACCACCAGCATGAGTGCGCTGTGGGCTTGCGTGGGTATGTCTCCCCTCGCTGGCTCTCACCCCATACTGTAAGGAGCGACTTAATCCAGGCTGACTGAATGCCAGTCAATAATTCAGGGCGCCCAAGGTATCGTTTGTGCGTGGCGATAGCGACCTCTGACATAGCGGTGTTTTGTCTGCGGCGTTGAAGTGGTGTCATGCAATTTCTCCCTTACCAGCGGCAAACTGCGCCAGTGACATAAATGCGCGGCCCTTCGCTTCGAGTTCCGCTCGATTGATGTAACTAAACCGCTCGCCAGCCCATGACTTATCAAACACAACAATGGCCCCAGCGAAAAACGCACTTGTCGGCCTTTGTTTGTCGTCGGCTGGCTTAAACCACTCAGGCAGATCGAAACCAATTCGCCCACGAATAAAGCAGACGTGATCCTCATCTTCCGGCCACCATGTTTCGCTTGTGGCTGACTTCACCAGGAAGACATAGCGACCGCCCTTCTCGCGTTGTGCAGCGGCGTAATTCATGATGTGCGTCATGCTAGTGATGGCTTGCTTTTGGTAGTACTGAGAGCGGCTGTAAGGCGGGTTTCCGTAGGCTGCACCACCGATTGAGGAAAGCATTTCCGACCAGTCCTGCGTCAGTGCGTTATCTTCTGCGGTGTACCAGACAGGACATTTTGCGTTGCTGTCATCTGCGAACAGGTCAAGCATCAACGGACCAAACATCGCGTTAATACCCCAGAACAGCAGATCCGGAGTCCGCCACTGGTCGCCGACTTCTTTTAATAAATGGGAAGGGGCATTGCGTAAGGACGTAAGGGATTCGCAGTAAGGATTAGTCATGCTGCCTCCTGAGCTTTTTTCAGTGCACGCAGATCGGCGTATGCTTCGGCGCGGATGGCTTCCAGCTCTTCAATTGTCCAGCGATGGATTCGGTTGTCGTTATCAAGCCCCTGCACTATAGCCTCACCGTATTTTGCAACCAGACCTATACGGTAGGCCTTAATATTCCCGGACTTGCCGACGTTGCATTCATCGCACTGGAGATTGATATTGATGCGGGTAAACCGCAGATGAGAGGCTTTAGCGACAGTCCGATAATGCCCGGCATGCCAGACAGCAGCGTTATGAGTTCCGCAGGAAATGCACCCTTCTCCATTGGCAAGGGCCAGCTCACGACATAGTGTGTTAACCACGCGTTCAGTGACTTCAAGCCAGTGGCTCAGGGATTTTTCCGCCGTCGTTCGTTCAGGGCGGATATGGTGAATGGGTTTATTTTTTAACCGGTCTTGCGCTTTGGCTTTCTGCTTTTCACGCTGAAATGCGAGGTACTGGAGCTTATGCTCTTCGCAGCACCAGTAAACATTCGAATAGGTCAGATTGAACCAGGCACCGCAGCCGGGTGCTTTGCATCTGCGACGGGGGTCTCTCATATCGCACCGCCCTGGTGCGACAGACAAGCAGAAACACCAGCGTAAGTGATAGCCGGTGTCAGGGAGTAAATCTTTTGAGGGTGTTTCTTCTGCGCCATCGGTTTTTCTCCGTGGCACAGCAGTCGATAAGCTGGGTTGTTCAGACCCATCAAGATTATAGGTCAGGTTCACTCAATAAAAAAGCCCTCTCCGAAGAGAAGGCTTTTCATTTTTTTGCTCGGAAAACAGAATTGACGACGCAGTAGACAAGACCACAGATGTGGGGCATCGAGCATCCAGCGAAAATCTTCAGGACCTCATCAGATAGATCCAGAAACCCAAGCCCCACACAGATAAATACCGCATTCACTACAACAACTTGCACAATTATTAAAATCAGTAGCGTTATTGCATACAAGTCTTTTATCCGAGTGTTTTTAACTTTGTGCGCCATGTGTCCCCACTTGGCGCCGGAAGTAAGTCGTCAGTTGCTCAGGCTGACCAGGTAATTATCGCCCGCCACGGGGATAAAAGCAAAATGAGCATATACGAGAAAAACCCCTCCGGAGAGGGGTATCATTCAGGAGTTTTTTCGGCGACCTTATTGTGAACTTCCCACAGGCTAATGCCACAGCTCGCGCAGAAGTTAGCAAGGTAGTCCAGGCCAGACCACTCGCGAATTCCTCCGCGAGCAGCCTCCACAAACACAGCTATATCCTTCCCCCGCCATAACCCGAACAATCGCCAGCCGCCGCCATCAGGACTTTTTACGGCGGCTATGCGAGTCAGTACGCCGGTCTGATACAGCTCAGTAAAGGCGGGCTTCTTTCTGGTTATCATTCGCATAAATACAAACCTGTGATTTGTTGATAACAAATAGCGCGTTTGCGTTTTATGGTTTCACCTCCTGCGGGGCGGCTGCGAGCATGGCGGCGCAGCGGTTTACCACCTCGATTAACGCCTCTTCGGCATCACACAGGCAATCAGCGATGCCACGGCGATCGCCGTCGAAGCCATTCAGGTCGAGGCGAATACGTGCAACCTTCTGCAACGCGTCCAGCACATCATCAGGCACTACCGGCGCTGGCTGCGGTCCTGCTTCGCGATACACTGGAATATATCCGGGGCCTGCATCTTCGCTACCAGCCTCACCGTCAACGACGCCGCGAGCTAAATATGCGTCATTGAGCCAGGCTATGGGCTCACGCTCTAATACCGGCGCTGGCTGCGCGTGGCGATAGAGCGCGATATCTCCCGCCTCCGAGTTCTGCTTGCCCCAAATTAGAGAAGTCTCTCTGCCCAAGGCAATGTGATGAAGGTTGCGCTCGTCAGTGAACGCCACCGGCTCGCTGTCCATTGCGGCCAGCGCGATTTCAAATAACGCCGCACATTGGTTTACATGGGCGCGGCCTTCACCCGTTATCTTCGTGTGACGGCAAAACTCAATTTGCTCCTGCGCCTTTTTAATTAACTGCTCTCTGGTTATGGTTGATTTGGTCATTGGTTGGCTCCCCGTGAAATTTTGTGGCCCGGCGCATAGCAGCGCTGGCGGTCTTTGCTGATGCGCCAGCCAGCGTTGCGCGCCTGCTGAGAAATGTCGGTCATATTCCGGCCAATAAAATCAGCCTGCCCCTGCGGATAGATTTTCCCTGACTGACAACCATCACAGTCGCAGTAGAGGTCCGCGCAGAATCCTTCAGTGATAGCCATCACTCAGTCTCCACCTTGATGCCAGCCGTATGAGTCGCCAGGCATTTATTGAACCCGTCGTTGTTATTAGCCAGCCCAAGATTCCAGCCAGCAGTTAAGCCAGCTCTGTAGGCGCTCTCCTGCAGGTTTTCTACAGTGACGGTGCGAGACTCCAGCTCGGCGATGCGCTGGCGTAGTGCTGTGTTATCGTCGAACAGCTCACAGATGTGGCGATTCTGCTTGCGAACGCGGTTTTCGCTTTCAGTCGTTTGCTGCTGCGCCTTCTCCAGCGCCTCTACCAGCGCCAGAACGTTGGCAGGGTTAGCCAGGGCGATGAATTCGGCATTACGCTGCGCCGTCTCATCCCATGCCACATGCCCCTCGCCGTCGTATTCCTCACAGATGCAGGCGGCGTCACTGTTGAGCGAATCAAAGAGGGTTTGCCCGTCAGAGCCATAAATTGCGTATGAGGTGAATCCCTCCACGCAGTCATCGCCAGACCCGTAGCATCCTTCGTTTTTAACTTCGTCGGCCCACCATTCGCCCGGAGTCGCTTTCTCTGCAGCGGCCTTCATACGTTGCGCCAGTTCGGTGATATCAGTCATGCTGCACTCTCCTTAATCCCACTGCAGAACAGATGCGAAATACGCGCCGCGACAAGGCGTATCACGAGGATGATGCCAGCCTGAATAACCTTCCTGCCCACCAATTGGACTGACTTTGTACCAGCACTGGTAATAGCGAGCACTGGAAGCAAAATCCTCTGCGCCTTCAGCATCAATCACATCTTGGGATACAGACGCTTGGATAATATCTGCTTCGCTATAGTCGCCCCGCATAACCAGAAAACGAGCCTCATCGGAGCAGAGGTAATCAACTACCCCATCAAATTTCCCCTTGCTGGTTGGTTTGGTTACGTTGCTCATGCTGTCCACCATTCAATAAACATGCAGATACCAACGGTTACTACGGCAATCAGCACCCAGCAGATCACATCTAACAGGGCGGCGAGCCGACGCAGGGTGTATTTGCTGTAATTCTCAGGTTCAAAATTCATTGCGCCTCCCCAAGCACCCAGCGCAGAGCCTCGGCATATTCGCCACTGGCATCTTCGAGTGCTTTTGTAATTTCTTTGCGGGTTTTCAGGCGCGGCTTTGCATCACCGAGGATCTGACGCTGACGCCGAGCTTTTTCATGGCCCGTGGTGCCGGCGGTCGCTGTCTCGATCTGCTTGACCTTCTCCCGTTGCTCTTCGGGTTTAAGCGATGCCAGCTGACGCGCCTGGGTAACAGTGACCGTTCCGGACTCCACTGCATCGCGAACAGCCTGGGTGGCATCCAGCAGTGACAGAGTTGCGCGTACTGTCTGGACACTCACGCCAAACATCAGCGCTAAATCGTCCTCGTCGTGCCCGCGCTCCAGCGCATCAGCCATTTTCTTTGCCCGGCCCAGCGGTGTATCTGCCTGGCGGATTTCGTTAGCACTTACCATCGCCTGCGCCATGCGAACGGCGGAGCCACGTTTAGTGACTGCCGGAACCAGTAACGGCTCTTTGCCCTCTTTGGACAGGCGCTTGTTGGCTTCCAGTGTATGGCGCACGCGCTGACGGCCATCAACCACACAGGACAACCCGCTTTCGGGGTCCTTCCAGACGATAATCGGCTCAAGCACACCCTGATCCATGATGTTCAACACCATCGCCTCGCTGATAGGCAGGTGGATGCGCTCATCGTAAAGCGGGTGTGTTGTATCGGTCACCAGATGCAGGTTTTCCGGTTCGAAAAACAGGACGTTGCTTTTACCGCTGGCGCCATACGCGTCGATCGAGTTTTTAGCCATTTTTCACTTCACCTTTTTTCTGTTCGACCTGCTGAGACCACTTTTCAATCAGCCGGATTTTCGATTTACTCATGCCACCAGCCCAATAGCTATCCTGTACGCGGAGATGTCCGTAAGGGCATCTCAGGGCCCCGGAACAGGCGCCAGCTGGATAATCCCGAAAATAAAACTCCGCAGCTGAACCACAGACCGGGCAATCAGGTATCTCTCGCATCACCGGGTCACCTCGCGGATTTTCTGGAATTTAGTGCCGTGAAACGGATTGCCAGGGTTGGTTACCTTCGAATTCATAAACCCGGCGGCAACCAGACGCTCGCAGCGGTAGCGAGGGCGATCAACAAAACCAGCCAGGGACTGCCACTCGAACCAGACGCCAACCGGCACCGACTGGAGTAGCTTGATATCCAGCGCGGTGAGTTTGCTGGTTACCGCTACGGGCTCGGTGCTTCCACCAGGCATCCAGTAACCATTCAGGTTTTGCGCTTTGCCTTCACGCTCCAGCACCATCAGGCGGGCCAGCATTTCAGGCGCTGTCAGGTCGAAATAAACAGCCAACTCACGGCATGTGACCTTCTCCAGCTCTTTCAGCACGTCAGTAATTTTTTCCATCAGAGATATACTCACGGTTAAATTTGTTAGCCCCGGAAACCTTTCGGGATGTTGGTATCCAGTTTGCTGCTCACACCGAACGAGCCGCCGGTTGCCAGGTTTGCCGGGCATAACTTCAGAGCCAGCTCCTGCCATTTGCTGCGTAGGGTTTTCACGGATTGAACTCGGGAGCACCAGAACTGATCGCGCTGAATACGCTCAATCATGGTGCGAATCTGGTCATGGCTGCAGCCGTGTTCCTGGCGCAGCATGCGAACCTCTTGCGCCCAGGCCACGAAGTTCGGCTCTCTCGGTTTTGCCAGAGTGCCGTCGAACTCTGCTGCGCGTTCGTACATCTCGATGATGGTCGACCAGAACCACATGGCGAGGTCGAAATCGTCATCGGTAGCCAGGTTACTGTCTTCGGTAGCGTCAGGAATGACTGCTTCCGGGATGACAGTTTTCTGAGTCGATTCAGAAAAGTTATCCACAGGAGAAATCTCTCCCGCGTGGTTTTTATGATCTGTATGTAATGATCTGTTTTTAAGATCTGTATAGAGATAGGATTCGGCTTGAGAGCCGATTCCAGGATTCGGCTCATGAGCCGTTTCCATTCGGCTCTTGGGACGAATGCATTCGGCTTGAGAGCCGTTTCCATTATTTTCAGTAACTTGCTCCGATTCGGCTTTTTCGCCGATTCCATTCGGCTTATAAGCCGTTTCCATGACTTTCAATGACTTATTCCCATTCGGCTCTTGAGCCGAATCCAGTATTTGCGGGAATATCCGGGAAATCAGCGCTTCCTGGTCAATTCGGTAATGCTTTTTGGGTGTTCCACCGACCTGGCGAAGCTCTTCTTCGATAACGCCTGACAGGTACTGATCCGTAATTTTGAACATCGCTTTTCGGACAACATCGCCATCTTTAGCGCGTACCTCTTTCGCGAGCGCCGCATGCTCCTTGTAAAACCAGCCATCATCCAGACTCGACTTACCCGACCAGAACACCAGCTGATTGAGAATCGCTGCCAGCAAATGCTGCTGCCTGTCTCCTGCAAAGAAATCCAGATACGGGCCGGGAATCGTTATGCAGTTCCCCTGCCCTGACATGGCCTGAACAATTTCAAAGACCTGATTGCTCATACCAAAACCTCATTGTGTAACCGTAAAAACTCACGTAACCCCATCCAGCCAACTTTCCCGCAGGCTTTGCGATAGGACACATCTTTCTCAGTTGCAGTAATTACCGTCACCATGTGGCTCTTGTGCCTGTGCTGGAAGCGAGATCCGGCCTTAGGGATACCATCACAGGCATTACCCATTTCGGACGGCTCATACGCCGGATAAGCGCGTTTCAGACGCGCAATCAGTTCAGCAGCAGAGTGGTTACACATAGTCACCTCCAGAGTTAGTGGAGTTACGGCGCTTTAACAGCAACGGATTGATTAGCCCTGCGGTATGCAGAGCATCGGGGTGTATTTGATTTTTGTTTGTGGTCAGGCATAATTACCTCGCAATTACCTCTTCGTTTTTGCACCAGAAAGCCGTTGGTGTTACAGCACCGCGGCTTTCGCCTTTTTTACCCTTCATCAGTCCCACCCAAGCGGACCAGGACGGCACCGCTCCGCACGTAAACCGATATCTGCCAGCGTCTCTACTGATTGCAGGTAGTGACGGGAAACTACAACCGCCTCTGGCGGAACAACCTGCAGGCCCAACGCTGCTATCTCTTTCGCCATCTCGGCGTAGTACCCTTCGCTCTTACGGCGACTAATCGTTGATTCGCTTACCCCTCGCATTTCTGCAAAAGTCTTCTGGCTTATGGACAAAAGGCGGTTTAACAAAATGCCCTCTATCTCAATTGGGTTGAGGATCGGCGGCTCTAACTTTCGGGCTATTGCGTTCTCCATCTGTGATACTTCCTCTGGTGTTGATTAAAGGGCCGCCAGTTAGGCGGCACTGGCTTTTGATGGGGGAAAAACGTCGTCAATGCTGACCGAGGCTCCGTGTTTGTTGAGCGCTGCAACTATTTTTCTGCATTGCTCAATACTGAGAGCACGTTTCCCGTTTTCGTAATGGCAAATGGCGCCTGCCGTCAGATTGAGCTCCTTAGCTATCTGGCGCTGGGTGAGCCCTGCTCGACGTCTGATCTTGCTTAGATTGTTCATGTCGGGTCTCCTGTAAACGATTCAAATATACATATTGTATTCAAAGTTCGCAAGGTAAATATACATTTTGTGTCTAGAAGAAAAATATACAACTTGTATGATTCAGGTATGAGTATGAAATGGTATGACTTAGCAAAGTCCCTGATGAAAAGTCAGGGCGTGAACCAGGAAGAGCTGGCCGAACACCTCGGGATAACCAAAGGTGCTGTTAGTCATTGGCTAAACGCCAGGAGGGAGCCCAGCCTTGAAGAGATAGCCAAAATTCTTCGGTTTCTTGGAAAGCAGAATTTTTCAGTTGGTGCTGGCGGCATGATCATTGACGAAACCCTTAAAGGCGATGTTGGCTACGTAGGCCCCTACAATCCAGGAAATAAGTACCCCGTATTGAGCAGCGTTCAGGCTGGGTCTTGGTGCGAGGCAATGGAGCCATATACAACCAAAGACATTGATCTTTGGCTGGAGTCTAATGCCCATATTCAAGGAGATGGGTTTTGGCTTTTGGTTGAAGGGGATTCGATGACTGCGCCGATTGGGCTAAGCATTCCTGAGGGCACATATGTGCTTTTTGATACTGGCCGAGAGGCGATTAACAACAGCCTCGTTATTGCAAAATTGTCTGATTCAAACGAGGCGACATTCAAAAAGTTGATCATTGATGGCGGCCAGAAGTACCTAAAGGGGTTAAACCCGCAGTGGCCACTGGTTCCCATTAACGGAAACTGCCGAATCATCGGCGTGGCCGTGGAAACAAAGCTTCGTTTAGTTTAGTTTACGGCGTGAACACGCATGATACTCAGAACCCGGCTTACAATCCGGGTTTTTACTGTCCTTCTCTCCGCAGCATAAGCACATTCAGTGCCAGCTCTACAGCCAGGTCTATCTGATCACCCTGCCACATTAACTGAATCGTCTCTATCAGCGCCTCTCTTGAGGGCTCTCGCTGCTCAACGAGCAGCTGCATGACCGCTATCCCGATAACCTGCGCTATTTGCGGGTGCATCTCTGCAAAAAATTCATCTTCATTAGGCATAAGCCATCCCCTATTGCTGTTTTTTTGAGCATAACAGCATCAAGAAAAAAATAAAACCAATGAAAATACAAAATGTTAACCTTCACCACAGCCTTGAGTATACATTTCGTATTGCAATAAATGAATACGTTTTGTATATTCAAGTCATCCAAGCAACACCAATCACCGCACAGTGGTTGATAAGCAGAAAACGTTCCGCTACCCGGCGATAAGGGTCAACTAACGAGGTGAACTATGGACAGCAAAGAACTTATGCACGTGATAGCGCTTCTGCTTGAAGATTCGAAGCGTTTGCAGGAGTTGGAGCCAAATGCAGGCACTGAGGCCCGCATATGGATAGCTAAACAAGCTCTGGCATCAGGCGATCAGGAAGGTTAGACCTTGTCGTGGTTGATGTAGTAACGGCCTGCAGATTGAGTGACCATGACTATAGGGTTTGGGCGGATTTTTTCAGCAATAGATTCAGCAAGACTCCCAACATCTTCTTTTGATTTACTTGCGCTCACATAGTTGTACTCAGCGCTAGGAAGATAATAGGTATTTCCTGAATCCGTGGTGATGGTTCGTTGAAATCCTTGTTTTTTCATTGATTTATGTAGCTCTTCGTAGTCAGCATCTTCTGAATTGCGAAGCTCTACTCTGACTGTAAATTTTGCCATCTGATTTCCTTGCTGGTTGTGTGAGAACTCCAGCATACCACCGAGCCTGAAGTGGTGAAAAGACAGGCAAATTAACAGGCCTTGCAATGCAGTGAATGCGGCTATGCGCACGCGGTTCAGTTAAAGCAGTACCACTTGTTTCCCGAAGTGGGGTGGAAAGAAAGCTGCCGATACCAGTTGTTAACTGGCTGGTATCACCGGGAGGCACCCGGCACTGCATTGCAAGGTCTGTTGGTACTTAACTTCACATGACAGTAAGGAGTGGCAAATGATCCGCGAACATGAAGTACCTGCGTGGCACCGGTTCTGTTTAAAGGTTGCCGTGTTTTTGGTTGCTGTTGTCGTTATCAGCTTCCCATTCTGGAGTAACAAATGAGCAGAAACGGCATTCGTTCCCTGGTTATCGCGCTGGCCATCGGATTGGTTTTCTGGGCAGGCGTGGCTGTCGAATTTATGTATATCAAAGGGGTGTTCTATGGCTAATTTGCTGCATGGCAACCCGGCTTTTAAAGCGGCACAAAGCAAGCTGGCCATTGCGCAATTTATTGGAAATGGCGCAATGTGGGCCGAAGCGTTTTCCTCTATGAAAGATATTTTCGAGAAAGCAAAGCATGCAGAGGATTTTATGTTTTGCGGTCGCGAAGAATCTCTCTCAGCCCTGAAATTCAATGATGTCATTTTGAATTATGACATGTATGGAGACTTGGTTTCCGTTAACGCAGACACTGGCAATGCACGCTATAAAATAAATACCGAAGTTTCTTACTAACACCATCATCTTTTATTTAATGCCTTAACTGGCAGGTATGAACACACATTAAATTCAACCGGAGATATATAAATGGAAGAATTAAAGTTGCACTGTCATGGTTGCGGCGGTTCTTTTGCTCGCGATGAGCTGCAATACCGCCCCTCTGGCAAGGGTGCTTATCGGAGAGACTTTTATTTTTGCCCGGCATGCAATGAGAAAGAAAAGCAGAAAATCGCCCTCTCCGCTGCTGCTTCCTCGTTTCGTAAAACCTTGCCGTCACGACCTGGACACCTGGCCCACAAGCGCTGGTAGGTAACGATATGATCATTCCGTCAAAGTTAATCCGCGCCGCTCTGGTGTGTGTAGCCAAAAACGACCCTCGTTACTACCTGTGCGGGATACATATCACACCCAAATACATAGAGAGCACTAACGGTCGGGTAGCGTTACGCATGGAACATGGTATCCGGACAAAGAGGGATATCATCGTCCAGTTTGAAGGGAAGATGCCTGCTAAGGCTGAGACAACTGAGCTTGTCTTTAATAAAGAACCACTCGCGATTCATCGTGACCAGTATCTAAATCGCCTGGCTATTACCGGCATTAAATTGATAGATGGTCGATTTCCTGATTTGGAAAGGATTATCCCTAAAAAATTTAACCCAAGCGCCAACCCTGTCATTCAGGCTGAATACCTGGGATATCCGACAAAGATGTTCAGTTGTGAAGGTAACTTTATTCCCGTGCAAATTTGGCCATCTGGCGAGTTTGATGCGGTGAAAATAAAGTTCAACAAACAAATAGACACCACCTATGGCAATCCTCAATTCATCGTCATGCCCTGCCGTGATGATTATTTTAAGGTTAAGGAGCACGAATCATGAAAATAGAATTTTATGATGATGGCTTCAATGCCATCACCACGATTACCAGCACGGTTTTTGAATTTCGCCTTCACAACCGCGCTGTTGATACGGCGCTGTTTCTTGCTCCTTCGGTTCGCGCTAAGCGTAGCGGTTTCTTTATTTTAAAAACGGTTATTACCGGTAAAACCACTCACGTATTACGTGCGTATGAAGCACTTAAAGCGGAGGCATCACGATGAGCAAATCATTAAACGCGCGTTGTATACGCCGCTGGGAAGTGAAATTTAAATCTGTCTGCGACTCGAAGCATAATCCCTACTGGCGCAAAAGCGACCTGCGCGGGTATATCCGCGAAGCGGCGCTTACCACAGCTTACAGCATGGTCGAGAGCATGGCTGAACGTAACGCCAAAGTTGACTATGACGGTGAGCCGAACGGATGGACGCCAGAATTTTCGGCATGGTATCGGGAGCACCATGAGCAGTACCTGAAAGAAGCACGCGACTACCTGGACGAAGACGCTACCAACGACGAAATCGACGAAGAGATCGAGAACGAACTGGAGGCCTGGAATGACTGAACGCGGGATGATTTTTAACGGTGAGATGGTTCGCGCCATTCTCGACGGACGGAAGACGCAGACCCGGCGGCCTATCAAATGGAAACAGACTCGGTTCACTGAAATTGGTGAGCGCGAAGACGGTAGCCACTGGCCATGGAGTGAAGACGCAGAGCATGTTTGCGATTTCTGGCACCCATGCCCGTTTGGCGCAGTCGGCGACCGCATCTGGGTCCGTGAAACATGGAATAAATATGGCGGACTCCTCACCTATCGCGCAGACCACGACTGGATTGATGATATGCGCAAGGAAACGGTTTGCATTGCCAAGTGGGTGCCATCCATCCACATGCCGCGCTGGGCCAGCCGCATTCTGCTGGAAATCACCGACGTGCGAGTTGAACGGTTGAACGCTATCAGCGAAGAGGATGCGCGAGCAGAAGGCATTATTGACGGTGGCTGCCTTAATTGCGGAGAACCTGAGCCATGCGGATGCGCCAATCCAGAGCCTGACGCTACCGATGCTTTTGCCTACCTGTGGCAATCAATCTACGGGCAGGAAAGCTGGAATGCTAATCCCTGGGTTTGGGTAATATCTTTTGAGCGCATTGAAGGCGGTGCAGCATGAGCTTCTTTGAAATCGACTCCAGATTTTTGATCGATACAGCATTTCACCGCCTGGAAATCATCCGTGACGATGGGCTTTATCGCCACCTTCGCATGCAGCAGCCGGGAACATCTTGCTACCACTACGACGTTATTACCTGGCCCGGCTATTTAACCGTAACCGGCGACATGGGAACCTGGACATTCAGTCGCATCGCGGACATGTTCGACTTTTTTGGCGCCTGGGAGGGTGGAATCAATACCCATTATTGGGCTGAAAAGTTGGAGGCTGGCGCGGGATGTTCGGCACGAGAAATGCTGGCAAAAGAGTATGACCACGACGCGTTCTGCAAAAGCCTGAAAGAGTCTCTGAGTGATTACCTGGAGGACGACGAAAGCGAGGAGCCAGAAGAAGATGACGACTGGGACGACGATGACGACACACCAGATAGCGACAAAGCAGTGGTGCGCGAAATCGTCCGCGGCTTATGCCTGGCTGGCTTCAATAACGAATGGGAAGCTTATCAGGCTGTTTATGACGCTGATTGGCCTAAAGGCTGGAGCGCCTGGGATATCTGCGACGGACTGACCTTTAAGACGTATACCAGCCATTTCCGGTGGATTTTATTCGCTATCACCTGGGCAATCAGCAAATACCACAATGTGAAGATTGTTGATAAAGCGATGGCTACGTTTCTGGCCCTAAAGGGAGCTGCGGCATGAGCGCAGAAATTGCCATTATTAACCGCGAAACAGTCACAGATACTACCGCCGGGAAGTGGTTTAGCACATGTATGAGACATGGTGCCACTATCGCGGCCTGAAAGCTGGAGGGAGTGAAGATGAACACAATGTTTTTATTAATGGCCGAATACGGATCGGCTACAGTTCCGCTCAGCCAGGTGTGCGAAAAGTATTTTGGGCTGAAACCGGCAACCGCAGAAAAACGCGCGGCTATGGGCGAGATACCCATACCAACCTTCCGGGCGGCAGAGAGCCAGAAGGCACCACGTATGATCCATATTCAAGACCTTGCGAATCACATCGATGCGCAGTTGAAGAAAGGGCGTGACTTACTGGAGCAGATGAAAGGCGACGGTAAGTGATACTGTTTCAATGATTCCGGATGCCGCCCATTACGTAACATCCGGAATTATTTTTGCACACCAAAGCACCCCAATAGAACCCCATAAACAACTAACTTATTGTTATTATTACTTATAATTACCATGTTCAACTGGAGCAATATGGGCAAGTTTATGGCCGTTGGCCTGACGGACCTGCTGGAGAGCGCCGGCATGAACGGCGTCCCGGCGTTTGTCGGTCTGGCGCTGCTGTCGGCTTTTCTGTGCATGTTTATCGCCAGCGGCTCGGCCATCTGGTCGATTCTGGCGCCGATCTTCGTGCCGATGTTTATGCTGCTGGGCTTCCACCCGGCGTTTGCGCAGATCCTGTTTCGCATCGCCGATTCATCGGTGCTGCCGCTGGCGCCGGTTTCACCGTTTGTACCGCTGTTTCTCGGTTTTTTACAGCGCTACCGACCCGACGCCCGCCTCGGGACTTACTACTCGCTGGTGCTCCCTTACCCGCTGATTTTTCTCGCCGTCTGGCTGCTGTTGCTGGTGGGCTGGTATCTGGCAGGACTGCCCATCGGCCCTGGCATTTATCCGCGGCTCCCTTAAGCCGTTGAAGCGCCAGGGACGGCTGCTTACTCTTAACGCGGCACCTTCATTTTGACCTTACGGGGGACATCTGCGGCTCCGGCGAAGATGCCGAAAAGCGCGCGATACCCGCGTTCGAGCAACAGCGTGAGGCCGTGGATAACCAGGCCGCTGAAGATCAATACGATTACACCAGTCAGTATATATTGCATAGCCCCACCTCTGAGTTATTAACCGCGCCGCGACGACGCGGTGGCACCTTCCCGGGCGCGCAAAGCGGCGCGGAGGACCGGCGTCGTCAGCTTAAAAGTAGCAAAAACCATGCCCGATAACCCGCGAGGATCGATCCAAAAATAAATCAAGGTACCTGCTGCTGTATGCCGGCCGGGGATGCGGGTTTATCTTTTGGGAGTATAGTTGACCGCCGCCGGCGCGTGGTATCGTGTGGCCCTCGTGTACGATGGTGGATGACTGAAACGATGTTGACCTTGCTGCAGGATAAAATGGATACCCCGCTGGGGGCGCTGTGGGTACTCTGCGACGAACAGTTTAATTTACGCGCCGTCGAGTGGGACGAGCACCGCGATCGGATGGAAACCCTGCTCGACGTACACTATCGCCGGGAAGGCTATCAGCGCGTTGACTGCCGCAATCCGGGCGGTCTCAGCAGTAAGCTGAACGACTATTTTGCCGGCGACCTGGCCGTTATCGAGACCCTGCCTACCGCTACCGCCGGCACCCCTTTCCAGCGCCAGGTCTGGCAGGCGTTGCGCGATATCCCCTGCGGCCAGGTGATGCACTACGGTCAGCTGGCCGAAGCGCTCGGTCGTCCCGGCGCGGCGCGCGCGGTGGGGGCCGCCAATGGCGCCAACCCGGTGAGTATTGTGGTGCCTTGCCATCGGGTCATCGGGCGTAACGGTACGATGACCGGCTATGCCGGCGGCGTGCAGCGTAAAGAGTGGCTACTGCGCCACGAGGGCTATCTGTTGCTTTGACTGAAAATGCCTTTTCTGGAATTTTCAGGTAATTTTACAATCAAATGTGGCTGAATAATCTATTTTTAATCAAGCAGATATCAGCCTGTTTTGATTTCCCCTGCTGATATTACGTGTTTCAGAGCCTGAAGACTTACCTGCTCATCAAAAAGATGTTAAAATTGACCAATATCAATTAAGGCCTGAGCAGACATATGATCCCTGAGAAGCGAATTATTCGACGCATTCAGTCTGGCGGTTGTGCTATCCATTGTCAGGATTGCAGTATCAGCCAGCTCTGCATCCCCTTTACTCTGAACGAGCACGAGCTTGATCAGCTGGATAATATTATCGAGCGGAAAAAGCCCATCCAGAAAGGTCAAACCTTGTTCAAAGCCGGTGATGAGCTGAAATCGTTGTATGCCATTCGCTCCGGGACCATCAAAAGCTACACCATCACCGAGCAAGGCGATGAGCAGATTACCGGCTTCCACCTGGCGGGCGATCTGGTGGGCTTTGACGCCATCGGCACCGGCCTGCACCCGAGCTTCGCCCAGGCGCTGGAAACGTCGATGGTATGCGAGATCCCCTTTGAAACCCTCGACGATCTTTCCGGAAAAATGCCGAATCTGCGTCAGCAGATGATGCGCCTGATGAGCGGTGAGATCAAAGGCGACCAGGATATGATCCTGCTGCTTTCCAAAAAGAACGCCGAAGAGCGCCTGGCCGCGTTTATCTATAACCTGTCCCGCCGTTTCGCGCAGCGCGGTTTCTCTCCCCGTGAGTTCCGTCTGACCATGACCCGCGGCGACATTGGCAACTATCTCGGCCTCACCGTCGAAACCATCAGCCGTCTGCTGGGGCGTTTCCAGAAAAGCGGCATGCTGGCGGTGAAAGGCAAATACATCACCATTGAAAACGGCGACCTGCTGGCCCAGCTGGCCGGTCAGGCGCGTAACGTCGCTTAATCTCCGCGCAACACCTGGTCAGGATCGGCAATTTTTTCAGATTTGTTGATCTGACCAGGCTCCTCCCCTGTTTCAATTCATCCATATAGGTTATCTTTTTAATAACTGACGGTAGCTGCAGTTGTAAGGAGACCCTGTATGGCGAAGTATCAGAGCATGCTGGTAGTAATCGATCCTAACCAGGACGACCAGCCGGCGCTAAGGCGAGCGGTGTACCTGCACCAACGGATTGGTGGACGCATCAAAACCTTTTTGCCGATCTATGATTTTTCTTATGAAATGACCACCCTGTTGTCGCCGGATGAACGGACGGCGATGCGTCAGGGCGTCATTGCCCAACGAACGGCCTGGATCCGCGAGCAGGCGAAATTCTATCTTGAATCCGGTGTGCCGATTGACGTGAAGGTGGTGTGGCACAACCGCCCCTTCGAAGCCATTATTCAGGAAGTGATCAGTGAGAAACACGACCTGCTGCTGAAGATGGCCCACCAACACGACAAGCTGGAAGCGGTGATCTTCACCCCGACCGACTGGCATCTGCTGCGTAAGTGCCCTTGCCCGGTCTGGATGGTGAAAGACCAGCCATGGCCAGAAGGCGGTAAAGCGCTGGTCGCCGTCAATCTGGCCAGTGAAGAAAATTATCACAACACCCTCAACGAGAAGCTGGTGCGCGAGACCCTGTCGCTGGCGGAAGAAGTCAACCACACTGAAGTGCACCTTATCGGCGCCTATCCGGTCACCCCGATCAATATCGCGATTGAACTGCCGGATTTCGATCCCAGCGTCTACAACGACGCCATCCGCGGCCAGCATCTGCTGGCGATGAAAGCCCTGCGGCAGAAGTTTGGCATTGACGAGAAATTCACCCACGTGGAAAAAGGGTTGCCTGAGGAGGTGATCCCGGATCTCGCCGAGCATCTGCAGGCGGGGATCGTGGTGCTGGGTACGGTCGGACGAACCGGCCTCTCCGCGGCGTTCCTTGGCAATACCGCGGAGCAGGTTGTCGACCACCTGCGCTGCGATCTGCTGGTGCTTAAACCAGAGGCCTATCAGACGCCGGTGGAACTGGACGACGACGACGACGATTAATCTTCCCTCCCGGAACGTTCATCATCCCCCGCCTCGCGGGGGATTTTTTTGCCCGCTTTCCCTCAGGCACAAAAAAGGGCCGCTTGCGGCCCCGTCATGGCATGGCGACCCTGAACGACTCAGTGGATACCCAGACGCCAGGCCAGATCGATCTCTTCTTTCAGCTCCAGCGAGGAGAGCGCCATCAGGTCAGCAAACTCCAGTTCCAGCAGTTTAAGTTTTTTCAGATACTGCGCTGGAGTCATGACGGTGGTGTCGCGGCGTAAGAATTCGATGGCCATCTGCGTTGGGGTTAACTCGGTATCCATAATATCCTCTGTCTGATGTAAGAACCGGAACATTATATCACCTTTTACCGCTTATTTTATGAACAATCCCTGGCATCCTTGTGCATATAAAAAAGCCGTCTCACAGGAGACGGCTTATAAACAAACGTTGTAAAACAATAATGTTACATTACAGCGCTTTCAGGATCGCATCGACGCTGGCTTTGGCATCACCGAACAGCATATGGGTGTTCTCTTTAAAGAACAGCGGGTTCTGTACGCCGGCGTAACCGGTGTTCATCGAACGCTTAAAGACCACCACGTTCTGCGCTTTCCACACCTCAAGCACCGGCATGCCGGCGATCGGGCTCTTCGGATCGTCCTGCGCCGCCGGGTTGACGGTATCGTTAGCGCCGATGACCAGCACGGTGTCGGTATCGCTGAAATCATCGTTGATCTCATCCATCTCCAGCACGATGTCGTAAGGCACTTTAGCCTCCGCCAGCAGGACGTTCATATGCCCCGGTAGACGGCCGGCGACCGGGTGAATGCCAAAGCGCACCTTAATGCCGCGCGCCCGCAGCTTCTCGGTAATTTCTGCCACCGGATACTGCGCCTGGGCCACCGCCATACCATAGCCCGGGGTAATGATGACCGAGTGCGAATTTTTCAGCATCTCCGCCGTCTCTTCGGCGCTAATTTCGCGGTGCTCGCCCACTTCTTCATCGCCGCCGCTGGAGGAACCATCGGTGCCGAAGCCGCCGGCGATCACGCTGATAAAGGAGCGGTTCATCGCCTTACACATAATGTAAGAGAGGATGGCGCCGGAAGAGCCCACCAGCGCGCCGGTGACGATCAGCAGGTCATTGCTCAGCATAAAGCCCGCCGCCGCCGCCGCCCAGCCCGAGTAGGAGTTGAGCATCGAGACCACCACCGGCATGTCCGCGCCGCCGATGGAGGCCACCAGGTGCCAGCCGAAGGCCAGCGCGATCGCGGTCATCACCAGCAGGCACAGGACCTGGGTGCCGGTGCTGTCGGAGCGCACAAAAATCACCATCAGGATGAAGGAAACCACCAGCGCCGCCAGGTTAAGCTTATGGCGATTAGGCAGCATCAGCGGTTTGGAGGAGATCTTGCCGCGCAGTTTACCAAACGCCACTACCGAACCGGTGAAGGTCACCGCGCCGATGAAGATGCCGAGGAACACTTCGGTCAAATGGATATTGACCAGAATCTGCTCCATGCCGGTTTCATGCTGCAGGTAGCTGTTAAACCCTACCAGCACCGCCGCCAGGCCCACGAAGCTGTGCAGGATGGCCACCAGCTCCGGCATCTCGGTCATTTCGACCTTCTTCGCCAGACGAATACCGATTGCCCCACCGATGACCATCGCGAGGATAATCCAGCCGACGTTGCCGGCGTCCGGACCCAGAATAGTGGCGATCAGGGCGATGGCCATCCCGGCGATGCCGAAATAGTTGCCCTGCTGCGAGGTTTCGTGTTTCGACAGACCCGCCAGGCTGAAAATAAACAGGATTGCAGCAACAATGTATGCAGCTGTAACTAATCCACCAGACATGTGCTACCCCTTATCCTTTGCGAAACATTTTCAGCATGCGCTGAGTCACGGTAAAACCACCGAAAATATTAATGCTGGCGATCAGTACCGCGATAAAGCTCAGGAAGCTGACCCAGCCGCCGTGGCCTATCTGCAGCAACGCGCCAACCACGATAATGCCCGAAATGGCGTTCGTCACCGACATCAGCGGCGTATGCAGCGCATGGGAGACATTCCATACCACGTAGTAACCCACCACGCAGGCCAGCGCGAAGACGGTGAAATGGCCGAGGAACTCTTTAGGCGCCACGTTGGCCAGCCAGCCGAAGAGAATAATCGCCAGCGCTATCAGCGCATATTTGCGCCACGGCGACGCCGGTTTCACCTCTTCTTTCGGCGCTTCCACTTTTTTCGCCGCGGCCTGCGGCTGAGCGGAGACCTGAATCGGCGGCGCCGGCCAGGTGATTTCGCCTTCACGCACCACGGTCACACCGCGCACCACCACGTCATCGAAATCGATGACGATATTGCCGTCTTTCTCTTTGCACAGCAGCTTCAGCAGGTTCACCAGGTTGGTGCCGTAGAGCTGGGAGGACTGGGTCGGCAGACGGCCTGGCAGGTCGGTATAACCGATAATTTTCACGCCGTTGGCGGTGGTCACCACTTCGCCCGGTACGGTGTACTCGCAGTTGCCGCCGTTTTGCGAGGCGAGATCGACCACCACGCTGCCCGACTTCATGGCGTCAACCATTTCCCGGGTGATCAGCTTCGGCGCCGGCTTGCCCGGAATTAACGCCGTGGTGACGATAATATCGACCTCTTTCGCCTGGGCGGCGAACAGCGCCATTTCGGCCTGAATAAAGGCCTCGGACATCACCTTGGCATAGCCGTCGCCGCTGCCCGCTTCCTCTTTAAAATCCAGTTCGAGGAATTCGGCGCCCATACTCTGCACCTGCTCCTTCACTTCCGGACGGGTATCGAAGGCGCGAACAATCGCCCCTAGGCTGTTGGCGGCGCCAATCGCCGCCAGACCGGCCACCCCGGCGCCGATAACCATCACCTTGGCGGGCGGAACTTTGCCTGCCGCGGTAATCTGCCCGGTAAAGAAACGGCCGAATTCATGGGCCGCTTCAACGATAGCGCGGTACCCGGCGATATTGGCCATTGAGCTGAGCGCATCCAGCGACTGGGCGCGGGAGATACGCGGCACCGAATCCATCGCCATCACGTTGATATTGCGGGCCGCCAGTTTTTCCATCAGCTGCGGGTTTTGCGCCGGCCAGATAAAACTAATCAGCGTGGTTCCTGGATTCAACAGGGCAATTTCATCGTCATTCGGAGCATTGACCTTGAGGATGACATCAGACTGCCACACCTCATCGCCGGTCACGATCTCAGCCCCCGCCTGGGCGAAGGCCTCATCGTCAAAGCTGGCCAGCTTCCCGGCGCCGCTTTCTACCGCGACGCTAAAGCCGAGTTTGAGCAACTGCTCAACGGTCTTCGGCGTGGCGGCGACCCGGGTCTCCTGGGCTAGCCTTTCTTGTGGTACACCAATACGCATAGTTTTCCCTTCCATCGGTTTTTGATGATGGTTTACTTTTCTGACCAACAACGACAGGACGGCAAAATCGTCCTCGCCGTCTTTCGCTGTCTGCAAAATGAAACAGTAACAAACTTTTTATAACCTACTGAAAATAGCGATTGTGATCTACAGCGATAAAACAGAAATTTTGATTTTATTGCTTATTGTCAGCACAGATGGTTCCGGGCAGCAATATTTACCTGAATTTGCCTTTCAGGCCTGATAATCCGCTTATCCAGTGGTATAAAACGCCATTTATCGCCATTGAGATCATTGTATTAACATTACATTAACTAATAAAAGTGGTATCGATTATCGTTTTTGCTGGTCAAGCGGCTGTTTTTTCAACATATCGAAAAATGTTATCTTTCCGTGGTATACGATTCGGGCGGCAAGCAAAAAATGACGCAGACAGTCACAGCGATTAAATGCAATAATCAAACGTTTTCAGTCAACAACAACACCAGTATATGGTTTGCGCAAGGCAAAGGATTATTTTTATGAAGCTTAAAAACACCCTCCTGGCGTCTGCTCTCCTGACAACCGCCACGTTGTCTGCCCACGCAGCGACCGAGTTGACCCCGGAGCAGGCGGCTGCGCTGAAGCCCTACGATCGCGTTGTCGTCACCGGCCGGTTTAATGCCATTGGCGACGCGGTGCAAGCGGTATCGCGCAAAGCTGACAAAGACGGCGCGGCCTCATTCTATGTTGTCGACACGTCGGATTACGGCAATGGCGGCAACTGGCGCGTCACGGCTGACCTCTATAAAGACGACGCGCCGAAAGCGGATGCGCCGAAAAATCGCATCATCAATGGCGTGATGGAGCTGCCGAAAGATCAGGCCGTTGAGCTGATGCCTTACGACACCGTCACCGTCCAGGGCTTCTATCGCAGTCAGCCGGAAGTGAACGACGCCATCACCAAAGCGGCGAAAGCGAAAGGCGCCTATGCGTTCTTCATCGTCCGCCAGGTGGACGCCAACCAGGGCGGCAACCAGCGCATTACCGCGTATATCTATAAAAAAGATGCGGAGAAACGCGTTCTGCAGAGCCCGGACGCTATCCCGGCTGATTCTGAAGCCGGCCGCGCGGCGTTGGCCAAAGGCGGCGAAGCGGCGAAAAACGTCGAAATCCCGGGCGTCGCCACCACCGCGGCGGTTGGCTCCGGCACCGGTGTAGGTCGTTTCTTCGAGACCCAGTCGTCGAAAGGCGGACGTTACACTGTCACGCTGCCGGACGGCACCAAAGTTGAAGAAGTGAACAAAGTGACCGCGGCGCAAATGGTGCCGTTCGATAACATCAAGTTCACTGGCAACTATGGCAACATGACGGAAATCTCTTATCAGACGGCGAAACGCGCGGCGAAGAAAGGGGCGAAGTACTACCACATTACCCGCCAGTGGCAGGAACGCGGCGGCAACATCACCATCAGCGCCGATTTGTACAAATAATCGCTGCTGACTGGCTAAAAAGGCGGCGCATCGCCGCCTTTTCATTTTTTTTCATCCCCCGCCATTGCATGGCCCCCGGACACTCCGTAAAATCCCGCGCCTTAGCGCAATCTTCCATTTTTATGCGATTTCGCAAAATAAATATTCTGGAACAGCCATTTTCACCTCGGGAATGCAATGGAAAAGAAACTGGGCCTGAGCGCCCTGACCGCCCTGGTCCTTAGCTCAATGCTCGGCGCTGGCGTATTCAGTTTGCCGCAAAATATGGCGGCCGTGGCCAGCCCTTCCGCTCTGCTCATCGGCTGGGCGATCACCGGCGTCGGGATCCTGTTCCTCGCCTTCGCGATGCTGCTGTTGACCCGTATTCGCCCCGACCTCGACGGCGGGATCTTCACTTACGCCCGTGAAGGGTTCGGCGAGCTGATCGGCTTCTGTTCCGCGTGGGGCTACTGGCTGTGCGCGGTGATTGCCAATGTCTCTTATCTGGTGATCGTCTTTTCGGCGCTCAGTTTCTTCACCGATACCCCTGAGCTGCGCCTGTTTGGCGATGGCAACACCTGGCAGTCGATCGTCGGCGCTTCAGTTCTGCTGTGGGTAGTCCACTTTCTGGTCCTGCGTGGGGTGCAGACGGCGGCGGGGATTAACCTGGTCGCGACCCTCGCCAAGCTGTTGCCGCTGGGGGCGTTTGTCGCCCTCGCCGCCCTGGCCTTTCAGCTGGATACGTTCCGCCTCGATTTCAGCGGCCTGGCGCTGGGCGTACCGGTGTGGGAGCAGGTTAAAAACACGATGCTGATCACTCTGTGGGTGTTCATCGGCGTCGAAGGCGCGGTGGTGGTCTCCGCACGCGCGCGTCACAAGCGCGACGTTGGGCGCGCGACGCTGCTCGCGGTGCTTTCGGCCCTCGCGGTGTATCTGCTGGTCACCCTGCTGTCGCTGGGTGTGGTGCCGCGTAGCGAACTGGCCGAAATGCGCAACCCGTCGATGGCGGGACTGATGGTCAGACTGATGGGCTCGTGGGGTGAAATTGTGATTGCCGCCGGGCTTATCGTGTCGGTGTGCGGCGCCTATCTCAGCTGGACCATCATGGCCGCCGAAGTGCCTTACCTCGCGGCCACCCACAAAGCCTTCCCGCGCCTGTTCGCCCGTCAGAACCGCAACAACGCCCCCTCCGCTTCGCTGTGGCTGACCAATATCAGCGTTCAGGCGTCGCTGGTTTTGATCTGGCTGACCGGTTCGGACTACGGCACCCTGCTGACTATTGCGTCAGAGATGATCCTCGTGCCCTATCTGCTGGTCGGCGCCTTTTTGCTGAAAATCGCCACCCGTCCGCTGCATCAAGCGGTGGGTATCGGCGCCTGCATTTATGGCTTATGGTTATTATACGCGTCGGGACCTGTGCATTTGCTGTTGTCAGTGGTACTTTACGCTCCGGGTCTTCTGGTCTTTTTGTACGCGCGGCGTACGCACCAGCACGATCGTTCGCTCAAACGCCGCGAATTGGCGCTAATTGGTTTATTGCTGGTTGCCGCTGTGCCGGCAACGTGGATGCTGGTGGGGTAAGCGGTCGCCCTGCCGCCTAAATCAAAGGAGATACCCATGGCTGAACTACAGCCCCGCCCGGTTCTGATCACAGGAGGAGGCCGCCGCATCGGCCTCGCGCTGGCGCACCATTTTCTGCAGCAACATCAGCCGGTCATCGTCAGCTATCGCACGCCCTATCCGGCGATCGATGACCTGCGCCAGGCAGGCGCTCTCTGTCTGCAGGCCGACTTCAGCAGCGATGACGGCATTCTGACCTTTGCCGAAGCGGTTAAATCGCATACCAGCGGCCTGCGGGCCATCATCCACAACGCCAGCGACTGGATGGCGGAGAAGCCGGGAGTACCGCTCAGCACGGTGATCAACCGCATGATGCAGATCCACGTCCATGCCCCCTATCTGCTCAACCACGCGCTGGAAGAACTCCTGCGCGGCCACGGCCATGCCGCCAGCGACATTATCCATATCACCGATTACGTGGTGGAGCGCGGGAGCGATAAACATATCGCCTACGCCGCCAGCAAGGCCGCGCTGGACAACATGACCCGCTCCTTCGCCCGTAAGCTGGCGCCGGAGATCAAAGTCAACGCTATAGCCCCGTCGCTGATCATGTTCAATGAAGGTGACGACGAGGCCTATCGTCAGCAGGCGCTGGATAAATCGCTGATGAAAATCGCCCCGGGCGAGAAAGAGATCAGCGACCTTATCGACTATCTGTTTACCAGCCGCTACGTGACCGGCCGGTCATACGCCGTCGACGGCGGTCGCCCTCTGCGTTAGTGGAAGCGGCTCCAGCCAACAATCAACAGCCAGGCACACAGCCCCCAGCACCCCACTGCGCCTGCCAGCGCTAACGGCAGGCGCATGATGCCGGTGAAGTACCACAGCGACAGCAGATAGATAAAATAGGGAACGATCGACCACATGCCGAACACGATAGTGGCGCGCAGGGCTTCAATACCACGCTCGCTGGCAACAATATAGTGGGCGATGAGCGCAAAGGTGGGAAACAGCGGAATAAGCCCGGCGATGGCGTAGTTTTTGGTTTTCGCCAGCACGCCAATCAGCACCACCACCAGCGCGCCCAGCAGCCCTTTGATTAACAGCCCCATGTCCATATGCCTTAACAATGAATCAACAAGTTAGCGCAGCATAGCGGAATTAGCGCTGTTTATAAAACAGGAATGGCGGGTAAAATAGCCGCGGTGTATGTTACTTCTTTTACTGATGTGCAATAGACATGAATAAAATCGTTTTTGTTGAGGATGATCCTGAGGTAGGAGCGCTGATCGCCGCCTATCTCGGCAAGCATGATATGGAGGTGGTGGTCGAGCCTCGCGGCGACCGCGCAGAGGAAGTGATCGCGCGGGAGAAACCGGACCTCGTACTGCTGGACATTATGCTGCCCGGCAAGGACGGAATGACCCTCTGTCGCGATCTGCGTGGGCAATGGCAAGGGCCGATTGTTCTGCTGACCTCGCTCGACAGCGATATGAACCATATCCTCTCCCTGGAGATGGGCGCCAGCGATTATATCCTGAAGACCACACCGCCGGCTGTGCTGCTGGCGCGACTGCGTCTGCATTTGCGCCAGCATATCGCCCCGGCGGGTACAGGCGCGCCTTCGACGCTGACCCCGCACAAGACCATCTCCTTTGGCTCACTGACCATTGACCCGGTCAACCGCCAGGTGCTGCTCGGCGGAGAAAGCGTCGCCCTGTCCACCGCCGATTTCGACCTGCTGTGGGAGCTGGCCACCCACGCCGGGCAGATTATGGACCGCGACGCCTTGCTGAAAAATTTACGCGGCGTCACCTACGACGGGATGGATCGCAGCGTTGACGTCGCTATCTCGCGCCTGCGCAAAAAACTGCTCGATAACGCCACCGAACCCTACCGGATTAAGACGGTACGCAACAAAGGCTACCTTTTCGCCCCCCACGCCTGGGATAACTGAGCGGTCAGTCTGCGGCCCTGAAAGGGGCCCGTTTCACCGCCTGTTCCCCGGCGGCAAGCGCATCGCATTTTTTCGCCACCTTCGCGCTGGCTGACCGCCGCCCATTTGTCATATTGAGTAAATCAATATGTTTCGCCGTACAGAAGCCCATCACATAACCCCTCAATATGATTGTGCTCAAGGACTTAGCGTTATCAGAGTGGCATAAAGCCTGAAAACACAGGACTTTTGCATGATGAAATACGTTGTACTTTTGGCACTTACTCTCTTCACGTCACTCTCTGGCTGGGCTTTTTCTCTCGACAACGCCGATATCCGGCTCCTCTGTCCACAGCGCGGGCAGATTAAGGTGCTTCTTCACCGCTATCAACATACCCAGCAATCCTGGGGAGATCACCATTTCGAAACCGGCGGCGGATACGTGCGCCAGGGGCCGCTGCTGGTGATCCCGTTTGCTAATCTTGATCAGATGATTTACCACCAGACCACCGGCGAATTTGCTTACTGGTATGCCGAAGCAGAACAGCTGGTGCGCTGTCGGCTGCTGAGCCTGGCCACCCTCTATCCGGTGGATATACCCTACTATCGCGAGTAGCACCCAGCGGCGCGCAGAATACGCTGGCCACAATCCTGGCCTCATGCAGACGTAAGCCCGCAATGAGTGACACTGTCACATTTTTAACGACGTCGCTCCCCCCGGCTGGCTATTGTCAGGGGGCATAAACCCTGCTTTGATAGCGTATCGGTTATGCCCGCGCGGGCTTCGGCTCGCCCCGGTAAATCCGTGACGTTTTCGCCCTGCCCTGCAGATGGTCCGGGGCGCCGGCAGGTTTCTCTTTTTGAATATGCGGTAATGTAATGAAAAAGCTGTTCGTGCAGTTCTATCTTCTGCTCTTCGTCTGCTTTCTGGTGATGACCATGCTGGTGGGCCTGGTCTATAAATTTACCGCTGAACGCGCCGGAAGGCAGTCGCTTGACGATCTGATGAAAAGCTCACTGTATCTGATGCGCAGCGAGCTGCGGGAAATTCCGCCTCGCGACTGGAGCAAGACGCTTAAAGAGCTGGACCTTAATCTGTCGTTCGACCTGCACATCGAGCCGATGAGCAAATTTAAATTGTCGGAAAGCTCGATGCAGCACCTGCGCGCTGGGGATATTGTTGCGCTCGACGACCAGTACACCTTTATCCAGCGCATCCCCCGCAGCCACTATGTGTTATCCGTGGGCCCGGTACCCTATCTCTATTTTCTGCATGAAATGCGCCTGCTGGACGTGGCGCTGATGGCGTTTATCGCTATCTCGCTGGCCTTCCCGGTGTTTATCTGGATGCGTCCGCACTGGCAGGACATGCTGCGCATTGAGACCGCCGCCCAGCGCTTTGGCGAAGGCCACCTCAGCGAGCGTATTCATTTTGACAGCATGTCCAGCTTTGAGCGGCTCGGGGTGGCCTTTAACCAGATGGCCGACAACATTAACGCCCTCATTGCCAGCAAAAAGCAGCTGATTGACGGCATCGCCCATGAGCTCAGGACGCCTCTGGTGCGCCTGCGCTACCGTCTGGAGATGAGCGAAAACCTCACCGAGGCGGAATCGCAGGCGCTGAACCGTGATATCGGCCAACTGGAGGCGCTCATTGAAGAGCTCCTGACCTACGCCCGTCTCGACCGCCCGCAGACGGAGCTCAGCCTGACCACCCCCGATTTTCCCGCCTGGATCAGCGACCACGTCGAGGATATCCAGATGGTCAACCCGCAGCGCGAGGTCGGCCTGGCGACGCTGACCCGCGGCAACTATGGCGCGCTGGATATGCGGCTGATGGAGCGGGTGCTGGATAATCTGGTGAATAACGCCCTGCGCTACAGCAGTCAGCGGGTGGCGGTCAGCCTGACCCTGCAGGGTTCCCGCGCGTCGTTGCAGGTCGATGATGACGGCCCGGGCATTGCCCCCGAGGAGCGCGAGCGGGTGTTCGAGCCTTTTGTTCGTCTTGACCCCAGCCGCGATCGGGCGACCGGAGGCTGCGGCCTCGGCCTGGCCATCGTCCACAGTATCGCCCAGGCGATGGGGGGCGAGGTTCGTTGCGAGGCCAGTCCTCTCGGCGGCGCCCGCTTCTGTTTTAGCTGGCCGGTCTATCATCAGTTGCCCGATTTTACCTCTGCCTGAATAAAAGTTGCGCAGCGGCCGCGGGCTGGGTATGCTGTAAAAATCGAATAGTATGTTGTAACTAAGGTGAATGCGATGGCCAGCTACGACCTCGTTGAACGTCTGAATGATACCTTTCGCCAGATCGAGCTGGAGCTGCAGGCGCTGCGCCAGGCGTTAACGACCTGTCGACTGCTGGCGGGCCGGGTGTTTGAGCTGCCGGCAATCAGTAAAGATGCCGAGCATGACCCGCTGGCGAACATTACTGTCGTCCAGCACACCGGCGAGGCGGCGCTGGATCTCGCCCTGCGACACTATGGCCATCTGTTTATCCAGCAGCAATCGGAAACCCGCAGCAGCAAAGCCGCCGTCCGCCTGCCGGGTGCTATCTGCCTGCAGGTCACCGCCGCGGAACAGCAGGCGCTGCTGGCGCGCATTCAGCAGATCAACACCCTTAAGGCCACCTTCGAGAAAATCGTCACCGTCGACTCTGGCCTGCCCCCCACCGCCCGCTTTGAGTGGGTGCATCGCCATCTGCCTGGATTAATTACCCTCAGCGCCTATCGCACGCTAACGCCCCTTCTCGACCCGAGCACTATCCGCTTCGGTTGGGCCAATAAGCACGTGATCAAAAACCTGACCCGCGACCAGGTGTTGATGATGCTGGAGAAAAGCCTGCAATCGCCGCGGGCGGTGCCGCCCTGGACCCGCGAGCAGTGGCAGAGCAAACTGGAGAGGGAGTATCAGGATATCGCCGCCCTGCCGCAGCGGGCGCGGCTGAAAATTAAACGGCCGGTGAAAGTGCAGCCGATTGCCCGCGTCTGGTATGCCAGCGAGCAGAAACAGGTGCAGTACGCCTGCCCCAGCCCGCTGATCGCCCTGATATCCGGCAGCCAGGGGGTCAGCGTGCCGGATATTGGCAAATTGCTCAACTACGATGCCGACAACGTGCAATACCGCTACAAACCGGAGGCGCAGTCGCTGAGATTACTGATCCCTCGCCTGCACCTCTGGCTGGCTAGCGAGTAGCCAGGCTGCCGACCATCAGCTCCGGGCGCACCCAGCTGTCGAATTCGGCTTCCGTCAGGTAGCCCAGCGCCAGCGCCGAGGCCTTCAGGGTCAGCCCCTCATGGTGCGCTTTTTTGGCGATCTCCGCCGCTTTATCATAGCCGATATGGGTATTCAGCGCGGTCACCAGCATCAGCGACTCGTTGAGCAGCTGGTTGATCCGCTCGCGATTCGGCTCAATCCCCACCGCACAGTGCTCGTTAAAGCTCGCCATGCCGTCCGCCAGCAGACGCACCGACTGCAGGAAGTTGTGAATGACCATCGGCCGATAGACGTTGAGCTCGAAGTTACCCGAGGCGCCGCCGATATTCACTGCCACGTCGTTACCCATCACCTGGCAGCAGACCATGGTCAGGGCTTCGCACTGCGTCGGGTTGACCTTGCCGGGCATAATCGATGACCCGGGCTCGTTTTCCGGGATGGCGATTTCCCCTATCCCGCAGCGCGGCCCGGAGGCCAGCCAGCGGACATCGTTAGCGATTTTCATCAGCGAGGCCGCCAGACCTTTCAGCGCGCCGTGGGCATGGACCAGGGCATCGACGGTGGCCAGCGCTTCGAATTTGTTCGGCGCGGTGACAAACGGCTGTCCGCTGAGCGAGGCCAGTTCGGCCGCCACCCGCACGGCATATTCCGGATGGGTATTCAGCCCGGTCCCCACCGCCGTCCCGCCCAGCGCCAGCTCGGCGAGATGCGGCTGGCTGGCGTCAAGATGCTTCAGGTTGTGGTCCAGCATCGCCACCCAGCCGGAGATTTCCTGGCCTAAGGTGAGCGGCGTGGCGTCCTGCAGATGGGTGCGACCGATCTTAACGATATCCCTGAAGGCCACCGCTTTTTCGTTGAGCGTGGCCCGCAGCGCCTGCAGCGGCGGGAGCAATTTTTCCCGCAGGGCAATCAGCGCCGCGACGTGCATGGCGGTGGGGAACACATCATTCGAGCTTTGGCTTTTATTGACATCGTCATTGGGATGGATTTTTCGCGCCATCCCCCGCTCACCGCCGAGCAGTTCACTGGCGCGGTTGGCCAGCACCTCGTTCATATTCATATTGCTCTGGGTGCCGGAACCGGTCTGCCAGATAGCCAGCGGAAACTCCTGGGGGTGTTTTCCGGCCAGCACTTCGTCAGCGGCGGCGACGATCGCCCCTGCTTTCTCCGGCGTCAGCAGGCCAAGATCCTGATTGACCTTCGCCGCCGCCCGCTTGGTCAGCGCGAGGGCATATATCAGTTCCCCGGGCATTTTTTCGGTCGAGATGCGGAAATGCTCCAGAGAACGCTGGGTCTGGGCGCCCCAGAGTTTATCGGCCGGGACGTCGATGGCGCCCATCGAGTCTTTTTCACTGCGATGCGTTGTCATTACTTTCTCCTTGGATGAAAAGTGCGTCATAGCGACAAAGCTCACCTGCTTAAAAGAGTAAGTATTGGCCAGATTGAAAAGTTGTTTTGGTGGTTCGTGCCGCGGAGCGGCATAAAAAAACCGCCCCGAAGGGCGGCCCAGACCGCTGACAAAATGCAATCGTCGGGATTGCCCGGCGGCGCTGCGCTTGCACGGGCCTACAGAGAATTGCCTAACTGTTTAATATTGCTGTTTTTCGTAGGCCGGGTAAGGCGGAAGCCGCCACCCGGCAGAAAGGCGATCACAATAACGAAAACCGGTTTGTCATCGGCCATAGCCGCCCCGAAGGGCGGCCAGGTTTACTTCACGCAGCGGGCGCACTGCGACGTCTGGATTTGCTGGAAGAAGTCGTTGCCTTTATCATCGACGAGAATAAACGCCGGGAAGTCTTCCACGTCGATTTTCCAGATCGCCTCCATCCCCAGTTCCGGATACGCCACGCACTCAAGGCTGCGGATGCTCTGCTGAGCCAGTACCGCCGCCGGGCCGCCGATGCTGCCGAGGTAGAAGCCGCCGTGCTTGTGGCAGGCGTCGGTGACCTGCTGGCTGCGGTTGCCTTTCGCCAGCATGATCTTGCTCGCGCCGTGCGACTGCAGCAGATCGACGTAAGAGTCCATGCGCCCTGCGGTAGTCGGGCCGAGGGAGCCGGAGGCGTAACCGTCCGGCGTCTTGGCCGGGCCGGCGTAGTAGATCGGGTGATCTTTGACGTACTGCGGCAGGGCTTCGCCATTATCAATAAGCTCTTTCAGCTTGGCGTGCGCGATATCGCGGGCCACGATAATAGTGCCGCTCAGCGACAGACGCGTGGACACCGGGTACTGCGACAGCAGCGCCAGGATCTCGCTCATCGGCTGGTTAAGATTCACTTTCACCGCTTCGCCTTCCCCGGCCTGGCGCAGATGCTCAGGGATATATTTCCCCGGATTGCTCTCCAGCTTCTCAATCCAGATGCCGTCGCGGTTGATTTTGGCTTTGATGTTGCGGTCGGCGGAACAGGAGACGCCCATCCCTACCGGGCAGGAAGCGCCGTGACGCGGCAGACGGATCACGCGGATATCGTGGGCGAAATATTTGCCGCCGAACTGCGCGCCGAGGCCGAGGTTCTGCGCTTCCAGCAGCAGTTCTTGCTCCAGTTGCACGTCGCGGAAAGCCTGCCCATGTTCGTTACCTTCGGTCGGCAGGCCATCGTAGTATTTGGTGGAGGCCAGCTTGACGGTTTTCAGCGTCGCTTCCGCCGAAGTCCCGCCGATGACAAAGGCGATATGGTACGGCGGACAAGCGGCGGTCCCCAGGGTGCGCATCTTCTCGACCAGATAGTTTTTCAGCTTCGCCGGGGTGATCAGCGCTTTGGTTTCCTGGTACAGATAGGTTTTGTTAGCCGAGCCGCCGCCCTTGGCGATGCAGAGGAATTTATACTCATCGCCATCGGTAGCATAGAGGTCAATCTGCGCCGGCAGGTTGGTGCCGGTGTTAACCTCTTTATACATATCCAGCGGGGCGTTCTGCGAATAGCGCAGGTTGTCCTGGATATAGGTGTTGTACACCCCCTGCGCCAGGGCGGCCTCATCGCCTCCGCCGGTCCAGACGCGCTGACCTTTTTTACCCATGATGATCGCGGTGCCGGTGTCCTGACAGGTGGGCAGAATGCCTTTGGCGGCGATATCGGAGTTGCGCAGGAACTGCAGGGCGACGTATTTGTCGTTTTCGCTGGCTTCCGGGTCGTTCAGGATATCCGCCACCTGCTGCTGATGCGCCGGGCGAAGCATAAAGGAGGCGTCGTGGAAGGCATGTTGCGCCAGAAGGGTCAGCGCCTGAGGGTCAACTTTTAGCACTTCCTGGCCGGCAAATTCGGCGACGGAGACGTAATCACTGCTGAGGAGATAATACTCGGTGTCATCCTTTTTGAGGGGAAAAGGATCCTGGTAAACAAACGGTTTATTCGACATTGTACTCTCACTTACTGCTTTGGCTGATTATGTTTCAGGCAGGGACTCCATGTGCCTGTAGAAAAGCGAGTCGATCAATCTTACACAATTTTTTAACAAAAACTGAGACAGGGACGACTTTTTCTTTCAGCAGTTGCTTCTCCAGCGTTTGCTGGTTTAATAGGGCGATAATTTTAATTTGATTGATACAGGGAATGAGAATGCAAAAGCTGATCAACGCCGTACAGAACTATGCCTGGGGAAGCCACACCGCCTTAACTGAACTGTATGGCATCGCCAACCCGGACAACCAGCCGATGGCAGAGCTGTGGATGGGGGCGCATCCGAAGAGCAGCTCGCAGGTCCTGACGGCCGATGGCCAGCCGCGTTCGCTGCGCGAGGTGATTGACGCGGATAAAGCCGCCCTGCTCGGCGAAAAAGTGGCGCAACGCTTCGGTGAGCTGCCGTTCCTGTTTAAAGTGCTGTGCGCCGCGCAGCCTCTCTCCATTCAGGTCCATCCTAACAAGCAGGCCTCCGAAGAGGGTTTCGCCCGCGAGAACGCCGCCGGCATCCCCCTCTCCGCCGCCGAACGTAACTACAAAGATCCGAACCACAAGCCGGAGCTGGTTTTCGCCCTGACCCCGTTCCTGGCGATGAACGCGTTTCGCGAGTTCAGCGAAATTGTCAGCCTGCTGCAGCCGGTGGCCAACGCACACCCGGCGATCGGCGCCTTCCTGCAGCAGCCGGACGCGACTCGCCTGAGCCAGCTGTTTGCCAGCCTGCTGAATATGCAGGGCGAGGAAAAAGCCCAGGCGCTGCAGGCGCTGCGCGAGGTGCTGGACCGTGAGCAGGGCGAACCGTGGCAAACCATCCGCCTGATCGCGGAATTCTATCCCGACGACAGCGGCCTCTTCTCCCCACTGCTGCTGAACGTGGTGAAGTTGAATCCTGGCGAAGCGATGTTCCTGTTTGCCGAAACGCCGCACGCTTATCTGCAAGGGGTAGCGCTGGAGGTGATGGCCAACTCGGATAACGTGCTCCGCGCCGGCCTGACGCCGAAGTACATTGATATCCCTGAGCTGGTGGCCAACGTTAAGTTCGAGGCTAAACCGGCGGGTGAGCTGCTGACCCAGCCGCAGCGCCACGGCGCGGAACTGGACTTCCCGATCCCGGTGGAAGATTTTGCCTTCTCGCTGCACGATCTCTCCACCGAGGCCAGCGATCTGGCCCAGGCGAGCGCGGCGATCGTTTTCTGCGTCGACGGCGAAGCCGTGCTGCGCAAAGGCGACCAGAGCCTGACCCTCAAGCCGGGCGAATCGGCCTTTGTGGCCGCCAATGAATCGCCGGTGCAGGTCAGCGGCCATGGCCGCGTGGCGCGCGTGTTCAATAAGCTCCAGTAAACGACTGACCTTTCAGGTCTCGCTTACTGATTATGACAACTCAGCCAGGCGGTCTCTCCGCCTGGCTTCATTTATGGACAAATGCTATGAAAAAATCGCTGGTCGCAGCAGGAATCATCGTGGCGCTGGGCGTGGTATGGACAGGCGGCGCCTGGTACACCGGTAAACAGCTGGAAGGCCGAATTGCCGATATGGTGCAGCAGGCTAACGCACAGCTACGCAGCAGCGCGCCGGAGTCAGGTCTGGAGCTGAGCTATCAGGACTACCAGCGCGGGCTGTTCAGCAGCCATCTGCAGCTGGTGGTGAAGCCCATCGCCGGTCAGGCTAACGGCTGGCTGGCCGCCGGACAGAGCGTGGTGCTTGACGAGGTGGTCGATCACGGCCCCTTCCCGCTGGCCTCGTTAAAAACCTTTAATCTGGCTCCGGCGATGGCTTCGGTCCACACCACGCTGGTGAAAAACGACGCCAGCCAGGCATTATTCCAGATAGCCAAAGGCACTACCCCCTTCACCGTTGATACGCGCATCGCCTACAGCGGCGACAGCCAGTCGGCGATCGTTCTCAATGCCCTCGACTACGCCAAAGGGGATGAGAAAGTCACCTTCAGCGGCGGCCAGTTCCAGCTCGACGCCGACCGCGACGGCAAAAACATCAGCCTGAAGGGCCAGGCCGGCAGCGGTCAGATCGATGCCCTCAACGAATATAACCAGAAGGTGCAACTGCGCTTCGTCAACCTGACCACCGACGGCGCCACCGAGCTGGCCAGCTTCAACGAGCGTATCGGCCAGCAAAAAATGACCCTCGATAAGCTGGCCATCAGCGTCGAAGGCAAAGAGCTGGCGCTGGTTGACGGCATGGCGCTGGACGGCGGCTCGACGTTGACCAAGGACGGCAAAGGCGTGAACAGCCAGGTGAACTACACCGTCAACAGCCTTAAGCTGCAGGGTCAGGATATGGGCAGCGGCAAACTGACGCTGAAAGTGGATAACGTCGACGGTCAGGCGTGGCACCAGTTCAGCCAGCAGTACAGCGCGCAGTCTCAGGCGCTGCTGGCGAAGCCAGAGCTGGCGCAGAACCCGGAGCTGTACCAGCAGGCGCTTACCGAAACCCTGTTTAATGCGCTGCCGATCCTGCTTAAGGGCAATCCGTCGGTGACCATCTCCCCGCTGAGCTGGCGCAATGCCAAAGGCGAAAGCACCCTCAACCTCTCGGTTCTGCTGAAAGATCCGGCCCAGGTGACCGCTCCGCCGCAGACGCTGGCGGACAGCCTGGATCGCGTGGTGCAGTCCCTTGACGGCAAAGTGGTGATCCCGGTGGATATGGCGACGGAGTTTATGACTAAGATCGCCGGTCTGGAAGGCTACCAGCCAGCCGACGCCGCCAAACTCGCCGATCAGCAGGTCAAAGGCCTGGCGGCGATGGGCCAGATGTTCCGCATCACCACCATGGAAGATAACGCCATCAGCAGCAGCCTGCAGTACGCGAACGGCCAGGTGACGCTGAACGGCCAGAAAATGCCGCTGGAGGATTTTGCCGCGATGTTTGGTCTGGAAGCGCCTTCGCTACCGGACGGCGCGCCGCAGGACGGCCAGCCGCAGCAGGATGACGCCGCGCCTCAGCAGGACGACGCCGCCCCGCAGCCGTAACGTATCGGCTCAGGAGACGGCCACCGCGCGCCGTCTCCGTCATTTTCTCGTCACCAGCCGCGGGGGCATGATCTGGTTTCGCGTCTCGCCCGCGCCCTCCTCCAGCCGCCGCAGCATCGACTCCGCCAGCGTTTTGCCCATCTCGCGCGCCGGGGTAGTGACCCAGGTGAGCGGCAGGTCGTCAAGCGCGGCCTCGGGCACATCGGCGAACGCCGCCAGCGCCACCCGCTGCTCGAAGTAGCTGTCGACGCCATCTTCCCCGCTCTGCCTTCCAGCCCGCAGCAGACCGAACCACGCGCCGGTCGCCACCACGTTGTTGTAGCACACCACCGCGGTGATGGTCGGATTTTGCCCCAGCAGCGCGGTCATCGCCTCCGCCGCCTGCTTCTGGCTCGACTCGCACTCCAGCACCCATTCGCTGTGAAACGGCAGACCGTATTTCAGCAAGGTGGCGCAATAGCCGCCGACCCGCTCGGCGCGCGTTAGCGACGAGCTCTGACCGCCAAGCCAGGCGATCCGCTGATGGCCGCGGCGGATCAGATGCTCGGTCACCAGCTGCGCCGCCTGCATGTTGTCCGGGCGGATCAGGTCGATATCGTCGAGATAGCTGGCGCGGGAAGCGAACACCAGCGGCACCCCCGCCTCCGCCGCCCGCTCGCGCAGCTCGCTGCCGCGGTCGATGGCCCCGGCGATGATCACCCCGTCCACCCCCTGCGCCGCCAGCGTATCAAACCGCTGAGCCATCTTCTCGCCGCTGCGTCCCCCTTGGGTGAGAAACACCATTTTCCCCTGCCTCTCCAGGGCATCGGTGAGGCCGGCGGTTAACTCGGCATAGAACGGTTTAGAGAGATCGCTGACGATAAGGCCAATCACCCCGCTCTGTCCGCCGCGCAGCGAGGCGGCCTGACGGTTGCGCACAAATCCCAGCTGCTCGATGGCCTGATTAACCCGCTCGCCGGTGGCGCTGGAGATGCGCCCTTTGCCGCTCAGCACCAGCGAAACGGTGCTCACGGAGACGCCGGCGGCCAGTGCCACATCATTGATGGTGATCTTTTTTGCGATTGCCATAACCTGCTGGCTGACTCCCTTGCCTGTCGATAAAACGTTTTATCATTGTGCGATCTTTATAAACCTTATTATCGCTTGAATATGTGATTTTTATCGCACTAAAAAGTGGTAAAACGTTTTATCTTGCCGTGGCGTTAGTTCTTCCCGACCACTTGAGAATCAGGAACCGTGCTATGACGGCGAAAACCGCACCAAAAATCACCTTGTGGGAATTTTTCCAGCAGCTGGGAAAAACCTTTATGCTGCCCGTGGCGTTGCTCTCGTTTTGCGGGATCATGCTGGGGATCGGCAGCTCGTTAAGCAGTCACGATGTTTTGACCCTGCTGCCGTGGCTGGATATGCCGCTGCTGCAGGCCATCTTTATCTGGATGAGCAAAGTCGGCTCCTTTGCCTTCAGCTTCCTGCCGGTGATGTTCTGTATCGCCATCCCGTTGGGGCTGGCGCGGGAGAACAAAGGCGTCGCCGCCTTCGCCGGTTTTGTCGGCTACGCGGTCATGAACCTGGCGGTCAACTTCTGGCTGACGGCGAAAGGCATTCTGCCCACCACCGACGCCGCGATCCTTAAGGCCAACAATATCCAGAACATCATCGGTATTCCCTCGATCGATACCGGGATCCTCGGGGCGGTTATCGCCGGGATTATCGTCTGGCTGCTGCATGAGCGCTTTCACAACATACGCCTGCCGGACGCCCTGGCCTTCTTCGGCGGCACCCGCTTCGTGCCGATCGTCACCACCGTGGTGCTGGGTCTGGTCGGGCTGGCGATCCCGCTGGTGTGGCCGGTCTTCGCCATGGGGATTAACGCCCTCGGGAAGATGATCAATAGCGCCGGCGATTTTGGGCCGATGATCTTCGGCACCGGCGAGCGACTGCTGCTGCCGTTTGGCCTGCACCACATCCTGGTGGCGCTGATCCGCTTCACGGAAGCCGGCGGCACCCTTGACGTCTGCGGCCACAGCGTTAGCGGCGCGCTGACCATCTTCCAGGCGCAGCTGAGCTGCCCGACCACCCACGGCTTCGCCGAAAGCGCCACCCGCTTCCTGTCGCAGGGTAAGATGCCGGCCTTCCTCGGCGGTCTGCCGGGCGCCGCGCTGGCGATGTACCACTGCGCCCGTCCGGAAAATCGGCATAAAATTAAAGGCCTGCTGATCTCCGGGGTGATCGCCTGCGTGGTGGGCGGCACCACCGAGCCGCTGGAGTTCCTGTTCCTGTTCGTGGCGCCGGTCCTGTATGTCATCCACGCCCTGCTGACCGGTCTCGGCTTTACCATCATGGCGGTGCTTGGCGTCACCATCGGCAACACCGACGGCAATATTATCGACTTCGTGGTGTTTGGCATCCTGCATGGTCTGGCGACCAAGTGGTATCTGGTGCCGGTGGTGGCGGCAATCTGGTTTGCGGCCTACTATGCCATCTTCCGCTTCGCCATCACCCGCTTCAATCTGAAAACGCCGGGCCGCGATATCGACACCGCCGCCAGCGTGGAGAAAGCGGTCGCTGGCACCATTGGTAAATCCGGGTATAACGTGCCGGCGATTCTGGCGGCCCTCGGCGGCGCCGACAACATTGTCTCGCTGGATAACTGCATTACCCGTCTGCGTCTGTCGGTACAAGATATGAGCAAAGTGGACGCTGCCGCGCTGAAAGCCCACCGCGCCATCGGGGTGGTTCAGCTCAACCAGCATAATCTGCAGGTGGTGATTGGCCCGCAGGTGCAGTCGGTAAAAGATGAAATGGCCACGCTGATGAATACCGTTCAGGCCTGATCCCACCGGTCCCCTTCCGGCACGGAGGGGGACCCTCGCTAAGGAAGTTCCGATGTTTGATTTTTCCATACCCATCGACCGCCACGGCACCTGGTGCACGCAGTGGGACTATGTCGCCGACCGCTTTGGCGTTCCTGACCTGCTGCCGTTCACCATCTCCGATATGGATTTCGCCACCGCGCCCTGCATCCTCGACGCCGTCAGCCGGCGGCTGGCCCACGGCGTGTTCGGCTACAGCCGCTGGCAAAACGAGGCGTTTCTCGGGGCGATTGCCCACTGGTACGCCAGCCGCTTTCACAGCGTCATCGATCCGCAAACGGTGGTTTACGGACCGTCGGTTATTTATATGGTGGCGGAAACCATCCGCCAGTGGTCGCAAGAAGGCGACGGCGTCGTCGTCCATACTCCCGCCTACGATGCGTTCTATAACACTATCACCGCTAACCGCCGACAGTTCGCCCCGGTGCCACTGACCCTGACGAACAATCAATGGCACTGCGATATGGCGCGCCTGGAAGCGGCGCTGGCGGAGCCGAAGAATACCCTGCTGCTGCTCTGCAGCCCGCACAACCCAACGGGGAAAGTCTGGCGCCGCGAGGAGCTCCAGACCATGGCGGCGCTGTGCCAAAAGCATGGCGTCAGGGTGATTAGCGACGAAATTCATATGGACATGACCTGGGGCGACCACCGTCATATCCCGTGGAGCGAGGTGGCTCAGGGGCCGTGGGCGCTGTTCACCTCCGGATCAAAGAGCTTCAATATTCCGGCCTTTACCGGGGCCTATGGCTTTATCCCTGAGGCAAACTGCCGCGACAGCTATCTGCAGGCGCTGAAAGCGCGCGATGGACTCTCGTCGCCCTCGGTGCCGGCGCTGCTGGCTCATATCGCCGCCTACCGCGATGGGGCGCCCTGGCTCAACGCCCTGCGCGACTACCTGCAGGAGAACCTGCGCTTTGTGGCTGATACGCTCAATCGCGCCTTTCCTGCGCTGCGCTGGCAGCCGCCGGAGGCCACCTACCTGGCGTGGATCGACCTGCGCCCCCTCAACATTGACGACCGCGCACTGCAGCAGGCGCTGATCGCCGGGCAGAAGGTGGCGATTATGCCGGGATATACCTATGGTCCCGAAGGCAATGGCTTTCTGCGCCTCAACGTCGGCTGTCCACGCGAGAAGCTGGAGCGCGGTGTCGCAGGGCTGATAGCCGCCCTGCGCAGCCTCAGTTGACGCGCGGCACTGACTACAGATCGTCACGCCGGCGGAACGCCAGGTAGCCGGCGCCGAGGGTAAAGATGCCGACAATCACCACCAGCAGGATAAACCCGTGGTGATTGCTCGCCAGCGGGATCCCGCCGACGTTCATGCCGAAGAAACCGGCCACAATGTTAATCGGTAGCGCGAGGACCGTGATCACCGTCAGGGTGTAGAGGGTGCGGTTACTCTGCTCCAGCTGGCGGGCGCCGATCTCCTCCTGCAGCAGGCTGATGCGCTCGATCAGGCCGGACAGGTCATTAAGCACCACGCTAAACTCTTCGGTGAACTGACGAAATGCCTGCACCACCGCGCGATCCATCCACGCTGGCGGCCGGTTAAGCAGCCGGAACATTGCCGCCGGTTCCGGCGCCAGCAGCCGTTGAAAACGCAGCAGCATCCGCCGCAGCCGCGCCAGATCGGCCCGATTACGCTGCACGTGATTGCTCAGGAGCCGCTCTTCAATCAGGTCGACGTGGCGGCTGGCCTGGCGCACCACCTGCTCCAGCACCTCCTCCTGCTCCTCCAGCAAAAAGGCCAGCAGTTCAGCGGAGGTATGCACCTTAAGCGTATGCAGACGCGGCAGCATCCATTCGATAAACCGCAATGGTTTGAAACGCGCTGTCACCACCAGCTTCGGGCTACAGTAGAGCCACAGCGTGGCGGTTTCCGCGCTGGTGTCTTGCGGACGAAACAGCACGTCGTTAAGCACGGCGAACAGATTTTCCCCTTGCCGTTCAATACGGGTGGTATGCGAGCCGCTGCGGATCTCCTCAAAGAAAAAGTCCGCCACGGGAAAGTGACTGATTAGCCATTTTTCGGCGGTGGCGTGATTGAGATTAAGATGCAGCCAGATAAAGGCCTTATCGTCAGCCAGCGCCTGATAGCTGGCGCATACCTCAGCAGAGGCAATAGGCTGTGGGGGGTGATCTTCATGAAACAGATAGCCATACACCAGGCCGGACACTTCCATATCAAAATCGGGCTTTAACATCTTCGCGGTGACGTCTTGACTCATGGCTCCCTCAGGACAGGCACTGGCACCGTTGATGCCCAGTTAGCGCCATATTTCGCTATTTTTCGCGGACTGGCAAGGTTAATAATCCAGCCGCAAAACCGTCATCTGACGGACATATTTCGGGCAGCATGCCTGAGTCATACCCGGCGTGCTGACCAAGCGCATCGCGCGACGATCTGGCCTTCTCGCTGTGCTTTTATCGTCACTATTAAAATAATTTTGATATTCCTCAAAACTTTTTTAGGCGGGAAGCGGTATTAATTTGGCCGCTTAATCATTGCTTACCCTGGTTTATTGAGGAGGAGACCATGAAAACCTATGACCGTAATCGTAACGCTATTGCTACCGGCAGTATGGTCATGATCGCTGGTAACGGTACGACGGGCGTGATTAAAGCGATCCATGGCGAGGGGAAAACCGCCGAGCAGCTGCGTCGGGCGGACTGCGTGGAAATCGACGGCTGCGAGGAACGCTTCTGCCCGTTAGATCTGATCCGTCTCGGTTTCCATTAATCCCTGCCGTCAAGGCACCATGAGCAGGCCACCCAGCGTGGCCTCTTCTTTTTCAGGCTGATCCAGGCGCTTAGCGAAAGCTCCACTGAATACTCATCACGAAGATCGCCGGTATAATAATCCCGCCCTCGACGCCGAAGTAATCGGTAAAGTTGTATTGCAGACCATGATAAATATAGGGCGAAAAACCGACGCCGGTGATTTTTTTGGCGGTGCGGTAGGTGCCTGAGTCGCCGCAGTGGCTGAAAGCGTCAAAGAAAAATTCTCCGGTATAGGCATACACCCCTTTCAGCAGCCAGCCGGTGTCGTTTTTCAGCCAGTCGCGGCGCACGCCGAGGGTCAGACAGCGATCGTCGAAGCTGTTTTTCATGGTGCCGACCAGCGCGCTGTATTTTGAATCCGCTGAAAACTTGCGCTCCACCGAGAAAAAGTTGTTGTTGAAATGCTCGTTATATTGTCCGTGGTTACCGGTCATGTGATAAACATAGGAGCCGGTATTCATCGAATAAAGATTGAATTCCCCGGCCTGCGCCGACGGCATGGCAACCAGCAATAGCCCGGATAACAAAATCCATAATTTATTTAACATTCAGTAACCTACGCCACACCTGTAAAAAAAGAACCCGGCATACTATCACCGCGAAGCTAAACCAAAGGGCAATCAGATACACCGACGCTTTTCGCGGCAGGCAAACATGATGCTATAAGCACTATAGCAGTCGCCCTCTCGCCTGGTGAGCGCCAGCGGCTATACTGCTGACACATTCATCTTATTGATTAAGGACTGCTGTGTTAGCCACTCTCCTCGTTGCGCTGGTCGCTATTATTCATCTCGCCATCCTGGTGCTGGAGATGTTTTTCTGGGAAGCGCCCGCCGGGCGCCGGGCCTTTAACCTCAGCGCCGATTTCGCCCGGGAAAGCCGGGTGCTGGCGGCCAACCAGGGGTTGTATAACGGTTTCCTGGCCGCCGGCCTGGCATGGGGGCTGTGGCTGGGGGCATCGGGCGTGCAGGTGGTGATCTTTTTCCTCGCCTGCGTGCTGGCCGCCGGGATATTCGGCGCGCTGACCGCCAGCCGCAAAATTCTCTATATTCAGGCGCTGCCCGCGCTGCTGGCGCTGCTTGCGGTGCTGGCGCAGGCGTAGGGTCTTGATCCAAAACAGAGAAAGCAGGCGCTAAGGCGGATACTATGTGCCCCCTTCGGTCGGTCATCGACCGTTAATACCTTCTGAGTTCAGAGGCATTTTTATGACATGGCAATCCTTCAAACAGGCCTGGCTTATCCGGTTCTGGTCTCCCGTCCCGGCGGTCATCGCCGCGGGCATTCTCTCAACCTACTATTTTGGCATCACCGGCACCTTCTGGGCGGTGACCGGCGAATTTACCCGCTGGGGTGGCCAGCTGCTGCAGCTGCTGGGGGTCCACAGCGAACAGTGGGGCTATTATCAGCTGATCCATCTCGACGGGACGCCGCTGACCCGCATCGACGGCAGGATGATCATCGGCATGTTCGGCGGCTGCCTGGCCGCGGCATTGTGGGCCAATAACGTCAAACTGCGCTTGCCACGCAGCCGGATCCGCATAGTGCAGGCCGTGGCCGGGGGCATCATCGCCGGGTTCGGCGCGCGGCTTGCGATGGGCTGCAACCTGGCGGCGTTTTTCACCGGCATTCCGCAGTTCTCCCTGCACGCCTGGCTGTTTGCCATCGCCACCGCCATCGGCTCCTGGTTTGGCGCTCGCTTCACCCTGCTGCCTCTATTTCGCATCCCGGTAAAAATGCAAAAGGTATCCGCCGCTTCGCCGTTAACCCAAAAACCGCTGCAGGCACGCCGCCGTTTCCGCCTGGGCATGGTGGTCTTTTTCGCCATGATCGGCTGGGGCCTGCTCACCGCCGCAGACCACCCTGCGCTCGGCCTGGCGATGCTGTTCGGCATCGGCTTCGGTCTGCTTATCGAGCGGGCGCAGATCTGCTTTACCTCCGCCTTTCGCGATATGTGGATCACCGGCCGGACGGTGATGGCGAAGGCGATAATCTTCGGCATGGCGGCGAGCGCCATCGGCATCTTCAGCTATGTGCAACTGGGGATGGCGCCGAAAATCATGTGGGCCGGTCCCAATGCGGCGATCGGCGGGCTACTGTTCGGCTTTGGCATCGTGCTGGCCGGCGGCTGTGAAACCGGCTGGATGTACCGGGCGGTGGAAGGCCAGGTTCACTACTGGTGGGTGGGGCTGGGCAACATCATCGGCTCCACGCTGCTCGCCTGGTGCTGGGACGATATCGCCGCCCCGCTCGCCACCCACTGGCAAAAGGTCAACCTGCTGAACGCTTTTGGTCCCTTCGGCGGACTGCTGGCGACCTATCTGCTGCTGCTGATCGCCCTGCTGCTGGTGATCGCCTGGGAGAGACATTTTTTCCGCCGCCAGTCGGCAGCGGTCCGGACCGTGAAGGAGAGTGCATGAAAAACATCATCCCTGATTATCGCCTGGACATGGTCGGCGAGCCCTGCCCCTATCCGGCGGTCGCCACCCTGGAGGCGATGCCCTCCCTGCAAAAAGGCGAGATCCTCGAAGTGATAAGCGACTGTCCGCAGTCGATCAATAACATTCCGCTCGATGCCAGGAACCATGGCTATACGGTGCTGGATATTCAGCAGGATGGCCCGACCATTCGCTATCTGATCCAGAAGTAATCCCGTTTTCCCGCCGGCGACCTTCATCGCCGGCATGGATTTCCCCGTCTCGCCATGTCCTCACCATCAGATGGGCCGTGCAGGCAAACGATTGCAATAGATTGTAACACTTGAAACGGTGTTCCAGTTATCAAATAACCACTAATATAACGCGGCTATATTATTAAAATACGAATAAGTAACTTCGTGAATGGTTTCTGCCGCTACCGGCCAAAGCCGCACACAGCAATACAATAAGGATAGAAATGGAACTGCTGGCCAGGCTGGGTTATTTTTTTGAGCAAGTGCGTGCAGATGCCGATTTTGCCACCTTCGCCAATGAACTACGTCGGCACCAGGTCTCGTGTTACATCTACTTTGTCTCCACCGGCAATATGAATTTCGTGATGGCAAACGACAAGGTGATCACGATAAAAAGCGCCCGCAGCCTGCTGCGCGTGCGCAGCGCCCCCAACCAGCAGCTGACCTCGGCTGCGGTCATCCGCCATTTTGCCGGCGCCATCAACTTTGAACAATACTGTAAGGATCTCGCCAGCGCCGGGGTGTTTAAGTGGAGCGTCGACCTGGACGAGGAGACTCGCCACTACTGGTCGAAGGATAACAGGCTGCTGTATAAAGAGAGCCTGATTCCCCCCTGAGCGGGTCCCGGGGGGAAGTCTGGTTTGCGGGGCCAGCTCTTAATCGCGGGTCTGGACCCAAAAGGCGTGGATCAGGCCTGGAATATAGCCCAGCAGGGTCAAAATAATGTTGAGAATAAACGCCCAGCCGAAACCTTTCCCCAGCAGAACCCCCAGCGGCGGCAGAATGATAGTAAAAACGATTCTCCAGAATCCCATAAGTTCTCCCTTCATCTAATGTCAACATTTTACTAAGCTATTCAATAGTTAAGCATAGACGCTTTTCACCGCTTCGCCAGCAGGCTGCGCCCTCATCTCCGGTAACAAAAATTATTTCCTGCCGTCACGGATAAAAAAGTCCGCCAAAACATCCACTTTTTTGCCTCATGCTGTGGGCCTGACAGCGAACCGCACAGATTGTCAGTTGACCTGGCTGCCAGTCAGGACTAAGCCTGGAGAAGTTTTATCACATCGAGTCGTTTTACCAACCGGAGAATATCCATGAGTAAACTTGGGATTAATGGTTTTGGTCGTATCGGACGTCTGGTGTTACGCCGTTTATTAGAAGTCGACAGCAGCCTCGAGGTGGTGGCCATCAACGACCTCACCTCGCCAAAAGTGCTGGCCTACCTGTTAAAGCATGATTCAAACTACGGCCCCTTCCCGTGGAGCGTCGACTTCACGGAAGATGCGCTGATCGTCAACGGCAAGACCATCACCGTGTATGCCGAAAAAGAGGCGCAGCATATTCCGTGGCAGGCGGCGGGCGCGGAAGTGATTGTGGAGTGTACCGGGTTCTACACCTCGGCAGAGAAATCGCAGGCCCATCTTCAGGCCGGCGCACGCAAGGTACTGATTTCGGCCCCCGCCGGCGAGATGAAAACCATCGTCTATAACGTCAACGATGACACCCTGACGGCGGATGACACCATCATCTCCGTCGCCTCCTGCACCACCAACTGCCTGGCGCCAATGGCCAAAGTGCTGCAGGACGCCTTCGGCATCACCGTAGGCACCATGACCACCATCCACGCCTATACCGGCACCCAGTCGCTGGTGGACGGGCCGCGCGGTAAAGATCTGCGCGCCTCCAGGGCGGCGGCGGAAAACGTCATCCCGCACACCACCGGCGCGGCCAAAGCTATCGGCCTGGTGATCCCCGCCCTGAGCGGCAAGCTGAAAGGCCATGCCCAGCGCGTACCGACCAAAACCGGCTCAGTGACAGAGCTGGTGTCGGTGCTGGAGAAAAAGGTAACTGCGGATGAGGTCAATCAAGCGATGAAGCAGGCTGCCGATGGCAATGAATCCTTTGGCTATACCGAAGAAGAGATTGTCTCTTCCGATATCATCGGCAGCCATTTCGGTTCAATCTACGATGCCACCCAGCTGGAGATTGTGGAGGCCGGCGGCGTACAGCTGGTGAAAACCGTCGCCTGGTATGACAACGAATACGGTTTTGTCACCCAGCTGATCCGCGTGCTGGAGAAATTTGCCCGCTAAGTGAACGGCGGACAGCCTGGGCTGCCCGCCGATTCTGCATTAAGCGTCTCAGGCCTGCAGATAGACCACCTGGGTCTGCAGGTACTCATTCAGGCCATGGCGGCCATCTGCGCCGCCGATCCCTGATTTACGCCAGCCGGCGTGGAATCCCTGCATCGCCTCAAAGTTCTCGCGGTTGATATAGGTTTCGCCGAACTTCAGCCCCTTAATCGCCTTCATCGCCACGTTGAGATCGCGGGTGTAGATTGAGGAGGTGAGGCCATAATCGCTGTCATTGGCCATCGCCAGCGCTTCATCGAGAGTTGAAAACGCCACCACCGGCAGCACCGGACCGAAGGTTTCCTCATGGATAATATCCATCTCCTGACGCACATCCAGCAGCAGGGTCGGCGGATAAAAATAGCCTTTCCCCTCCAGCGGCTGACCGCCCAGCGCTACCCGCGCCCCCTGCGCCACCGCCTTCGCCACTTTGCGCGCCACCTGATCCCGCGCGGCAGCGTTGATCAGCGGCCCCATCGCGATGTCATCCCGCGCCGCCGGGTCGCCAAACTGCACGGCCTTCATCGCCTCGCCGAGGCGGTTGACGAAGCGGTCGTAAATCCCCTGCTGAACATAGACCCGCTCGACGCAGTTGCACACCTGCCCGGTGTTGATCACCCGCGAGTCCACCACCGCCTTCACCGCCAGCTCCACATCCGCATCGTCCATGACGATGGCCGGCGCTTTGCCGCCAAGCTCAAGGCACACTTTGGTGATATTTTTCGCCGCGGCGGCCATGATTTTCTCCCCCGCCGCCACGCTGCCGGTCATGCTGACCATCGCCACCTTCGGATTGCCGGCCAGCTCCTGGCCGACGGTTTCCCCACGGCCGAGCACCAGGTTAAAGACCCCTTTCGGCAGCCCAACCTGGTGGACGATCTCGGCGAAAGCAATAGCGTTATTGGGCGTGAATTCGCTGGGCTTAATGACGATGGTATTTCCGGTGATCAGCGCCGGCGCCAGCTTGCGGGCGATAAGAAAAAACGGGAAGTTCCACGGCAGGATCCCGGTGGTCACCCCCAGCGCGCGTTTGAAGACAAGGATATTTTCCCCGGGACGGTCGCTCTGCACGATCTCCCCTTCATAACGCCGCGCCCATTCGGCCATGTAGTCGAGATAGTCGGCGGTGAACGCCACCTCCACCGCCGCCAGCTGCTGGATCTTGCCGCCTTCAGCGACGATCAGCCCGGCGATGTCATCGGCACGCTGACGGATGCCGGCGGCAATTTTGCGCAGCCAGCCCGCGCGCTCAATGGCCGGTAGCGCCTCCCAGGCCGGCTGGGCGCGCTCCGCCGCGTCAATCGCCAGCCGCGCCTCTTCCGCGGTCCCGTCCGGGATCCGCGACAGCAGCGCTTCGGTCGCCGGGTTAAGCACGTCGATCCAGCCGTCGCCGTGACCGGAAACGAACTGGCCATCAATATACATCTGGTGTTGAACGGGTGCTGTCATGGCTGCTCCTGTGGTGCATTTGTATTTAACAAGTGATTTTTTTGTTAAATATCGGGCGGATAAGCCGTGGCTTCGCAGCACGTTGGCGCAGTTTTGTGAGCTGATTCATAAAACCGGGCCAAAAATACCCGGTTGAGGTTACATTTCAATAACACAAATTGCCCGTTTGCGATAAATCTGCCGCAAACGGGCATTTATCAGCCGAGGATGCGGGCCTGCAGCGCCCCGGCGAGCCGGTCATCCTCCCGCAGCTGTCGCCAGGCGTCGAGGATCTCCGGCGGGAAAGTCACTTGGCTGATAAAGTCTTTCCCCCGTGGACCGTACCCTTCAGGGGAATCCTGCAGACGCGGCAGTTCGCCGAGCAGCAGCGCCAGGTAGCGGGTCACCGGCCACAGCCCCGCCCCGCCGCCCACGAACCCCAGCTGGCCGTCGGTCTGTTCCAGCACCGGCGTGCAGCCGGGAAAGCTCAGCCACTGCGGCGGCGTCGTCGCCCCCTGCCAGACGCGGGCGAAGGTGGCCATCGTCCGCCGCTGCATGGTGGGGTCCTGAATGACGATCCCGCGACGATGGGGGATCCCCCGACTCTCCAGCATTGTGCGAGTAAAGCGCGCGTTTTCGCCGCAGTTGGTCGACCGATCCTCCACCACCAGCCGCGGGCGAGGAATGTGCCAGAAGTCATGCGCAATATCAGCCAGAATATGCGCTTCCGGACGCCCCTCCACCGCGAGCGAACGGTAGCGCGGATCTTCGCGCACCGCCTCATACAGAAAACCGGTAGAGTGCCCTACGCCGCCGCTGATCAGCAGCGGAACCTCCTGCTCCACCGCCAGTCGGCAGGCGGCGTCGATGGTAGGGATCACGGCGTTGCCAGCCAGCACCACCACATCCACCGCCGGCGGCGCGGTCAGCGTCGCCAGATCGTTTTGCGCCAGCCAGCCGCCGGTCAGGTTTGCCGCCGCCAGCGTCGTCGCCGACAGCGGGGGAAAGTGTTCTGCCATTCTGATCTCCTTAATCACCTCTCAGCCGCGCAGAGAGAATAGTCTGGCCATCATAAACGCCGCCTGCCGGGGCGCAAAGCGACGCTGATTTGTAACTATTTTGAAATAACAAGAAACATCTACAAACACGCAGGTTGCACCTGAATAACTGACCATGAAAATAACAAAAAACAGCAAAAACAGGTGGAAAATAAAAATTTACCTCGCGGTTACACCAGATAAAAGCGCGTTTTCTTGCCCGCATTGCCGAGGGATAACTTGCCAATTGTAACCATCAACTCTAAGTTGCTTAACAATTACACAACCTTTTTCACATCAGGTTGCACCCTGCACGCACAGAGTGACACCTGACCTTTTACCGTGGCGGGAGAACGTTTCGTAATGAGCAATCCAGCAAGCAACACTGCATCCATTCTGCAGAAAAACAAGAAGGTACTGATCGCGAGCCTGACCGGCAGCGCCATCGAATGGTTCGATTATTTTCTCTATGGCACCGCCGCCGCGCTGGTGTTTAACAAAATCTTCTTTCCGATGGTCGACCCGGTCATTGGTCTGATCCTCTCCTGGCTCTCCTTTTCGCTCACCTTTTTTATCCGCCCCATCGGCGGAGTCATTTTCGCCCATATCGGCGATCGCATCGGTCGCAAGAAGACGCTGGTGCTCACCCTGTCGCTGATGGGCAGCGCCACGGTGGCCATTGGCCTGCTGCCCACCTACGAGATGGTGGGCCTGTGGGCGCCGGCCCTGCTGATTACCCTGCGCATTATTCAGGGCATGGGTATCGGCGGCGAATGGGGCGGCGCGCTGCTGCTGGCCTACGAATACGCCCCGGAAAAGCGGAAAGGCTTTTTCGGCAGTATTCCCCAGGCCGGCGTGACCATCGGCATGCTGATGGCAACCTTCATCGTCTCGCTGATGACCCTGTTCGATGAGGCGCAGTTTCTCGCCTGGGGCTGGCGCATTCCGTTCCTGCTCAGCTCCGTCCTCGTTTTCCTCGGCCTGTGGATCCGCAAAGACATCGACGAAACGCCCGCCTTTAAGCAGGTGAAACAGTCTGGCCAGGTGGCGAAGGCTCCGCTGCGCGAGACGCTCAAACACCACTGGCGGGAAGTGCTGATCGCCGCGGGTCTGAAAGTGGTGGAGACCGCCCCCTTCTATATCTTCTCCACCTTTGTGGTCAGCTACGCCACCACCACCCTGAGCTATCAGAAGTCGCAGGCGCTGGAATCCGTCACCCTGGGCGCGCTGGTGGCCACCGTGATGATCCCGCTGATGGGGCTGCTGTCCGACAAGGTGGGTCGGCAAAAAATGTACACCCTGAGCGTGGTGCTGCTGGGGCTGTTTATCGTCCCGTGGTTCCTGCTGCTCGACACCGGCACCAGCTGGGGCATTATGCTGGCGACGATCGTTGCCTTCGGCATCCTGTGGGCGCCGGTGACCGCGGTGCTGGGCACCCTGTGCTCAGAGATTTTCAGCGCCAATGTGCGCTATACCGGGATCACCCTCGGCTACCAGCTGGGCGCCGCGCTGGCCGGGGGCACCGCGCCGCTTATCGCCACCGGTCTGCTGGCGAAATACGATGGTGACTGGCGACCGGTGGCCGTCTACCTGGGCGTGACGGTGGCGATTTCGCTGCTGGCGATATTCTGCGCCAGCCGGATGAAATCCGTCCCTGGCGCGGCGCGCTCCCGGGCGGAAAGCGCCTGACCGCAGCCGGTCCGGGCTATCTCGGCGCCGACCATCCTGCCCGGGCGCTGCGCTTGCGCGGGCCTACAGGGAGATCACGCCGCGGGGGAAACCGCTCATCCCAGGCTCAGTAAGACAGTAGGCCCGGTAAGGCGCCAGCCGCCACCGGGCAGACGAACGGGAACAACGGCTAAGACGCCTTGGCCACACCCCTTAGCCGGCCGCCAGGGCCGGCGGGTGTCAGGCGCTCTGATTGTCCAGCTGAAGCTGCCCTTCGCGCCGCTGCTTCAGCTTCCAGAAGGCCCACAGCGCGATAAACCACAGCGGAGAAGCCAGCAGCGCCAGCAGCGTGTCCGGGTCAAAGATCATGATGAAGATGGCGAAGGCGAAAAACAGCAGGCTCACCCAGCTCATCGCCACGCCAAAGGGCATCTTAAAGATCGAACCGGCATGCAGGTCCGGACGCTGACGGCGATAAACCAGATAGGCCGCGAGGATCATCCCCCAGCTGAACACCACCATAATCGCCGCCAGGGTCGAGACGATGGTGAACAGGGTCATCACATTCGGCACCAGGAACAGCAGCAGCGTACCGATCAGCATGCAGAAGCAGGAGAACAGCAGGCTGCGCACCGGAATGCGGGTGCTGCGCGACAGAATGCGGAACTGCCAGTGCGCATGCTTCTCCACCGACAGGCCGTACAGCATGCGGGTGCTGGAGAAGACCCCGCTGTTGGCCGAGGACATCGCCGAGGTCAGCGCCACGAAGTTAATCACCGCCGCCGCCGCGGGCAGCCCGGCTTTGGCAAACAGCGTTACGAAGGGGCTGGTCTCCGCCGACACCCCTGGCCAGGAGGCGACAGCGATGATCACCACCATCGACAGCAGATAAAAGATGATAATCCGCAGCGGCAGCGCATTGATCGCCTTGGGCAAAATGCGCTGCGGATCGCGGGTCTCCGCCGTCATCGTCCCCAGCAGTTCGATACCGGTAAAGGAGAAGATCGCTATCTGGAAGCCGGCGAAAAAGCCGGTGATACCGTGAGGCATAAAGGCCGCCGGGTCGGTGAGATGGCTCAGGGAAGCCGTCACGCCATCCGGAGAGGTCCAGCCGGTGGCAATCATCCAGCCGCCGGTGACGATCAGGGCGATAATGGTGATCACCTTGATCAGGGCGAACCAGAACTCCGCCTCGCCAAACATCTTCACCGACAGCAGGTTGAGCAGGAACAGGATAGCCAGCATGCTGAGGGCCGGCATCCACGCCGACAGCTCGGGGAACCAGTACTGCATATAGCTCCCGCACACCACCACGTCGGCGATACAGGTCACTACCCAGCTCAGCCAGTAGGTCCAGCCGAGATAAAAGCTGGCCTGCGGTCCGAGATACTCGCCGACAAAGTCGGCAAACGAGCGGTAATCATGGCGAGTGAGCAGCAGCTCCCCCATCGCCCGCATCACCATATAGGTAAAGAACCCGACCAGCACATAGATAACCAGGATCGAGGTGCCGGCGACGGCGATGTTGCGCCCCGCCCCCATAAACAGCCCGGTGCCGATGGCGCCGCCGAGGGCAATCATCTGGATATGGCGGGCGCCAAGCCCGCGCTTAAGCTGTGACGCGCCTTCACCTCCGGCGGCAAATGGCGCCTGATGTTGATGTTCAGTCATGGTGTTTCCTCAGGCTGGTTGCGGGAGGTGAAGCGCCGCGGCGCGGAGCAGCAGCCCGGCGCGCTGGCCGGTAGCGACCCCGGCATTGGGAAAGAGGATATAGGGGGCACGGGCCTGCACCACCCACCGTTTCTCTGCCTGGCGGGCGATCTCATACCCTGCCGGGAGCGCGGTGAAGTTCTCGACGTTGGCCGCCAGATTGAGCGTAAATTCCCCTTCGCGCTTGATGATGCTCTCCTCGACCAGGAAGTAATCCACCGGCGCTTTATCGCGCGCCGGCAGCGGCGCGTCAGAAATCCAGGCCCGGATCGCCGCGTCGGCGGCGGCGAACAGGCTAAGATCGTTGGCGCCGAACGGCATCACTTTTCCCAGCTCAAGGGTGGCGCTTTGCGCGGCGAACTTTTCGCAGGTGAAGTGGGTGAAGGTCCCGCCCGCTTCGGTATGGCGCACGATGGCGTCCATCCCGCTGGCCTGCAGCAGCTGATAGAAGCCGGGCGAAAAATCCTCCTCGTGGGCCGGGAGCAGCGCAAACTGGCGATACAGCGACCCGCGAATGGCAGTATGCATATCGAGATGACTACGGCTGACCGGCCCCGCCGCATCGGCGGCGCGATAGAAGGCCTGCACCGCCTGCTCGAGAGCAAAAGCCCGCCGCGACTCATTGCCCGGGGTGACCGCCAGATGGCGGCCGCCGAACAGGCGATTGAGGTCGTTGTGCAGATAGCGACGCGCGGCGCGGATCGCCGGCAGGTTACCAAAAACGATCAGCAGCGCCTGGTTGAGCGGCTGCCGCCCCTGGCTCAGATCGTGAGTCAGCTGCAGCAGCAGCTCGGTCGGCGCGGTCTCATTGCCATGGACGCCAGCGGAGAGGATCGTCGCCTGACGCCACGGCGTGGCCGGCAGCAGCTGCAGGATGCCCTCGCCCAGCCAGCGGGCCTCGATGTCCGCCGGAAAGGTCCACGCCTGCAGGCGGCAGTGCAGTAAATCGTTAACCAGATGCTCCATCTGCCGCTCCTTAACGCTGAAAATCATAGACAGCGCCCAGACGCAGGATCTGCGTCAGCTCATCCAGCGCCTGATAAACCTCGCGCAGCAGCTGCGGGTCTGCCAGATCGCGGGCGTGCAGCCGGTCACGGTAATGTTTTTCCACCCACGCCGTCAGCTGCTGGTAACGTTCGTCGTTCATCAGGCTGTGGGCGTTGACCGCCTTACGTTCAGACTCGTTGAGCACCACCCGCAGCCGCAGGCAGGCCGGGCCGCCGCCGTTGCGCATGCTTTCCCGCAGGTCAAAAACCGCCACTTCATCGATCGGCGACGCGCTGTCGGCCGCGAGATCGCTCAGGTAACGCCAGACGTTTTCCCGCTGGCGGCACTCCTCTGGCACCACAATCAGCATCTTGCCGTCGGGTTTGCTCAGCAGCTGGCTGTTGAACAGATAGGAGGCCACCGCGTCATCGAGCGACACCCGCTCGTCCGGCACTTCCACGCTGGTAAACGGAATATCGAGACTGTCGCTTTTTGCCCGCAGCGTCGCCAATACTGTCGACTGATCGACAAACGCCTGCTGATGGTGGAACAGCACATGGCGATTGCTGACCGCGATAACGTCGTTATGAAACACGCCGCGATCGATAGCCTGCGGCGCCTGCTGGGCAAACACCGTGTAGCGCGGATCCAGCTGATGCAGGCGAGCCACTGCTTCGCTGGCCTCCAGGGTCTGCCGCGCCGGATACTTCACCGGGGCGATCCCGCCGCTGGCGCGTCGACCGTAGACAAACAGCTGCACCCCCTGCCGGTCATACTCCCGACAGAAGCGGTTATGGTTGGCCGCACCTTCGTCGCCGAGGTCGCCATGCTGCGGCAGCGCCGCGTGGTGGGCGAAGTAGCGCGGATCGGCGAAGGTGGCGCGCAGGATCGCCGAGGTGGTGGGCGCCTCCTGCATGCGGTGCAGCTTATTGTTCAGGTTGGCGACGGTGAAATGAACTTTGCCATCGGCGCTATCCGCCGACGGCGAAACGGTCGCCGCGTTAGCAGTCCACATCGACGAGGCGGAGCTGAAGGCGGAGAGCAGCTGCGGCGCCGCCTGGGCCGCCTGGCGGATGACCTGCTCATCGCTGCCCTCGAATCCCAGGTCGCGCAGCAGACGCAGGTTCGGCCGCGGCTGCGGCGGCAGAATCCCCTGCACGAATCCGCGATCGGCAAGGGCTTTCATTTTATACAGCCCCTGCAGCGCCGCCTTTTTAGGGTTAGAGAGACCATCGCGGTTATTTTGCGAGGCTTCATTGCCGACGGAGAGTCCGGCATAGTGGTGCGTCGGGCCGACCAGGCCATCAAAGTTAGCTTCAAAACCAGACATATGTCCTCACAGGATCCGTTATCAGAATGGCAGGCCCGGCGATACGTTCGCCGGAAGCGTCAGCGTGTCGCTGACCAGAGAGGCCATCGGCCAGGCACAGTAATCGGCGGCGTACCACGCTGCCGCGCGGTGGTTACCGGAGGCGCCCACCCCGCCAAACGGCGCTTTACTGGAAGCGCCGGTCAGCGGCTTGTTCCAGTTGACGATCCCGGCGCGCGCCTCGTCCGCCAGCTGGTCAAACTGTGCCGCATCGCTGGAGATCAGCCCCACGGCCAGGCCATAGCGGGTCTGGTTGGCGTGGCGAATCGCCTCCGGGAAGTCGTCGTAACGGATAACCGTCAGCAGCGGGCCAAAGTACTCTTCATCCGGCACCTCGATACCGGTGACGTCGACGATCCCCGGGGTCAGCACCGTGGAGTGCGGGTCGGGCTGGCGCAGGCGCAGCAGCACCTTGCCGCCAAGTCCCTCCAGTTTCTGCTGCGCCGCCAGCATGTTCTGCGCCGCCTCAAGGGAAATCACGCCACCCATAAACGGCGCCGGCTGGTCATCCCATTTCCCGGCGCGGATCTGCGCGCTGGCCTCCACCAGCCGCCGCAGCAGCGCATCCCCCTGCTCGCCGCGCTGAACAATCAGCCGGCGCGCGCAGGTGCAGCGCTGTCCGGCGGAGATAAACGCCGACTGGATAATCACATGCAGCGCCGCATCGACATCGGCCACATCAGCCACGATCAGCGCGTTGTTGCCGCCCATTTCGAGGGCCAGCATCTTCTCCGGCTGGCCGCCGAAGTAGCGATGGAAGTGGAAACCCGCCGCTGCGCTGCCGGTGAACAGCACGCCGTCGATATCGCGGTTTTCCAGCAGCGCCTGGCCGGTGGCTTTCCCGCCCTGCAGCAGGTTAATCACCCCGTCGGGGACGCCCGCCTGCTGCCACAGCTGGACCGTCAGTTCCGCAGTGGCCGGCGTCAGCTCGCTGGGTTTAAATACGATAGTATTCCCGGCGATCAGCGCCGGAATGATATGCCCGTTGGGCAGGTGGCCCGGGAAGTTGTAAGGGCCGAAGACCGCCATCACGCCGTGCGGCTTGTGGCGCAGCAGCGCTTTACCGTCCGGCAGCGTCGACTCATGAAAGCCCGTCCGCTGGTGATAGGCCTCGATGGAGATGGCGGCTTTGCCGATCATCGCCTGCACTTCGGTGCGGGTCTCCCACAGCGGCTTGCTGGTCTCCCGGGAAATCAGGGTCGCCAGCGCCTCTTTATGCGTCTCCAGCAGCGCGGCGAAACGCTGTACGACGTCAATACGCTCGGCCAGCGGGCGGTGCGACCAGGGATAAAACGCGGCGCGCGCCGCGGCGCAGGCCGCCTGGACGTCGTCGCCCCCCGCGCTGGCCGCCTGCCACAGCAGAGACTGATCCTCCGGGGCCAGTTTACTCATCGTTGCGCCGCTGCCCGGCTGCCACTGCCCGGCTATGAACTGTGCTTTTACCGCCATGATCTGTTTTCCTCTGGGTTCAGGGTTACCGTATAAACGCGGTCGGTTTCAGTGACCTGCAGCGCATCCAGCGCGGCGGCGTCCAGTGAGACCTGCTCTTCGTGGGCCACCAGCAGCGCCCGAAAATTGTCGAACTGACCGTTGGCGACGAGCGTCGGCACCGACAGCGTGCCCGCCAACTGCTGAGCCGGCAGGCACTGGCAGTCGCGCACGGCGCGGATCTGATCGGTCTCCGCCTCCAGCACCGGACCGGCATCGAAAATATCCACCGAGCCGCGCCAGCTGAACCCCTCTTTCTCGAGGATCGCCCGCGCGGGGGCGGTGTTGGGGTGCACCTGGCCGATGACCTGACGGGCATTCTCCGGCAGCAGCGAGATATAGATCGGGTACGCCGGCATCAGCTCGGCAATAAAGGTTTTCATGCCGGTGCCGGTCAGCCGGTCGGCATCGGCGAACGGGATCTCGAAGAAGTGATGGCCCAGCGCATCCCAGAACGGCGACTGCCCTTGCTCATCGCTGCAGCCGCGCAGTTCGGCAAACAGGTGCGGCGAAAACCACTCGCGGAAGGCGGCGATAAACAAAAACCGCGCTTTGGAGAGCAGCAGACCGTTGCGGTTGCGCTGATACTCAGGGTCGAGAAACAGCGTACACAGCTCGCTGTGGCCGGTGTGGTCATAGCTCAGATTGAGCAGCTCCTGGGGCTTATAGACCCCCAGCGCTTTCGAGGCGCGGACCGTTTTCTGAATGCGAAAATTGTAAAACGGCTCGTCCAGGCCTACCGCCACCTCAATGGCGCTGACCCCCACCACCCGCGACAGCGCGGTGTCTTCCAGCACAAACAGAAAGCCTTGCTGGCCGCGCGGCAGCGTGCCGGCGAAAGTGTCAATGCTGCGGCGGATCCGGGCGGCCAGGCGCCCGGCATCATGGGGTAAGGAGGTCATGCCGACCCCCGCCCGCGCGGCAAGGCGGACGATGTCGTCAAGATCGTTTTCCCGTACGGGACGAAATAGCATCACAGGCCGTCCTCCCGGTTAGCGGGTTAAGCGGGCAACGGCGCGATCGAGGCGCACGAAGGCTTCCGCAATATCTGCCAGCGGGATATTGAGCGCCGGCGCGAAGCGCAGCACGTCCGGACCGGCAATCAGGGCGATCACACCCTCTTCCGCCGCCAGGTTGGTCAGGGTTTTGGCCTTCCCGCGCAGCGGTCCCGCCAGCTCGGCGCCGATCAGCAGACCGGCGCCGCGCACGGCGCTAAACGCATCGTAACGGGCAGAGAGGGCATTCAGCTGGTCGACGATCAGCGCATGGCGCTCGCCGACGCCCGCCAGCAGAGGCGCATCCAGATGGGCCAGCACGGCGTTGGCGACGGTCGCCGCCAGCGGGTTGCCGCCGAAGGTGGTGCCATGGGTGCCTGGCTGGAAGACCTGCGCCCAGGCCTCTTTCGCCAGCATCGCGCCGATCGGGAAGCCGCCCCCCAGCCCTTTGGCGCTGGTGAGGATGTCCGGGACGACGTTGTAATGCTGGTAGGCGTAGAGATGGCCGGTACGCCCGGCGCCGGTCTGTACCTCATCAAATATCAGGGTGGCATGATGGCGATCGCAAAGGGCGCGCAGCGCCTGGAGGAACGCCGGGTCCGCCGGGATCACCCCACCTTCGCCGATAATCGGCTCGACAATCACCGCGCAGGTGCGCGAGGAGATCGCCGCAGTCACCGCCTCGATATCGTTATAGGGCAGATGGGTAATGCCCTGCGGCAGCGGCGCATAATCGCTGGAATATTTCGGCTGGCCGCCGACGGAGACGGTGAACAGCGTGCGACCGTGGAAGGCGTGGTTGAAGGCGATGATTTCGCTTTTTTCACCGCCGAACTTATCGTGGGCATATTTCCGCGCCAGCTTAAGGGCCGCCTCGTTCGCTTCGGCGCCGGAGTTGCAGAAGAACACCTTGTCGGCAAAGGTGGACTGCACGAGGGTTTTCGCCAGCTGCAGCACCGGTTCGTTGGTATAGCCATTGCCGATATGCCACAGTTTCGCCAGTTGCCCCTGCAGGGCCTCTGCCAGCGCCGGGTGAGCATGGCCCAGGGCGTTCACTGCGATGCCGCCCGCCATATCAATATACTCTTTCCCATGCTGGTCCCAGACGCGGGAGCCCGCCGCCCTCACCGGAATAAACGGCGCGGGGGCAAAACAGGGAACCAGGTAAGCGTCAAAATCTTCGCGAGTCATGCTGCCTGACATAATTTATCTCCGGAACGTAAGGCGACGGAAAACGCTCCCGTCGCGTTGGACAATCGACATTAACCCTGACCCTCGGCTTATTTTGGGCACGAGCGCGCCCGCTGCGATGGTAAAAATATTCACCACAGAAAAGTTAAGCCCTATTCTTTATGCGGGTAATTGTTAATTCATGGTTAATGCCATGTTGTTGTGTGGGCTAATGCTGGCCTGTGAACAATAAGATTGTCAATACGGGGAAACGCAATTTATTCACTTTTTGAAGATCATCAAGATAATGAAAAACATAGAAAAAATATTTTTCTATTCACTTAAGTGAATAAAAAGTGAATTAAAATGCACAGCTTGCGGGTGGTTCTTGTGCGTAGTTATTCACTTAAAAAATAAAAAATCTAACAAAAATTTAAAAATCGGAATTGCCGTCAAATACCGCTTTATAAAATTGGTGATACCATTCATTGCACAGAGTTTACTGCTGTAGCTATTCCACGGTTTTACACGACATAAATAACACTGAGAAACAGGACTCTTATGGAAAAGTTATCTTACGCATCTGAAAGTAGTACATCTCCATGGACCACCTACCTGCGCCAGATCGACCGTGTCGCGCCTTATCTCGGCGATCTTGCCTACTGGGTGGAAACCCTGCGCCATCCGAAGCGTGCGCTGATCGTCGACATCCCTGTGCAGATGGACGACGGCACCATTCGCCACTTCGAGGGCTATCGCGTTCAGCACAATCTTTCGCGTGGACCGGGTAAAGGTGGTGTTCGCTACCATCCGGATGTCGATCTTAACGAAGTCATGGCACTTTCTGCCTGGATGACCATTAAGTGCGCCGCGGTCAATATTCCTTACGGCGGAGCCAAAGGCGGCATCCGCGTCGACCCCTTCTCGCTGTCGGAAGGTGAACTGGAACGCCTGACTCGCCGCTACACCAGCGAAATCGGCATTATCATCGGGCCGCAGAAAGATATTCCGGCGCCGGACGTTGGCACCAACGGCAAAGTGATGGCGTGGATGATGGACACCTACTCCATGAACCATGGCACCACCATCACCGGCGTGGTCACCGGCAAACCGATCCACCTCGGCGGCTCCCTCGGTCGTGAAAAAGCCACCGGACGCGGCGTGTTCGTCACCGGCCGGGAAGTGGCCCGTCGCGCCGGCATCGAAATTGAAGGCGCTAAAGTGGCGCTGCAGGGCTTTGGTAACGTCGGTAGCGAAGCGGCGCGCCTGTTCGCCGGCGTCGGCGCCCGTATCGTGGTTATTCAGGATCACACCGCCACCCTGTACAACGAAGGCGGGATTGATATGGCCGCCCTTACCGACTGGCAGGCGGAGAAAAAGCAGATCGCGGGTTTCCCGGGCGCCCAGGAGATTGATAAAGAGGCTTTCTGGACCACCCCAATGGACATCCTGATCCCGGCGGCGCTGGAAGGGCAAATCACCCGCGAGCGCGCTGAGAAGCTGACCTGCAAACTGGTGCTGGAAGGGGCCAACGGCCCAACCTATCCGGAAGCGGACGATGTGCTGGCCGAGCGCGGGGTGATCGTGGTGCCGGACGTTATCTGTAACGCCGGCGGGGTGACCGTCAGCTACTTTGAGTGGGTGCAGGACATGGCCAGCTTCTTCTGGAGCGAAGAGGAGATCAACGCCAAGATGGACCGCATCATGACCGACGCCATCATTCACGTCTGCGATAAAGCGGCCGAGAAAGAATGTACGCTGCGTACCGCCGCCTATATCGTAGCCTGCGAGCGCATCCTGATGGCGCGTAAAGACCGCGGCATCTACCCGGGCTGATCCCCGTCAGAAAGTGCACCAGGGGTGGCATTGCGCCGCCCCTTTTTTTTTGCCGTCGCGCCGTCAGCCGACGGTGGACCACAGCACTGGCCATCCCCGACGCTGCGCCTCCGCCAGCAGACCCGGACAGGGATTCACCGCGCAGGGGTGACCAACCATGGTGAGCAGCGGCAGATCCGAGATATGATCGCCAAAGGCGTAGCACGCCGCCAGCGGCTGGCCCTGTTCCTGCGCATAGCACTGAGCATGCGCCGCCTTGTGTACGCCGATGGCGGTCCGCCAGAGCTCGCCGGTATAGCGGTCATCCACCACCACCGGCTCCGAGCACAGGGCATGTTCCACCCCCAGCGCCGCCATCGCCGGCCAGAGAATGTCGGTCATCGACCCGGAGACAAACACCACGTCATCCCCCCGCGCCTGATGCTGCCTGAGGCGCGCCACCACCTCGTGGTGAAAACCATATCCGCCTTCGCGATACAGACGCTCGGCGACCGCCCGCACCCGGGGGCGCGACTCGTGGCGAAACAGCGAGTAATAGTAGCGGTTGATCGCTTCCCGCGGTTGACCCGCTTCGCTAAGCGCCTGAAGCTGGCGGACAATCGCCGCGGCCGTCAAACCGCACTGCAGCGGATATTCCTCGGCATAGCGGTGCAGAAACAGGAACATACTTTTGCCGGTAATCAGCGTTTCATCCACATCAAAAAAGGCGATGCTCATCCCCGTCCCCCTGCTCAATACTGACCAGATAATGTTGATGGCACTGCGCCGCCTGCTCGCACTCTTTGCGAGTGATGTAGTTAAGGTCATAGACGCTGAAGCTAAAGCCAACTTCCGCTTTGCGGGTGCCGGTCTGGTCAAACCCCACCGAGCATTCGCAGGTAAAGCGGCCATGGGCTGAACTTTTGCGTGACACCACATTGAGGACGATGGTCACCGGCAGCGGAAAAACAAAGCAGGAAAATGGTCGCCGGACTGACGCTCAGCGCTTTGGACCAGGTGGTGCTGTGGGTATTTTTATCAATGATATCAAAATCAATTCCATACTTATTCAGATAGCAGCCAATGATTAACCCTACCGGGCCGGCGCCAACAATGAGTACTTTTTTCACGATCGAGCCTCTCTGTATGCCCCATGTGGGGCATACGCGTGTTGCCTGGGTGCAGGGTGATTAGGGATAGATATCATCGGCCAGACGACGATCGCCGGCGACATTGCAGATATGCCAGTAGGGGTATGGTTTCTCTTTCTCGCTCACGCTGTTGAGGATCGCCGTCTCCTCGTCGCTCAGCGTCCAGTTCAGCGCCGCCAGGTTATCTTCCAGTTGGGCCAGTTTGGTCGCGCCGATCACCAGCGAAGCGATCCCCGGACGGGTACGCAGCCAGTTGAGCGCCACCTGCGCGACGCTGGCGTTGCGCTGGCGGGCAATCTCCTGCATCACCTCCAGGGTCTGCCAGGCCTGCTCGCGGTTGGCGATCGGCGCGGATTCGAACGGCGTGGCGTTCGCCAGGCGACTACCTTCGGGAAACGCCTGATTGCGCGGGTATTTGCCGGTGAGAAAGCCCCCGGCCAGCGGGCTCCAGACGGTGATGCCGACGTTCTGATCGACGCTGAGCGGGATAATCTCATGCTCCAGTTCACGCGCGGCGATATTGTAATAGCCCTGATAGACGCAGAATTTCTCCAGCCCAAGGCGCTCCGAGATCCCCAGCGCCTTCGCCAGCTGCCAGGCCGCGTAGTTGGAGACCCCGATATAGCGAATTTTCCCGGCGCGGATCAGGGTATCCAGCGTGCGCAGGGTATCCTCCAGTGCGGTGCGCGGATCGAACCCGTGAAGGTGATAGATATCGATATAATCGGTCTTCAGCCGCTGCAGGCTGGCCTCGACGGCATTGATGATATGGTAGCGCGACGCCCCCAGCGCATTCGGGTTGGGGTCGGTTTGCCAGCGCCCTTTCGTGCCGATAATCACCTGCTGGCGTTTTCCCTTCAGCGCGTTGCCGAGCAGCTCTTCGCCCTGGCCGTTCTTATAACAGTCCGCGGTATCAAAAAAGTTAATCCCGGCGTCCAGCGCTTTGTACACCAGATCGTAGGCCGTCTGCTCAGGCACCACGCCGAATTCCGACCAGTTGCGCCCCGGCGCGCCGAGAAAGGCCCCTTTCTCGCCAAACGTCATGGCGCCGAAACAGAGCTCCGAAACCGACAGCCCGGTGGAACCTAAATACCGATACTTCATGCTTGACTTCCTTTTAAAGGTGACAACGTCACACTAGCGATAACCAATCCGCTGGCGGTCAGGCAAGCACCGGCCAGAGGAATGTGAGATAGAGAAACGCCGGAGGCGAGCAGCAGCCCGCCAAACCAGGCGCCGCCGGCATTGCCGAGGTTAAAGGCGGCGATATTGCACGAGGAGACCATGCTTTTACCGCTCTCACTGCTGTCCAGCGCCTGCATCTGCAGCGGCGGAATGGTGGAGAACATCGCCGCCCCCAGCAAAAACACCGCCGCGCAGGCACCAGGCAGCGTCTGAATAGCCCACGGGAAAAGGCACAGGACGACGCTCAGCAAAGCGAGAGTCAGCAGCAGCGCCCGGCGGACGCCGCCGTCGGTCAGTCGGCCGCCAAGATGATTCCCGGCGACCATCCCAACGCCGAACAGCATCAGCACCGGCGGAATAAGGTGTTCGCTCATCCCGGTGACGGTTTTCAGCATCGGCGCGATGTAGGTGAAGGCGGCGAAGACGCCGGAGAACCCGAGGGCAGTGATCAGCAGGCTGCGCAGCACCGCGGGATGGCGGAGCACCTTTAGCTCATCACGGATCCGGCTCTGGGCCGACGGTTGCGCCTGACGGCCAGGCACCAGGGCAATGACTGCCAGGGCGGAGAGAACGCCGATCAGCGTGACCATATAGAAGGTATAGCGCCAGCCAAGGTACTGCCCCACCCAGGCGCCGAGCGGCACGCCCAGAATATTGGCCAGGGTGGCGCCGAGAAACACGGCGGAGACCGCCGAAGCTCGTTTATCTACCGGCGCCAGCTCCGCGGCATAGACTGAGCTTATTCCGAAAAACGAAGCGTGAGCGAAAGCGGTTATTACCCTGGCAATAATTAGCATGGTCATATTACCGGCGATCGCGCAGCCTAAATTTCCAATGGAAAATAAGATCATCAAAAATAACAGCGCCGGTTTTTTGCGATAACGGCTTAATAGCGGCGTAAGCAGCGGCGCGCCAATCACCACCCCACAGGCATAAGCGGTAATAGACCAGGCGGCAAGGGTAATGGATATATGAAAATCATGGGCCACATCGAGTAATAAACCCATAATCACAAATTCGGTGGTGCCAATACCAAATGAACCCACGGAAAGCGCATACACCGCCGCAGGCAATCCCGCCGGACGGGAAACAGCAATAGTCATAAGTTACCTTATCTCCCGCCAGAACGGCGGGAGGAACGTATTCAGGAGATTATTTATCGATTAAATTAAAGTCGCCCTGGTTATAGCGTAAGCCGGCGACGTTTTCGGCAGCGAAAATATGATCGATGGTGAGAATATCTTCAGGCGAGAGCATAATATCGGCCGCAGCGGCATTATCGCGCAGATGATTGATTTTTCGTGCCCCGGGGATCGGCACGATATCTTCGCCTTTGCTCATCACCCAGGCGAGAGCCATCTGCGCCAGGGTGGCATCGTAGCGGCCGGCGACCTGCTGCAGACGGTCGAGCAACTGCTGGTTTTTGCGCATGGTTTCGGCCTGGAAGCGCGGCAGATTGCGACGAAAATCATCGGCAGCGAAGAGGCTGGGGTCGGTGATTTTGCCCGTCAGAAAGCCGCGCCCCAGCGGGCTGTAAGGGACAAAGCCCACCCCCAGCTCGCGGCAGGCCTTGAGGATGCCGCCCTCCGGCTCACGGGTCCACAGCGAGTATTCCGTCTGCACCGCGGTGATCGGATGCACCTTGCAGGCCCGGCGCAGCGTCTGGGCTGACACTTCCGACAGCCCGATGTGGCGAATTTTACCCTCTTTAACCAGGTCGGCCATGGTGCCCACCACCTCTTCCACCGGCACCGCGGGATCGACGCGGTGCTGATAGAGCAGATCGATGGTCTCGATATTCAGCCGCTTCAGCGACCCTTCCACCGCCTCACGAATATGTTCCGGACGGCTGTCGACGCCGGCCATCCGCTCCAGCCCCTGGCCGGTCGGCAGAATACGAAAGCCAAATTTGGTGGCAATCTGCACCTTATCGCGGATGCCTTTAATCGCTTTCCCGACAAGGACTTCATTGTCAAAAGGCCCATACACTTCGGCGGAATCGAGGAAGGTCACGCCCATGTCCACTGCGGCATGGATGGTATTTATCGCCTGCGACTCCTCAGCGCCGCCATAGGCAAAACTCATTCCCATACACCCGAGACCCAATGCGGAAACCTGGAACTTCTCTTTTCCGAGATAACGTGTTTTCACCTTATTTTCCTTACGTGCTGAATGTTATTAAATATATACTTCCCTTTTACATTGATAACAATTAATCTATTCCGAACGCGGTGTTAGCTGGAAATTAACAATGAAAACGTTGCCTGATTTGCAACAAATTGAAATATTAATACTCATAGTGAAACATGGTAGTTTTCGACAAGCTGCCAGAGCATTAAATCTTTCACCGCCGGCCCTCACCAGCGCTATTAATCATCTGGAAGAAAAATTAGGCGTGCGCCTGCTCAATCGCTCGACGCGCAGTTTGTCTTTAACCGCCGTGGGTGAGGAATTTCTTAATAATATGACGCCGGTGGTGAATGATTATCGCCGGGTAGTCGACAGTCTGAATTATCACCGTCTGACCCCGGAAGGGGTGGTGAAAGTCAATTTACCGCGCATTGTTCTCGACCTTTTCTTTCAGCGCTATTTTATTGCTTTTAAAACCGCCTATCCTGACGTGACGCTGGAGCTGTTTACCACCGATCGGAAAGTGAATATTATCGAGTCCGGTTTTGACGCTGGCATTCGTTATTCCCGGGATGTGCCCAAAGATATGATTGCCATCCCCTTTGGCGAGAAACTGTCGCTGATCCCGGTAGCCAGCCCGGACTATCTCCGCCAGGCCGGAGCGCCCGACACCCCGCAGTCGCTGATCAATTTTCGCTGTATCAACCGATGTTTTCCCAGCGGCGAAAAGTATCGGTGGGAGTTTATCAGCCCCGACGGCGAGCCAGGCGAAGTCGCAGTCAAAGGCGATCTGGTCGTCGATTCCGATACGGCGATGATCCAGGCGGCGGAGAGCGGGCTGGGGATCGCCTTTGTCTATCAGTCGCTGGTCTCCGCGCAACTGAACGCCGGCAGCCTGATCCGCTTATTGCCCAGCTACCGCTACCCGGCGGATCATTTCTGCGTCTACTATCCGAGTCGCAAACATATTCCCGCGCCCCTGCGCGCTTTTATCACCTGGGTGATGGCGCAGAATAAGAGCATCCTCCATGAGTAAATGGCCTGAGGGGGTATCCTCCTGTTCGCTACAATAAACGCACACACCGTTAACCCTTATTTATCCTTTCCCTTGAATTTCGTCGGTCGTCAGACATAAACTCGTTAGAGCTCTAACGATTTTGGCAGACGATCTATGGACCATCGACAGCTTAACTTCTCCCATCTTTTATATCTGACCGCCCATCACTGGCGGCTGGCGGTTAATCGTCGGCTGAAAAACCTCGGCCTCAGCCAGGCCAGCTGGGTAGCGGTCGCCGCTATCGCCCGCCATCACCAGCCGCTGTCGCAAAGCGAACTGGCGCAGGAGCTGGGAGTGGAGAGCGCGACCATTGTGCCGCTGATCAACCGCCTGGTGACCCTCGGCCTGGTGGAGCGCGTCACCACCGACCGCGATAAACGCAAGCGGCTGCTGGTGGTCACCGACCAGGGGCAGGCCCTCTTCGAGCAGGTCAAAACGGTGGCGGACGATCTGCGTGAAGAGATCCTGACGGCGATTACTCCGCAGGAGCGGGAACAAACTCAGCGGGTGCTGGAAAAGCTGTTGCGCGAAGTGGAGAAGAAATAATGCCCCGTCGTCAGAGTAACCCTTACGCCCCCCATGACTGGGCGCCGCATGAAAAACCGGCCCTGCTCGGCTCGCCATCGACGCCGCTGCACAGCCCGGCGAAGCGCCTGGCCTACGGGGTGGTCGGGCTGCTGGTGTGCCTCACCGGCGCGCTGGGCAACGCGGTAGTCACCGCCAATCTGCAGCTGCTGCAGGGCACCTTCGCCGCCTGGTCGACGGAGATCGCCTGGCTGCCGGCGGTGTATGTCATGACCAACGTCTCCATCAACCTGCTGCTGGTGAAATTTCGTCAACAGTTCGGGCTGCGCGCCTTTACCGAAGGCTTTCTGGTGCTCTATGTGCTGGTCACCTTCTTCCACCTGTTCGTCAACGATCTCAGCTCGGCGATGATGGTCCGCGCCGCCCACGGCATGGTGGCCGCGGCGCTCAGCTCGCTGGGGATCTACTATCAGGTGCAAGCCTGGCCCGCACGCCACCGCCTTAAAGGGCTGACCATCGGTATCACTGGCTCGTCGCTGGCCATTCCGCTGGCGCGCCTCTTTTCCACCGAGCTGCTGCAGACCGACGAATGGCGCGGGCTCTACTTCTTTGAACTGGGGCTGGCGCTGGTGTCGCTGGCCTGCGTCATCGCGCTGAAGCTGCCGCCGAGCGATCGTAAAAAGGTGTTCGAGAAGAAGGATTTTATCACCTTCTTCCTGCTGGCCCCCGGCATGGCGCTGGTGTGCGCGGTGCTGTCGCTGGGGCGGCTCGAGTGGTGGTTCGAAGCGCCGTGGATCGGCTGGTCGCTGGCGGCGGCGGTGGTGCTGATCGTCGCTGCCATCGCCTTCGAGCATAACCGCAGCAATCCCCTGCTCAATACCAAATGGCTCTCCAGCGGCAGTATCCTGCGCCTCGGTCTGATTATGCTGCTGATCCGCATCGTGCTGGCGGAGCAGAATACCGGGGTGATCGGCTGGCTGCAGTACGTTGGCCTGCAAAACGAACAGATGACCAACCTTGCGTGGTCAATTTTCGCCGGCATTCTGTGCGGGATCATTGCCAGCTGCCTGACGCTTAACCCGCAGAAGCTCTACTGGCCGACCGCCACCGCCCTGGCGCTGATCATGGTGGCCTCGCTGCTCGACAGTCAGTCCAACGCCCTCACCCGCCCGGAACAACTGATGTTCAGCCAGTTTTTGCTTGGCTTCGGCAGCGCCTTTTTTCTGGCGCCGGCGATGCTCGCCGGTATTGGCGGGGTATTCGCCGATCCGCGCAACCTGGTCAGCTTCTCGGTGCTGTTCGGCATGAGCCAGAACATCGGCGGCCTGCTGGGATCGGCGATCCTCGGTACTTTCCAGACCTGGCGGGAGAAATTTCACTCCAGTCAGCTGGCGGATCAGATCACCACCCTCAACCCGCTGATCGTCGAGCGCCTGCAGCAGTACAGCCAGATGTACCAGAGCCAGATCGGCGACAGCACGCTGCTTAACGTCCAGGCCACGACGCTCCTGCAAAACGCCGCGACGCTGCAGGCCAATATTCTCGCCTGGAATGATACCTATCTGCTGACGGCGGCGATCTCCGCCGGGACGTTAGTGTGGGTTTTCTGGCGCTTAATTCGCTTACGACTGACCGCCCGTATCGCTTTAAAACGCGCCACTGGCAGCAAATAATTATCATCATTTCATCTCTGGAGTCGTTATGAGTCAGCAGGATGCGGCCAAACAACAGGCCAATACCCGAAACAACATTCGCGTGGTCTCCATTTTTACCGCCGCGGCGATAGGCCTCGTCGGCGTACTGGTGATCCTCTATGCCTGGCAGCTACCGCCGTTCACCCGGCATAGCCAGTTTACCGACAACGCCTACGTGCGCGGGCAGACCACCTTTATCAGCCCACAGGTCAACGGCTACATCACTGCCGTCAACGTCAAGGATTTCGCCATCGTTCAGCCGGGCGAGGTACTGTTCCAGATAGACGATCGCATCTATAAGCAGCGGGTGCACCAGGCCCAGGCCACCCTGGCGATGAAGGAGGCGGCGCTGCGCAACAACCTGCAGCAGCGCAAAAGCGCCGAGGCGACGATCGCCAAAAACGAAGCCGCGCTGCAAAACGCCCGCGCGCAGAATCTGAAAATCCAGGCCGATTTAAAAAGGGTGCAGGAACTGACCGCCGATGGCTCGCTGTCGATCCGCGAGCGTGATTCCGCCCGCGCCAGCGCCGCCCAGGGGGCAGCGGATATTGAACAGGCGAAAGCGGCGCTGGAGATGTCGCGCCAGGATCTCGAATCGACCATCGTCAATCGCGATTCGCTGGAGGCCGACGTGGCCAGCGCCAAAGCCGCCCTCGAACTGGCGCAGATTGACCTGCAAAATACGCAGATCATCGCCCCCACCGGCGGCCAGCTGGGGCAGATTTCGGTGCGTCTTGGCGCTTACGTCAGCGCCGGAACCCATCTGACTTCGCTGGTCCCGCCGCAGCACTGGGTGATCGCCAACCTGAAAGAGACCCAGCTGGCCGATGTGCGTATCGGCCAGCCGGTTACCTTCACCGTTGACGCGCTCAACGGCGAGACCTTCCACGGCAAGGTGCAGAGTATCTCCCCGGCGACCGGGGTGGAGTTCAGCGCTATTTCGCCGGACAACGCTACCGGCAACTTCGTCAAGATCGCCCAGCGCATCCCGGTGCGCATCACGGTTAACGAGGGGCAGCGCAACAGCGAGCGCCTGCGCCCCGGCATGTCGGTGCAGGTGACCATTGATACCCGCGCGGAGAAGCAGCCATGATCCGCCCGGTCACCCTTGTCATCGTCCTGGCGCTGGTCGGCTGTCAGTCCGCCGATGTCCAGCGCGCGCAGCCGACCCTGACCATCCCTGCCGCCTGGCGGGCCGACGTTGGCCCTGCCAGCCCGGTGGAAGGCGTATGGTGGCGCAATTTTCATGACAGTGCGCTGAATCAGTATGTCGACCGGGCGCTGCGCTATAACAGCGATGTGCTGATCGCCCGCGAGCGGGTCAATGAGTATCAGGCGCGGGCGTATGCCGCCGACAGCAGCCTTTTTCCCTCGCTGGATGCCAGCCTGACCGGCACCCGCGCCCGCGCGCAGTCCGCCGCCACCGGCCTGCCGATCCACAGCACGCTGTACAAAGGCGGCCTGACCGCCAGCTATGATGTCGATATCTGGGGCGCGAACCGCAGCGCGGCCAGCGCCGCCGGGGCCAGCCTCGAGGCGCAGAAAGCCGCTGCCGCCGCGGCCAATTTGAGCGTCGCCGCCTCGGTGGCCGTGGGCTACGTGACGCTGCTGTCGCTGGATGAGCAGCTGCGGGTCACGCAGCAGACGCTCCAATCACGGGAAGACGCCTGGCGGCTGGCCAAACGTCAGTTTGAAACCGGGTATACCTCGCGCCTTGAGCTGATGCAGGCGGATTCGGAGCTGCGCTCAACGCGGGCGCAGATCCCGCCGCTGCAGCACCAGATTGCGCAGCAGGAAAACGCCCTCAGCGTGCTGCTGGGGGATAACCCCGGCGCGGTAAAACGCGGCGAATTCGCCGGGCTCACCCCGCTGCGTCTGCCCTCGCAGTTGCCGTCCACCCTACTCAACCGCCGCCCGGATATCGTACAGGCCCAGCGTCAGCTGGTAGCCGCCGATGCCACCCTGGCCTCGTCGCAGGCGCAGCTGCTGCCGTCTATCAACCTGACCGCCACCGGCAGCCTGCAGGACCGGACGCTGCCGGATCTGCTCGACGATCCGCTGCGACTGTGGAGCATTGGCGGTAGCATCCTGGCGCCGCTGCTTAACCGCCAGGCGTTAAACGCCCAGGTGGATGTCTCCATGGCCCAGCGCAACCAGGCGCTGTACAGCTATGAGAAAACGGTGCGCGGCGCGTTCGAAGAGGTCAATGACAGCCTTGACGCCATTAGCCGCTACGGCGAACAGTTGACCGAGCTGCAGGGACAGGTGGCGGTAGCGGAGGAAACATTGCGCATTGCGCAGAATCGCTACCGTAACGGCTACTCTTCGTATCTGGATGTGCTTGATGCCCAGCGAACGCTGTTCTCCACCCAGCTTAGCGTGGTCCAGGTGAAGAATAACCTGCTGCTGGCGCAGATCGATCTGTACCGGGCGCTGGGAGGCGGCTGGATGAACGCGTGAAAGCCTGCGCGCGTCGGTCCGCCACCGTCCGGAGCGCGGAAGCCAGTATTCAGGCCGGGATAGCGTTGCGCCACCCGTCCACTACTACCACCAGGGAGTTAATCTATGCAACAACAGTGGTCTGCTGTCGATAATTACATGATTTCTTCGCTTATTCCTGATGATGACGTGCTGAGACAGGTTCTGGAAAACAACAAACGCGCCGGGCTACCTGAACATGATGTTGCGGCCAATCAGGGGCAATTTCTGGCGCTGTTGGTGCGCATGACCCAGGCGCGGCGGATCCTTGAAATTGGCACGCTCGGCGCCTATAGCGCCATCTGGATGGCGCGTGCGCTGCCCGCCGACGGAAAGCTGATTACCCTCGAGGCCGACCCGACGCATGCGGGGGTGGCGCGCCAGAATATCCGCCTCGCCGGGCTAAACGAGCGCATTGAGCTTATTGAAGGACCCGCGCTGAACACGCTGGAAAATTTCGAGGATGTGCAGCCATTCGACCTGATCTTTATTGATGCCGATAAACCTAATAATCCTCACTATCTGGAGTGGGCGCTGCACTATTCCCGCCCCGGGACGCTGATCGTGGGCGATAACGTGGTGCGCGATGGCGAGGTGATTAATGGGCAAAGCGATGACGCGCGTGTGCAGGGCGTGCGTCGGTTTATCGAGATGATCGGCGATAACCCGCGGCTCACCGCCACCGCGCTGCAGACGGTGGGCATTAAGGGATGGGATGGCTTTACGCTGGCGCTGGTGAATGGCTGAGATCCGGGCGGCCTGATGCCCTCACCCCGGCCCTCTCCCCCAGAGAGAGGGAGAAACCCCGCTCTCCTGCCCGGCAGCACCAGCCTGCATGAACCTATGCTGCCGGGCCCGCGGGGCTTTCTGCCGCGGAGGATCATCGAGGATAATAGGTATACTGGTAGTGCAGAGACTGATCTTTCATTGCCCCTGCAGCAGGCTGCTCGCCATACTCCGCGGTACAGTTCCCCTCGGGATCCCACCCTAAACAACGGGCCTGGCGTGCTCCACTATACGTTGAGGTCGTTTCCCGGGATATCCAGCGCCCTTTTTCATCCCAACGCAGCGTCGAGGTGGAGTCCGAGTCAGCCATGCGGCTAAGGCGCCCATCCGTATAGCGGTAATCGACAGCAAGCATGACCATCATACCGCCGTTGACCGTTTTACGGACCAGGCGGTGCCGGTCGTCATACTGATAGGTGGTCGTATGCAGGACTTTGGGCGGTTGCTGCGTCGCGGACACGTTTTCGGCGCGCACAATCCGCCCGAGAGAATCGGTATAAAACTGTTCGCGCATCACCATCTTGCTGATATTTCCCGTCGCGCTCCGGGTCTGCCGGATATATTCCCGCATCCATCCTTTATCATTTCGCCAGCGAACATTATCTCTGACGATCGTTGCGCCATGTGCGGTGTTAAGGGTTTTTGCCCGCTCATAGCTTGCCAGCTGGCGGCAACGCGCGAAACGAAGGGCGCCATATTCGTTATTCTGGCTGCCGACGATTTGCACGCTCTGCACTTCGCCGTTCAGCGGCGGAAGGGAGGTCAAAATAAAAAAGTTCGCATCGTTGATCGCCCCCTGTGTTTCATCGCAGGAGGAAGCGTCAACGAAGGGTTTACACGCGGCCATCACAAGGATAGCCAGCGCCAGCATGAGGAATTTGTCCATATCAAGAAGGGTAAAAATAGACTCCGTGTTCTGGTTTTCCTGCGAAACAAGGCTAAAAATACGCGAAGACAGCCGATGACCCAAGCCGGCAGGTCGATTTTCAGATTCCGTCCATTTTTCATTCGGCGGGGAAGCATCAGGGCGGGGAGATAACCGGGTACGGCGTACGGCTTCGCGACCGCTCCCGGGTTTCCCCTGCCCGGCAAGCACTGCGCCGCCGGGCAGGGAAAAGGGTGGGATTACGGCGTCACCTGCTCCATCGCCTGCAGGACACGCTTGTCCGAGATGGGGTACGGGGTCCCCAGCTGCTGGGCGAAGAAGCTCACCCGCAGCTCCTCGATCATCCAGCGGATCTCCCGGACATCGTCGTCCTCACGGCGGTTCGGCGGTAGCTTATTCAGCCACTGCTGCCACGCCTGCTGCACGCTCTCAATTTTCAGCATCTGCGCGCGGTCGCGGTGCGGATCGATAGCCATCTTCTCCAGGCGCTTTTCAATCGCCTGCAGGTAGCGCAGCGTATCGCCAAGACGACGGAAGCCGTTGCCGGTGACAAAGCCGCGGTAAACCAGCCCCGCCATCTGCGCTTTGATGTCCGACAGCCCCAGCGCCATGGTCATATCCACCCGGCCTTTCAGCCGTTTGTTGATATTGAACACCGCAGTGAGGATCTGCTCGACCTGTTTGGCGATCTCCACCACCGTCTCGTTGAGCTCGGCGCGAACTTTATCGTGCAGCTGGTTGAAGCCCTCTTCCGTCCATACCGGACCGCCCGCCTCGTCGATAAGCTTATCAACGCCGCAGGAGATGCAGTCGTCAATCAGATCCAGCACTTTGCCGTACGGGTTGAAATAGAGCCCGAGCTTGGCTTTGTTCGGCAGTTTCTCGTGCAGATACTTAATCGGCGACGGAATGTTAAGCAGCAGCAGGCGACGCAGACCGCGCCACATGGCCTGCTGCTGTTCCTGTGGATTATCAAACAGCTTGATGGCCACGCTGTCGCGCTCGTCCACCAGCGCCGGCCAGGCTTTCACCTTATAGTTGCCGCGCTTCTGTTCATAGCTTTCCGCCAGGGTGCCAAAGCTCCAGATATGCAGCCCGCTCTGCTCGATGCCATCATCAGCGACCGCCGACAGCGTCTCCTGAACTTTGCCCTTCAGCGCCTCTTTCAGCGCCTGCAGCGAGCGCCCTTCCTGCAGCTTCTTGTTTTTATCATCCACCACCCGGAAAGTGATTTTCAGGTGATCGGGCACCTGATCCCACTGCCAGGCTTCGCGGTCGATGGTCACGCCGGTCATCTTACGCAGCTCGCGCTCCAGGGAATCGAGCAACGGCAGCTCAAGCGGCGTCGCCCGGCCAAGAAACGCTTTCGCATAGTTGGGAGCCGGGACAAAATTGCGCCGCACCGGCTTCGGCAGCGATTTTATCAGCGCGATAATCAGCTCGCGACGCAGGCCGGGGATCTGCCATTCAAACCCAGCCTCCTCCACCTGGTTCAGCAGCGGCAGCGGAATATGCACCGTCACGCCGTCGGCGTCGGCGCCCGGCTCAAACTGATAGCTAAGCCGCAGCTTAAGGTTGCCCTGATGCCAGAAGTTCGGATAGTCCAGCTTGCTAACCTGCTCCGCCCCTTCCTTAATCAGCATGCTCTTCTCAAAGTTGAGCAGATCCGGCGTCTCTTTGCTGGCCTGCTTCCACCAGCTGTCGAAGTGGCGGGCGGAGATGACGTCGTGGCTGATGCGCTGGTCGTAGAATTCGAACAGGGTCTCGTCGTCCACCAGAATGTCGCGGCGGCGCGACTTATGCTCCAGCTCTTCGATTTCCGCCCGCAGCTTCAGGTTCTCCCGGAAGAAGGCGTGGCGCGTTTGCCAGTCGCCCTCCACCAGCGCGTGGCGGATAAACAGCTCGCGGCACAGCGCCGGATCGATCTGGCTGTAGTTGACCTTACGCGCGCCCACGATCGGCAGGCCGTAGACGGTGACCTTTTCCGTCGCCATCACCGCGCCCTGCGCCCGCTCCCAGTGCGGCTCGCTGTATGAGCGTTTGATCAGGTGCTGCGCTACCGGCTCCACCCACTCCGGCTCAATGCGGGCGGCAATGCGGCCCCACAGCCGGCTGGTCTCCACCAGTTCCGCCACCATCGTCCACTTCGGCGGCTTTTTAAACAGACCGGACCCCGGGAAAATGGAAAAGCGGGCGTTGCGCGCCCCGGTAAACTCCTGTTTATCGGCATCCTTCATGCCGATGTGCGACAGCAGACCGGTCAGCAGCGCGGTATGGATCTCGCGATATTCCGCTGGCTCGCTGTTGATCGGCAGGCCAAGCTCCTTCACCACCTGGCGCAGCTGGGTATAGATATCCTGCCACTCGCGCACGCGCAGATAGTTCAGAAAATCGACCCGGCACTGACGGCGGAACTGATTCGACGACAGGGCTTTCTGCTGTTCGCCGAGATAGTTCCACAGGTTCACAAAGGCAAGGAAGTCAGACTCTTTATCGTGAAAGCGGCGGTGTTTTTCGTCAGAGGCCTGCTGTTTGTCCATCGGCCGCTCGCGCGGATCCTGAATCGACAGCGCGGAGGTGATGATCATCGCTTCTCGCACGCAGCCGTGCTTCTGCGCCTCCAGCACCATCCGCGCCAGACGCGGGTCTACCGGCAACTGGCTAAGCTGACGGCCCATCGGGGTCAGCTTGTAGGCGGTGGCCTGCTCATCGGTGGTGATGGCGCCCAGCTCTTCCAGCAGGCGCACGCCGTCCTGAATGTTGCGCTTATCCGGCGCTTCAACGAACGGGAAGGCGGCGATATCGCCTAAGCCCAGGGCGGTCATCTGCAGGATGACCGACGCCAGGTTGGTGCGCAGAATTTCCGGATCGGTAAATTCCGGTCGCGACAGGAAATCGTCTTCTGAATAAAGACGAATACAGATCCCTTCCGAGACGCGACCGCAGCGGCCTTTACGCTGGTTGGCGGACGCCTGGGAAACTGGCTCGATCGGCAGGCGCTGCACCTTGGTGCGGTAGCTGTAGCGGCTGATACGCGCGGTACCGGGATCGATAACGTACTTAATGCCCGGTACGGTCAGCGAGGTTTCCGCCACGTTGGTCGCCAGCACGATGCGTCGTCCACTGTGCGGCTGGAAGACGCGGTTCTGCTCGCTGTTGGACAAGCGAGCGTACAGCGGCAGCACTTCGGTATGGCGCAGATCCAGCTTATTCAGCGCATCGGCGGTATCGCGAATCTCCCGCTCGCCGCTCATAAAGATCAGAATATCGCCGGGCCCTTCGCGCCCGAGCTCATCGACGGCATCAAAGATCGCCTGCAGCTGATCGCGCTCGGTATCGTCCGCCTCTTCCACTATCGGCCGATAGCGCACTTCCACCGGGTAAGTCCGCCCGGAGACTTCGATAATCGGCGCATTATTGAAATGCTTTGAGAAACGTTCCGGGTCGATGGTCGCCGAGGTGATGATGATTTTCAGGTCAGGACGGCGCGGCAGCAGCTCTTTCAGATAGCCGAGCAGGAAGTCAATGTTCAGGCTGCGCTCGTGCGCTTCATCGATAATGATGGTGTCGTACTGCATCAGCAGGCGATCCTGCTGGATCTCCGCCAGCAGAATACCGTCGGTCATCAGCTTGACCATGGTGTTGTCGCTGACGTGATCGCTAAAGCGGACCTTATAGCCGATACAGCCGCCCGGCTCCGTTTGCAGCTCCTCGGCGATACGGTTGGCCACGGTTCGCGCGGCCAGACGGCGCGGCTGGGTATGGCCGATTAGCCCTTTCAGCCCGCGGCCCAGCTCCATGCAGATTTTTGGCAGTTGGGTGGTTTTACCCGAACCGGTCTCCCCGGCGACAATCACCACCTGGTGATCGCGTACCGCCTCGAGAATTTCTTGTTTTTTCTGGCTAACCGGCAGATTTTCCGGATAGGTGATGGCCGGACGCGCCGCTTCGCGCAGCAGGACTTTACCGGCTGCCTGGCTTATCTCCTGCGCCATCTCCTGAAGGATGGCCTGTTGCGATTCAGGATTTTTAACCTTCTTCACGCCGTGCAGACGGCGGGCAAAGCGCGTTTTGTCGCGCAGCATCAGGCCGTCGAGCTGTTGATAAAGCTGGGGGAAGGTGATTTTTTGTTGTTCTGTCATAGCGTTATCGGGCAGAGCTCTGCCGGGAAAATCTCTTTTGAAGTATTGCCTTAGAGTACCACATCTGCGCCACTCATGCCTTGTTCAAAAAATCTGAACATAGGATTCGATATATTGCGCTATCTCTGTGGCGCGATTGTGAATACAGTGTCATCAAGCACCAGGGCACTGACCCGTCAATCACATTAAAAAAGGAAACACCCATGAGCAAAGTATTAGTTCTGAAATCCAGTATTCTGGCAGGGTACTCACAATCTGGTCAGCTTTCCGACTATTTTGTTGAACAATGGCAGGAAAAACACCCGGGCGACGAGATCACCGTGCGTGACCTGGCCGCTAATCCGATCCCGGTTCTGGATGGTGAACTAGTTGGCGCCCTGCGTCCGAGCGACGCGCCGCTGACTCCGCGTCAGCAGGAAGCGCTGGCCCTTTCCGACGAGCTGATCGCTGAACTGAAAGGCAACGATGTGATTGTTATCGCTGCGCCGATGTACAACTTCAACATCCCGACGCAGTTGAAAAACTATTTCGACCTGGTGGCTCGCGCCGGCGTGACCTTCCGCTACACCGAAAAAGGGCCGGAAGGTCTGGTGACCGGTAAACGCGCGGTCGTCGTGACCAGCCGCGGCGGTATCCATAAAGATACCCCGACCGACCTGGTCACCCCGTACCTGTCCACCTTCCTCGGCTTCATCGGCATCACCGACGTGAACTTCGTGTTCGCCGAAGGTATCGCTTACGGCCCGGAAGTCGCGGCCAAAGCGCAGTCTGACGCGAAAGCGGCCATCGACAGCGTGGTTGCAGCCTAATAGTTAACTCCTCTCGCTTCCTGCGGGAGGAGATTTTTGCTTTTTCTCGTAGCGCAAATACCCCACCACGCCTCCGCCGCCATCTTTTGGATGATTCACGCCGTCGTTGACTTCCACGCAAGGAAAATCGAAAGGTGAAACGCCGTCAATGCAGGCCACATTCACCCCATACTGCTGTGGGTTTGATCGCCGTTGATGAAAGATGTAGATCCCGCATACCGAGCAGAAAAAGTGCACGGCTTCCCCTGTATTAAAGCGATACTCTGTGAGCTTATCCCTGCCGCGTACCACATCGATTCCTGAACGCGGCGAAGAGACCGCGACCGCCCCACGCATTCGACAATATGAACAGTTACAGCGCCGAACGGTGTTGAAGCCGTCGCTGAGCTCAACGGTAAAGGCCACCGCACCGCAGTGACAGTGAGCGGATAATTTCTCTGCCATTATATTTACCCCTCAGGTGGAGGATTTTGGCCGCAGGTTTTCATCAAACTCCAGCCGCTTACGCCCGTCTTCCACTTCCCGTAATGGCTCAACCTGGTGCAGCGTCTGCTTACAGCGTTCCACCAGCACCTGGTATTCACGGGTACCGTGCTTTTTCCACGCCAGCTCCTGTTCGCTCAGGGCGCGAATCGCTTTTGCCGGGCTGCCGATAATCAGATGGTTGGCGGGCATCTCGGCGTTGGCTTTGACGAAGGCCGAGGCGCCGACAATGCTGTTTTCGCCGATAGTCGCCCCGTCGATAATCACCGCGCTCATGCCCACCAGCGCGTTGCGGCCAATTACGCAGCCGTGCAGAATAGCGCCGTGGCCGATATGGCCCTCCTCTTCCACCACCGTATCCTGGCCTGGGAAGCCGTGCATCACGCAGTTGTCCTGTATATTGGCCCCGTCTTTGACCACGATGCGGCCAAAATCGCCGCGCAGGCTGGCGTTGGGCCCAACATAGACCCCTTTGCCGAGGATCACGTCGCCAATCAACACCGCGGTCGGGTGGACGTAACTCTCCTCCGGCACCACCGGGGTCAGTCCATCAATCTGATAAATCGGCATGCAACCTCCTTATGCGCCCGGCAAACCGCCAAAGCGCTGATAATAGAGCGGGCCCGGCGCGGGAAGCTCGCCGACCGAGCTTTCACCTTTCTCGCTGACGAACGCCAGCGCGCCGGGACTCACCCGTTGGTAAATATTGATACACAGCTGGCGGGCGGTTTGCCCCGCCCAGTGCGCCGGCAGCAGCTCTTCCGGCAGCAGCGGATCTTTGAGCACCACCCGGCGATAGAAATGAATCAGCAGGAGCTGGATCTGAAAGCTGCGCTCCGGCGTTAACTCCGCGGGGTCGCAGTCACGGAGCAGCGGCAGTATCGGCCGGAATAGCGAGATGAACGATTCATACATCTCGTTTTGTTCGGTGAGATGCCAGCACTCCTCTACCCGGCTGCGCAGCGCCGCCCGGGAGAGCGCCAGCGGCGAGTGGGCTTCAAAACAGATGACGTTTTCGGCGACGCCTGCTTCGTGGAGCAGCGACTGGACATCCGCCAGCTTTTGCGACGGCGAGGCTAACAGGCTCGGTGCCAGCGCGCCAAATCCCTGCCACAGCAGCTGCTTTTTGACGTCGGCCAGCACATTTTTTTCCAGGCCTTCTGAGAGCAACAGCAGCCAGGTACCATCCCATTCCGGGGCGTTCGCGCGATAAATTTTATGTTCCGCACGACGGGTCAGGCGCAGCCCTTTGTCACTCAGACGATAGAAGCTGCGGCGGCCGATACGGACGACATCAAGCCACTCTTCTTTATTGAGGCGAAACAGCGCGGTGCGGACGAAGCGCTCGCCGAAGCCTAATCCTTCCAGCAGCGCCGCGACGCTGCCCAGCCACACTTCCCCACCGCGTTGTAATAAGGCGTCGCCATACAGCGAGGCGATCAATGACGTGCCGCTGATCGGCGTCGCCGTCACGGCTTGTTGAATAAAGGCGTCGAGTTTACTCATCTGATTCATGCTGTTGTTATATTTTTCCTTTATGAATCATAGCACAGGAATTTCCCCGGCTGAGGGCGTAAAGGCCTCAGCCGGGCTAACCGCGTAGCCCCGGTCAGCGCAGCGCCGACGGGGAGAGGTTTAACCGCTGACCACCGCTTTACGCAGATCAAATACCCGACAGGCTTTGCCTTCAGAGCGCGGAATGCTGCCGCAGTTGACGATAGTGATATCGGTGGAGATCCCGACCATCGACTTGATGCGGTGGCGCAACTGGTGACAAATCTGGCAGCGCTGCTCGTGACTCAGCGCCAGCCCGCTCTCTTTCAGCTCCACGCGCACCGCCAGCGAATCAAGATGGCCGCGGCGATTGACCTCCAGCTGGTAGTGCGGCGCCAGATGTTCAAACTTAAGGATCTCCTCTTCCAGCTGCGACGGGAAGACGTTAACCCCGCGGATGATCAGCATATCGTCGCTGCGTCCGCTGATGCGGTCCATACGGCGCATGGTGCGGGCGGTGCCCGGCAGCAGGCGCGTCAGATCGCGGGTACGATAGCGGATCACCGGCAGCGCCTCTTTGGTCAACGTGGTGAACAGCAGTTCGCCGTGTTCACCATCGGCCAGCGGCGTGCCGTCGTCCGGGTTAACGATTTCCGGGAAGAAGTGGTCTTCCCAGATGGTCGGGCCGTCAACAGTCTCCAGACACTCCATCGCCACCCCCGGCCCCATCACCTCCGACAGACCGTATATGTCCAGAGCGGTGATCCCCAGCCGGCGCTCGATCTCCGCGCGCATCGCCAGGGTCCACGGCTCGGCGCCAAAGACGCCGACGCGTAATGAACAGCCGCGGGCATCGCCGCCCATCTGGCGCTCCAGCTCTTCAATCAGATTCAGACAGTAGGACGGCGTCACCATGATCATATCCGGCTTGAAATCACGGATCAGCTGCGCCTGTTTTTCGGTCTGTCCGCCGGACATCGGGATCACCGTCGCGCCTAAGCGTTCCGCGCCGTAGTGCGCGCCAAGGCCGCCGGTGAACAGGCCATAGCCGTAGGCGACGTGAATTTTATCTTTCGCCGTGCCGCCGGCGGCGCGCAGCGAACGGGCGACGATATTGGCCCAGTTATCAATATCGTTCTGCGTGTAGCCCACCACCGTCGGTTTGCCGGTGGTCCCGGAAGAGGCGTGAATGCGCACCACCTGCTCCATCGGCACCGCGAAGGTATCGAAGGGATAGTTGTCGCGCAGATCCTGTTTGGTGGTGCACGGGAATTTGGTCAGGTCGCTCAGTTCGCGAAAGTCGTCAGGGTGCACGCCGGCGGCGTCGAATTTGCGACGATACATCGGCACATTGTTATACGCATGATTCAGGGTCCACTTCAGCCGTTGGGTTTGCAGGGCCTGCAGCTCATCACGCGAGGCGGTTTCAATCGGATCTAATTTTGTAGTAGTTATCATTGTAGGGTACTCGCAGGTAAATTAGCTCACACTCGCTCGAGGATCATGGCGATGCCCTGACCCACGCCAATACACATCGTACACAACGCATAGCGCCCGCCGCGGCGCTGCAGCTCAAGGCTGGCGCTCAGCGCCAGACGCGCGCCGCTCATGCCCAGCGGATGGCCTAACGCGATGGCGCCGCCGTTGGGATTCACATGCGCCGCATCGTCCGGCACGCCAAGCTGTCTGAGCACGCCCAGCGCCTGAGCGGCGAAGGCCTCATTCAGCTCAATCAGATCCATATCGTGGATATTGAGTCCCGCCCGCTCCAGCACTTTACGCACCGCCGGTACCGGCCCCAGCCCCATCAGCCGCGGTTCGACCCCTGCCGTCGCCATCGCCACGATACGCGCGCGCGGAGTGAGCCCCTGGATAGCGGCCTGCTGTTCGCTGGCGACGATCAGCGCCGCGGCGCCATCGTTGACGCCGGAAGCATTGCCCGCGGTAATGACGCCGCCCTGACGGAACGGCGCTTTCAGTTGCGCCAGCTGCTCAAGCGTGGTTTCCGGGCGCGGATGCTCGTCCTCGCGCACATCGCTGACCGCCCCTTTCCGGCCGACAATCTGCACCGGCACGATCTCCTGCGCCAGAATGCCATCGCGCTGGGCCTGCGCCGTGCGATGCTGGCTGCGCCAGGCGAAAGCATCCTGATCGGCGCGGCTAATATTTAACAATTCAGCTACATTCTCGGCCGTTTCCGGCATGCTGTCAGTTCCGAAGTGTTGCGCCATGAGCGGGTTCACAAAACGCCAGCCAATGGTGGTGTCAAACAGCTCCGCCTGACGCTGATACGGCGCGCTGGCCTTCCCCATCACAAACGGCGCGCGCGACATCGACTCTACGCCGCCGGCAATCAGCAGATCGGCATCGCCGGCTTTGATCGCTCTGGCGGCAAAGCCGATCGCATCCAGACCAGACCCACATAGACGGTTAATCGTGGTGCCCGGTACGGTATGCGGGAAACCTGCCAACAGCGTCGCCATATGCGCCACATTGCGGTTATCTTCGCCCGCCTGATTCGCGCAGCCGTAAATCACGTCATCGATCGCGGTCGGGTCAAGCCTGGGGTTGCGGCTCAGCAGCGCCCGCAGCGGGATCGCCGCCAGGTCGTCGGCGCGCACGCTGGCCAGCGCGCCGCCGTAGCGGCCAATCGGCGTGCGGATCCCGTCACAAATAAAGGCCTCACGCATTAGACTTCTCCTGTGATTGTGCCGCCGATGCGGTGCGATTTGCCGCGAAACAGGGCCACAATTTTTTGCTGTTGATTAACAATTTCAATGTCGTAGACCCCGGTCAGCTTGCCCTGCTGTTTGACTCGGGCGGTGGCGACCAGCCGGTCCCCGGCAAACGCCGGGCGAAGGAAATCAATGCTGGCCGCCGAAGCCACCGCCGCCAGCCCCTGGCTGTTACAGGCGTAGGCGAAAGCGGTATCGGCAAGGGTAAATAGCTGACCGCCGTGACAGGTTTGATGGCCGTTAAGCATGTCCGGCGAGACGGTCATGGTCATCTGCGCAAAACCGTCGTCCATTTCGATAAGTTCGATCCCCATCTTTCTGGCGCAGGTATCTTTTTCGTACATCACGCGCGCGTTGCGCCACGGATCATTGCTCATGGTGCTTCTCCATTAGCGCCTTCTGGCGCAACAGGGAACCGGGGCGATAGCGCTCCTCGCCATAATGGTGATGCAGGTTCTCCAGCAGGCGCAGCACGCGGCGCCAGCCGAGGCTTTCCCCCCACGCCAGCGGGCCCTGCGGGTAGTTGACGCCAAGACGCATGGCGGTATCGATATCCTGCGCGCTGGCCACCCCTTTCTGCAGTGCGTCCAGCGCTTCGTTAACCAGCATCGCCACCGTGCGCCACACCAGCAGGCCGGGATAATCGGCGATGCGCAGCACTTTCTTGCCCTGCTGCTGGAAATAGTGCACCGCTTTGTCCGTCGCCGCCGGCGCGTTGGTCGCCGCGGCGGCCAGCACCACCGTATCGCTGGCGCACAGGTCATACACCACCACCGGACGGCGATGCTTAACGCTCAGCGCCAGGGCGGTTTCGCCTTCGGTCTCCAGCAACAGAAGCTCGTCCAGCTCGGCGACACTGTCACTTACCGTCATCACGGATTGCGCGCCAGTGGCAACCGGCGGCAGCGTGACCTCCGGCTGCGTCTCCGCAGGCCAGCGATAGACGCCGTGACCGCTCTTTTTCCCCAATCGCCCGGCCAGCGCCAGCTCCTGCTGCAGGAGCGATGGCAGGTAACGGCGGTCCTGCCAGAAGGCGTTAAACACTGAACAGGTCACGGCGAAGTTGACGTCCTGGCCAATCAGGTCCGTCAGCGCCAGGGGTCCCATCGGAAAACCGCCGCCGTCACGCAAAGCGGCATCGATAACCTCCGGGGCGGCCACCTGCTCCTCCAGCGCCCGCCAGGCTTCAGCATAGAACGGACGCGCCACGCGGTTAACGATAAAGCCGGGCGTCGAGCGGCAGCGAACCGGCCGTTTCCCCCAGCCGCTCACGCACTGGCACAGCTGCTCCACCACTTCCGCAGACGTCGCCAGGCCGCTGACAACCTCCACCAGCTGCATCACCGGCGCCGGATTAAAAAAGTGCAGCCCGGCCACCCGCTCCGGGTTTTTGACCCCGGCGGCGATGGCGGTAATCGAAATCGACGAAGTGTTGCTGGTCAGCAATGTTGACGGCGAGCAGATCGCCGCCAGCTGCGCGAACAGCGCCGCTTTCACCTCCAGGCGTTCAGAGGCCGCTTCGATCACTAAATCTGCGTCGGCCAGCGCGGCTAAATCGTGGGCCGGATGCAGCCGCGCCAGCAGCGCGTCGGCCTGCTCTGAGGCCAGTTTGCCGCGCTCGACCCGAGAGGCAAGACGCCTCGCAATGCCATCGAACGCCCGGACGATGGCCTGATGATCGATGTCGTAAATCAGTACCGGGTGCCCGGCGGCAGCAGCCACTTCGGCGATGCCGGCCCCCATGGTGCCGCTGCCGATCACCGCCACGTTGGCTAAGGATGTCGTCATCATCTATTTCCCGCTGAACTGTGGTGGCCGTTTGGCCAGAAACGCGCTGACCCCTTCGCGGTAATCATCGCTGCGCCCGGCGAGGCGCTGATAATCGCGCTCCAGATCCAGCTGCGCGTCGAGACTGTTGGTTTCCGCCGCCAGCAGCGCCTTTTTAATCAGCCCAAGACCAAACGTCGGCTGGGCCGCCAGATGGCGCGCCAGCTGCAGACTGGTATCCGCCAGTTCGGCATCGTCCACCAGTTGCCAGATAATCCCCCACTGCGCGGCCTGTTCCGCGCTGAGGCTGTCGCCCAGCAGCGCCAGCCCCATCGCGCGCGCGCGGCCAGCCACCCGCGGCAGGAACCAGCTGCCGCCGCAGTCCGGCACCAGCCCGAGCTTGCTGAACGCCATCACAAACTTGGCCGAACGCGCGGCCAGCACGATATCGCAGCCCAGCGCCAGGGTGGCGCCTGCGCCAGCGGCTACGCCGTTGACCGCGCAGATAACCGGTTTCGGCAGCGCCGCCAGACGGCGCACTAACGGGTTGTAAAAGCGTTCCACCGACAGGCCGAGATCCGGCGGCGGACCACTGGGGTCGACGTTGCGGTCATTCAGATCCTGGCCGGCGCAAAAGCCGCGGCCGGCGCCGGTGATCAGCAGGCAACGTACGCCGTCGTCGCGCTCGGCCTGCTTCAGACATTCCGCCAGCTGCTGATGCATCCGATCGTTAAAACTGTTGAGGCGGTCCGGGCGATTGAGAGTGATGGTCATGACGCCCTGTTCCACTGCGCTGAGAATGAAAGCTTCCACGATTAGCGTCCTTTAAAGTCCGGGTTACGTTTTTGTAAGAAGGCGTCGATGCCTTCGCGGCGGTCTTCGGTGGCGCTCAGCAGGCTGAACAGCTGGCGCTCCTGCTGGAGACCGGCCTGCAGGCTCACTTCCTGCGACAGGCGCAGCGACTGTTTCGCCGCCCGCAGCGCCAGCGGCGCATGGCGGGCGATGGTGGTCGCCAGTTGCAGGGCATACTCATCGGTTAACGCCGCCGGATGGACATCGCTCACCAGCCCGGCCTGCTGCGCCTGACGGGCGTCAATACTCTCGCCGCTCAGCACCATCCGGCTGGCCAGCGCCTTGCCAACGCTGCGGATCAGCCGCTGGGTGCCGCCAGCGCCCGGCATTATGCCGAGGGTAATTTCCGGCAGGCCAAAGCGGGCGTTGTCCCCGGCGACAATCAGATCGCACAGCAGGGCCAGCTCGCAGCCGGCGCCGAGGGCGTAGCCGTTGACCGAGGCGATCAGCGGTTTGGGGAAGGCATCGATACGCGCCCACAGCCGCGGGCGGATATCGTCCAGGGTCGCCGGGAGATCTTTCTCCGCCATCTCATTCAGGTCGGCCCCGGCGGCAAAGAAGCGCGGGTTACCGCTGATGACGCAGACGCTGACGCGGTTATCAGCGGCCGCGACCTCCAGCGCCTCGGCAATCTGGGTTAATAAGGCATTGTTCAGTGCATTGCGGGCCTGCGGACGGTTGAGCGTCAGCTGCAGCACCCGGCCATGGCGGTGGATCAGCAGCTCGCTCATGCCATCCCCCGCGCGTCAAAGTCGACAACTACGTCGCCGCTGGTGGGCAGCGCCTGGCAGCTCAGTACATAACCCGCCGCCAGCTCATCCGCTTCGAGGCTATAGTTGGCGGCCATCGCCACTTCGCCGCGCAGCACTTTGCATTTACAGGTGGCGCACACCCCGCCCTTGCAGGCAAACGGCAGGTCTGCCCCCTGACGCAATGCGGCATCCAGGATGCTGTCGTCTTCGGCGCTGAGGGCGATCAGCCGATCGCGCCCGTCCTGGCGGATGGTGACCGTGCGTCCCTCCGCCTGCACCCCGGCGGCGCGCTTAACGCTGCCGCCCGGCGTATTGAAGCGTTCGAGATGAATCGATTTCTCCGCTACGCCAAGTTCACGTAACGTTGCTTCCGCCTCGTCCATCATCGTCGCCGGACCGCAGATAAAGGCCTCGTCGAAACGGCTGAAATCCAGCAGATGGTCAGCGAGCTGGCGCAGTTTGTCGCCGTCAATGCGCCCCTGTAAAAGATCGCTGTCCATCGACTCCTGGCTGAACAGATGTATCACCTGCAGGCGCTGCGGATAGCGGTCTTTTAAATCGGCTAGCGCCTGGCGGAACATCATGCTGTGGCTGTTGCGGTTACCGTAGATCAGCGTGAAGCGACTGTACGGCTCGGTGGCCAGGGTGGCGCTAACGATCGCCATCATCGGCGTGATCCCGGAGCCGGCGGCAATCGCCAGATAGTCGCCCTGCCGTTCGGCCTGAGGCTGATAGCCGAAATGCCCCTGCGGCACCATCACCTCCAGCTCCATCCCCTGCTGGATATCGTGCTGGGCGTAGCGCGAGAAGCGCCCGCCGTCGATGGCTTTGATCGCGACGCTGATCTCTCCCGGCGTGCGGCTGCGGCAGATGGAGTAACAGCGGCGCAGCTCTTCACCGCCCAGACGGGCTTTTAGCGTCAGATGCTGGCCCGGGCGAAAACAGTATTCCGCCTGCAGGGCTTGCGGGATCGCAAAAGTGATGGTCACCGCATCGCGGGTTTCCGGCTCGACTCTCGCCACCTTAAGCGAATGGAACGTCGTCATGGCAACCTCAAATACATTTAAAGTAATCAAAAGGTTCCCGGCAGCTGTCGCAGCGATAGAGCGCTTTGCAGGCCGTGGAACCGAATTCGCTAAGCAGCGAGGTATGGGTGCTGCCGCAGCGTGGACAACTCACCTCGGCGGGCATATCCGCATGGCAGGCGTGCCCCTGGGGCGGGCTGATGCCGTACTGGCGCAGGCGCTCGCGGGCATCCTGACTCATCCAGTCGGTGGTCCACGGCGGATCCAGCTGCAGGACGATGTGGACCGGCAGATAACCATGCTCGCTCATCACTGCGCGGATCTCCCCCAGCAGATGCTCCGTCGCCGGACAGCCCGAATAAGTCGGGGTAAAGCCAATCACCCAGCCGTCGCCGTGGCGCGCGACGCTGCGCACCATGCCGAGATCGGTGATGGTCAGCACCGGTACTTCCGGGTCCGGGATCGCGCTTAACAATCCCCAGATGGCGCGCACCTCGGCGGGAGCGATGTCATCTAAACGTTGCATCTTCTCCTCCCTTACCACTGCAGGCCGGGATGCGAACGCTGCAGATATTGCATCTCCGCCAGTAGCGGGCCGAGATGTTCACTGTGCAGCCCCTGTTTGCCGCCGCTGCGGAAGGCCGCTTCCTGCGGGATCGATAAGCCTGAGTCAAGCAGCGCGGTATGCACGGTGCTTTGCCATTCGGCCTGAAGCTCGCGCGGATCAACCGCAATGCCCTGCCCGACCAGGCTGAGCTCCAGGTCATCGGCAAGGAACAGTTCGCCGGTGAAGCGCCACAGATTGTCGACCGCCTGCTGCATTTTGCGCTGGGATACCTCGGTACCGTTGCCAAGACGCTCCAGCCAGCCACGGCTGAAGCGCTGGTGGTAGCGCACCTCTTTCAGTCCTTTAGCGGCAATGGCCGCCAGCTGCGCATCGCGGCTGTTCACCAGCCGGCTGTACAGGGCGACGTGCCAGACGTCGATAAAGAACTGGCGGGCGATGGTGTCAGCAAAATTGCCGTTGGGCTGCTCCACCAGCAGCAGGTTGCTGAACTGGCGCTCATCGCGGCCGAAGGCCAGGGTATCTTCGTCGCCGCAGCCGTTAAGCTCGGCGGCATAGCTTAAAAAGTTGCGCGCCTGGCCAAGCAGGTCGAGGCCGATGTTGGCCAATGCCAGATCGATCTCCAGCTCCGGGGCATGGCCGCACCAGGCGCCTAAACGCTGGGCCAGCACCAGGCCGTTGTCGCCAAGACGCAGGGCGTAGGTGGCGACGGGATTCGGGTTATTCATCGCCGCCTCACATATGTTCCATGCCGTCCGGCACGGTATAGAAAGTCGGATGGCGGTAGACTTTGCTTTCCGCCGGGTCGAAGAATTCGCCGCGATCTTCCGGCTGCGAAGCAACGATTTCGCTGGCCTTCACCACCCAAATTGAGCAGCCTTCGCTGCGGCGGGTGTAGGCGTCGCGGGCGTTTTCCAGCGCCATTTGATCGTCGGCGGCATGCAGGCTGCCGACGTGACGATGGGAAAGCCCCTGTTTGCTGCGAACGAACACTTCATATAACGGCCAGTAAACTTTGCTCATGTTGTCTCTCCTTATGCCGCGCTGCGGGCCTGCTGTTTCTGCGCATGGGCCAGCGCGGCTTCGCGCACCCACTCACCCTCTTCCCAGGCCTTACGCTTGGCGGCCAGGCGTTCGTGATTGCAAATGCCACGGCCGCTAATCACCTCGTTAAATTCCTGCCAGTCGATTTCGCCGAAGCGGTAGTGCCCGCTGGCTGCATCAAACTGCAAATCCGGGTCCGGGACGGTCATGCCGAGGATCTCCACCTGCGGCACGGTGTTGTCGACGAAGCGTTGACGCAGCTCGTCGTTGGAGTGCAGTTTGATTTTCCACGCCATGCTGCGGGCGCTGTTTGGCGAGTTGTCGTCGTTGGGGCCAAACATCATCAGCGCTGGCCACCAGAAGCGGTTAATGGCGTCCTGCAGCATTTGCCGCTGCGCGTCATTGCCCTGCGCCAGCGCCATGCAGGCTTCGAATCCCTGGCGCTGGTGAAAGCTCTCTTCTTTGCAGATTTTGACCATCGCCCGGGCATAGGGCCCGTAGGAGGTCCGGCACAGCGCCACCTGGTTGACGATAGCCGCGCCATCCACCAGCCAGCCGATCACGCCGATATCCGCCCAGCTCAGCGTCGGGTAGTTAAAAATGGAGGAGTATTTCATCTGCCCGTCGAGCATCTTCTGATACAGGTCTTCCCGGGCGCAGCCAAGGGTTTCCGCGGCGCTATAGAGATACAGCCCGTGTCCAGCCTCATCCTGTACCTTAGCCAACAGGATCGCTTTGCGGCGCAGCGTCGGCGCGCGGGTGATCCAGTTGCCTTCCGGCAGCATGCCGACGATCTCCGAGTGCGCGTGCTGGCCTATCTGCCGAATCAAGGTCTTACGGTAGGCATCCGGCATCCAGTCCTGCGGTTCGATGGCCGTTTCCTGCGCGATGCGCTGGTCAAAGCGTTGTTCTTCTGTCACGTCATCACCTTTATGATTCCGATATTCACAACAAAAACATTAATATGAATCACTTTGTTTATTGAAGGTTACATATTGGTTAAATAAAACCACAAATTTTGTTTGCTCTTTTTGTGATAATCTCCGCAAAACCTTTTGTAAACCACAATAAATACAGTAAGTTAAGCATAAGGCGTAACGCCATCGCGATCACAATGTTAATAATTTATTAAATACTGGCTTGCATTTTATGATTCATAAAAGAACTATTTATAGATATCACACGTAACACATTTGGAGATTTGCGATGCAGCAGTTAGCCAGCTACTTATCCGGCGCCTGGCAGACCGGCCGGGGCCGCGCCCGTACTATTCATCACGCCATCACCGGCACGGCGCTGTGGGAGGTGACCAGTGAAGGTCTGGATATGGCGCAGGCGCGCCGCTTCGCGATTGAGCGCGGCGGTAAGGCGCTGCAAGCCATGACCTTTATTGAACGCAGCGCGATGTTAAAAGCGGTGGCGAAACACTTGCTGGAGCAGAAAGACCAGTTCTACGCCATCTCGGCGCAAACCGGCGCCACCCGCGCCGACAGTTGGGTGGATATTGAAGGCGGTATCGGTACCCTTTTCACCTATGCCGGGCTGGGCAGTCGCGAACTGCCGGACGATATCCTGTGGCCGGAAGACGAGCTGATCCCGCTCTCAAAACAGGGCGGTTTTGCCGCCCGTCACGTGCTGACCTCGAAGTCAGGCGTCGCCGTCCATATCAACGCCTTCAACTTTCCCTGCTGGGGAATGCTGGAAAAACTGGCCCCCACGTGGCTGGCCGGTATGCCAGCTATCATTAAACCGGCAACCGCTACCGCCCAGCTCACCCAGGCAATGGTGAAAGCGATTGTCGACAGCGGCCTGGTTCCGGAGGGCGCCATCAGCCTGATTTGCGGCGGCGCGGGCGATCTGCTCGACCACCTCGATAGCCAGGACGTGGTGACCTTTACCGGCTCTGCCGCCACCGGCCAGCAGCTGCGGTCGCACCCCAACCTGGTGGCCAAATCGATTCCCTTTACCATGGAAGCGGATTCGCTCAACTGCTGTGTCTTAGGCGAAGACGTCACGCCGGAGCAACCGGAGTTCGCGCTGTTTATCCGGGAAGTGGTCCGCGAGATGACGGCGAAAGCCGGACAAAAATGTACCGCTATCCGCCGCATCATCGTCCCGCTGGCGCAGATCAATGCGGTTAGCGATGCGCTGATCGCCCGCCTGCATAAAGTGACCGTCGGCGACCCGGCGCAGGAAGGGATTAAGATGGGGGCGCTGGTTAATCACGAGCAGCGTCGGGACGTACAGGAGAGCGTCAATAAACTGATTGCCGCCGGCTGCGAAGCGCTGCTTGGCGGACAGGCGGACCTCAGCGCGGCCGGAGCCTTTTTCCCGCCGACGTTGCTCTACTGCCCGCAGCCGGATGAAACCCCGGCGGTTCACGCCATTGAAGCCTTTGGCCCGGTGGCGACCCTGATGCCCTACCAGGACCGCCAGCATGCCCTGGCGCTGGCACGCGCCGGCGGCGGCAGCCTGGCGGGGACGCTGGTTACCGCCAGCGGCGAACTGGCGCGGGAGTTTATCCTCGGCGCCGCCCGCGCGCATGGTCGTATTCAGATCCTGAACGAGGCATCCTCCGCAGAATCAACCGGCCACGGTTCGCCGCTGCCGCAGCTGGTGCATGGCGGCCCCGGCCGCGCCGGCGGCGGAGAGGAGCTCGGCGGACTGCGTTCGGTGAAACACTATATGCAGCGCACCGCCGTCCAGGGCAGCCCAACGATGCTGGCGACCATCGGCCAGCAGTGGGTACGCGGCGCCCAGGTGAGCGAAGATCGCATTCACCCGTTTCGCAAATATTTCGAAGAGATCCAGCCCGGCGACAGCTTATTAACCCCTCGCCGGACCCTGACCGAAGCGGATATCGTTAACTTCGCCTGTCTGAGCGGCGACCATTTCTACGCCCACATGGACAAAATCGCCGCCGCCGAGTCGATTTTCGGCGAGCGGGTGGTCCACGGCTATTTCCTGATCTCCGCGGCGGCCGGTCTGTTCGTCGATGCCGGCGTCGGGCCAGTTATCGCCAACTACGGGATGGAAAACCTGCGCTTTATTGAACCGGTCAAGCCGGGAGACACCATCCAGGTGCGTCTGACCTGTAAGCGGAAAACGGTCAAGCGGCAGCGCAGCGCTGAGGAGAAAGCCACCGGCGTGGTGGAATGGGCGGTAGAGATTTTCAACCAGCACCAGCAGGCGGTGGCGCTGTATTCCATTCTCACCCTGGTGGCGCGCCAGCAGGGGGATTTCCCGGCGTAATGGCGGAAAATAGACCGCTGGCGCTCTGTTGGCCGGTCCTTGAGCTATTGCTTCTGCAATCGGTTTGCAACGGTTTCGCCCCGGGAAAACGTTTGTTCTGTGTGATTTATCTCAAGGCGCAGGGGGCGAAAACAGCTACCGGACAGTTCCTTCTCCCTCCGGTAGAGGGTCAGGGTGAGGGGAAGTACTGAAGTGTGGTTCTTTATGTTATCTGTGGCTTCAGCGTACATTGCGCTCCCGGTTAATTTTTCTTCATTCTGTTTTCCGTGGCGCAGGGAGCGCACAGGGGGCGGCCAGTCGCCGCCGCCCCCTGTACCCCCGGGCTCCGGCCAGCACCGGCAGTTTCAGCGGCCCCAGCGCTAGCGCCAGCAGTGATTTGGGGCTGTAGGCCGGGTAAGGCGTTAGCCGCCACCCGGCAAAAAAATCGGCGCTCGTGCTCAATGCCTCTGCGGAGGCATTTTTTACGTCCCTCTGGCAAAACTGACAAATAACCTGGCAAGAGCAAACAAACGCTACGGCGCCGCGGGCTGGTAGCTTAAGGGTGACAAAGCCGACATTCGCAGCGGCATAAGACAACACAACAATAAGATGAGGTCACAATGGCAAACGGCTTGAAATTTTCTCCTCGTAAAACCGCACTGGCTCTCGCTGTCGCGGTGGTTTGCGCCTGGCAATCACCGGTCTTCGCTCACGGTAGCGAAGCCCACATGGTACCGCTGGATAAAACGCTGCAGGCGTTCGGCGCTGACGTGCAGTGGGATGACTATGCGCAAATGTTTACCCTGGTAAAAGATGGCGCTTACGTCAAAGTGAAGCCCGGCGCCAAAACGGCGATCGTCAACGGTAAATCCCTTGACCTACCGGTGCCGGTGGTGATGAAGGAAGGTAAAGCCTGGGTCTCCGATACCTTTATCAACGACGTGTTCCAGTCCGGTCTCGACCAGACCTTCCAGGTGGAAAAACGCCCTCACCCGTTAAACTCGCTCTCGGCGGCGGAAATCAGCGAAGCGGTGACCATTGTCAAAACCGCGCCGGAGTTCCAGCCGAATACCCGCTTTACTGAGATTTCCCTGCACGAGCCGGATAAAGCGGCGGTATGGGCCTTTGCCCTGCAGGGAACGCCCGTTGATGCCCCCCGCACTGCCGATGTGGTGATGCTGGATGGCAAACAGGTGATGGAGGCGGTGGTCGATCTGCAAAACAAAAAAATCCTCTCATGGACGCCGATCAAAGGCGCGCACGGCATGGTGCTGCTCGATGATTTCGCCAGCGTGCAGAACATCATCAACGCCAGCAGCGAATTCGCGGCGGTGCTGAAAAAACACGGTATTACCGATCCTGGCAAGGTGGTCACCACCCCGCTCACCGTCGGCTACTTCGATGGCAAAGATGGCCTGCAGCAGGATGCGCGTCTGCTGAAGGTGGTCAGCTATCTCGATACCGGCGACGGCAACTACTGGGCGCACCCGATTGAAAACCTGGTGGCGGTGGTCGACCTGGAAGCAAAGAAAATCATCAAAATCGAGGAAGGCCCGGTGATTCCGGTGCCGATGGAACCGCGTCCGTACGATGGCCGCGACCGCAACGCCCCGGCGGTGAAACCGCTGGATATTACTGAACCGGAAGGCAAAAACTATACCATTACCGGGGATACCATTCACTGGCGGAACTGGGATTTCCATCTGCGTCTTAACTCGCGCGTCGGGCCAATCCTCTCGACGGTGACCTACAACGATAACGGCAAAAAACGCCAGGTGATGTATGAAGGTTCCCTCGGCGGGATGATCGTCCCCTACGGCGACCCGGACGTCGGCTGGTATTTCAAAGCCTATCTGGACTCCGGCGATTACGGCATGGGCACCCTGACCTCGCCGATTGTACGCGGCAAAGACGCGCCGTCGAATGCGGTGCTGCTGGATGAAACCATCGCCGACTACACCGGCGCGCCGACCACCATCCCGCACGCCGTCGCCATATTCGAGCGCTACGCCGGGCCGGAATATAAGCACCTGGAGATGGGCAAGCCCAACGTCAGTACCGAGCGCCGGGAGCTGGTGGTGCGCTGGATCAGCACCGTCGGCAACTACGACTATATCTTTGACTGGGTGTTCCACGACAACGGCACCATCGGCATCGATGCGGGCGCCACCGGGATTGAGGCGGTGAAAGGCGTGCTGGCGAAAACCATGCACGACCCGAGCGCCAAAGAAGATACCCGCTACGGAACGCTGATCGACCATAATATTGTCGGCACCACCCACCAGCATATCTATAACTTCCGCCTCGACCTCGACGTGGACGGCGAAAACAACACCCTGGTGGCGATGGACCCGGAGGTGAAGCCCAACACCGCCGGCGGCCCGCGCACCAGCACCATGCAGGTGAATCAGTACACGATTGACAGCGAACAGAAAGCGGCGCAGAAATTCGACCCGGGTACGATTCGCCTGCTGAGCAACACCAGCAAAGAGAACCGCATGGGTAACCCAGTCTCTTACCAGATCATCCCTTACGCTGGCGGCACCCATCCGGCGGCGACCGGCGCTAAGTTCGCCCCCGACGAGTGGATCTACCATCGTCTGAGCTTTATGGATAAACAGCTGTGGGTGACGCGCTACCACCCGAGCGAACGCTATCCGGAAGGCAAATACCCCAACCGCTCCGCTCACGATACCGGGTTAGGCCAGTATGCCAAGGACGATGAGTCGCTGACGCACCAGGATGACGTGGTGTGGATCACCACCGGCACCACCCACGTGGCGCGCGCTGAAGAGTGGCCGATCATGCCAACCGAATGGGCGCACGCCCTACTGAAGCCATGGAACTTCTTTGACGAAACGCCGACCCTCGGCGAGAAGAAACAGTAATCTTAACCCACGGTGAAATCGAGCAGGATTTTACCGCCTCTTCCCGGCTGGCCGGCGGCGGCAATCGCCTCGCGCCAGTCGTTCACCGCCACCCGCTGGGCCGGCGGTTGCGTAGTCGTCGGTAGCCGCTGCCAGATCTCATCGAACGCCGCCCGCCATGCCGCCACGCTGAGGCCAGGCAGCGCCTCCCGCAGATGAAACTTGCGCACCGCCGCGCTGGCGCGCGTCTGGATCAACGGCCGCCCGGATAATAAGCCGTAGGAGACCAGGGTCGACGACGCGGGCAGCACCGACAACAGCGTGTTCCCCAGCTCCCCGCCCACCGCGTCAAACACCAGATCGCTGTGCTGGCTGACCTTCTCCACCAGCGCCCGGTCGGCGTCGAGAATCGGATAGATCCCGGCCTGCTCCAGACGCGCCCGATGCTGCGGCGAGCGAATAATCCCGCTTACCGAACGGGCGCCCATGGCCAGCGCCCACTGCCCCAGCAGGCTGGCGCAGGAGGAGGCGGCGGCGGTCAGCACGATCTGTTTCCCGGCAACCGGCCAGCGACTGAGCATCAGCATCGCAGTCAGCGGATTGATATACCCGCGGGCGGCCAGCAGATCGTCCACCGCCGGGGGAACCGGCACCAGCCAGGTCTCATCGAGATCGATAAACCGTTGCCAGGTGCCGCCCCCGCGCAGGGGCAGCACCCGCTGGCCCGCGGTCAGCCGGCTGCCGAATGGCGCGGCGACCACCTCGCCAAGGCCTTCGTAGCCGGGGACGGCCGGCAGTCGGGTACGGTGGCGATAGGCGCCGGTGATGGGGATCAGATCTGAAGGATTCACCGGGGCATAGCGCATCCTGACCCGCACCCGTCCACCGGCCAGCGGCGCCAGCGGGGCGCGTTTCAGCGTTAGCACCGCGGCCGGCGGCCCGTAGCGGTCATAAACAATGGCGTCGTTGAACATCGACTGGCTCCAGACAACGAAAGACGGGATCATAGCAGATCCCGTCCGAAGCCGCTTACGCTGGTGGCCAGACCTGGGGGAACAGTGGAGAATCCAGCGGGTCGCCGTCCCGCAGGGCCAGCTCGGGGAACGGCGGCGACGTTACGCCGCCGCGGTCGGCAAAGGTGGCGTCATCCCCCACCCAGCGGGCGGAGAAGACCCGTCGCGCCCGCGCTCCGGGGTTGCCGCGGGCGCCATGGACGGTGCGAAAATGGAAGGCCACCGCATCCCCCGGCTCCAGCGCCCAGCTGACGATATCGTACTCGTCCTCATGGGCGTCGATATCCGGCAGCGCGCTGAACCGGGTGTGCTCGTAGAGCCTGGTGCCATTGAAGCGGGTGGGACTGTACTCCGCCTCCCAGCGATGCGACCCGCGAATGCAGCGCAGCGAGGTGGCCTCTGCTACCGGGTCCAGCGGGATCCAGAAGCTGACGTTCTGTCGGCCGGAGACGCAATAGTAAGGCTGGTCATGATGCCAGGGGGTGACCGTGCTGCCCCCGGCGGGTTTGACCAGCGTATGCTCATGGAAAAATTTCGCCGTCTGCGACTGCATCAGCGCCGCGGCGATTTCGGCGGCGGCCGACTGAAAGACAAACTCGCTAAACGCCGGGATCCGCGCCCAGTTGCAGTAATCCTGAAAAAAAGGCGGCGAACCATCTTTGGGGATCACCGTGCGCGCATGACCATATTCGCTGGGGCTGGCCATCAGCGCCGTGACCCCCTCGGCGAGGCGCTCAACCCAGGGGGTAAAAACGCCCTTCAGTAATACCACGCCATCCGCCTGCCAGCGGTCGACTGTCGCTTGATCGATATGGTGAGAGTGTTGGTTGTGCATCGCTTGGGTTCCTGTGTGGGTGGATCAGGTAAGCGGTTCTGCGGGCTCGGCGCGCATCCACGCGCAAAGCTGGCCCAGCATCGCCATGCAGCGTTCGGTCTGGTCGATGCTGATGTACTCATCGGCCTTATGGCCCTGGGCCATGCTGCCCGGCCCGCAGACCAGGGTCGCGACGCCCATCTCGTCGAACAGCCCCCCTTCGGTGCCGAACGCCACGGTGGAAAACCGATCGCTGCCGCACCACTGCGCCAGCCAGCGGGCGAAGTCGGACTGTGGATCGCTGAGCAGCGGCGGGTAGTGGCTCAACAGCTGAAACTGGATGTCGCTTCCGCCGCCGACCCGGCGCATCTCCGGCAGCAGCCGGCGGCGGGCGTAGGCCGCCAGCGCTTCGGTAACCGCTTCGGGACGCATCCCCGGCAGGTAGCGGATTTCAAAATCAAAGCGACAGGACTGCGGAACGATGTTCAGCGCGGCGCCGCCCTGAATGGTGCCCACCTGCAGGGTGCTGAAAGGCGGCGAAAAGCGGCTGTCCTGCTGCCGGGCCAGACGTGCGCCCAGCCGATCCAGGCGGTTGATCAGCCTGGCCGCGTAGCGGATGGCGTTCACCCCCTGCGGGGCATAGGCCGAATGGCAGGCCTGGCCCTCAATGCAGCAGCGCATGGCCAGTTTGCCTTTATGACCGAACACCGGCTGCATCTCCGTCGGCTCGCCGATGAGGCACAGCGCCGGTTTCTCCGGCGAGGCCTGCAGAAATTCCACCAGGCTGCGCACGCCGAGGCAGCCGACCTCTTCGTCATAGGAGAAGGCCAGATGCAGCGGCATCCGCAGCGGCGCCGCCAGAAAGTCATCCACCGCCGCCAGCACGCAGGCGAGAAAGCCCTTCATATCGGCGCTGCCGCGGCCGTAGTAGCGGCCATCGCGCTCGGTCAGGCTGAACGGCGGCACGCTCCAGTCCTGCCCGTCCACCGGGACCACGTCGGTATGGCCCGAGAGCATCACCCCGCCGCCGCCGGACGGCCCCAGCCGGGCGTAGAGATTGGCCTTTCCCCCCGACGGGTCATAAAAGCGGCGGGACGCCACGCCGCGGGCGGCGAGAAAATCGGCGATCCAGTCGATCATCGCCAGGTTTGAATGGCGGCTGGTGGTATCAAAGGCCAGCAGCGCGGCAAGGATCGCTCCCGGCGTGTTATTCATCGCCAGGCACGCCATAGGCCGGCGCCTCGCGCGGGTCGAGCGCCCGGGTAATATAGGCCTCCATTTGCGGCTCCCACGCCAGCCACAGCTGCTCAAGGGCCGCCAGCGGATCCGCTTCCGCCCAGTCAATGCGCAGGTCGACCACCGGCCACGGGTAATCGTCCACCACCTTCACCGCCGCCGAGTGGACCGGCCCGGCCTCGCCCCCGGCGACGATCCCGGCGCGCAGTCCGGCCAGCAGCCGGCTGGTCAGCTCACCGGTGGCGGCCTCAAAGGCGCCCACCATCGCAGCGATCACCCCCTCACTGGCCAGCATGTTGCCCGCCGCCACGCAGTTATCCCCCACCAGGGCGCCGCCGATCCCGAGGGTGAATTCCCCGCTGAACACCGCCGTGTCGCCGTTGGCGTCAATCGCCGCGACCTGGCGATATTCGCGGAAGCGATCCTCCGCCAGCGCCTGCTTCAGGGCCTGCTCAACGCTGGCTCCCGCTTCGAGCGCGCTGAGGATCTGCGGCCCCAGCGACGGCAGGGTAATGTTCTGGCTGGAAACCGCCCCCACGCCGGGCAGCAGCCACGGACAGCGCGACCCGACGGCCATGCTCGATGAACTAATGGCGATGCCCAACTGACCCGTTTCCGGGCAACGGGCGGTAAGGGAAAGGGTCATTCTGCCGCCTCCCCCTGCCAGTCGTCAGGGATCACCGCCGTGACGTCAATCTCCATCAGCCACTGCGGCTGCGCCAGGGCCGACACCACCACCCCGGTGGAGATGGGAAAGACCCCTTTCAACCATTTTCCCACCTCCTGATAGACCGGCTCGCGATAGCGGGGGTCGATCAGATAAGTGGTGGTCTTGACGATATGCGAGAGGTCGCTGCCGGCCTCTTTCAGCAGCTGCTCGACATTCTTCATCGCCTGTTCCGCCTGGGCTCGCGGGTCGCCGAGGCCGATCAGGTTGCCGGCGAAATCGGTGCCGACCTGGCCGCGAACGTAGACGGTATTCCCGGCCCGCACCGCCTGGCACAGATCGTTGTTCAGCGCCTGGTTCGGGTAGGTCTCTTTGGTGTTAAACATGCGAATACGGGTATGGGTTGGCATCAAAGCACTCCTTCAGGAAACGGTTATCAGGACGGCTGGTAACGCTGATACTGGCGCTGAATGGCGATCTGGTCGGCAATATATTTGGCATCGTGCCAGACGCCCCAGATAAAGGTGGACCCGCGCCGCGACAGCCACGGCAGGCCGAGAAAATAGACCCCCGGCTCCGTCGACACGCCGCGGTGATGCTGCGGCCGCTGCGCGTCATCGAAGGCGTTGACCTTCAGCCAGCGATAGTCGGTGGTATATCCGGTCGCCCAGATGATGGCGCCGATCCCGGCCTCGGCCAGGTCGAGGCTAAGCAGCGGGTCGCTGACGCAGGCCGGATCGGGCAGAAACTCACGGGCGGAGGGCTCTTCAGGCAGATCAGAACCGTTGCGCGCTACCCAGTCGTCGGCGGCGTCGAGCAACGCAAGATAAGAGGCATCGCCGCGGCGGATATTCTCCGCCAGGTCGGGGTGGAACAACGCCCTGGCGCCGTCAAAGCCGCGGGTCTGCCCCACCAGGGTGACCCCCTGATGCGCCAGTTGGCGAAAATCGACGGTATGGCCGCCGCGCGCGCCGCTCACCGCGATAGTGACATGCTCTTTCCCCGGCGCATTGGCCGCGGCGTCCCACATTCCCAGCACCCCGAGCCACCAGCAAAAATCGCGCTGGCGATAGCGACGCGGCGGCCGGTCGTGCGCCCCCACCGACAGCCACACCGCGCGTCCGGCCCGCTGCAGCTCATCGGCAATCTGGACGCCGGAGGATCCGGCCCCCACTACCAGCACGCCGCCCTCCGGCAGCTGCTGCGGATTAAGATAGTGCGCCGAGTGGAGCTGCTGAATAGCCGGACTCTGCGGGGCGATAGCCGGGATCGCCGGGCGCTGAAAGGGTCCGGTGGCCGCTACGATCCGCTGCGCCTCAATCACCCCCTGGGAGGTGTCAACACGAAAGCCCGGTCGCCCGGCGAGGCGTTCGGCGCTGTACACCTCCACCCCGGTACGGATCGGCGCATTGAAGCTGCGGGCATAGGCGGCAAAATAGTCCGCAACCTGCTCTTTGCCGACAAAGCTATCCGGCGGGCAGTCCGGGAACACCATCCCCGGAAACCGATCGTGCCAGGCCGGGCCGTTGGCCACCAGCGAATCCCAGCGCCCGCTGCGCCAGGCCTGGGCAATACCCTGTTTCTCCAGCACCAGGTGGGGGATATCCAGCCGGGTCAGATGCTCGCTCATGGCGACGCCCGCCTGCCCCGCGCCGACCACCAGGGTATCGATCTCGGTTATCTGTTCAGTCATTTCTCTATCCTTCAAGCACAGTTGCCGACGAGGTCGCCGGAATTGACGGCTTTCAGGTTATTTAACTGTGACGAATTGGTAAAATATTATAAAACGATCGACTGAATAGAATTTTACGAGGCTGAGTGACGACAAAAAAAATAACGCCTGCCGGATCGACAGGCGTTATTTCAGCCGTGAGAGGGGGTTAATTCGATACTGCGGCAATAATCCATAAACAGTTGCGTTGGCCGCGTCGGCTCATTATTCGCGAGATGCGCCATAATTAAGGTTGAGGCGGGCATATCGTCGGCAATATCCCGCTGCACCACCCTTTCACCATCGTAGGTCATATCGCAACAGGGCCGGGTGACCAGCACCGAAAAACCGAGCCCCTGGCCGACCATACAGCGCACCATTTCGATAGAGGGTGAGCTGTAAGCTACTTCCGGGTGATAGCCTTTTTCCTTAAAGATGGAGATGAAATAATTTTTGCTCGGGACCGCATCAAGGAGGATCATTGGCTCGCGGCTCAGCTCCTGCAGCGTCACCTGCGCCTTTTGCGCCAGCGGATGCGCGGCGGGCAGCAGCGCGTAGGGTTTATGCGGGGCGTTAAGCCGTTCTTTATTGATCGAGTGGCCAAGCTCCAGATCGTAGACCAGCGCCAGGTCAAAGCGGCCGCGGTGCAGGCCATGCATCAGCTCATGCTGTTCGCCGTCATACAGATGCAGCGTTATTTCCGGATAGCATTTCTTAAATCCAGCCACCAGCTTCGGCATATACAGCGGAGCTACCGATTCAAAGCAACCGATGGAGATCATGCCAGAAACCAGCTCTTTATCCGCCCGCGAATTCTGCTCAAATTCCCACGACAGGCGCAGCAGCTCCTTCGCTTTATCGTAGATCCGCCGACCGCTGGAGGTGAGCGAGACGCCCTGCGCGTGGTGGCGAATAAACAGCTGCTGGTCGAAGGTGCTCTCCAGATTCTTAATGGCAATGGAAATCGACGGCTGCGCAATGTGCAGTTGGCGGGAGGCCTCGGCGATACTCTCCGTCTCCACCACGGTGACGAAATATTTGAGCTGCTTCAGGGTAAATCGGTTCATAGCATCACCATTGATAAAATATGGTCCGGCGCACGCAGGAAATAGTTTTCCCCTAAGTCCCAAGCAATCCGCGTGCCACCCGCGAAAAATGGCGGCGCATTGCCCGCCAGGGGGCGATATTATTTATTCTCCTCCCTCGCCGGCACGGTTTATTTCCGCTTTTGCACCATCATGCAACACGCTGCACATTGAGCAGGCAGCGGTCGCCCCAGTTTCGCGCAAAATAACCTGCCTGCATAAAATATCGTTATTCAATTGCAGCTATTGTTTTTAAATTGTTTACGCAAAGTATCCTGATAATCACTTTAAATTCCATATCGTTAATAACGCTGTATAGTTTTTTTAAACTTAAAGACCAAAAATTTACTAATTGCCTCTGAAAGCATCCTGCCAGCATAGTGTATTCGCACGATGAACACCGGCGGCTCCCCATTAATGCACAGCCGAGCCGCTTTCATTTAGGTTAATTATGACGAGTGAAATAGCCCATGACGTTTAACTGGAACTACATGTTAAGCCTGCTCAGCGATGCCGATTTTTGGTGGGCCACCTGGACCGTCATTAAATTAAGTCTGCTGACCTGGGGCTGCAGTATTGTGCTCGGCTTTATTCTGGCGCTGGCTAAACAGTCGCCGCGCGGCTGGTTATCCACCCCTGCCCGGCTGTATATCTGGTTATTTCGCAGTATGCCGCTGCTGGTCCTGCTGATTTTTGTCTACAACATGCCGCAGGCGCTGCCCTCCTTCGCGCCGGTGCTGAACGATCCCTTCTGGGCCGGCCTGCTGGCGATGGTCCTCAGCGAAGCGGCCTATATTGCCGAGATCCATCGCGGCGGGCTGCTCTCCATCCCCCGCGGGCAGAGTGAAGCCGCGCGGGCCCTGGGTTTACGCTACGCCGGGATCCAGTGGCGGGTGATCATTCCCCAGGCGCTGCGCGTCGCCCTGCCGGCGCTGGCCAATGAGTATATCGCCATCGTGAAGCTCAGTTCGCTGGTGTCGGTGATCTCCCTGACCGAAATATTGATGGTCGGCCAGCAGCTCTACTCGCAGAACTTTCTGGTCATGGAGACCATGACCGCCGTGGCGTTTTATTACATCTTTATCGTCACGGTGTTCGATTTTCTGCTGAAACGGCTGGAGAACTACCTCGATGTCACCCGACGCGACACCGCCCGGCCGGTGGATGCCGAGATGCAGCAGTTGGCGACCGCCCGGCGCCCGGCGATGGCGCGCAGCGTCTCCCAGGGCCAGGAGCCGGCGCTGCAGGCCTCTAAGCTGCATAAGGCCTACAACAATGTCGAAGTGCTGGGGGCGGTGAGCCTGCAGATCCAGCCCGGCGAAGTGGTCTCGGTTATCGGCCCGTCGGGCTCGGGGAAAACCACCCTCATTCGCCTGCTAAACGGTCTTGAGCAGATCGATAACGGCGAAATTCAGATTAACGGCCAGCCCTTTATTCATCTCGACCGTCAGGGGCAGCATAAGCCGCGCTTTATGGAGAATGCCGAACACCGTCTGAATATCGGCATGGTGTTCCAGAGCTTTAACCTGTTCCCGCATCTGACCGTGTTCGGCAATCTGCTGCTGGCCCCGCGCTATCACCATCTGGCGAGCGACACGGAGCTGCGCCAGCACGCCTGCGAGCTGCTGCACAAGGTGGGCATGCTGGAACACGCCTGGAAGTATCCGCACCAGCTCTCCGGCGGTCAACAGCAGCGGGTGGCGATCGCCCGCGCCCTGATGATGCGTCCGCAGATCATGCTGTTCGATGAGCCCACCTCGGCGCTGGATCCGGAAAAAGTGAATGAGGTGCTGCAGGTTATCGAATCCCTGGCCCACGAAGGCATCACGATGGTCATCGTCACCCACGAGATGAACTTCGCCTTCAAAGTGTCTGACCGGATCGTGTTTATGGAGAAAGGCCGGGTGGTGTGCGATGACACGCCGCAGGCGATGCGCAGCGGGCAACACCCGCGGGTCGAGGCCTTTCTGAAAGATGTTTCTCTGGCTTAATTATCGGGACGTGAAGAGGAAAAACTATGATTGCGCAGTGGCAAATTGAGCAGTTTCATCAGCAGGGTTATCTGGTGGTCGAAGGGGTGCTTTCCGCCGCCGACATCGCCACGCTGCAGAGCGATTTCGACGGCTGGGTCGAGGAGAGCCGCCGTCACGCGACGGCGTGGGGAGAAACCCTTGACGGGCGGCCGCGTTTCGATATCGAACGCGACCATGCTCCCGACCATCCGTCGCTGCGCCGGGTCGCCTCCCCGACGGAGATCTCCGAGGCCTATCGCCATACTGCGCTGAATTCGCGGATGGCCACCATTGCCGCGCAACTGATCGGCGGCAACGGCACCCGTTTTCACCACAGCAAAATTAACTCCAAGCTGCCGCACACCGCCACCGAGGTGAAATGGCATCAGGATTTCCTCTTCACCCCGCACAGCAATGACGACATCATCACCGCCCTGCTGATGGTCAGCGAGGTGACGCCGGAAAATGGCCCGCTCAATGTGGTGCCGGGCAGCCATCAGGGGCCGCTGTGGTCCCACTGGCAGGAGGGTCGCTTCACCGGGGCGGTGGATGACGAGGTGGTGACGGCTCACTGCCAGCAGCCGCAGGCCTGTTTTGGCCCGGCGGGCTCAGTCTGCTTTATGCATACCCGCCTGCTGCACGCCTCCAGCCCCAACGAAACCGCCCTGCCGCGCACCCTGTTCATCAGCGTCTACGCCGCTGAGGATGCGCTGCCCTTCGGCGAAAACCCGCTGCCGAGCCGCCATGCCGGCCAGCTGGTGGCCGGGGAAGAGAGCGGTCTGGTGCGCAGCACCAATAACCAGCTTCGCCTGCCGCAGAAGCCGCGCGGCGCTTCGTTTTTTGTTCAGCAGGCCGGTGCCGATCGCGCCAGCATGTAATTCGCCCACACTCCGGAGGTTTTATGACACGCTTTTTCGCACCACGCCCGCTGGCTCTGCTGCTCTGCGCAGCGGGGGCTCTGACATCCCTGAACGCGCTGGCCTTCCAGCAAAGCGGCAAGATCACCGCCGGCTCGGACATGACCTTTTTCCCTTACGAGTACATGGAGAACAACAAGCCGGCGGGGTTTGATATTGAACTGCTCGACGGTCTGGCGAAGAGCATGGGCCGCGAGGCGGTGAATATCGACACCCGCTTCCCCAACCTGATCCCCGGACTGCAGGGCGGGCGCTTCGATATCACCAACTCGTCGATGTACATTACCGCCGAGCGCCTGAAGGTGATCGACATGGTGCCGTACCTGAAAAGCGGGGAAGCGATCCTCGCCCGCAAAGGGGGCGACTACCAGCCTAAGACGCCGGAAGACTTCTGCGGGCATAAAATCGGCTCGATGGGCGCCACCTCGTGGCTGGCGCAGTTGCAGAAGCTTTCCGCCGACTACTGCGTGAAGAAAGGGCTGAAGCCAATTGCGCTGAGCGTCTATACCACCGACCCGCAGACCACCCAGGCGCTGCTGTCGCGCGCAGTGGATGCGCAGATCACCGACGCCGCCGTGGCGCGCGGGGTGGTGGAAAAGCTGGGCGACCGGGTGGCGATCTCCTCTGACACCCTGATCTATCCAGTGCTGAACGGCTTTGGCGTTAAAAAAGGCAACACGGAGGTGAAAACCGCCCTCGAACAGGCGCTGAAAAAATACAGCGCGACGCCGGAATATGCCGCCTTGCTGAAGAAATATCACTTCCAGGCGCCGACGGCAGAGGATCTGCAGACCCTGATGCCGAAAGCGGAGTAATGCCCATGCGCGATTCCGATGAAGAGCAGATCCGCATCGACCTGGCGGCCACCTTTCGCATCATTGCCCATCTCGGCATGCATGAGGCGGTGGCCAACCATTTCAGCGCCGCGCTCTCCGCTGACGGGAAAACGTTTTTACTCAACCCGAAGTGGAAACACTTTTCGCGCATCCGCGCCAGCGATCTGCTGGTGCTGCACGCCGATGATGAACGTTGCGCCTCGCGACCTGACGTCGATGCCACCGCGTGGGCCATTCACGGGCAGATCCATCAGCGACTGCCCGACGTGCGGGTGGTGCTGCATCTGCACCCGGTGTACACCACCAGCCTCGCCTGTCTGGCGACGCCGCAGATCCTGCCCATTGACCAGAACACGGCCCGCTATTTTAACCGGGTCGCCGTCGATACCCTGTACGGCGGGATGGCGGACACCGCGGCAGAAGGCGCCCGGCTGGCGGGGCTGCTGACGGATAAACGCCGTCTGCTGATGGGCAACCATGGGGTGCTGGTGACCGCCCCGACTATCGGCGAAGCGTTCGACGATATCTGGACCCTGGAGCGCGCCTGTCAGATCCTGATCACCGCCTGGTCAACCGGCCAGCCGCTGAAGGTGCTGTCGGACGCGGTGGCGGAAAAAACCGCCCAGGACTGGGAGAAGATTGCCGATTTCTCCCGGCAGCACTTTGCCGAGATGAAGCAGTTGATGATCGACCTCGATCCCTCCCTGGTGGATTAACCCCGCGCCAGCCCGGGGTCAGCCCGGGCCGTCGCTGGCCGCCGCCAGCAGCGGCACGATGATATCGCTGAGCGGCGTCGGTATGCCGTGTTGACGCCCGCGACGCTGTACCACCCCGTTACGAATATCCCACTCCAGCGGTCGGCCATGCAGGCGATCGATCAGAATAGAGGTGCTCAGGTCGGCAGGCGCCCGATGAAAGCCGGCGATGATCTCCTCCGGCACGCTGTCGCTCAGGACGGCCCCTTCCGCCCGCGCCACCTGCAGGCATTCGCGCAGATAGGCCAGTCCGAGGGCGGTGATCTCCTCCCGGGCGAACATCCCGGCGCGTCGTCCGGTCAGCACCATCAGTCCGGCGACGGCGTTCTGCAGCAGTTTACGCCAGGCGACGCTGGTAAAATCCGCCGCCAGCTCCACCGCGCAGTGGGTTCCCGCCAGCGCCTGCTGCACCCGCTCCGCCCCCGGCACATCCGGCAGCGTCAGTCGCGGCGCGGCGCGCAGCCAGACCGAAGCATCGGCGTCGCGCTGCGCCGGAAACCAGACCACCGACGGCAGCACCGTCGCGCCGCCGGTCAAAGGGGCAAACTGCTGGCGCTGCTCGACGCCGTTTTGCAGCACGCACACCACGGTGTCTGGCGAACACAGGGCCGCCAGCCACGGGGCGATGGCCTCCGTTTGGGTGGCCTTCACCGCGACAAACACCAGGTCGAAGGGGGCGGCTATCGCCGTCGGGTCGGTGAGCACCGGGCCGGGCACCACGATCTCACCCTCATCAGTGCGCAGCACCAGAGACGAATGGGCAGTGCGCCCGCAGACCACCGGCGCCCTCCCCACCGCAAACAGGGCGGCGGCGATCGTGGTGCCGATGGCGCCAGGACCAATTAGTGCAACCTCAGGAAATGCTGTCATGCCGAAGACCTCCTCATCATTCACCGCCCTGCGCGGGCAAAGATTGCCCTCCACAGTAGCGAGAAAGAGCGGAGATCGGCAAGCGGGACGTCGGGAAAAGCGATGCGCCTTCCCCGACGGAGGGCTAGTAACGCACGCAGACGGATTTGGTTTCGCACCAGCCGTCGAGCCAGTCCGGGCCGAAATCGCGACCGGTGCCGGACTGCTTCATGCCGCCGAACGGCAGGTTGGCGTCAATCAGGGTATGACTGTTGACCCATACCGTCCCGGCCTGCAGGCGATCGGTATAGTTGAGAGCCTGGGTCAGGTCGCGGGTCCAGACGCTGGCGGTCAGGCCAAAATCGCTGTCATTGGCCAGGCGCAGCGCCTCCTCGCCGTCGGCCACCCGCACCAGGTTCACCACCGGACCAAACACCTCCTCACGGGTGAGGCGCAGCCCGGCGTCCGGGTTAACCACCAGCGTCGGCGGAATATAGTACCCCCCCGCATCCGGCCCGGCGCTGCCGCTGATAAGCTCCGCCTTCTGCTGTCGGGCCTCTTCAAGGTAGGCCGCCACCTTGTCGCAGTGGGCCCGGGAGACCACCGGGTTGATCTGCGCCGTCTCCAGCATCCCCGGCCCTACCTGCAGCGATTTCACCGCCTGCTCGAAGCCGCTGACCAGGGTGTCAAACAGCGGCGCTTCAATGTAGATCCGCGAGCTGGCGGCGCAGACCTGCCCCTGGTTAAGGAAGCTGCCGGTCATCAGCCCCTCAATGACCCACTGGGGATCGGCGTCTTTAAGCACAATCGCCGGGTTCTTGCCGCCCAGCTCCAGCGTCACGCGGGTCAGGCGGTCGGCGGCCACCCGCGCAATCTGTTTCCCGGTGGCCGTCGAGCCGGTAAAGCTCACCTTCGCCACCTGCGGATGGGCGGTCAGCGCCGCGCCGCAGCCGGCGCCGCTGCCGGTGACCACGTTGAACACCCCGTCAGGAATGCCCGCCTGGGTCGCCAGCTCCGCCACCCGCAGCAGGGTCAGCGGGGTGGTTTCTGAGGGTTTAATGACGATCGAACAACCCGCCGCCAGCGCCGGCATCACCTTCCACATACCGATCATCAGCGGGAAATTCCACGGAACGATGCCCGCCACTACCCCCACCGGCTCTTTTTTGGTCCACGCCTGATAACGCGCCCCTTGCGGGAACGGGATCGAGACGTCCAGCGTCCGGCCGCTGATTTTGGTGGTCAGCCCGGCGGTGTAGCGCATCCAGTTCAGGGTGCAGCCGACCTCGAAGGCGCGGGAGATGGCGATGGATTTACCCTGCTCGAGGGTTTCCAGCTGCGCCAGCTCCTCGCCGTGCTGCTCCACCAGATCGGCAAAGCGCAGCAGGATGCGCTCGCGGTCGGCCGGGGTGCGCCCGGCCCAGCGGCGGTCGACGAAGGCACGCCAGGCAGACATCACCGCCCGGTCAACATCCGCCGGGCTGGCGTCGGCGGTGGTGGCGATCGCCTGCCCGGTGGCCGGATCCCAGACGGTTAACCGGTTTTCGCTCTGCGCGGCGCAGGGGGCGCCGTCGATATACAGGCCATGCTGACGGTCTAAAAACTGCTGGACGCTGGCAAGCAGCGCTATCTGAGAGGTGGACATACCCTTTCCTTATTCTTCGCGGATAGTGCTTTCAGTCTATGTCCGGTTGGCGGCGGGCGCTTTTTTCTCTGTGACATTCGTTTGCGCCGCTGTGACAGTCGCCGCAATTCCGTCGCCTGCCCTGACAGAAATGTGCCGCAGGTAATAGTTCTTTCATATACCCGCCATCGCGCCCTTGCCTGAGGCGGCATAAATGCAACAATGCAGAAACATTATTATTACAGGAGAAGGGCGAATGATGACCACGGCTGAGGGGGGGCTGGCGTACCAGCGCTGGCTGGCGACGATCAATCAGGTCTGCGGCCATTTCGCCGCCCGGCCGCTGGAGGGCCGCTTTCACGGCGAGATTGACGCCCGCTACGCCGGCAGCCTCAAGGTCAGCACGGTCACCGCCGCCGGCGTCAATCTCTACCGCACGCGCAATGAGATAAAACGCGATAACGACGCCTGGTTCTATACCGTGTTTCAGCTCGCCGGCGAAGCGGTGATCGAACAGGACGATCGCCAGGTGACCCTGGCGGCGGGGGATATCACGTTGATCGATGCCGCCCGCCCATGCTCTATCGTCTGGCAGCAGACCTCGCGTCAGGCTTCGCTGCTGCTGCCGCGCCAGCGGGTGGCGCCGACGGGCGAGATAGTTACCGCCTGCCGGCTGGATAAGTCTCTGCCGATGGTGCAGCTCAGCCAGCGACTGCTGCTGGAGAGTATGGGCGGCACGGCGCTCTCCGCCAGCGAAAGTGAAGCGGCGCTGGAGGCGATCGCCTGCCTGTTGCGCCCGGTGCTGCGCCAGCGTGAGCCGACCCCGTCCCGGCGGGACAAGCAGTTTCAGAAGATAATAGCGTTAATCGACGCATCCATTCAGTCGGAGCATCTGCGGCCGGAGTGGCTGGCCAGCGAGATGGGAATGTCGGTGCGCAGCCTCTATCGGCTGTTTGCCGACAAAGGGCTGGTGGTGGCGCAGTATATTAAGAACCGGCGGCTGGATCTGTGCGCCCGGGCGTTACAGGACGTCCACGATGACGAAAAGCTGGCGGGGATCGGCTACCGCTGGGGCTTCAGCGACCATAGCCATTTCTCCACCGCCTTTAAGCAGCGCTTTGGCGTCTCGCCGGGCGAATACCGCAAGCGCTGCCGCTAATTATTTGCGCAGCCACTGGCCGTTTAGCCCCTGAACGTACTCGCCGGGTTGAGCGCGGGCAACCAGCTTCTGTCCGGCCATTTTCGCTACCTCATCCACCGGCAGATTGTTGTCATCCGCCAGCTGCTGGTAGCTTTCACTGCGCGCGGCGTTGATCTGTTTCACCAGCGCCAGCGTCTCTTTATCCTGACGCAGCGGCGCCAGATAGCCGTTCAGCGTCTCCCCCACCCGCCCCTGCTGGCGCGCTTCGCTCAGGGTTAACGCCAGCGCGGGCGCGCTGAGCAGAGTCAGCGCCAGCGCCGCGGTTAACAGTCGTTTTCTCATCGTCGCCTCAGAACAAATCGCTGCGGGATTTCAGCAGGTTTTCCACATCCTTATCGACCTTGATATGGATCTCATGCTCAATTTTGACATTCATATTGATGGTGATGGGCTCTTTCGACGCCGCAATTTCGATACGCGGCGTACAGCCGGCGAGCAGCATCGACGCCACTATGGCCAGTAACAGCTTCTTCATTTAGGTTCCTTACATGTCTTACCGTCCGTACAGCGCCGCACGGGCAGCGTGGCATTCTGCTCAAGCCACGCCTGTAAATTGTCGCCAAAGCGTAAACTGCGCCACAGATCGAAAATATTCTCCTCATGAGCGTAGTTTAAATGCACGGTACTGCTTTTCCCGTCCACCCGGCTGGTGCCGTTGATGGCGGCTTTAAGCGTCAGCACGCCCAGATTGTTCAGGTTAATCTGCGTCGATGAACGGGAGATCTCCATATAGCGCAGCCAGTTGATCGCCGCCCCGGCGGAGACGTTGTCCGCCACCAGCGCATCGGCGGTGTCTTTATCCAGCCGCAGGGTCATCGGTCCGTCATTGCGCAGCCAGCCGTCATGGATAATCCATTGATTGTTCTCCAGCCACAGCGGCAGCGCGCCGCTCACCGCCCCGGACATGGCGAACTGCTTCACCTTGACCGCGCTGGTCAGTTCGCTGCTGGAGATATGCTGCAGACGGATCAGCGCCGGGTCGCGCTGCGGCATGCGCAGCTGCAGCAGGGTCAGCTTGCCGCCTAACAGGTCGACGCTGACGTCGCTAAGCTGCAGTGGATTGGCCTCGCTCCACGGCCAGGTGCCCTGCAGGTCCGCCGTCAGGTTGCGCGCGGTGACCTGGTTGACGATTTCGCCAATGCGCAGGGAGACCGGACGGCGGGTGCCCAGCTGCCAGTGGCCGTCGCTGAAGCGGAACGGCAGGACGAAGTCGACGCCGTTGATCTGGTTATCCGGCATCCAGGCGCTGCCGCCCTTCAGGACGCCATGGCCGCCTGCCTCAAATCCCTGCCCGGCTGCCGCCGAGAAGGCCACCTGAGCATAGAGACTGCCTTCGCGCAGGTTCATCTTCCAGTCCGGCGGCACCAGCGGCTGGAATACCGTCAACGACTGTTTTGGCCACCACGCCTGACCGCGCAGCCGTTCGCCATCCCAGCGCCCGGTCAACCGCACCGGGCCAATGGTATCGGCGTGCAGCGCGCCGGTGAACTGGAACCACGTCGGGTCCCGGCCGTCGAGGGCGAATTTCAGCGTCGACGCCGGAAGATAGCTGCCGCCGGTGAAGGTAGTTTTTGCCGCATCCAGCGACAGCGCGCCGGTCAGCCGAGGATGCTCAGCATCGCGCAGCCAGCGGATCGGCTGCTCGAGGGTCAGACGCGGCGTGCTGACCCGCATCGTGCCGTACTCGAGCTTGTCGAAACCCGTGGAGAGGCTGCTCAGCGTAATGGCATTGTCCCGCCACTCACCGCTGCCCTTCACATCCCAGCGCGCCTGCATAGGCGTGAAATGCCCCTCGCCCCAGTAGCGCCACTGCCAGCGGCCGCTGTCGGGCAGAAAATCGTTCGCCAGGCCGTCCAGATGCAACGTAAAGTCGCCCATCTGCTGCTCATGGGCGCGGAGGATCGCCTGCAGGCGGCCATCGACGCCCTGCTGCGTGACCTTTACCCCGGCCAGCGGCCAGCGAATTTCGTCAATGTTCAGCGCGTCGATCACCCGCCCGCGCGACCGCAGCAGCGCCCCGGGGTGAAACGCCAGCTGCGGGCTGACCAGCGACCCGCTGAGCTGGGCCGGCAGCGCGGCGTAAAAGATCATCTCCCCCAGCTTGGCCTCGCCGGTGAGTCGCAGCGGCAGGTCGCTGTTATCCATGCTCAGCTTGCCCGGGCCGATATTCAGCACCGCGTTGCCTTTTCCGGCATGCCCCTCGGTGAGAACATTCAAGCGACCGCTGACGATCATCTGTTCCGTGCCCTGCTGCCAGTTACCCACCGACAGCGCCACGCGGCCGCTCAGCGGATACGCCTCGTAGCGGGTGCGCCAGCGGCCGTCGCTGATGGTGATCCGCTCCGGAGTGATCTCCCACGGCAGGTCGAGAATGGGCTCCACCTCGCCGCGTGGGGTGACCAGCAGCTGGCCGCGATTATGCTGCCACGTCAGCTCGGCATCGATCCATTCCGCAGTCTGCGGGAATTCGAAGGTGCCCTGCATCTGGCCATCGACCGGCAGGCCATCCGGCACCAGCGGCAGATGGAAGGTCCCCACCAGCTTCACCGGCGGCTGATCGTCAGCCAGCCGGGCGCTGAACTGGCTGACGGTAAGCGCCTGGCCGCGCAAGCGCGCCTGCAGGCTCAAATCGTTACCGGCAAAGCCGATCTCCTGCTGCGCAGGGGTCAGTGACATCACCAGCCGCCCCTGCCATTTTTCCCATGGCGACAGCCGCAGGTTATCAATAGTTAACCAGCTGTAGGGCAGCATCGATTGCCATTCGGCAAGGGTGCGCGGCGATCCGGGCGTGGGATCGCTGGCCGGCAGTTTGCTCAGGCAGGCGCTGTTGATGTCAAGTTGGCCAATATGCAGCCGCCAGCGGCTGGGGCGCGAGAGACGGGCATCGGTCACCCTGGCGAGTTCACACTCGCCCACCAGATAGCGCAGATCGGGGATCAGCAGGGCGGAACGCGTAAGACGCGGGCTCTCCTGCATAGCGATATGAGTGCCCACGGGCAGCCAGATGCCCGCCAGCGTCGGCACCCAGTGGGTCAGCGTCAACAGCAGGGTTAGCGGCAGTAACACCAGCGCTAACACCAGCGCGATGGCGGCTTTATATTTACCCTTCATGGGCAGTTAATATCCTGATTCAACATAAGTAAAAGCCGAAAGGCGCCCATTGTGACACGTTCGACCAGTGAGTGAAAGTTTGCGACCTGTTAAAGCATAGTTGCCAGCCGGTATCGCGGCGCGGCGATCGGCCGTCACCATTTAACTTTTGTTTAAGCACCCCCTGCCACACTCCAGAAAGATAGGTATTGCTTGCGGGAGAGACGGTGTCGTTAATTATCTCGCTCATTGAGAGCGCACAGGGCCACTATCCATTGGTATTACTGATGGTTTTCTTGCTCACTTTCACTAAATCCTGCGCGCTGGTGTCGCTGGCCATCCCGGGCACCTCCGGCCTGCTGCTGCTGGGGACATTCGCTTCCGCCAGCCTCGGTCATTTCCTGCTAATGTGGTCCAGCGCCAGCCTCGGCGCCATCGGCGGATTCTGGCTCTCGTGGTGGTTGGGCGTTCGCTATCGTCACCGCCTTACGCAGTTACGCTGGCTGACCGCCGAGCGGCTGGCCCGCAGCCGACTCTTTTTTCAGCGCCGCGGGCTGTGGGCGGTCTTTTTCAGCCGCTTTCTCTCTCCCCTGCGCGCCACCCTGCCCCTGGTCAGCGGCGCCAGCGGCCTGCCGCTGTGGTCGTTTCAGCTGGCTAACGTCAGCTCCGGTCTGCTGTGGCCGTTTCTGCTGCTCTCCCCCGGCGCTTTAAGCCTGAGTTTGTGGTAAAAAAAACTTTGTCTTTCAAAGAGATTCCTCAAATCCGCGATATGCTCTAGAATTAGGATAAGCACCTGCCATTTAAACTATTTTTTAATAATTGTACGATTATTTTAAATATGCTACCGTGACGTTATAATCACTGGAGAAAAGTCTTATGAAAATCGCGGTTTACAGTACGAAGCAGTACGATAAAAAGTACCTGCAGCACGTGAATGATACCTACGGCTTTGAACTGGAATTCTTCGACTTCCTGCTGACAGAGAAAACCGCCAAAACCGCCAACGGTTGCGAAGCGGTATGCATCTTCGTCAATGACGACGGCAGCCGTCCGGTGCTGGAGGAGCTGAAGGCCCACGGCGTGAAGTATATCGCCCTGCGCTGCGCCGGGTTTAACAACGTCGACCTCGAGGCGGCGAAAGAGCTTGGCCTGCGCGTCGTGCGCGTCCCGGCCTACTCGCCGGAAGCGGTGGCTGAGCATGCGATCGGCATGATGATGTCGCTTAACCGCCGCATCCACCGCGCCTATCAGCGTACCCGTGATGCTAATTTCTCCCTGGAAGGCCTCACCGGTTTCACCATGTATGGCAAAACCGCCGGGGTGATTGGCACCGGGAAAATTGGCGTGGCGATGCTGCGGATCCTCAAAGGTTTTGGCATGCGTCTGCTGGCGTTCGACCCGTACCCAAGCGCCGCCGCGCTGGAGTTGGGGGTGGAATATGTCGACCTCGCCACGCTGTACAAGGAGTCGGACGTGATCTCCCTGCACTGCCCGCTGACCGACGAAAACTACCATCTGCTCAATCGCGGGGCTTTCGATCAGATGAAGGACGGAGTGATGGTGATTAACACCAGCCGCGGCGCGCTGATCGACTCCCAGGCGGCCATCGATGCCCTGAAGCACCAAAAAATTGGCGCGCTGGGGCTGGACGTTTATGAGAACGAACGCGATCTGTTCTTCGAAGACAAATCCAACGACGTGATCCAGGATGACGTCTTCCGTCGCCTCTCCGCCTGCCACAACGTGCTGTTCACCGGCCATCAGGCGTTCCTCACCGCCGAGGCGCTGATCAGCATTTCGGAGACCACCCTGGGCAATCTGCAGCAGGTCGCCAACGGTGAAACCTGCCCGAACGCTATCGTCTGATTCCTTTCCCTTTTGTGCTCCTCTCCCCGGGGGGAGCACATTCAGATAATCCCCACAGATCCCCGCTGCGATACCGTTACACTGGCTTTGTTTTATTAGTAATGTGAATGTTTTGGAGTGAAAATGAACAAATTTGCGGCATTACTGGCGGCAGGGTTGCTGCTGTCCGGCTGTGTCTATAACAGTAAGGTGTCCACCGGCGCGGAACAGCTACAGCATCATCGTTTCGTGCTGACCAGCGTCAACGGCCAGGCGGTAAACGCTGGCGACCGGCCGCTGGAGCTGAGCTTCGGCGAGAAGATGGCTATCACCGGCAATATGTATGTTTCGGGCAATATGTGCAACGGCTTCAGCGGGGAAGGTAAGGTGTCGGACGGCGAGCTGAAGGTCAAATCGCTGGCGATGACCCGGATGCTGTGCCACGATGCCCAGCTTAATACCCTTGATGCGACCATTGGTAAGATGCTGCGCGAGGGCGCGCAGGTCGATCTGACGGAAAACCAGTTGACGCTGGCGACCGCCGACCAGACGCTGGTCTATAAGCTCGCCGACCTGATGCACTAGCCGGCGTTTTGAGCCCGCTGCGGAGCTGCCATTAATAGCCGCAGCTTCCGCCCGCCAGCGCCTGCTCGCTGCAGCGTTTACCGTTCGGCAGCGCGCACATGCCAATCGCTGAACCATCGAGCTGACGAGCCACCGATAACGAGCCGCCTATCATGGCGCAGTTGGCCTGACCGGCGTCGCTCATCGCCGCCCGCATTCCTGGCGTGACGTGCGCCGCCGTGGCCTGCTGAACGGGTTCACTACTGCACGCCGACAGCAACAGCGCCGCACATCCCACTAACATCGCAGCTCGCATTTTCTCTCCCCTCGGAAACGTCTTAAATAGCAAACCCAAGAATAATAGGCAGCGTGGTGCGCGGCGTCGAGAGGGGAAGTACGTATTTATGCGTCTCATTAACATTTTCTAGCAAATTTCTGCGTAAAGGTTGATCTGCACAGGGATACTCACCGGGCGATGGCTCGCCTTTACGTCCAGAAAAGCTACTTTCTCCGCGAACTGCGCAAAATATTGATCTGGTCACGGGTAGCCGTCGTATTGAGGACACAAATGCAAAAATGGCGGCGCCAACGGTTTGCTAAACTACCTCTTATATAATTACAGGGCGCGTCGCGGTTTCACGCGTCCATTCTTTTGCGCAATGTAAGGGTGTCTTCATATGATTACGATTGATGGTAATGGCGCGGTCGCTTCCGTCGCGTTTCGCACCAGTGAAGTTATCGCCATCTACCCGATCACGCCCAGTTCAACGATGGCGGAACAGGCTGACGCCTGGGCCGGCAATGGGCTGAAAAACGTCTGGGGCGATGTGCCACGCGTGGTCGAAATGCAGTCGGAGGCAGGCGCCATTGGCGCCGTACATGGCGCGCTGCAGACTGGCGCCCTCTCCACGTCCTTTACCTCATCGCAGGGCCTGCTGCTGATGATCCCCACGCTGTACAAACTGGCCGGCCAGCTGATGCCGTTTGTCCTGCACGTCGCCGCCCGCACTGTCGCCACCCACGCGCTGTCGATCTTCGGCGACCATTCCGATGTGATGGCCGTGCGTCAGACCGGGTGCGCCATGCTGTGCGCCAGCAGCGTTCAGGAAGCGCAGGATTTCGCGCTGATCTCGCATATCGCCACCCTGCAAAGCCGGGTGCCGTTTATTCATTTCTTTGATGGTTTCCGCACTTCGCACGAAATCAACAAAATCGCCCCGCTGGCGGATGACACGATTCGCGCCCTGCTGCCGCAGGAGAAAATCGCTGAGCATCGCCAGCGCGCGCTCAATCCGGAACACCCGGTGATCCGCGGGACCTCCGCTAACCCTGACACCTACTTCCAGTCGCGGGAGGCCACCAACCCGTGGTACGACGCGGTTTATGATCATGTCGAGAAAGCGATGGATGACTTCGCCGCCGCCACCGGCCGCCAGTACAAACCGTTTGAGTTTTACGGCCATCCGCAGGCGGAACGCGTGATCGTCATTATGGGCTCGGCCATCGGCACCTGCGAAGAGGTGGTCGATGAACTGCTGAGCCGCGGCGAGAAAGTCGGCGTCCTGAAAGTGCGCCTCTATCGCCCATTCTCCGCCGCCCACCTGCTGGCAGCGCTGCCGGAGAGCGCCCGGGCGGTGGCGGTGCTGGATCGCACCAAAGAACCTGGCGCGCACGCGGAGCCACTGTATCTCGACGTGATGACCGCCCTGGCGGAAGCCTTTAACCGCGGCGAGCGCGAGACGCTGCCGCGGACCATCGGCGGCCGCTACGGTCTCTCTTCCAAGGAGTTCGGTCCGGAATGCGTGCTGGCGATATTCCATGAGCTGCAGGCCGCCCAGCCGAAGCCGCGCTTTACCGTCGGCATCTATGACGACGTGACCAACCTGTCGCTGCCGCTGGGCGAAAATACTCTGCCATCAGAGGCCAAGCTCGAAGCGCTGTTCTACGGCCTCGGCAGCGACGGCAGCGTGTCGGCCACCAAAAACAATATCAAAATCATCGGCAATTCCACCCCGTGGTTCTCCCAGGGGTACTTTGTCTATGACTCGAAGAAGGCGGGCGGCCTGACCGTCTCCCATCTGCGGGTCAGCGAAAAGCCGATTCGTTCTTCGTATCTGATTTCGCAGGCCGATTTCGTTGGCTGCCACCAGCTGCAGTTTATCGATAAATACCAGATGGCCGAGCGGCTGAAGCCCGGCGGCATTTTCCTGCTCAACACGCCGTACAGCGCCGATGAAGTCTGGTCCCGCCTGCCGCAGGAAGTACAGGCCACTCTGAATCAGAAAAAAGCGCGTTTTTACGTGGTCAACGCGGCGAAGATCGCCCGCGAATGTAGCCTCGGGGCGCGCATTAATACCGTGATGCAGATGGCGTTCTTCCATCTGACTCACATCCTGCCTGGCGACAGCGCGCTGGCGGAACTGCAGGCGGCCATCGCCAAAAGCTACAGCAGCAAAGGCCAGGAGCTGGTGGAACGCAACTGGCAGGCGCTGGCCCTGGCCCGCGAATCGCTGGCGGAAGTGCCGCTGCAGCCGGTGAATGCCAACAGTCCGAACCGCCCGCCGGTGGTCTCCGACGCCGCGCCGGATTTCGTCAAAACGGTCACCGCCGCGATGCTGGCCGGTCTCGGCGATGCGCTGCCGGTCTCCGCCCTGCCGCCGGACGGCACCTGGCCCATGGGCACCACGCGCTGGGAGAAACGCAACATCGCCGAAGAGATCCCCATCTGGAAGGAAGCGCTATGTACCCAGTGCAACCACTGCGTCGCCGCCTGCCCGCACTCGGCGATCCGCGCCAAAGTGGTCGCACCGGAAGAGATGGAGAACGCCCCTGCCAGTCTGCACTCGCTGGACGTCAAGTCCCGCGATATGCGCGGGCAGAAATACGTACTGCAGGTCGCCCCGGAAGACTGCACCGGCTGCAACCTGTGCGTGGAAGTGTGCCCGGCAAAAGATCGCCAGAATCCGGAGATCAAGGCCATCAATATGATGTCCCGCCTGGAGCATGTGGAAGAGGAGAAAGTGAATTACGATTACTTCCTCAACCTGCCGGAAATCGACCGCAGCAAACTGGAGCGTATTGATATCCGCACTTCGCAGCTGATCAGCCCGCTGTTTGAATACTCCGGCGCCTGCTCCGGCTGTGGCGAAACGCCGTATATCAAACTGCTGACCCAGTTGTATGGCGACCGGATGCTGATTGCCAATGCCACCGGCTGCTCATCCATTTACGGCGGCAACCTGCCCTCGACCCCGTACACGACCGACGCCAACGGCCGCGGCCCGGCGTGGGCCAACTCGCTGTTTGAGGATAACGCTGAATTCGGGCTCGGCTTCCGCTTAACCGTCGATCAACATCGTCAGCGCGTGATGCGCCTGCTGAGCGAATTCGCCGACCAGCTGCCGGCAGAGCTGAACGCGGCGCTGCATGCCGAGGCGACGCCGGAAGCGCGCCGTGAACAGGTGGCGGCCCTGCGCCAGGCGCTGACCGGCGTGCAAGGCGCTGAAGAGCTGCTGACCGATGCCGACGCGCTGGTGGAGAAATCCGTCTGGCTGATCGGCGGCGACGGCTGGGCCTACGATATCGGCTTCGGCGGCCTGGATCATGTGCTGAGCCTGACGGAAAACGTCAACATTCTGGTGCTGGATACCCAGTGTTACTCCAACACCGGCGGCCAGGCGTCAAAAGCCACCCCGCTGGGGGCGGTCACTAAGTTTGGCGAGCACGGTAAACGCAAGGCACGCAAAGATCTTGGCGTCAGCATGATGATGTATGGTCATGTCTATGTGGCGCAGATTTCGCTGGGCGCGCAGCTGAACCAGACGGTGAAAGCGATTCAGGAAGCGGAAGCCTATCCGGGGCCGTCGCTGATCATCGCCTACAGTCCTTGCGAAGAGCATGGCTACGATCTGGCGCTCAGCCACGATCAAATGCGTCAGCTGACCGCCACCGGCTTCTGGCCGCTCTACCGCTTCGACCCACGTCGGGCGGAAGAAGGCAAGATCCCGCTGGCGCTCGACTCTCGCCCACCGTCAGACGCCCTGGCTGAGACGCTGCTCAATGAGCAACGCTTCCGTCGCCTGAATGCGCAGCAGCCGGAAGTGGCGGAGCAGCTGTGGAAAGATGCTGCCGCCGACCTGCAGAAGCGCTACGACTTCCTCGCCCAGCTGGCTGGCAAAGCGGAGAAATCACCGAGCGAGAGCTAAGGTTATTTTCCATCCCGGAGCCATAAAAAAAGCCCGAACATGAAGTTCGGGCTTGTCGTTTTACCGATAACAAAACCATTCCGCAGAATGAGACGGCAAATAAAAATGCTTGGCATGACAATAAAGGCATATAACGCTCGAATAATACGCGATCAAACTGACCATGTATAATTTTTATTTTGTATATTAGTTGAAGATGTATTCATCATAATTATCACCATTACTTCAGTATTATTTTATTTAGAATTTACTTATATCGTAACAATTGAGTCTTACCATATCTCAGACCGCTCCTTTAGCATGAGTTCACTTCCTTCCCGGAAGCTAAAACATAAAAACAGTTAAAGGAATTTCTTCATGAAAAGAAAAGTACTGGCCCTCGTTATTCCGGCTTTATTAGCCGCTGGCGCCGCGCATGCGGCGGAAATTTATAATAAAGACGGAAATAAATTAGATGTCTATGGCAAGGTAGACGGTCTGCACTATTTCTCCAGCGACTCGAAAAAAGACGGCGACCAAACTTACGTTCGCTTTGGCTTTAAAGGCGAAACCCAGATCAACGATATGCTCACCGGTTACGGCCAGTGGGAATACAACGTTCAGGCCAACAATACCGAAAGCGCCGGCGATCAGGCGTGGACCCGTCTGGCCTTCGCCGGTATCAAAGTGGGCGATTACGGTTCCTTCGACTACGGTCGTAACTACGGCGTGCTGTACGACGTCGAAGGCTGGACCGATATGCTGCCGGAGTTCGGCGGCGACTCTTACACCTATGCGGATAACTTTATGGCAGGCCGCGCCAACGGCGTCGCGACCTACCGTAACAGCGACTTCTTCGGTCTGGTAGACGGTCTGAACTTCGCCCTGCAGTATCAGGGTAAAAACGAAGGCCAGAACGCCCAGGACATCAACGTCGGCACCAACAACCGCAGCAGCGACAGCGATGTTCGCTTTGACAACGGCGACGGTTTCGGTCTTTCCACCTCCTATAACTTCGGCATGGGCATCAGCGCGGCAGCGGCCTACACCTCATCTGACCGTACCAACGACCAGATGACCCAGACCAACGCCCGTGGCGATAAAGCTGAAGCCTGGACCGCTGGCCTGAAGTACGACGCCAACAATATCTACCTGGCGACCATGTACTCTGAAACCCGCAACATGACCCCTTACGGCAACGACGGCGTGGCCAACAAAACGCAAAACTTCGAAGTCACCGCTCAGTATCAGTTCGACTTTGGTCTGCGTCCGGCTATCTCCTATCTGCAGTCCAAAGGCAAAGATCTCTATAATACCGGCAGCTACGCCGATAAAGATCTGGTCAAATATATGGACGTCGGCGCCACCTATTACTTCAACCGTAATATGTCAACCTACGTTGATTACAAAATCAATCTGCTGGATGACAACGACAGCTTCTACAAAGACAACGGTATCTCTACCGACAACATCGTCGCGTTGGGCCTGGTTTACCAGTTCTGATGCGCCAGCCCGCCGGTTCCGGCGGGCTTTCTCTCTCTGCATCGCAGCAGCTAAAACAAAACAATATATCCCACCGCTTAAAATAAGCGTCCGTTTAGTGATATAGTCGTGCTCAGTCAGTGCCTGCCCGAGGACGTCCATCATGCATCATCACCCGGTTAAATCTTCCCGAATTATCTCTGTCGCCTATGATGACGCTTCCGCCACGCTGGAAATTTGTTTTTATCACCAGCCGCCGTTGCAATATACCGGCGTTCCACCGCGTATTTTTCGTGACTTTTTACAGGTGGTGTCAAAAGGTCGCTTTTATGACGGCGTGATAAAGGGAAAATTTCCCGAACACAAGTCACGTTAATGTCAAAGTGTGACTGCGGTCATGATACAAAACGTGCCATAATGCCGTACAATATGAGGGGATACTTAAACAGGAGGTTTTATGAGCAGAATGATTCTTGTCCCCATCGATATCTCTGATAAAGAATTTACTGAACGCATTATCAGTCACGTTGAATCGGAAGCGCGGATTGACGACGCTGAGGTCCATTTCCTCTCCGTTATCCCTTCCCTGCCTTATTATGCCTCACTGGGAATGGCCTATACCGCCGAACTGCCTGGTATGGATGAGCTGCGTGAAGGAACGGAAACGCAGCTTAAAGAACTCGCGAAACAGTTCTCTATCCCGGAAGATCGGAAACATTTTCACGTTGCCGAAGGATCGCCAAAAGATAAGATCCTGGCCCTCGCCAGGTCGCTACCCGCCGACCTGGTGATCATCGCTTCGCACCGGCCGGATATCACCACCTATCTGCTGGGCTCCAACGCCGCCGCGGTGGTCCGCCACGCCGAGTGCTCGGTGCTGGTCGTCCGCTAGCGCCATAGCCCGCCGCCCGGCGGGCTGTTTATTTTTACTTCTGCTCCACCAGCTTGCCTGCCCGCAGCGGAAAGTGCCGGAAAGATGCTGACATTCCGCCCCTGAATCCGTACCATACACGCCACGGTTGTCTGTCAGACCTCATTAATTGCTACGCGCCAGCGCCACGTTGTCCAGCGGCTGGCACAACGCGTGCTCTTCTGATGCCACACTATGAATTGAGCCACTATTACATGCTGCAAAATCAAGAAATTAGTAAAAAAGAAAAATACAACATCGATAAGCTGCAGAAACGTCTGCGCCGCAACGTCGGTGAGGCGATCGCCGACTTCAATATGATTGAAGAGGGCGACCGCATTATGGTTTGTCTGTCAGGCGGCAAGGACAGCTATACCATGCTGGAGATCCTGCGTAACCTGCAGAAAAGCGCGCCCATCTCCTTCTCGCTGGTGGCGGTGAATCTCGACCAGAAACAGCCTGGATTCCCGGAGCATATTCTGCCGGCGTATCTTGAGCAGCTGGGCGTTGAATATAAGATTGTTGAAGAGAACACCTACGGCATCGTCAAAGAGAAGATCCCGGAAGGGAAAACCACCTGCTCGCTGTGCTCTCGCCTGCGTCGCGGCATTCTCTACCGTACCGCCACCGAACTTGGCGCCACCAAGATTGCCCTCGGCCATCATCGCGACGACATCCTGCAGACGCTGTTCCTGAATATGTTCTACGGCGGCAAAATGAAAGGAATGCCGCCGAAGCTGATGAGCGATGACGGCAAACACATCGTTATCCGCCCGCTGGCCTACTGCCGCGAAAAGGACATCGAGCGCTTCTCCCAGGCCAAGGGCTTCCCGATCATTCCTTGCAACCTGTGCGGTTCGCAGCCTAACCTGCAGCGCCAGGTGATCGCCGATATGCTTCGCGACTGGGATAAGCGTTATCCGGGACGCATTGAAACCATGTTTAGCGCAATGCAGAACGTGGTGCCTTCGCACCTGAGCGACGTTAATCTGTTTGATTTTAAAGGTATCACCCACGGCTCCGAGGTGGTGGACGGCGGCGATTTAGCGTTTGACAGGGAAGAGATTCCCCTGCAGCCTGCCGGCTGGCAGCCGGAGGAAGAGGACGCCCGGTTGGATGAGCTGCGTCTGAACGTAGTGGAAGTCAAGTAACCCGCAAGCGTCTCAGGCCGCCGCCTGAGACGCGCTATGCTGCCCTTACTTCAGCAGTCGTACGCGGCAGGCTTTGCCTTTGATCTTGCCGTTTTGTAACTGCTTATACGCCTTCTGCGCCATATTCTGGCGGATCGCCACATAGACGTGGGCCGGGTGGACGTTAATTTTGCCGATATCGGCGCCATCAAATCCCATATCACCGGTCAACGCCCCCAGCACATCCCCCGGGCGCATTTTCGCCTTTTTTCCGCCGTCGATGCACAGCGTCGCCATCTCCGCCGTCAGCGGCGTGATAGCGTTACCCGCCGGCGCCGGCAGCCAGTTGAGGGATAACTGCAGCATGTCGGCCAGAATGGTGGCGCGCTGCGCCTCTTCCGGCGCGCAGAAGCTGATAGCCAGACCTTGTTCGCCGGCGCGGGCGGTACGGCCGATGCGGTGCACATGCACTTCCGGATCCCAGGCCAGCTCGAAGTTCACCACCAGCGCGAGAGATTTGATGTCCAGGCCGCGGGCAGCGACATCGGTCGCCACCAGAACCCGGACGCTGCCGTTCGCGAAGCGCACCAGCGTTTGATCGCGGTCGCGCTGCTCGAGGTCACCGTGCAGCGATAATGCGCTCTGCCCGGCGGCGTTGAGCGCATCGCAGACCGCCTGGCAATCGCGCTTGGTATTGCAGAACACCACGCAGGACGCCGGCTGATGCTGGCTGAGCAGACGCTGGAGCAGCGCAATCTTGCCGTGGCGGGAAACTTCAAAGAACTGCTGTTCGATAGCCGGTAACGCATCGACGCTGTCAATCTCAATCGTTTCCGGATGACGCTGCACCCGGCCGCTGATCGCCGCGATTGCCGCAGGCCAGGTGGCGGAAAACAGCAGCGTCTGCCGGTCAGCCGGCGCGAAGCGGATCACCTCGTCGATGGCGTCGCTGAAGCCCATATCGAGCATGCGGTCCGCTTCATCCATCACCAGGGTCTGCAGCGCGTCGAGAGAGACCGTCCCCTTCTGCAGATGATCGAGCAGACGGCCCGGAGTGGCGACGATAATATGCGGGGCGTGCTGCAGTGAATCGCGCTGGGCGCCAAACGGCTGCCCGCCGCAGAGCATCAAAATCTTGATGTTCGGCAGGCAGCGCGCCAGACGGCGCAGCTCGCCGGCAACCTGATCGGCCAGTTCGCGGGTCGGACACAGCACCAGCGACTGGGTCTCAAAGCGCGACGGATCGATATGCTGCAGCAGACCCAGCCCGAAGGCGGCCGTTTTTCCGCTGCCGGTTTTTGCCTGCACGCGCACATCTTTCCCCGCGAGGATCGCCGGCAGGGCGGCGGCCTGAACCGGCGTCATCGACAGATAACCCAGCTCGTTAAGGTTGGCTAATTGGGCGGCAGGTAAAACAGTCAGGGTAGAAAAAGCGGTCACAATGTATTCTCGTATTAAAGGACAGACGATCTGCAGGCGCGTATCCTCGCAGATCTCCGCGCCTGATGCGACAATTTAATCGGCTCTTCATCAGGCGGCGGATCGGGCTGCGGCTGCGGACGCGGTCGTGGATCGGGTAAAGGAACCGGATCGTTCGGCTCGGGCGAGATGGGGATAGACTGGGCTGTCAGCCCTGAAGCGTAATGCATAGTGGCCTCCCGGAAAGTGATACGGGCGTACCCGCAGGCGTAAACGGCCTGAAGACCGTCGGGTGTCTTAGTAAGCGTAGAAGCTGGTCAGGAGAGCGCAAAAAAAAAGCCGACTCAACAAAGTCGGCGTCGTACGAATCAATTGTGCTATGCAGTAATTCAAAAAAGGAAGTAAGACAATATGGAGCGCAACGCCCATCGCTTGACGTTGCATTCACCTGCGAGAGAGATATTGCCCTGAATGGGTAGAGGGTTTATTGATTTCGCTCAAACATTGCCGGGTTTTCCCGGCATCATCGCTGCTAAAAGGCGATTCTTTACAACCATTTACTGCGATGTAACCACCATGCAACACCACCGATGACAACGACTAACATCAGGCAGAAGAGGCTAAACCCCAGATGCCAGCTGTTGCCAGGGATCCCGCCGAGGTTGACGCCGAACAGGCCGGTTAAAAAGGTGCTGGGCAGAAACACCATCGCCATCAAGGACATCGTATAGGTCCGCCGCGCCAGCGACTCCTGCATAATCTGGGCGATCTCATCGCTCATGATCGCCGTGCGGGCGATGCAGCTGTCGATCTCATCCAGCCCGCGCCCCAGCCGCTCGGCGATATCCTGCATCCGCCGCCGCTGATCGTCGCTCATCCACGGCAGTCGCTCGCTGGCCAGCCGGGCGTAAACATCGCGCTGCGGCGCCATATACCGGCGCATCACGATCAGCTGTTTACGCAGCAGGGCAAGGAAACCGCGCGGCGGCACCTGCTGATCGAGCAGGTCGTCTTCGAGGTCGATTATTCGGTCGTGCAGTTGTTCAATAAACTCACTGGCATGATCGGTCAGCGCGTCGCAGACTTCCACCAGCCAGCTGCCGCAGTCCGTCGGCCCATTGCCCTCCTTCAGGTCGCCCAGCACATCGTCAAGCGCCAGCACTTTGCGCTGACGAGTGGAGACGATCAGCCGCTCATCCATATAGAGACGCATCGCCACCAGCTGGTCTGGGCGTTCATCGGTGCTGCCGTTGATGCAGCGCAGGGTGATCAGCGCCCCGTCGCCGATCCGCGTTACCCGCGGTCGGGTGCTCTCGCCTGCCAGGGCATCGCGCACGTTATTAGGCAGTAGCGGGGTGGCAGCCAGCCAGTCGGCGCTGTCGCTATGGGTATAGTTGAGATGCAGCCAGCAGGGCTTCTCTTTGTCGATAATATCGTTATCGGCGAGCGGCTTCACGCCCCCCTGCCCGTCGAGCACCCACGCGAAGATCGCGTCCGGTATCTGCAACTCCGAGCCTTTAATCGCGTCCACTCAACCTCCGTTAATCCATGCCTGTCACATTGCACGCACTCTGTATAAGGTACGCGAAAGCGCGCTTTTTCGCTGTTTATTGCCCGGTGAAAGGGGCTAATCGCTTCATTAAAAAGCGCTTTCCCCCGGGCCGCGCCCACCTTCCTCATTTAACGTTAAAGTGTAGTTAAATCAAGTTCTTCAGGTTTTGCGCGCCTCAGTGCGACTTTTTGCGGTTTATTTTGCGACTTTATGCTGTATTATGCCGTTTATTGCGTCAACTTGCGGAGTCTCTCGTCATGCATAAGCTCGCCCGACAAAAACACATCCTCGACCGGCTGAGTGAAACCGGTCAGCTGAGCATCAGCGAACTGGTTGATGCGCTGCAGGTGTCGGCCGATACCATACGCCGGGATCTCAGCGAGCTGGAAAACCAGGGGGTATTGCAGAAAAGCCACGGCGGCGCCATCGCGCTTAACGTCCCGGCGATGACGCGCCAGGGAAGAAACGCCCTGCTCCCCGGAACCAAGCAGCGTCTCGGCCAGCAGGTCGCCGCGCGCATCCCCTCCGGTTCGACGCTGTTTCTCGACGCCGGGAGTACCCTGCTGGCCGTCGCTAGCCAGCTGAAAGGCCCCATGACCGTGATCACCGCTTCGCTGGATATCGCCCAGCTGTTTAGCGACCGCGCCGATATCCAGCTCATCCTGCTTGGCGGCCAGTGGGACAGTGAGCAGCGGCTGTTCGCCGGCAGCGCCACGCTGTCGCTGGTAGCGCGCTACCGCGCCGATATCGCGATTCTCGGCGCCTGCGCGTTGCATGCCGAGCTTGGACTGAGCGCCAGCCAGGAGGCCGATGCCGACGTAAAACGCGCCATGCTCGCCGCCAGCGCGGAACACTGGCTGGTGGCGGACCATACCAAAGTCAACCATTGCGAACCCTGGCTGGTGGCCGGTCTCAGCGACATTCACCATCTTTTCCTCGATCGTCCCTGGCCTGAGCTGGGGGATGACCCTGCCCTCTCTGTACATATTGCTGACGCTTAACAACGCGGAGAACCTGATGAGTAACAACACGATAAATATCGCCCTGATTGGCTATGGCTTCGTCGGTAAGACCTTCCACGCGCCGCTTATCCGTTCGGTGCCGGGCCTGTACCTGGCCTTCGTCGCCTCGCGTGATGAAGAAAAAGTCAAACGCGACCTGCCGGACGTCACGGTGATCGCCTCCCCGGAAGCGGCGGTCCAGCATCCGGATGTCGATCTGGTGGTTATCGCCTCCCCCAACGCCACGCACGCGCCGCTGGCCCGCCTGGCGCTGAACGCCGGCAAGCATGTGGTGGTGGACAAACCCTTTACCGTTGATATGCAGGAGGCCCGGGAGCTGATCGCCCTGGCGCAGGAGAAACAGCGCCTGCTCTCCGTCTTCCATAACCGCCGCTGGGACAGCGACTATCTCGGGATCCGTCAGGTTATTGAGCAGGGCGCCATCGGCACGGTGAAACATTTTGAGTCCCATTTCGACCGTTTCCGCCCGGAAGTCCGCGTCCGCTGGCGCGAGCAGAACGTTCCCGGCAGCGGCTTATGGTTCGATCTGGGGCCGCACCTGATCGATCAGGCGCTGCAGCTGTTTGGTCTGCCGCAGTCGGTACAGGGCAACATTGCCACCCTGCGCGACGGCGCGGAGATCAACGACTGGGCGCATGTGGTGTTAAACTACCCGGCGCATAAAGCGATCCTCCACTGCAGCATGCTGGTTGCGGGGGGCTCCTCGCGCTTTACCGTGCATGGCGATAAAGGCAGCGTTGTCAAAGCGCGGGCCGACCAGCAGGAGAGCCAGCTGCTGGCGGGTGTGGTACCGGGGAGCGCCGGCTGGGGTCAGGATGATGACAAGCTGGTGATCTATGACGCCTCGCTGCAGGCCCAAACTCAGCCTACCCCGTCGGGCGATCAGCGCCAGTACTATATGCAGATCCGCGACGCGCTGAAGGGCCAGATCGCCAATCCGGTGCCGCCGGTTGAAGCGCTGGCGGTAATGGCCGTTCTGGAAGCGGCGGTGCGTTCCGCGGAAAGCGGCGTGGCGCAAACCCTCGACCTGACCGCCGACGAGCGCAACGCGCTGCGCTAAGCCTGTCGCTACTCCGGTTATCTGCGCGGCCCGCAGGTAACCGGGTCACCGCCCTGACTCCAGAAATAATCACTGCCTGTCAGCAGATTATCCTTTCTTTATCCTGCCTTTTTGCGTAAAGCACCGCTGGAAATTTCAGCCAATTGGGAGGAGGATAGAGAACAGATCGATCGTGATGAGAAAAAGGTTGCTGACGCTGTGGACGCGGTGACCGCAATACCGGACAGGAGAAGCTCATGTACTACACGTTAGGAGATACCACTCTCCATTTTTATCGCTATCAGTGCAAATTTTACGTCGCCCACTGGGAAGGAGGGAACGTGATGGACGAAAAATTTAAACCGTTTATCGAGCAGATCACTGAGAAGACCGGGCTGGACGCGAAGCGCGTCGAGACCGCCGCGCGCGATTATTTTACTAACGTGGATTAACAGGCAGCCTGTTGCTGTATACCAAAGGCCAGGCCGACGCGCCTGCCGTTGATGTTTCCCCTTCCGCCGCCAGGGCCCTCGTTGTCGCTGGCGGCTTTTCTTCCTGCCGGCGCTAAACGGTGGTCAGTTTTGCAAGGATCGCGGCGAAGGTGTCGCTGACGTTATCGCCGGCGAGCATTTTTTTGCGCAAGGTGATACTTCTGCCTGTCGACGGGATGAGCAGCCGGACTTTCGCATCATGACTGCCGCGCTCAGCGAGAACTACATCGCGCAAAGGAATAATGTAGGTGTCGGCATAGAGACCCGGCGTAAATATCATCGACTCGCCGCTGACGCCAATCACCACCCGATTCTGCAGACGATAGCCGTTGCACAACGCCAGAATACCGGCGGCAATAAATACGCCGCCAATACCCATGCCAATCATTAAGATAATTATCCCGGCGATGAGCGCCAGCGCTCCCTGCGGATAAAAAGCGGATGCATTAAAGGTTAATAGCTGGTGATTATCGTCGCGGCTCATCGCCCCGGTTGTTGACCGCCACGGGGTAAAACCGGCGTTCATCCGCGTTTGAAAGCTGAACAGGCTGCCGACCAGAAAGATCATGCTGATGGGTATCATCACGATACCGCCAATAAAGGCTAGCACAATGGCCATATAAGGATAGCGGCCAGACAGCATAATGCTGAGCGCCTGAACCACCACGGCGATAAACAGGGCAAGAACCAGCCAGGACCACATGCTGTCCACCCGACTATGGAAATTCAGTTGTCCTTCATCGAGTAATAAATTACGCGCGACAAAACAGATAATAATATTGACGAACAGGCCAATCCAGGCCAGCTTGTGCACATGCTTCATACCCTACTCCATTATGTATTTTACCATTCCATTTCCAGGCATTATAAAATAAAGACGCAATGCCGGCTGGATAGTAGCAAAGCGGTACGCAAGATCAATAAAAAGCGCGCGGTCACCTCACATTCTCATTTATATTCAGCGTGATATTGTTAGTTATCATTTATCGTAATTATATAAACCATCCTATATATTGGCGCTATATGTTTTCAGCGCAACAATATCGCCCTGCCGCCACGCAGGGCATCGCAGATTAACGCTCCTCCAGCGCCGCCACCGGCTCCAGCGCGCTTTTCCTGCGCAGCAGATAGCCTGCGGCAAGGATCAGCAGCCATACCGGGATCAGGCAGACGGAGATGCGGATGTCCGGGGTCAGATACATCACTCCGAGGATCCCGGCGAGAAACAGCAGACACAGCCAGTTTGTCAGGGGATAGGCGAAACTCTGGAAAGCCGTTACCTTCCCGGCCCGCTGCATGGCGCGGCGGAACTTAAGATGAGTGATGCAGATCATCGCCCAGTTGATGACCAGGGCGGCCACCACCAGGGCCATCAGCAGGGCAAAGGCTTTCCCGGGCATCACATAGTTAATCACCACGCAAAGCGCCGTGGCGACGGCGGATACCGCCAGGGCGGTCAATGGGATCCCGCGGTGGTTCACCCGCAGCAGCGCACGCGGGGCGTTGCCCTGCTGAGCCAGGCCGAACAGCATCCGGCTGTTGCAGTAGACGCAGCTGTTGTAGACCGACAGCGCGGCGGTGAGCACCACCAGATTGAGGGCGTTGGCCACAATATTGCTGTCAATGGCGTGAAAGATCAGCACAAAAGGGCTTCCCCCTTCCACGACGTTCCGCCACGGGTAGAGTGACAGCAGGACCGCCAGCGACCCCACGTAAAACAGCAGAATCCGGTAGATCACCTGGTTGGTGGCTTTGGGAATGGTTTTATGCGGCTCATCGGCTTCCGCCGCGGTGATCCCCACCAGCTCAAGCCCGCCGAAGGAGAACATGATCACCGCCATAGCCATCACCAAGCCCGTGATGCCGTTAGGGAAAAATCCCCCGTCCTGCCACAGGTTGGCCACCGTCGCCGCCGGGCCGCCGTGACCGCTAAATAACAGATAGCAGCCAAAGGCGATCATGCTGATGATGGCGGCCACTTTGACAATCGAGAACCAGAACTCCAGCTCGCCATACACTTTGACGTGCGTCAGGTTGATGGCATTGATCGCCACGAAGAAGATCGCCGCCGACAGCCAGGTGGGTACCTCCGGCCACCAGTACTGAATATAGATCCCCACCGCCGTCAGCTCCGCCATGCTTACCAGCACGTACAACACCCAGTAATTCCAGCCTGACATAAACCCGGCGAAGGGCCCCCAGTAGCGGTTGGCGAAATGGCTGAACGAACCCGCCACTGGCTCCTCTACCACCATTTCGCCTAGCTGACGCATGATAAAGAAGGCGATAACCCCGGCGATGGCGTACCCCAGCAGGACCGAAGGGCCTGCCATACGGATCGTTTGCGCAATACCTAAAAACAGTCCAGTGCCGACCGCCCCCCCGAGGGCAATCAACTGGATGTGGCGGTTTTTTAACCCGCGTTTTAACTGATGCTCTTGCTGCGTTGTCATCTCTGACCTGCCCCTGTCTGTAAAAAGTCACTTTCGCCGGTAGCAACTTTCAGGCCAGCGGATCGCCGCGCAGCGGCAGAAAAAAATTAATTCATTGAATTATATTGAATTATTGTTTTCACATCAGTTCCGGTAGCTGCTCATCGCGGCGCTGACCTGGCGCATCACACGCGAAAACTGGCCAGATTACGCACAGATCATGAGAAAAAGAGCGACTTAATGCATGAACCTGACCCGTTTTGGTGCATCCGCTTTGCCGCCGTCCGCCCAGGCTTCACGCCAGGCAAAAAACTGTTAGGCTGTTAGCCACTTTTACGTTCCGCTAGTGGCCACTATGTACAACATCGACGACTATGATCTGAAAATTCTTACCCTGCTGCAGGCCAATGGCCGTTTAACCAATCAGGAACTGAGCGAGCTTATCGGACTGTCCGCTTCCCAGTGTTCGCGCCGGCGTATCGCCCTTGAACAGGCGCAGCTTATCCTCGGCTACCATGCGCGTCTGGCGCCGGATGCCGCCGGGCAGGAGATGCTTGGCCTGATTGAGGTGCGTCTGCTGAATCACACCCCGCAATGCGTGGAGAGCTTTCATCAGATGCTCAGTGAAGTGGACGCCATTCTGGACGCCTGGAAAACCACCGGCGACGCCGATTATCTGCTGCGGGTAACGGTCCCGGACCTGCCCGGTCTGAGCCATTTGATCAGCCATATTCTGGCGCAAAACAAAGGGGTGGCCCATCTGAAAACTGCCGTTGTGCTCAACCGCCTGAAAGAGAACGGCCAGCTGATGCCGGGCACGACCCCGCTGCGCTGAACCGGGGCACAGTGCCCTGCGCTGGTGCAGACGCGGGGCCAGACAATGCGCGACAAGCGGCAAATTCGCACAATTCACGCATTAGGCAACCATAAAACGCACGACACGTGCAATCTTCTCTTCCTGTCAGAACAACAGGTTAGGCTTTACCACGGCTGTTTTTTCCGCAAACGATCGCCCGGGCACTCTCCGCTGGTGCGATTTTTGCAAACAAGAGCTTATCCTTGTTAACGAAAAGATAGTGCTTATTTATGGATAACGTCCTTTCCCCTGAAAAACTGACTCACACCTGGCTGGAGGATGCCCTGGCGCTGCTGTTCGGCACGCTAATGATCTCCTTTGGTATTATCCTGTTTCGTCAGGCCGGTGCCCTGACCGGCGGGACGGCAGGCATGGCCTTTCTGATCCACTACGCCACCCACCTGCCGTTCGGCGTGGTTTTCTTCGCCATTAATCTGCCCTTCTACTGGCTCTCCGTCCGGCGGATGGGCGCCGCCTTCACGCTGAAAACCTTCTGCGCGGTCGGACTGGTGTCGCTGTTCTCCGACCTGCACGGCTACTTTATCCATGTCGATCGCCTGAACCCCTATTACGCCACCCTCTTCGGCAACATCATGGTCGGTATCGGCTTTGTGGTGCTGTTCCGCCATAAAGCGAGCCTCGGCGGCGTCAATATTCTGGCCCTCTATCTGCAGGATAAAAGCGGCATCCGCGCCGGTAAATTCCAGATGGTAGTGGACGCCTGCATCGTCACCGCCTCCCTGTGGGTGGTTAGCCTGCCGATGCTGCTGGTCTCTGTCCTCGGCGCCGTGATTTTGAATTCGATTATCGCCATGAACCACCGCCCCGGACGCTATGCGGTGTAATGGCTTCACCTTTAACGGTCATTTCAGGAGTAACCACTGTGTTCCAGAACGTCGACGCCTACGCGGGCGATCCTATCCTGTCGCTGATGGAAGCCTTTCAACAGGATCCCCGGGCAGACAAAGTTAACCTCAGCATCGGGCTGTACTATAACGAGCAGGCCATCATTCCTCAGCTGGAGGCGGTCCGCCAGGCCGCTGACCGGCTACAGAGCCAGTTGCAAAAGGCCAGCCTCTATCTGCCGATGGAGGGACTGGCGCCCTATCGCCGCGCGGTCCAGACCCTGCTGTTTGGCGAACATCATCCGGCGTTGCGTGCCGGACGCATCGCCACCATCCAGACGCTGGGCGGCTCCGGCGCGCTGAAGGTGGGCGCGGATTTTCTCAAGCGCTACTTCCCCGACTCCGCGGTCTGGGTCAGCGATCCGACCTGGGAGAACCATGTGGCCATCTTTGCCGGGGCGGGCTTCGAGGTCCATACCTATCCCTGGTTCGACAGCGCCACTCGCGGGGTCAATTTCCCCGCCATGCTTGCCGCCCTCCAGCAGCTCCCGTCGCGCAGCATCGTGCTGCTCCATCCTTGCTGCCATAATCCGACGGGGGCCGATCTCACACCCGAGCAGTGGGATCGGGTGATTGAAGTGTTGATCGCCCGGGAGCTGATCCCGTTCCTCGATATTGCCTACCAGGGCTTTGGCCGTGGGCTGGATGAAGATGCCTATGCCATCCGCGCCATCGCCAGCGCCGGGCTGACGGCGCTGGTTAGTAACTCGTTCTCGAAGATTTTTTCGCTGTACGGCGAGCGTGTCGGCGGCCTGTCGGTGGTCTGTGACAATGCCGATGCCGCCGGGCGCGTGCTGGGCCAGTTGAAAGCCACCGTGCGCCGCAACTACTCCAGCCCGCCGGGGTTTGGCGCCCAGGTGGTGTCGCAGGTGCTCAACGATCCCGAGCTGAATGCCCTGTGGCAGGAAGAAGTGGAGGCCATGCGCACCCGCATCAGCGCCATGCGCGTCGCGCTGGTGAAATCCCTGCAGACAGCCCTGCCGGCGGAGGATTTTTCCTATCTGCTGACCCAGCGCGGCATGTTCAGTTACACCGGCTTTAGCGCCGATCAGGTAGACGTTCTGCGCGAAGTGCACGGCATCTATCTGATCGCCAGCGGTCGGGTCTGTGTGGCCGGGCTCAACCACGGCAATATTGCGCGGGTAGCCAGCGCCTTCGCCGCGGTCTGCGCACGCTAGCCGGGGCAACCCCGGCGCGGATTAGCGGTTATTCGCGACGCAGCCGGCGAGCCAGGCGGGTACCCAGCGTCTGAATAAGCTGGACAATAACAATCAGCACCAGGGCGGTGGTGAGGGTGGCAAAGGCGTCGAAGCGCTGATAGCCGTAGGTGATCGCCAGATCGCCGATCCCGCCGCCGCCCACCGTTCCCGCCATGGCGGTCGCGCCAAGCAGACCGATGGTCGCGGTGGTAAGGGCCAGAATCAGCGACGCGGCCGCCTCCGGCAGCATAAAGTGCCAGACGGTCTGCAGAGGGGTAGCGCCCATGGCGTCTGCGGCCTCAAGGATCCCCTCATCCACCTCCAGCAGCGAGCTCTCCACCAGCCGGGCAATATAGGGGGCGACAAAAACGATCAGCGGCACGATGGCCCCCGCGGTGCCGATAGTCGTGCCCACCAGCAGCCTGGTGAAGGGCAGGATCACAATCAGCAAAATGATAAACGGCAGCGAGCGCAGCACGTTAATCAGCGGATTCAGCGCCTGATGCACCACCGGGTTGGCCACGATGCCGCCGGGACGACAAACCACCAGCACAATTCCCAGCGGGACGCCGATCAGCGCGCCAAAGCCCAGTGAGATGGCGACCATAATCAGGGTATCATGCAGCGCCAGCAGAAACTGCTCGCCGGTAATGGCGGTATCAATCAGATCAAACATGGGTGATTTTCACTCCTGCGTCGGCCAGATGGGTGATAGCGCGTTCGGTTTCGTCAGGCTCGCCGAGGAGTTGCACAATCATAAATCCCAGTATCCGGCCCTGAACTTCGGACATGCTGGCAAACAGTATATTCACCTCGACAGCATACTCGCGGATCAGGTGGTTAATGATCGGCTGCCGGGCCGTCGCGCCGATAAATTCGAGGCGTAAAGCCCGGGCGCCGTTATCGCGCTGCAGGAGCGACGCCACCCGCTGCGGCAGGCGATCGTGCACCACCGACTGCACGAAACTGGCGGTGACCGGATGCTGCGGCTGGGCAAAGAGATCGAACACCGTCCCCTGCTCAACAATGCGCCCGGCCTGCATCACCGCCACTTTGTGACAGATTTTCTGGATCACTGACATTTCATGAGTAATCAGCACAATGGTGATGCCGTAGCGGCGATTAATCTCCTGCAGCAGCAGTAAGATCTGTACCGTGGTGTGGGGGTCGAGCGCCGAGGTGGCTTCATCGCACAGCAGCACCGACGGGTTGGTGGCCAGCGCCCTGGCGATACCGACCCGCTGCTTTTGCCCTCCCGACAGCTCATTAGGGTAGCTGTGCATTTTGTCGCTCAGGTCGACAAACGCCAGCAGCTCCGCAACCCGCGCCTGGATAAAGGCCTTGTCGCGGCCCTGCAAAATAAGCGGGATAGCGATGTTATGAAATACCGTTTTCGAATTCAGCAGATTAAAATTCTGAAAGATCATGCCGATATCTTTTTTGATCGCCTGCAGTCGCTGGCCGCTGCAGTCCTGTAGCGGCTCACCATTCAACACCACCTCGCCCTCGCCCGGCGTTTCCAGCCGATTAATCAGCCGCAATAAGGTGCTTTTTCCTGCGCCGCTGTAGCCAATAATGCCGAAAATATCGCCCCGGTCGATACTGAGATTAATATCCTGCAGGGCCAGAACCGGATGCCCTTTTCTGGAAAAGGTTTTACTGACATGGCGAAATTCTATCATTGCGTTATTCATTTTAAATAATCAGGCAGCAGGTAACCATCATACTGCGGATGGCTGAGAATATATTTTTTGAAATCGGCAGAGTGATAGCCGTCGATAATATCTTTGGCAAACTGCGCCTTCTGATTTTTACCGGCAACGGTTACGACGTTAATAAAATGGCTGGTGGCGGCCTCCAGCTTTAATGCTGAGGTGAGCGCCATGCCGCTGGAGACGGCGAAATTGCCCTGAATCAGGCCATAGTCGACGTCCGGCAGCGCGCGAACCTGCTGGGCATTGTCCATCTCCTTAAGCACGATTTTATAGGGGTTAGCAACGATGTTGCGCTGGGAAAAGGTGGCGGGATCGCTGTCCGGTTTAATCTTCACCCAGCCCAGACTTTCCAGCACCAGCACCGCGCGATATTCGTTCGACGGCTGGTTTGGCACCGACACCACCGTGCCGGCTGCCGGGGTGCCCAGGGTGGTCAGTTTACCGCCATACAGGCCCATCGGCGGTGTGGGTACCTGCACAATGCCCACGTTATCGGTCCCCAGCCGCTCATTGATCGCTTTCAGGTATACCGGATGCTGCATAATATTCGCTTCGATATCACCGCGGGCTACCGCGTCATTGACCTGAATACCGTCGCTAAAATCTTTATATTCGATTTTATACCCTTTACTCAATAAATAGGGGGCGACCCCTTTTTCAAATTGCTCTTTATACGGCCCGGGATTGAAGCCGATACGAATAATTTGATCTGCGGTGGCGTAAAAAGAGGTAGCGGATAACAGGGCGAGCGTCATCCCGAGCGCAACTGACTTGTTCATAAGGTATTTTCCTGGAAGGTTGGCGATATTGAGCGATTAAATCACAGCCGCAAGAGGGTTGTAAGCCAGAACGCCGGATTTCCTTTTGCTTATTCCTCATAACCTTTTGCTATCCCGACATATCCTAAAAATAATCATCCTTTGCAGATATTGTTATTTAGCCAGGCGCCATAAATCCCTTAAAGATGGCAGATTATTGATGACGTAAACCGGGAAAATTATGCCTGATTTTGCTGCTTCACCGCTGGTGGACGCCCTGGAAGAGAATCTGTTCAGCCTGCTGGAAAACCTGGCCGCGGAGGTCAACACCGACATGCTGCCGTTGATCGACCTCTCCAGCGGCAGTCCGGATCAACCCACCCCGCCGGAAGTGATTGACGCGCTGCAGAGCGCCATTCATCGTCGTGAAAACCATGGCTACCCCTCATTCTGGGGCAAGCCGCAGGTCCGCGAAGCGATCGCCCATTTTTATCGTCGCCAGTATGATGTGGAATTCGATCCGCACAGCGAAGTCGCGGTATTTCAGGGCTCGCATATCGGTATTGGCGGCATCCCGCGGGCGCTGCTCCGTCCCGGGCAATACCTCATCTCCACCGATCCCTGCTATCCCATTTATCGCTCAGCGGCGCTGCAGTCCCAGGCGACGTTTTATGGCCTGCCGCTCAGGGCTGAGAACCATTTCCTGCCGGATTTTAACGACCTCCCCCGGGAGGTGGCTGCCAAGGCCGGGCTGGTGGTGCTTAACTATCCGCATAACCCCACCGGCGCCCTCGCCACGCCGGCGCTGTTCGCCAGCGCCCTGCAGTTTGCCCACCGTCACCAGGTGCCGATCCTGCACGATTTTGCCTATGCGGCCATCGGCAGCGCGGCCAGTGACGCGCCGCTGAGCCTTTTCTCTCAGCCCGGCGCGAAGGCGTGGGGAGTGGAAACCTACACCTTCTCCAAGACCTTTAATATGGCCGGCTGGCGCTTCGGCTTCGCGGTCGGCAACGCTTCGATCATTCGGGCATTTAAAAAGCTGCACACCCACAGCTACAGCACGGTGTTTGGCGCGATTCAGGATGCGGCGATCGCCGCGCTCAGCCTGCCGGCAGAACGGATTGCGCAGCTGACGGCGGCGTATCATCAGCGCCGGGAGTGGGTTCTGCGTCGACTGGCCGCGCTGCGCTGGCCGGTTCGTACCGCACAAGGCACGTTCTTCCTCTGGCTGAGCGTGCCGCCCGGGTACCGTTCACAAGAGTTTGCCCGCCTGCTGCTGCAGGAGGCGCATATTCTGGTGGCGCCAGGCACTGGTTTTGGCGAAGGGGGCGAAGGGTTTATCCGCATCAGTCTGACGGCTGGGGACGACGCGCTGAGCAACGCGCTGGACCGTCTCGCCCGGCTGGCGCTGTTTTAGCGCCCGCCTCGCGGGGCCGTTACACCTTCAGGTAGCCCGCCATGCGTTGAATACGCGCGGCGGAATAGTCATAGCAGGCGCTGGCGGGTTTACCCAGTACGCGATATTTGGCGCCATTGTAAAAGGCGGTCTTATTCTCCTCTTCCAGAAAGCGCCGGGAGACGGTGTCGCTGAAAATACGGTCGCCATCCGACTGCGGCTGATAGCGGCTATATTTGACGCTCTCCCACGCCACGCCGATCGGCTTATGATCATAGCCGGTCATACAGAACAGCCGGTTGGAGGCCAGCAGATCGGCCTCGATGGTTTTAAATTCCGCCGCCGTAGCGGCGCAGGTCATGCTTAACAGGCAGGCCGAAGCCCATCGGTAAATTGTCATTATTCAGGCGATCCCAGAGTGTTTCCTCCATTGTAAGCGGCTGAAAATTCTGGATGTTCGCTTTTACCTATCGTTGTGCGTGAAAACCGCTTAAAATTTTACAATCGTACTCCTCGTGAGTTGTCTTAACGACCTGTAGGCCCTCCCTGCGCAGGTCGTCACGCCGGGCCAAACACCGAGACGCCGGCGCAGAGGAGGTATCGCCTTTAACGATTAAACGCCCAGCTGGCCCCGCTGGTCAGCGCCCGCTCGAAGGCGGGACGGCCGGGGCCCGCCAGCCAGCCGGCGAAGGTGTGCAGCTGCGGATGCAGCTGGCGCATGGCGTCGAGGTCGGCGTGCCCGGCCAGCCGCCCGTCGTCCACCAGCCCGGTCAGCTTGTGCAGAAAAGGGCTGGCGGCCAGCACCTCATCGGAAAATCGCGAATAGGGGATCGGCCGTCCCGCCGCCGCGGAGAATAACGCCTCCAGTTGACGGCCGGTCACGCTGTCGCTGGCGATCTCGAACGTCTTGCCGGCAAACCGCGCTGGCGCGGCAAAAACTGCCGCGACTAGATGGCCGATATCCTCCACCGCCAGCACCTGCATCCTCCCCTCTGGCAGCATAAAAAAGTGAAAATGACCTTCATCAAGGCCAAAACCGGGCATCACCAACAGCTCCATAAAGGTGGCGGGACGCACGATGGTCGCCGCCAGCGGCAGGCGGCGGATATGCCGTTCAATTTCCGCTTTGGTGTCATAATGCGCTACGCCGGTGGGCGTCTCCCCCGCCGCGCTGCCGGAGCTGTACACCAGATGCTTCACCCCGCACTCGACGGCGAGGTCGGCGATGGTTATCCCGTAGCGTACCTCCTGCTCATCGGTCACCGTCCCTCCCGGCGAACTGGGCTGGACGCTGAAGACGCCGTCGACCCCGGCCATCGCCGCCCGCATTGTCGCCCGGTCTTCAAAGGTGCCCACGACCAGCTCGGCTCCCCGCGCCGCCAGCGCGACGGCCCCGGCGGAGAAAGGATCCCTGACCAGCGCTCGTACCCGCCAGCCGCGGTGCAGCAGCGCCCCCGCCACCGAGCCGCCCTGCTGGCCGGTGGCGCCAAAAACCAATACGCTCTGGCCATTATTCATCACCGTTCCCCCTCGTCTGCAGATCGTTGTCCGGCGTCTCGCCAGCGATTCTCCCCTGGCCTGTCTTCCTCCAGCCAGCCGCAGGAGGATCCGGGGAAATGGCCGGTGAACCATTGGGCATGATGGCTTGCGCACCATGCCATCATCTCCCGTCGCGAGCGTTCCGCCTGCCGGGGATCGCCGCAGAACGCCGAGTTCCAGTGCGGATGGGTAAACTGGCGCGGGGAATGAAGAAGATCGCCGGAGAAACAGGCGTAGTCATCGCCAGAGGAGAGGATCAGCGCGGCATGGTCAGGACTGTGGCCGGGGGTAGGGATAAAGGCGATCCGTCCGCCGAACTGCGGCCTGGCCGCCACATCCACGATCTCCAGCTGGCCGGCCTCGATCACCGGCAGCAGGCTGTCGAGCCACAGTGCCCGGTAGCGTTCGCTGTTCTTCACCCGCGTCAGCTCTTTTGCCGAACACAGATAGCGCGCGTTGGGAAACAGCGGCGCCCAGCGATCGTCCTGCCAGACGGTATTCCACCCGACATGGTCGGTATGCAGGTGAGTCAGTAGTACCAGGGTCACCTCCTCCGGGTTCACTCCTGCGGCGCGGAGATTCTCCAGATAGGGCGTGTTAAGTTGATGATAAAGCGGATTGCCGCCGCGTTCCCGGCCGTTACCGGTGGCGGTATCGATAACTATCAGATCGTGGGGGGTCTGTACCACCCAGCTGTGGATCGACAGCGCGATTGGCTGATTATCGGCGTCCGCCTCCGTCGCAGGGAACGCTGCGGGATAGAGCGCCGCCGCCGGCAGGCTAATCTCGCGCTCCGGCACTTTGAATATCAGGCTGTCGCCTGTCTGGTAAGTTTGCATCACTCCCTCCGCGCGCATTGCGCTGGTTGATTTATCGGGGTGATATTCACTATGCTGCCGGGATAACCCACATTCAAATTGATTATCATAATGAAGAAAATCATTGAAAATGATTTTAGTCGTATCGATCTGAATCTGTTGACGGTCTTGATGGTGCTGTACCGCGAAGCCAGCGTCACCCGCACCGCAGAGGCGCTGCATCTTGGCCAGCCGGCCATCAGCGGGGCGCTGAAACGGCTGCGCGAGATGTTTGACGATCCACTGTTCGTGCGCAGCGCCAGAGGCATGCTGCCGACGCCGCGGGCGCAAGCGCTGATGACCGAGCTGCAGCCGCTGATGGAACACCTGCATTCGGCAATGTTTGGCGCCGGGGAGTTTTCCCCCGCCAGCGCCCAGCAGCTTTTCCGCGTCGGCCTCAGCGACTGGAGCGAACACTGGCTGATGCCCCAGCTGTTACCCGGACTGATGCAGGAGGCGCCCGGGGTGTCGCTCCAGACACTAGCCGCCGACCCCTTCCAGGTACGCCAGCTGTTGGAGGAGGATCGCATTGATGTCGCGGTATCCCTCAACAAACAGAGCCGCGGGGAGATCGTCAGTGAACCGGTGATGAGCATGGGGGTGACCACTCTCTGGTCGCCGCAGCAGATCCCCTGCCGCGGGCCGTTGTCGGTGGGCGATTTCGTCGCCTGGGAACATGTGATGGTGGCCTATCGCGAAACCGGCCACGGGGAAATAGACCGCCAGCTCGCCAGTCAGGGACTCGCGCGGCGCGTGCGCTTTGCCACGCAGAATTTCTCCACCTTTCCCCTGCTGCTGACCACCCTGCCGCTCTTCGCCACCGTCCCCCAGGGACTGGCGCAGCGCTGGCAGGCGCAGTATGCCCTGCGCACGGACGCCCCGCCGGTGGCCTACCCGGAATTTACCCTGTGTATACTGCGTCACAAACGCCGGGCTCAGGATCCGGCGCTGAACTGGCTGATAACGAGGATAAAACAGGCCATGCGCGGACCATAGCGGGAGCGAATACCACCGACATCAGGCCTCGCTGAGCGGGGGTTGCAGAACACGTCTGCTCCAGTCATAAAATGCGCGTACCGCCGGCGGCAGATAGCGGTTTTGCGGATAGACCAGCGACAGGGGAAGATCAGAAGCGGCCTGCTCCAGACAGGCGACCAGCGCGCCGCTCTGCAGATAAGGTTGCGCCAGATAGCTGGCGACGCGGATCAGGCCCAGTCCCTGAACGCCGGCCTGGATATAGGCATCGGTATCGTCGACCACCAGCGTCTCCTGCATGCGGATCGCGCAATCGCCGTCATCGAGGGAGAAAAGCCAGTCGATGGTCCGCCCGGTACGGTGGTTCAGGTAGCCCACCGCCCGGTGCTGGTGCAGATCGTCGATGCTCTGCGGCCGGCCGTGGGCCGCGAGCCAGGCCGGCGAGGCGAGGACCATCCAGCGGTAGCGGGCCAGAGGACGCGCCACCAGGGTGGTGGAATCTTCGATCCGTCCGGTACGGATCACGCAGTCGAATCCCTCCTGAATAATATCTTCCACGTTGTCGCTTGAGCAGAGGATCAGCTCCAGATCGGGATACTGCTGCAAAAACTCGCCGATCCTCGGCAGAATGCAGTGGCGGGCAAGGGATTGCGGCATCCCTACCTTGAACCGCCCGGCGGGCTGAGCCGAGCGCCCGGGAAAGGAGGCTTCCATCGCCGCCATCTCGGCCAGCAGCCTTTTACACTCCTCATAATACCGGCGACCCTCCGCCGTCACGCTGAGCTTGCGGGTGGTGCGCTGAAGAAGCTGCGCCCCGAGCCAGGCTTCCAGCTCCTTCACCACCCGCGATACCGTGGAGCGCGGCTGCCCGAGCACCTCCGCCGCGCGGGCGAAGCTGTGGGCATCCACGACCGCAACATAGACCTGCATGGCATCCAGTTTGTCCATTTCGTTACCCCCCCGGCGCTCATTATCCCATTATTACGAACAGTCTAACCCGAAACGCTGTACTTATCGAATGTCGACCGTCCCCCTACACTGAGCCTGTAGCCCGTCAACAAAAGGCTTAACTGAGCAAGGAGTTAAAATGAAAACTGATAATTTTAATCATGCGGAAAAGGTATTAGTGCTGGGAGCGGGACAACTGGGCGCCGCCGTACTGGATGCGCTGGTACCTGCGGTGATCCAGCGCCATGGCGCGGTCTCGGTTATCGTCTCGCCGGCGGCCTGGGATGAAGCCGGCCAGCTGCGGTCGGCAAACCACCGGGCGCTGGCCGACGCCGGGGCCACCTTTCTCGCCGTCGACATTGCCGGTAGCGACATGGAGACGCTGGCTGGTCAGTTTAGCGGATTCACCACCGTGATTAACTGCATGGGCTTTGTCGCCGGTCCGGGGACACAGCTAAAAATTACCCGCGCGGTGCTGGCCGCCGGAGTGCCCCGCTATTTTCCCTGGCAGTTTGGCGTCAATTACGATGTGGTCGGCAAAGGCAGCGGCCAGCCGGTGTGGGACGAGCAGTATGATGTCCGGACCCTGCTGCGCGCGCAGCAGGCCACGGAGTGGGTCATTGTCTCCACCGGCATGTTTACCAGCTTTCTCTTCGAGCCAGACTTCGATGTGGTGAATTTAGCCACCCGAACCCTTCACGCCCTTGGCGGCTGGGACACCCAGGTGACCGTCACCTCGCCGGCGGATATTGGCCGCCTGACCACCGCGATTTATCTGCATCAGCCGCGGATCGTCAACGAGGTGGTGTTTGTTGCCGGCGAAACGACCTCTTATCGCCAGCTGGCGGAAACCGTGGAGCGCGTGACGCAGCAGACGTTCAGCAAAGCCGTTCACACGTTGCCCGCCCTGCTGGACCAGCTGCGGACGGACCCGGATAACGCCATGCTGCGCTATCGCGCTTCCTTCGCCCGGGGGGATGGCGTGTGGTGGCCGATGGGCGACACCTGGAATGCCCGCCACCATCTGCCGACCCAGGACATTGCCGGCTGGCTGCAGGCCGCGCGCAGATTTTCTCTCACAGGACAGAATGAAAATGAAGATGAAAAAGTTAATTCCACTGATCGTATTGAGTTGTCTGCTGCCGCTGGCGGTCAACGCCAGAACCATCACCGTCACCGGCGATACCCTGGACAACGCGGAGAGCAAAATTCGCCAGCAGGCCGCCCGCGAGGGCGCAACCGCCTATCGGATCATTGAGGCGCGAATGGGCAACAAAGTGCATATTACGGCGACACTCGACAACTGAACCACCGCTACCCGGCTCAGGGAGGAGCCGCCGCCATCCCGCGCGCCAGGTCAGGCGCTCATTTTTTCCCGTCGGCGATCGCGGCCCGGCGGCGCACCGTACAGGCGAGCATATTCCCGGGTGAACTGGGACACGCTGATATAGCCCACCTCGCCGGCCGCCTGGGCAATGCTCATCCCTTCCGCCAGCATCAGGCGGCGGGCGTGGATCAGGCGCAACTGCTTCTGAAACTGCAGCGGCGACAAGGTGGTCATGGCGCGGAAATGACGGTGAAAGACAGAGACGCTCATCCCGGCGGCGTCGGCCAGCGCGTCGACGCTGACTGGCTGCATAAAATCCCGGCGCAGCATCGCCACCGCCCGGCGGATCCGCGCCGAATGGCTGTCTACAGCGCCCAGCGCCCGGATGGCTGGCCCGTGAACACTCTGCAACAGCCAGTAATGCAGCTCCCGCCGCAGCCCTTCGCCTAACACCGCCAGCGCCCCCGGTTGATCAAACAGCCTTGCCAGCCGATAAGCGGCGTCCGTCACGTCAGCATTCATCGGTTCGATACCGACGCGGGGCGCCTCATCCGGACCAGATGGCCCGGCCTCCTGCAGCTCGCGCAGGATAGCCAGGTCCAGCTCCAGCACCAGCGCGTAATAGGGAAAGCGCTGACTGGCCTCGGTGATCTGGCTGGTGGTGGGAACATCCGCGGCGATCACCATCGCCTCCCCCGGACCGTAGTCAAAGCTTGCCAGGCCGGTGGTCACGCTTTTGCGCCCCTGCAGCAGCATAGCCACTAACGGCCTGGCGATGGCCGCCTGCAGATCGCCGGGGTGCAGGGCCCGCACCAGGGTGAGGCCGGAAACCGGGGTGACCGCCACCCCGCTGCTATCGACATGAGCATCGGCATACCGGCGGCAGAGAGCGAAGAGTTCGTCGCGCATAAGATCCTTTCAGGCAAATTTTAAAGCCTGAGTATGCGCTATTTCCCGCCAGAGGGGAGTGTATGGAGAGGAATGGGCAAAAAATAACAAGGATTGGGCAACCCGGTCTGGTAGGCCCCCCCTATTGTAAGGACTCCACATACCAGAGAGGATCGAACATGACTAAGATTGCACTTATCACCGGCGCCAACCGCGGCCTTGGCCGTCAGACCGCACTGGATATCGCCCGCCAGGGCGGGGACGTCATCGTCACCTACCGCGGCAATATTGAACAGGCGGAAGCGGTGGTGGCCGACATTCACGCTCGCGGCCGCAAGGCCATCGCCCTGCCGCTGGATATGGCGCAGACCACCCGCTTTCCGGCCTTCGCCGACAGCCTGAGCGCTGCGCTGGCCAGCGTCTGGGGACGGAACACCTTCGATCATCTGATCAATAACGCGGGACACGGCGAATTTGCCCCGCTGGCCGAAACGCGCGAGGCGCAGTTCGACGGGCTGTTTAACGTCCACGTCAAGGGGGTGTTTTTCCTCGTTCAAACCCTGCTGCCGCTGCTGGCTGACGGTGGACGGATCGTTAACTTCTCTTCCGGACTGACTCGCGTCTCATATCCTGGCTTCTCCGCCTACGCTGCGGCCAAAGCGGCCGTGGAGATGCTGAGCGTATACATGGCCCGCGAGCTGGGCGGGCGCGGCATCACCGTCAATACCATCGCCCCCGGGGCTATCGCCACTGATTTTGGCGGCGGGCTGGTGCGGGACGACGCGGGGGTTAACGCGCAGTTTGCCGCGATGACGGCGCTGGGACGGGTGGGCGTTCCCGAGGATATTGGGCCGATGATCGCCAGCCTGCTGCGTGACGATAACCGCTGGGTAACCGCCCAGCGGATCGAAGTCTCGGGCGGACAGACTATCTGACCACTCAGGCCGGCAGGATACGCTCCAGCGCCACGCCTGCCAGCCGCACGGTCTCCAGAAGACGCGGGAGGCTATCCCCCTCCCGCGCTTTCGCCGACAGACCAAGCATCAGCGTATCCATATAGTCAGTCACCCGCAGCGCATCCTGCGGGTGATGGCGGGCGATATACTGCTGGATTTTGGCCCTCGCCGCAGCATGCCATTCGCCTGCCGCCACCCGAGCGTCGGCATCCTGACAATGTCCCCCCTCCAGCACCAGGCAGCCGGCGGCGGCCGGATCGGCTACATATCGTCGAGCCGCCTCCTGCAGCACGGCGATGAGCGACGCCGCCACCGGCTGGTCGTCCTGCAACAGCGTCTCTATGGGGATGGCCCCGGTCTGGCTGTAGCGCTGCAGGACGCGGGTATACAGGCCGAGCTTGCTGCCGAAAGCGGCATAAAAGCTTGGGGGGTTGATGCCGAAAGCCTGGGTCAGATCGGCCACGCTCACCGCGTCGTAGCCTCGCGCGTGAAAGAGGCGCTGAGCCGTTTCAATAGCCTGTTCCGCATTGAACTGACGGGGGCGCCCCGGGGTACGCCCTTGTTTTGTAGTGGTCACTATATTAATCCTTGACAGCCTGTTTTGCCGCAGCATATTGTAATCATCACTACAATATCATGAGGTGCGGGATATGACAGCGTTTCACAACAAATCAGTGCTGGTTTTAGGTGGAAGTCGGGGAATTGGCGCGGCGATCGTCAGGCGCTTTGTCGCCGACGGCGCGTCGGTCAGGTTCAGCTATTCCGGTTCGCCGGAGGCGGCCGAGCGGCTGGCGGCGGAGACCGGCAGCACGGCGGTGCAGGCGGACAGCGCCGATCGCGATGCGGTGATAAGCCTGGTCCGAGACAGCGGCCCGCTGGACGTGTTAGTGGTCAATGCCGGGATCGCCATTTTTGGCGATGCCCTGGAGCAGGACAGCGATGCCATCGATCGCCTGTTCCGCATCAATATTCATGCCCCCTACCATGCCTCCGTGGAAGCAGCGCGCCGGATGCCGGAAGGCGGGCGCATTATTGTCATCGGTTCGGTCAATGGCGATCGCATGCCGGTGCCGGGAATGGCGGCCTATGCGCTCAGCAAGTCAGCCCTGCAGGGGCTGGCGCGCGGTCTGGCACGGGATTTTGGCCCGCGCGGCATCACGGTCAACGTCGTCCAGCCCGGCCCAATTGATACCGACGCCAACCCGGAGAACGGCCCGATGAAAGAGCTGATGCACAGCTTTATGGCCATTAAGCGCCATGGCCGACCGGAAGAGGTGGCGGGCATGGTAGCCTGGCTGGCCGGTCCGGAGGCGTCGTTTGTCACAGGCGCCATGCACACCATCGACGGAGCGTTTGGCGCCTGATGATCCGCGGCGGCGGCGCGCGCTTTGCCACGCCGCTGTCCTGACGTCATGGCCACTGGATTCATCAGGCCAGGCTGTCGATCGCCATAAAATACGATCTTCGGTGAGGATCAGTCTCGCCTCAGGGGACTGGTGCGCTTTGCGGATCCGTCCCCGGCGCCAGACTTAGATAACAAACCTCTCGCGCCACCGCGCCGCCGGGTGCCTCAAGGCTCAGAATTAAAACCCCTTTTCCACGCAATCCCACAGCTGCTGCGGCACGATATTGCCGCTGAGCTCGCCGTTTTTCCTGCAGCGTGGTGTGCCCCTGAACAGGACGTTTTTCTGTGGTAACAGACATCAGCATTGGCGAAAAAGTTGCCGTTACCAAAAAAACATGAACCCGGTTACAAGATGCGCACGCCACCGTCTTCAGTATCCTGAGGAGGTCGCATTCTGCGGATCGCCAGGCTATATCTATGACACCTTTCTCCCACAACGAGTAAAAATAATGAGCAAGAAGATCCTGATGCTGGTCGGCGATTACGCCGAAGATTACGAAACGATGGTCCCTTTTCAGGCTCTGCAGATGATTGGCCACCAGGTCGATGCGGTCTGCCCGGATAAAGCCACCGGCGACTATGTGATGACGGCGATCCATGATTTTGACGGAGCCCAAACCTACAGCGAAAAGCCGGGGCACCGCTTCACCCTGAACGCCGATTTTGCCGCGGTGAAGGCCGAGGATTACGACGCGCTAGTGATCCCCGGCGGCCGGGCGCCGGAGTATCTGCGTCTGAACGAGCAGGTGATAAAACTGGTACAGGCGTTCGACGCCGCGCGTAAACCTATCGCCGCCGTCTGCCACGGGCCACAGCTGCTGGCCGCCGCCGGTATTCTGCAGGGGCGGACCTGCAGCGCCTATCCGGCCTGCGCCCCGGAGGTGCGTCTGAGCGGCGGGCATTATGCCGATATCGGTATCGATCAGGCGCATGTTGACGGCCATCTGGTCACTGCTCCCGCCTGGCCGGCCCACCCGCAGTGGCTGGCGAAATTCGCCGCCCTGCTGGCGGAGTAACGCATTTTCTCTGACCAGACAAATGGACTATCGCCGCGCTGGTGCTCTCTTGCTTACCGGCCGGCGGTTTTCGAGCGGCCGTTTCCGCTACAGTCAAACCTGACCAGCTCAGCGATACGCTGGCCGGGTTATCTCCTCGACTCAGATGCGCATTCCCCCGGAAACTTCAATGCGCTGAGCATTAACCCAGCGATGATCATCGGATAACAGCGAGGCGATCATCGGCCCGATATCTTCTGGCACCCCCGGTCGGCCAAGCGCCGTCATGTGCGCCACCGCCTGAGCGACCTGCGGGTTATCCCGCACCACCCCGCCGCTGAAATCCGTGGCGATGGCGCCCGGCGCTACGCAGTTTACCGTGATCCCGCGGCCGCCCAGCTCAAACGCCATATAACGGGTCAGGGTTTCCACCGCAGATTTCATGATCGCATACGGCGCCCGGTTCGCCATCACGATACGGGTCAGTCCGGACGAGATATTCACAATTCGCGCGCCATCCGCCAGCAGCGGCAATAATTTTTGGCTGAGGAAAAAAAACCCCTTCACATGGATGCGATAAAGCGCATCGAACTCCGCTTCGGTAGCGTTCAGAAACCCCATGCCGCTGGCATTGCCGGCATTATTAACCAGGTAATGAAACCGATCGGCCCCCAGCTCCGCCAGCGCCTCCTGAAAGGCGCTGACAAACCCGTCAAAGGTGTCGGTTTCGCCGGCGCTGAAGGGCAGCGCGATCGCCCGCGAGCCCTGAGCTTCAACCCGCGCGATCTGGCATCCGGTGTGTTAACGGAGGTGCTGGCTGATTTTCGCCCTGCCCCCTGCCGCTCTCCCTGCTCTACCCCAGCAGCCGGCAGCTCTCTGCCCGGGTACAGGTTTTTATCGACTGGGTGACGGCGCTGATGAAGGCGCTCCTGGCGCAGCAGGCATCCGGAAGGCTAAAATAATGTTTGCTATTATTTGCGGCTCGTGCGTTAATCGTTAAGTCGATGTACCAGACGAAAAGTTATTATCTAAGTACGTGTTCTCATCTCCAGGCGTTATCCCTGATACCACCTTCCTTTGAGCAGTCCCGTTAGTATTTTGCTTTTTCTGTAAACAGGCCCTGTCAGCCCCCTGTTGGCTCGTTAAACAAGCCCTCCGACTGACCCAATACCCGGCTTACTCCTAACAAAAATCAGCCGCGTTAATTTCCCTGAAAACGACCATTGTCTTTTCAACAGAACATTACCCATACAAGGTTTACATTATGATTGAACATATCCATTTTAGATGCCCATGCTGCCATGGCTCCCAGTACAGAACGTCCCAGTTTGACGTGACGGAAAAAAATCCCTTTGGTGCGAAATGCATTTTCTGCAAATCGGCCATGATGACGTTAGATACTCTTCGCCCTTATCACCTGGGCGCGCTGTCCACCGCTCAGGCCCAGCCATAAGACGGATGAAGAGGGTGAACGCGGGCGGCAAAATTCCCCCGGGAATTCACCTGGGGGCAAGCTCTGTTCCTTCACCTGACGCGATCGTCGGTGGAATGGCGAAGAACGGCATCCGGCAACGCTTTTGTCAGGGTCGTCACATTCTCCCCGGCGCGGGTTTCCACATTAAAATAGTCCACCGCGCGCAGAATAAGCCGCAAACCTCTGCCGCTTTCCGCTAACGGATCGACATCGAAGCGCTCATCGCCACGCGCCAGCGCCAGGCGCTCGGCCGGAAAGACCTCTCCCGCATCAATAAAGCGCAGCGTCACCCGGTCTTCCGCCGCGATAAATTCGACACGAAAAACACGTTGCCGATCCTCATGCAACGCATAGCGAATGATATTGGTGGCCGTCTCACAGACGGCAAGATCGAGCGCGAAGCGCCACTCCTCCCCGACGGACAGCGGCGCCATTTGTTGAGCCAGCCATGCCGCCAGCGGTGATAGCGAGCTGAGTTGGGCAGGAAAATTCATGACGTTATTCACGGGCGCGTCACGGATTGAACTGCGCAAGGGCTGAAGTGCGATCCTCGCAAATACGAAAAATACGATCCATCCTGGTCAGGGTAAACATATTGCGAATGCCGGGGTTCAGCGCGCACAGTGTCATTTCTCCTTTACCGTTCATCATTTTCATCAGGGAAACCAGCGTTCCCAAACCGCTGCTGTCGATAAAATCGATTTTACTGAAATCAACAATCAGAACGGTGCTATCTTCGCCTATCTCCTGGGCGATTGCCGCCTTAAAGGCTACCGCGACGGAAGCATCCAGCCGACGCACCGCCGGCGTCAGGATCGTCACCGAGGCCTGCCGTTCAGTTTCAATTTTCATCACTGTCCCCTGTACGTTCAATAATCAAGAGTGAAACATCATCGGCCATCGCCTGGGTCTCCTGCGCGTCGCCACTGCGCCAGCGGATCAGGTGCCGGGCAAACCGCGGCAGCAGCGCGGGCAGCGGCTGCGTCACGCTGTCCTGCAGCCACGCTTGCAAGCGCGCCTCGCCAAACTGTTCACCGCTCCGGTTTTCACATTCGGTGATACCGTCGCTGAACAGGCACAGCCGCTCTCCCGGCGCCAGCGAGAAACTGACATCTGCCCACGAGAGATGGTCTATCAACCCTACCGGCGCCCCGCCGCTGCCGACCGGGCGGACGGTAGCGTCCGGGCTAACGATAAAAGGCGTGGGATGCCCGGCCTGACAGAGTTTGCCCGCACCGGTCTGCAGGTCGATCACGCCATAGATCAACGTGAAATAGCTGACGATCTCTGTTTCGTCACTGCAAAAACGACCATTGAGGATCGCCACCACCTCGGCCGGCGACGCCGGCTGGTTGTCTGCCGTAAAAAGAAAGCGCTCAACAGCCCTGCCATGCAGAAACTGGCGGGCGACGGCGAGCGACATCATCGCCGCCCCCACACCGTGTCCGGAGACATCCACGCAGTAAAATCCGAGACGATCGCCCAGCGGGAAGACGTTAAAAATATCCCCCGACACCCAGGCCGAGGGCAGGAAAATCCAGTCGGAGAAAAATCCCTGATGGCGCAGCTGATGAGCCGGGAGAACCGACTGTTGAATGCGCGCCGCCAGCTCCAGATCCTGTTCAATCTGTCGCAGCGCTTCGCTCAGCCGCGCATTGCGCGCGGCGAGGTCAGCCTCGAGGGAGAGGATCCGCGCCCCGGCGTGCAGCCGCGCCCGCAGCTCGCTCTGCTCTACCGGTTTGCTGAGAAAATCATCGGCCCCGGCCTCAAACCCCTGCGTTAGATCGCCAGGATCTTCGCGGGCGGTGAGCAATATCAGATAAACATAGCGACCAAACTGGCGGCGGCGCACTTCCCGGCACAGCGTCAGGCCATTCATCTCCGGCATTTCCCAGTCGCTTATCACCAGGCTGACAGGCTGGTTTTCGAGGATCGCCAGCGCGTCGACGCCGTTTTCCGCCTCACTGACGATATAGCCCCACTGCGTCAACATCCGGCTTAGCAGCCGACGATAAACCAGCGAATCTTCAACAATCAGGACGTGCTGTGCCGACATCGCGCCTCCTAAATCGGCAAGAACCAGATAAGGCTGATCGTGCCTTCACGAAACTTGCCGCTGCCGCTGTCATGCCCCGGATAGCGGGTACCGGCATAGTTGGCATACTGCACAGAGAACGATCCCGGCGTATAGCCCGCGTAGCCAAAGCTGTAACTATAATCGCCATTCCACGGCTGCTGCTGGCTGCTGTCCGGATACCAGAAGGCGGTGGCGCGCACAAAAAAATGCTGCTTAAAGGTATATCCACACCCCCCAAGCAGCACATTTTTGTTTTTGCGGATATCGTTACTCTCCAGATCGTAATAACGCGGCACCCAGCTGTAGCCTGCCTGGCAGATAATGGCGTCGCCTTTGTTAATCAATAGTGCATTTTCCATCGGCTTCGGCAGCGAAAATTTATACGCCAGGGTAATCGCCCCCTGCTCAAAATAGGTGTGACGCTTGCTGCCCGAGGTCCAGAAGTGGTTATCGCCATAGTTACTGTAAACCAGGCTGAAGGTGTTGGCATGCCAGTCGTCGTAGCCAAAACTATAGCGAAAATCGGCGGTATAGCGGCTGGTGTCAGTCACCGGTAAACGGGATGTCACGTTGGCGAACCAGAAGCTGTAGGGCGAGTATTGCAGGCTAAGATTCAGAGTCTGATTATATTTTTTCTTCTGTTCTGCGCTGTCTGAGCTGTTGGGGACGGTCATCCACTGCTCTTTTAAACCCGAACTAAAGCTCAGCGCTCCCGAAAACACCTTGTCATTCCCGGAAAAAAGCCGTCCCCAGCGGCTGGTAAACACGCCGGCCTGCACCGGTTCACCATTTTTATCACGCAGCGGTTGTGCGTCGTTCTTCTCTGCGCCTTCCGCACCTGCGATGGCGCACCATAGCGCGCAGGCCAGCATATATTTCTCCCGCATTTGCCCTTCCTTAGTTAGGTATCCAGCGTGCGGCGACGCGGTATTTGGCCATCAGCCACAGTACGCCCAGCGCGGCGGCATGAATCAAGGTGTTCTCTATCCACGCCTGGCGCCACAGATCGAAGGTAACCAGCTGGCTTACGGCGAGCACGATGTAAACATGCAAAATAAAGGTGTAGAGCGAACGCTGCCCGAGCGGGATCAGGAACCAGCCTGCCAGCCGGTTAAGGGGGCGCCAGCACCAGGTCAATAGCAGATAAATGGTGACCATCAGACTGATATCATTGAGGATCCGTACCGGACCGAGGCCGTTTTTCGCCGCCCAGGTATGGTAAAAGGCGTTAAAATCCGCCGGCGGGATTACGTGCATCAGCAGCGCGGGCGGCATAAAAGGATTGGTATGGTTCTGGGCGACAAACGCAAGGATAAGCGCGATGAACACCAGCGCCGCCACGGCGACTTTGCCGGGCGGCGTGCGGGCGAAAGAGATCAGTTCCGCTTTGTACCAGCCGCAGCACATGCCCAGCACAAAGATAAATTGCCAGGCCAGCAGGGGAAAGGCGAATTCAAATTCGCAGGGCGTGACCCGTATCGGCCAGCGTTGCCAGCAGCCGTATATCAGCAGCGAGGCGCCCAGTAAGGGGTAGACGTGACCCTTTTGCAGCATTCCCAGAAACAGCGGGCTGAGCAATAACAAAAAAATATAGAGTCCGAGGATCTGCGTCTGATGCGGGCCAATCTGCAGATAAAGGATAATGTTAAACCACGTCTCTTTTATTTGCGGGGTGAGCGGATAGAGCGACCAACTGGTCCCGGAAAAGCGGTCGGTAAAATGAGTGACTTCATAGACATTAATATAAGGCAAATATCTCAGCAAAAGAAAAGAGACAATAATAATAATATTAACCTGATATATTTTCCATGCGCGAAGATAAAGCCCCCAGCTCACCGTAAGTAATACTGCCTTTTGTAATCTGACACGATTTAGCATCCCTAACATGAAGCCGGACAGGATCACAAAGCCCTCGGCACCGGTGGTCAAACCAAATCGTTCCCAGCTGAAAATATTAAATATCGACATCACTTCGGTATGCGCCACCACCATCATCACAAGAGCAATACCGCGCATAAAGTCGATACGCAGGTCGCGATCCCCGGTCAGAGAGTAACGCCAGGGCATTGATTTATGAGTTTCTTTTTGCGAAATCGCTGAAGCAACCTGGCTCATTAGGGATCCTGCCGTCTACCCTGCAACATTTATTACAAATTATTTAGATAGTGTAGAATGGGCTATCTTGCAATGTTCGTTTTATAAATTCCGCCGGCGTGCATCACACTATGTTAAGTCATCCCGGTGACTATCAGTTCGCGCTGTTGAAATTTTTGCGCCACCATCTACACTCACTTTACTGTTATTTATAAGCCCCTGTGCGTTCTGCAGAACGCCCCCAATCGATAACAGACCTGTCATTCAAACTCAGCGCGGAATCAGGATATCCTTGCTATGGATTTTTATTTTTCCCGTTTTGAACATCGCCGACCGCCTGAACCGCTCAGCACCCCGCGCTGGGTGAGAATGATTTGGCAGGTATTAGCTGTGGCCGCCCTGGTGCTTGGCGCTAATTATATTTACTGGCGCTGGACCGCCTCCTTAAACACGGACGCCCTGTGGTATGCGATTCCTCTGGTGCTGGCGGAAACCCTGGCGTGGATTGGCACAGTTCTGTTCACCATTAATTTATGGCAGGAGAAAGATCCTCCGCCAGGGGTCCCCCCGACGGAGATCAACGACTGTCTGCGCGCGGATGAAGCGGTGGAGTCGAGGCCGATTAAAGTCGATCTGTTTATCGCCACCTACTCCGAAGACGTGGAGCTGGTCAGGGTATCGATTCGTGACGCCATGCGGATGACCTATCCTGGTCCGCTCGATTATAAGGTGCATGTCCTTGACGACGGGCGTCGCCCGGAGATGAAGGCGGTCTGCGAGCAGGAGGGGGCGAACTATATCACCCGTCAGAGCAATATCGGCTATAAGGCCGGTAACCTGCGCAACGGGCTGGAACATACCGATGGCGACTTTCTGATCATCTGTGATGCCGATACCCGCGTTTTCCCGACCCTGCTGAGCCACACGCTCGGCTATTTTCGCGATCCGGACGTCGCCTGGGTGCAGACCCCACAATGGTTTTTCGATCTCCCGGAGGGGGAGGATCTGGCGCGCTGGCTGCGGCGTAAAGCAGGCGGCGCAGGCTATGGCGTGGGCTGGCTGGCGCAGAAAATCGTCGGTCCGGTGACCATTGGTCGCGATCCTTTTTTCAACGATCCGCGCATGTTTTACGACGTGATTTTACGGCGCCGCAACTGGGCTAACGCCGCGTTCTGCTGTGGCGCCGCCTCCGTTCACCGACGGGAAGCGGTGATGCAGGCGGCGCTGCGCAGCTACGTCTGGAGCGTTGACGCCGAAATCGCGCGTCATACGCGGGATATTCGCGACCCGGCAACGCGGGAAGCGCTGCAGGACGCCATGCGCCCCCACGTTGCCTTCGATACTGAACTGACGCCCTATAAGTTCCACGTCTCGGAAGATATTTATACCTCAATCCTGCTACACGGCGACGCTGCCCGCCGCTGGCGCTCTGTAATGCACCCGCGGATCGAGTCGAAAATGCTCTCTCCGCAGGATATGCTGACGTGGATGATCCAGCGCTTTAAGTACGCCGCCGGATCGCTGGATATCCTGTTCCATGACAACATCTTCAACCGACGCCGCTTTAAACTCTCGCTGCCGCAAACGCTGATGTACGCGACCACCTTCTGGTCGTATCTGGCCTGCGTGTGGAACACCGTGTTCCTGATCTCGCCTGTTATCTATCTCTTCACCGGCATTCCGCCGGTGTCGGCGTGGTCTACCCCTTTCTATCTGCACTTTTTACCCTTTTTTATTGTCTCCGAACTGGCCTTTATGTTCGGCACCTGGGGCATTTCTGCCTGGGACGGCCGGGCCTCTTACCTCTCCTTTTTCTCGATGAATCTGCGGGCGCTGGACACCGTTTTGCGCGGGGAGCAGATCAAATTTCACGTTACGCCGAAAGAGCGACAGACGGGCCGTTTTCTCTATCTCGTCAAGCCGCAAATTGCCATCGTTTTGCTCACCCTGACGGGGCTGATATGGGGCGGTATTCAGGTAGTGCGCGGCCAGGTTGACGACCCCTCCGGGTACGTCATCAACATTTTCTGGGGCGCGGTGAATATTGCCGCCATGCTGCCACTGATCTTCGCCGCCATGTGGACGCCCCCCGAAGAGCAGGAGGCGAGCCGATGAGGATCCGCGACGCCCTGCTATCCGCGCGCAGCTATCTCACTATCCTCATTGGCTTCCTGCTGGGTTTTGCGATTGTCGTGTGGGTGGAAAAACAAATGCCCGCGCGCGTCGAGAGCAGCGGCGGGATGACGTTGAGCCAGGATTTTCCGCCGCTCCCTCCCCCGCGCGAGCTGACCTTTGACGAGGCGATCTGGGCGCGGGTGGCCTGGCAGTATTATGTCAACAATACCCAGCCAAACGGCCTGGCCAACGCGCACGATGGCGAACCCTGGCTCAGCCTGTGGAGCGTCGGCAGCTATCTTTTCGCCGTGGTCGCCGCAGAGCAGCTGCATATTGTGACCGCCGCCGAAGGTGATGAGCGCATTGCCGCCGCCCTGTTTACCCTCGGTCAACTGCCCCTCAACGCCCAGGGATTGCCCGCCGCTCAGTACCATGCCGACACGCTGCAGATCCTCGGCAACCCGGACTCCTCCGCCATCGGTATGGGACGCCTGCTCACCGCCCTGCAAACCCTGCTCTGGCGCTATCCTCAGCACGCCGCCGCGGTGCGGGATCTGTTTAATCAGTGGCGGGTCGGCGCGCTCATCAGCAACAGCCCCGCCAGCCAGGCTGCGGCGCCGCTGCACCACTGGGCGCTGGCGGCAGATGAACCGCGGGACAGCTTTGGCTACCGGCTGTACGCCAGCCATACGCTGCGGTTGATCGACAGCGCGGTGGGGCTGGCGGTGACCAACCCGCCGCAGGGGCAGCAGATGATCGATATCGACGGCATCATGGTGCCCGACGAGGGGCTGCGCACGCCCTGGGGGCGGCAACCTTCACTGATCAGCCTGCCGTACCTGCTCACCGGACTTGAGCTGGGCTTTGACGCGCAGAGTGCGGAGATCGCCTGGCGCATCATGCAAATCCAGCAGCGCCGTCATAGCCTGAGGGTCAGCAAGCCGCCGATCAGCACTGACTACGCCGAGCCCGCGCCGGATTATGCCAGCGCGCTGGCGGACCGGCAGCCGCAGAGCGCCTTCGCCCCACGCAGCGCCGCCCCGGAGCAAACGGCGATCACCTCCACCCGCACCGCCTTTGCCTGGTACGCCCTGTTCCGTAATAGCTGGAGCGAGGCGCTGCGCCAGCAGGTGCAGACGCTGCAGGTCCCGGGCAAGGGCTGGCAGCGAGGGTTAAATCTCAACCGCAGCGTCAACGACGTTATCGACGGCGATACCAACGCGATCGTGCTGGAAAGCCTGGCCTACATTTCCCGGGGGCGGATGCTGTGTCTGGCCTGCCTGAGCCCTGCCCCTCTACCCTCTTCCTCAGCAGGAGCAACGCCATGAAGCTGACCTATTTTTCCCGTTTTCCCCTGCTGGCCGGACTCATGGCGCTGTGGCTCTCGCTCTCCGGCGCGCAGGCCGCGACCGGTCTGCCGGCTGCGGAATACGCCCCGCGCAGCGGGGAGCTGACGCCGAGGGAGATGACTATCGCCAGAAACGCCTGGCAATACTTCGTCGCCAACTTTCAGCCCACCACCGGGCTGGTGAATGCGGTAAACAAATACCCCTCCACCACCATGTGGGACAGCGCCTCCTATCTGGCCGCGATGACCGCAGCCCGTGAGTTGGGGATTATTGATAAGGCGGAGTTTGACCGTCGGATGCTGAAGTTTCTCGCCACGTTGAATAAGCTCGATTTATTCCGTAACGAACTACCCAACAAAGCCTATAACACGATAAGCGGACAAAAGGTTAACTACCAGAACAAGCCGGGTGAAATCGGCTTTTCGGCGCTGGATATCGGCAGAATGCTGATCTGGCTGAAGGTGATCAAGGAGCGCTATCCGGAATACAGCAACAGCATCGATAATGTGGTGCTGGGGTGGAATTTTAGCCATGTGGTCGATCCCTGCGGCACGCTGTACGGGGCGTATCTGGAAAACGGCCAGCCCAAATACGTTCAGGAAGGCCGTCTGGGATACGAGGAGTACGGCGCGGCGGGCTTTCAGCTGTGGGGATTTAACACCTGTCAGGCCAGCCGGCCGCAGCCCTACGAGCTGGCGGAGATTTACTGCGTGCTGGTCCCCTATGATTCGCGCGACCCACGGCAAACCAGCCAGCATAACTATGTGGTCAGTGAATCCTACGTGCTGTATGGCATGGAGTTTGGCTTTGATAACCCTGGTGACCGGAACAACAGCCCGCGCGAGTACTCCCATCCCTGGATGAAAAACTTCGCTGACCGGGTCTACCAGGCCCAGGAGAATCGCTACGCCATCACCGGGATCCTCACCGCCCGCTCCGAGCATCAGCTCGATAAATCCCCGTACTTTGTCTATGACACCGTGTTCAGCGACGGCTTTAACTGGAACACCATAACCGACAAGGGCCAGTTCGTACCGAATAGCGCCGCCGTGTCGCTCAAAGCGGCGATGGGGATGTGGGTGCTGTGGAACTCGCCCTATACCGATCGTCTGCTGGACGCCATTGAAAACGCGAACGAAGCGGGAAAAGGCTATTACGAGGGGTTGTATGAGAACGGCGACGGGCCAATCAATGAGTTTACCGCCAACAACAACGGCATCATGCTGGAAGCACTGCTATTTAAAAAGGAGGGAAAACTGCTGCAGTTTTCCAGCGACAATCCGAAAAACCGCGATTTCGCCCCGTCGCTGTGGGACAAGAAGCTGGTGGATCTCTTTGAACCCAATAACGGCCCGCGCAATCGCCCGTTCCTGAGCAACACCCCCGCCGTCAAAACATGGTGCGAGCAGACCGGGACCACGCAGCGCACCAAACCCGCCTGCCAGGCCTGCCAGTGTGCCGCCTGCAAGGCTGACGAGCCCATTAAACTTCCGCCGGTGACCGCGCAATGCTTAAAACCATAGCCCGCTGGCTGGCCATCGCCGTCGTCCTTTTTCTTATCGCCCTGGCGCTGTTTTATCGCGAAGGCGCGGGGTGGCGCTGGCTGACCAAAGGCGGCTGGCACACCACTGCCCGCATCAGCAGCCTGACGCCGCAGGAGCGCACGTGGGCGCAGATCGCCTGGCGGTACGTCGAGAACAATACCCAGCCGCAAACCGGCCTGGTCAACGGCAGCGACAAACAGCCCCGCGCAACGCTATGGCAGATGGGCGACACCCTTATCGCCCTGCTCGCCGCCAGAGAGCTGGGGTTGGTAAAGGAAGCGGAATTCGACGCCCGCCTGACGCCCCTGCTCGGCACCCTCAATCGCCTGACGCTGACCGACGGCGGTTCGCCGGGCAGGCTATACTCCACTCAGACGGCGACCCCTGTCGACTTCAGCGGCAAACCGGCGGCCAGCGGCTGGTCAGCAAAAGATATGGCCCGACTGATGCTCGCCCTGCGGCTCACCGCCGAACGCGCGCCGCAGTATGGTGAATACATTGATAAAATTGTCCTGCGCTGGAACTTCTGTCCGGTTATCGATAAAGACGGGGAGCTGTGGTCCGCCTCACTGCAGAACGGTCAGCGGACGATCCGCGAGGAGCTCCGGCTGGGAGACAGTGAATACGCCGCCAGCGCGTTTCGCCTGTGGGGATTTCCGGCCGGCAAGGCCCTCTCCCCCCCGGCGCGCCATGTGATTATTTATCAGCGCCGCCTCGCCGTTGACGACCGCGACCCGCGAACCACCTGGCAACCCGTGGTGCTCTCTACACTGCCCGCCATGCTGCCTGGACTGGAGTTCGGCTGGCAGCCGCCCGGCGTGCCGGAGATGGCGCAAAAAGCCATGCGCGAGCGGGCGGAAGGGATATGGCTCAGCCAGAAAACGCGCTGGACGCAGGATAAGGTGCTTACCGCCCGGGCCGATTTTTCGCTTACCCAGGCGCCCTGGCACGTGGAAGACACCGTCTGGGGGAATGGCTACGCCTGGAATACGCTCGGGGACGACGGGAAGTACTACCCCCGGCTGGCGCAGGTGACCACCAAAGCGGTCTTTGTCCTGTGGACGCTTTGGGAAACCGAGTATACCGATGCGCTGATGGCGGTCACTACCCATCTTAACGACCCGCAGCGCGGCTGGTTTGAAGGACGGGTCGAGGCCACCGGCGACGTCAACGCCACCCTCACCCTCTCCACCAACGCCATGGTGCTGGAGGCGCTGTTTTACAAACACAACGCCGGGCCGTTGTTCAAAAACGGCCTCGCGGATGACAACAGCTACTTTGCCCACCGCGCGACGGACGAATTTAACCCGCCCCGCCGCTGCCTGCCGGGCGAACGGGTCATGAGGAGCGCACCATGAAATTTTATCGCGATCTCTTTGAAGCCAGCCTGAATCGCGTCGTACCAGAGCACGACAAACAGCGCTTCTTCCAGGCCTTCTACAGCACCTTTATCCATATGTCACCGGAAACCGAGCAACACTTCTCCCAACGCTCCGGTGAGGAAGGCCAGCAGATGATCTTTAAGAGCTTTTTCGCCATGCTGGCGGTCAACGGCGACCTCTTTGTACCCGATTTTCTGGAACGGCTGGCGCGAGCGCAGAGCGAGGAAGGCCTGCGTCTACCGCCGCGGTTTTTTGCCCTCTGGCGGGAAGCGATGCTCAAAACCGTCCGCGCCTGCGATCCGCTGTGCGATGAGGAGATCCTCACCGCATGGGCAATGGCCATCGCCCCTGGGCTCGAGTATCTGCGCCGCCAGGCGGAGCTGCACTATCAAACTGTTGGCCAGTAATCATGCATGCCGCTAACCGTAACGACCTTAACCTCCTGCCCTCGGCGGTGATGATCTACGATGAGCGCGAACGACTGCAGGCCTGGAATGATAAGGTGGCGCTGTTTTATCCAACGATCGCGCCCTGGCTCGCCGTCGGCGCCTCTCTTGAGAGCCTGGCGGAGAAGTTTATCGATGCCGGATATAACATCGACCCAGGCCGGCAACAGACGCTGCGCGAGGCGATTATCCGCAACTGCCGCCAGACGAACCACTGCGAGGTCCGCCAGTCGGGCAACCGCCGGATTTACGTTCAGCATCAGCGGCTGGCGGATGGCGGGATTGTCAGCCTGCATACCGACATCACCGAGCTTGACGAGGCCCGGCGTTCGCGTCATCAACTGCATGATGACTTTTTATTCACCGCGGAGTCGATCCAGATCGGCATCTGGGACTGGCAGGTCTCCGGCGACAGCCTGCAGGTGAATGACACCCTGCTGGCGATGGTCGGCCAGTCGCGGGCGCAGTGGCGCTTTCCGCTGCGCTTTATGCTCAACCTGGTCCACGAGGACGATCGCGCCACTCTGCAGCAGGCGATGATCGCCTCGCAAAACGAGCACATGCCGGTTTTTGAATGTGAGCTTCGCGTCCAGCACCCGACGCAGGGCTGGCGCTGGATGCTGCTCTCGGGGCAGATCGTCACCCTCAACATGCAGCAGCAGGCAGAGCGGGTGATCGGCACCTTGCAGGATATTACCCGGCGCAAAGCCGCAGAGCTGCTGGCCATTGAGGCGGCGAAGGAGGCCCGTGAGGCGAACGAAGCGAAAAGCGCTTTCCTCGCCAATATGAGCCACGAAATCCGCACCCCGATGAACGGCATTCTCGGCATGACGCAGCTCTGCCTCGACACGCCGCTGACCGCGGAGCAGCGGGAGTACCTTTCGCTGGTGATGAGCTCAGCCCAGTCGCTGCTGCACATTATCAATGACATTCTTGATTTTTCACGCATTGAGTCGGGCAAGATGCAGGTGGACGTAGAGCCGCTGGAGATCCGCCCTTTTGTTCAGTCGCTGATCCGCCCGCATATGCCTGCCGCCAGCGAAAAGGGCATTGAGCTGCTGGTGGATATCTCCCCTGCGGTGCCTGAGGTGCTGATCGTCGATGGCCCCCGGCTGCGGCAAATCCTGACCAACCTGCTGGGTAATGCCCTGAAGTTCACTCATCAGGGGGAGGTCCTGCTGGCGATAGCGCCGGCCGAGGACGACAACCACTGGTGCTTTCGCATTCGCGATACCGGCATCGGCATTGCCCCGGAGAAGCAAAAGGCGATCTTCGAGGCCTTCAGCCAGGCCGATAGCTCTACCACCCGTCGCTACGGCGGCACCGGACTGGGGTTAACCATTTCGGCCCGCCTGGTCAGCCTGATGGGCGGTGAGCTGACGGTGGAGAGCCAGCCTGGGGCAGGCAGCGAATTTGCCTTCACCCTGCCGCTGGAAGGCCTGAACGCCGCGGCCTCCGGTAGCGCCCCGCTGAGCCGCTTCAATCACCAGCGGGTGCTGGTGGTTGACGACAACAGCACCAACCTGCGCCTGCTTGACGCCATGCTTCGCCAGATGGGACTGATGCCAACCTGCGTGAACAACGCTGGCGAGGCGCTACGCCGGGCCGCCGAAGGCCCGCCATGGCCGCTGATCCTGCTGGACGCGCAGATGCCGGATATGGACGGCGTATCCCTGGCGCTGGAGCTCTCCGCTTTGCCTGAAGCCAGGCAAAGCCAGATTATTATGCTCAGCTCCATGAGCCGTCATTTTGACGCCAATATGCTTAAGCGCATCGGCATTGCCCACTATCTGCATAAACCGGTGGCACAGCGCGAACTGCATCAGGTTATCGCCGGCATTCTGGTGCCCACGCCGGTGGTGACGACAACGCCTGCCCCCGTTGCGCAACCGGTCAGGGACCAGACCGGGCTAAATATCCTGCTCGCCGAGGACAACCTGGTAAACCAGAAGGTCGCCAGACGGCTGCTGGAGCAGTTGGGTCACCGCTGCGAGGTGGTGAACAACGGTCGGGAAGCGCTGGAGCGCTGGCGCGCAGCCTGCTGGGATCTTCTGCTGATCGATCTGCAAATGCCGGAGATGGACGGTGAAACCGCCATCCGCCTGCTGCGGGAAGAGACCCAGGCGCAGGGCAGACAACATCAGCCCACGATTGCCATGACCGCCCACGCTATGCAGGGCGATAGAGAACGCTGTCTGGCGATGGGTTTTGACGGCTATATCGCCAAGCCGGTGAGCCAGGAGGCGCTACGGGAAGCCATCGCCCGCGTCGGCGCGGCGGAAGATAGCGCGCCGGAGGAAGAGGAAGGCCTGCCGGACGAAGCCCGCCTGCTGAAACAGTGCGCCGACGATCCTGAGCTTGTCGAGGAGTTGCTGGGACTCTTCGCTGCAGGACTTAATGCTGCGGCCGCCGCCCTCAACCACGCCATTGACGCCAATGACCGGGAGACATGGCGCCGCGCCGCCCACAAGCTGCGCGGCGAGGCGGCCACCCTAGGTTTTCAACGCCTTGCCAGTGTGCTCCAGCGGCTGGAGAGCCAGGCGGCCTCGCCAGAGCAAAGCGTGCCGGGCGACCTGCGCGACGCGCTGACCGAGGCGATCGCGGGCTGCCACCTGTGGCTGCGCCGCAGAACGCAGGAGGTTCCCCGTGATCGCTAGACGTCTACTGCTGCTGGTCATTTGCCTGCCGCTGGCGCACGCCGGTTCTGCGCCGGTGACCTGGTCACTGGCCGGACAATGGCGGGTGCATGACGCCAACGATAGCGCCTTCGCCGGCGCGCAGGCTTCGGACGGCGACTGGCGCACGCTGCGGGTACCGGCAAACTGGTACAGCGCGGGATACGATCATCAGGGCGCCCTGTGGTATCGCCATCAATTTACCCTGCATGGCCTGACGCCGGACGCCATGGCTACGCTGGTGTTTGACGGCGTCGATTACTTTGCCGAGGTGGCGCTCAACGGCAAGACGCTGACCCGGCACGAAGGCTATTTTCAGCGCTTCCCGGTAGACATCACCGGGGCCGTTCGCCGCCATAATCAGCTCGCCGTGCGGGTCGACAGCCCCTATGAAGACCCGCAAAAAATCTGGCCGCTGCACAAGACGCTGATGAAAGGGATCCTCAATCAGCACGATACCCGTCCGGGCGGCGCCTGGTCGGTTCAGGGGCAGGATGCCAACTCCGGGGGGATCTGGGCGCCGGTGAAGCTCCATCTGAGCCGCGGCGTCACTATCGACGAGGTGATCCTGCGCCCGGACTGGCGACAGGGGCTGGAGAAGCCCATGCTGCGTGCCGAAATCCGCTATCGGGCCGTGACGCCCGGCCCCGTCACGCTGCGCCTGACGGCCACCCCGGACAATTTTTCCGGCCCGCCTTTTCAGCAGGCCTTTGCGGTCACCCTGGAGAATACCGCAGGCACTCTGCGCGTCTCGCTGCCCATGCCCTCGGCAAAGCTCTGGTGGCCGGTGGGCACAGGTAAACCGAACCTGTACCGCGTGCGCGCCACCCTCGTGGATAAGCGGGGGATCATGGATACCGCCGTCACCCGCACCGGATTACGTAAGGTGGAAGCGCTGGAGGATAATCAGGGCTGGCGCATCAATGACAGACGGCTGTTCATCAAGGGCAGCAACTATATTGGCTCGCCGTGGCTGAGCACCATGACGCGGAAAAAGTATCGTCGGGATTTCAGACTGGTCACGGCGATGAACGCCAACGCCATCCGTGTACACGGCCACGTGGCGGGCCGCGCGCTGTATGAGGTGGCCGATGAGATGGGACTCATGATTTGGCAGGATGTCCCGCTGCAGTGGGGTTATGATGATAGCGCCGCCTTCGCCGATAACGCCGTGCGCCAGACCCGGGCGATGATGGACCAGTTCGGCAATTCGCCGGCGATTATTGTCTGGGGCGGTCACAACGAGCCGCCGTGGAACTCGCCGTGGATGGAGAAACGCTTCCCCGACTGGCGTAAAACCTTAAACCAGACCCTGACGCAGCGGGTGGGCGATGCGCTGGAGGAAGACACCTCCCGCATCGTGCATCGCTTTTCCGCTGTCGAAGAGCACTACTGGGCAGGGTGGTATTTCGGCACCCTGCGCGACCTGCTCGCCCCGGCGAAAACCGGGATTATTACCGAGTTTGGCGCCCAGGCGCTGCCCCGCCTCTCCACCCTGAAGACCATTATCCCGGCCCGTCTGCTGTGGCCGAAAACCACCGCCGCCGACGATCCCGGCTGGGTGCGATGGAAGTACCATAATTTTCAGCCTTTCCAGACCTTTAAATTCGCCGGGATTCCGCGAGGCAACAATATTCAGGAGATGATTGAAAACACCCAGGCGTATCAGGCCAGGCTGGTGGCCCTGGCGGCGGAGAGCTATCGTCGCCAGCGTTATCAACCGGTGACCGCCCTGTTCCAGTTTATGTTTGTCGAGACATGGCCCTCCATCAACTGGGGGGTGGTGGATTATCTGCGCCGGCCGAAGGCGGGTTACTATGCCCTGCAGCGCGCCTATCAGCCGATCCTGCCGTCCATCGAGCCGGTGACCGCCAGCTGGCGTCAGGGTAGCCCGGCGACGGTGCGCCTGTGGGCGATTAACGATACCTGGACGGCCTGCGAGAATTGTCGCCTGACCTGGCAGGTCAGGCAAAATGGTCGGATACTGACTCAGGGGGAAACCACGCGGACCCTGCCGCCCGACGCCGGCCAGATGGTCAGAGAGCTGACCGTCACCCCCGCCGGCCAGCAGCCCGTGACGATCGTCTACCGCATCGACAACCGTCGCGGCAAACGCGTGGGGGCTAACCAGCATAGCGAACCCGTCGCCGCGGCTCAGGCAGCGAAATGAAGGAGGCTTCCCGCTGAGCCGCGATCAGTCGTGGATTTTCACCCCCAGACAACCGCGAACGAATTCAGGGTTAAAGTGCTTTACCGCTTCGCCGACATAGCCTAAATCCAGAGCGCTGATTTGCGCCATTTCGCGCGCGGTGAGCGAGAAATCCCAGATAGCAAAGTTCTCTTTAATACGCTCCTGGCGGGTGGATTTTGGAATGACCGTGACGCCACGCTGCACGTTCCAGCGCAGGATAACCTGCGCAATGGTTTTATGATGGGCATCGGCAATCTCCTGCAGCGTTGCCTCTTCATACGGGTTATGTCTGCCGCCGCCTAACGGCGCCCAGGCCTCCGGCTGAACGTGATAGTGCTTCATGGTTTCCAGCGCCGCGGGCTGGGCGAAATAAGGATGCAGTTCGACCTGGTTCACCATCGGCTTAATTCTGACGGTTTCGCAGAAGTTCGCTAACACATGGGCGTAGAAATTGGACACGCCAATCGCTTTCAGGATACCGGCCTCATAAGCCTCCTCCAGCGCGCGCCAGGCGCTGAAATAATCGCCCATCGCCTGATGCAACAGATAAAGATCGAAGTATTCCAGCCCGGATTTTTTTAAGGACGCGGCGATACCGGCTTTCGCCATCCCGGCGTTGGCCATGTCCTGAACCCACAGTTTGGAGGTGATAAATAGCGCCTCGCGGGTACACAGACCTTCGGCGATGGCTTCGCGCACGGCCTCCCCCACCGCATCTTCATTATCGTAGACGGCAGCGGTATCGATAAGGCGATAGCCGGCACGAATAGCGTTCAGCACCGCCCGCTTACACTCTGCTTTATCGGTCACCTTAAAAACGCCAAAACCCAGCATCGGCATTTTACGGTTGTTACTTAATACACAATATTCCACGGTGCAGTCTCAGTTTGTTAAAAATTTCATGATAGACCAGAAACATCGCCGCGATTACCCCGTCATTTGTGATTTGACTTATGCATCCAGCTCATTAATCGCAGTGCGCTGATATCTCCTGTGTTTGACAGAAAGCAGGAAGCTCCCCCCTGCCGCGCCCAAAAGTAACAGACCGCTCAGAGCAAAAGTGCTGCGCCATCCCAGACTATCAAACACCAGGCCTCCTGCCGTTGACCCGAGGGCAATCGATAGTTGGATCACGGCGACCATCAGACCACCGCCCGCCTCCGCATCCTCGGGCAGCGTCCGCGCAATCCATGTCCACCAGCCGGTGGGCGCTGCCGTCGCCAGCAGGCCCCACAGGCTTAACAGTACGGCGACTGAACCTGTGTGGTGCCCGGCCAGCAGAAGCGTTCCGGCAATCGCGGCCATTAACAAAGGGATAGCCACCAGTGTCGGATAAAACCGGGCGTTCAGAACGGTCGTAATAAGCAGCGTGCCGACAAAACCGGCGGCGCCAATCGCCAGTAATATCAGGGAGAGGCCAGAAGGCTTGACTCGAGTCACTATCTCCAGAAACGGTCGCACATAGGTAAATAAGGTAAACTGCCCCATAAAGAACAGCCCGCAGGCCAGCAATCCAAGGGATACCGTCGAGCGACGGAACAGACGCAGCACGGTTCCCTGCCGCTCTGGTGCGCGCTGACTTTTCATCGATGGCAGGCTAACGCATTGCCAGATGAAGGCTACCATCGCCAGCGGGACGAGACATAAAAAGGCGCCGCGCCAGCCGACGGTGGCCCCCAGGTAGCTGCCCAGCGGGGCTGCGACGACCGTGGCCAATGCGTTACCACCGTTAAAAATGGCCAGCGCGCGGGGAACCTGGCGTTGCGGCACCAGCCCAATGGCCGTTGCTGCCGACAATGACCAGAATCCGCCAATGACGATCCCGATGAGCGCCCTGCCCAGCATATAAACCGGAAAACTGGACGCCTGGGCAATCATCAATCCTGAGGCCGCCATCAGCGCCGTGAGCCCCAGCAGCAGCCATTTACGGTCCAGCGACCCGGTAAGACGGGAAATCGTCAGGCTGGTCAGTACCGCCAGCGCGCCAGAAAGCGCGATCCCCTGGCCTGCTAATCCCTCGGTAATGTGTAAATCACCCGCGATGGGTGTCAACAGACTGACCGGCATAAACTCTGAGGCAATGAGCACAAATACGCAGAGCGTCATCGCCAGGACGCCGCTCCAGTATGCGCGGGTGTTATGTAATCCAGACATTATTTATCTCCGACAAAACAAAGCCGCCTGCAGGCGGCTTTGGGGATGTCTCCGGCACAGGAGAGCGATTACAGGTTGGTTTCGAAAAACTGCGCGAACGTAGCGAAGGGAATTTTGCCCGCGGCGTTGTCATAGAGATCGACATGGTTTGCCCCAGGGACAATCACCAGCGCTTTCTCTTTGCTGCCGATCGCCTTGAAAGCATCTTCGGCAAAATAGCGTGAATGGGCTTGTTCGCCGGTCACAATAAGCGTCGGAATAGTCACTTCGCTGGCGTAACTCAGCAGCGGCATATTCATAAACGACAGCGGCATCGTCGCATTCCATGCCCCGGTTGAATTAACCGAACGCGCATGGAAACCTCGCGGCATACGGTAATAATCGAAGAACTCTTTCAGCACCGGGTTGGGGTTGGCGGGCAAGGTTTCCGGCAAAATACGAGCGGCAGCGCTGACGTAGCCTTTATCATCAACATATATGTCATGCCCACCTGGGGCGAAAGTGCCGTTTGCCGCATCCTTCCAGCGCTGCGCGTTCAAGTACTGCAGTACCGCTCGGCGGTCGGCTGTCGTGTAGCGGTCTTTGCCATCGCCTACCCCATGACCCATCGCGCGGCTCATGTCATACATGACGCTGGTCGCCACCGCTTTGACGCGTGTATCCATCGCCGCGTCGTTTAGGGCCATACCACCCCAGCCGCAAATGCCGAGCAAACCGATACGGTTGCGATCCACCTCTTTTTGCAGGCCCAGAAAGTCCACCGCGGCACTGAAATCCTCGGTATTGATATCCGGTGAGGCCACGTTGCGTGGGTAGCCACCGCTTTCGCCCGTATAGGATGGGTCAAACGCCAGGGTGACAAACCCCTGTTCGGCCAGCGTCTGGGCATACAGGCCGCTGGACTGCTCTTTTACCGCGCCGAAGGGACCGCTCACGGCAATAGCTGCCAGTTTGCGTTCACCGCGATCCTTCGGCAGGTAGAGATCTCCAACTAAGGTAATCCCGTAGCGGTTCTGAAAGGTCACCTTACGGTGATCCACTTTTGCGCTCTCCGGGAATGTTTTATCCCATTGTTCAATCAATGAAACAGGTGCGTTCGGGTTAGTTGTATCAGCATAACTCATCGTTGTGGCTCCACTTAATAAGGCGCATAGCAGCATGGCGGGTATCGTGGCTGTCATTTTTTTGCTGAAAACCGTCATTAAATCCCCCTAAATAAACGTGTAAAAACCAGTCTCCAGAGGACAACGCTGCTGGGCTTTGTTGTCATGCGCTTATTGTAGCTAGCAATAAAAGTGCTTATTAGAGGCTAAAAAATGCTAAGATTAATACCATTTAGTTCTAAATAGCGCGATTGTTACGAGGCGGAAGATGGCGAAACGGGAAAACTATAATGACCTCTACCTGTTTATGCAGGTGGTGCGGGAAGGCAGTTTTACCGCCGCAGCGCAACGACTGGGTCTGGCGCAGTCCGGGATCAGCCGTGCGGTTCGCGAACTCGAAGAGCGGCTGGGCGTTCAGCTTCTGGTGCGCACCACCCGCCGGTTGTCGCTCACTCAGGCGGGTGAGCAGCTCTATCACAATGTCGAATCCGGTTTCGACGCCTTAGATATGGGACTCGCCACGCTGGCCCATTATCGGCAAACACCGTCCGGTACGGTTCGCATCAATGCCAGCCAGCACGCTATTGATAAAGTTCTGCTGCCTAAGCTGGCGATATTTAAACAACGCTATCCCGATATCCGCCTGGAACTGATCACCGAAAGCCGGTTCGTCGATATTATTGCGGAGCGTTTCGATGCGGGCGTGCGTCTGGGCCCGGAAGTGGGGAGTGGCATGATTGCGGTACGTATTTCGCCCGATATGGAGATGGCGGTTGTCGGAACCCCGGAGCATTTTCGTCGCTACGGCTTTCCGCAAACCCCTGCCGATTTAACCGGTCATCCCTGCATCGCCTATCAGTTCGGCGACGGTAGCCTGTACGCCTGGGAACTTAACGTGGAAGGCAAAAAAATTACCCACCCGCCTCAGGGACAGTGGGCTTTCGCCGATAGCTATATGGAAGCCAAAGCGGCCAGGCTCGGTCTGGGGCTGGCCTATGTCCCGGAAGAACTGATTACCGACGATCTAGCGCAGGGCACGCTTATCCGGGTGCTCCAGCGTTATAGCCAGCGTCTGGAAGGTTCATTTCTCTATTACCCGCACCGCAATGTATCGCCCGCGCTGAGAGCGGTCATTGATACATTGCGAATGTAGTAGAGGTCGCCTTCAGGCTTAGAGAAAACTGGTATTTTCACTTAAGTCGATCTTCGGTGCGACCAGTTACTGAATATATAATATGAAAAGGACAGCCTTTTTATATATTTCGAACATGAAAAATTATTTAGTTCTGGTTTTTCATTATATGAAGACGATATTAATTTTTAAGATCTGGCAAAACTTAAAGCACCAAATTCTCAATTGGCTGATTTACTTATTAATAAATAACTGGCGCCGCAATCCGCGCCAGCTCTGGGTTCAGCAATGGCTACCTGCCCTGAGCAGGAGGCCAGTACGCATCAGTGTTTAACGATATACATGGTACGGCTGTAGGCCACATCTTCCGGGTTGGTGATCGGGTAGCCTTTCAGCCACGGCTTAATCAGCCGACCGTTGGTGTACTGGTAGATCGGCGCAATTGGCGCTTTGGCCATAATGATCTTCTCCGCCGCGTTGTAATCATCGTTACGCGCTTTGGCCGAATTCTCCACCGCCGCCTGGGCGAGGATTTTGTCGTACGCCGGATCGTTAAAGCGGGAAATATTTCCGCTGTGGGTGGAAGTCAGTAGCGACAGGAAAGTGGACGGCTCGTTGTAATCCCCTACCCAGGAGGCGCGGATCACATCGAAATTGCCGGTGTTGCGGCTGTCTATATAGGTTTTCCACTCCTGATTCTGCAGCTTCACATCCACGCCGAGGTTCTTCTTCCACATCGACGCCACTGCGATGGCAATCTTCTGATGGTTCTCAGAGGTGTTATACAGCAGCGTCAGCTTTAGCGGGCGATTCGGGCCATAGCCGGCGGCGGCCAGCAGGGCTTTCGCCTGGGCGTTAAGCTCGGCCTGACTCATACTCTCAAACTGCGACGGCTGCGGCGTGAAGCCCGCCGTTACGTCCGGTGTGAAACGCCAGGCCGGTTTTTCCCCGGTCCCTAGCACTTTCTCCGCCATCACCCGGCGATCGATGGTCATACTCAGCGCCAGTCGCACCCGCTCGTCCGCTGTCGGCCCTTTTTGGGTATTAAAGGCGTAATAGTAGGTGCCCAGCTGCGGCGGGGTATACACCTGTCCCGGAATATCCTTCAGCAGCTTCTGGTACATATTTTTCGGGAAAGATTCGGTGATATCGATATCGCCGGCCAGATAGCGCTTGGTGGCGGCGGACTCCTGGTTGATCGGCACAAAGGTGACCTGCTGGATCACCGTTTTGGCGTTATCCCAGTAGTGGGTGTTCGGCACCAGCACCAGCTTTTCATTCACGACGCGATCTTTCAGAACATAGGCGCCGTTGCCCACCAGGCTGCCGGGCCGCGTCCAGTTCGCGCCGCTGTCGACATTGGCTTTTTGCACCGGATAGAAGGCAAAGCTGGCGGTCAGGTTGCTGAACCATGGCAACGGCTTATCCAGCTGCACCCGCAGGGTGTGGGCGTCAACGGCGGTGACCCCCAGGGTCTCCGGCGCGGCTTTGCCGTCGATGATGTTCTGCGCGTTGGCGATCCCCGCCAGCGCCGCGAACCAGGCGAACGGCGAAGTGGTTTTCGGATCCACCAGACGCCGCCAGCTATAGACGAAATCCTCGGCGGTGACCGGCGTGCCGTCGGACCAGCGGGCGTTATCGCGCAGGGTAAAGGTCCAGACGCGGTTATCATTGCTCTGCCAGCGGGTCGCCACCCCCGGCACCAGGTTGCCTTTCGCATCCTGATTGACTAAACCTTCAAACAGATCGCGGATCACCTGGATTTCCGGCAGGCCCACCGCTTTGGCGGGATCTAACGAGGCGGGTTCATCTTTGATATGGCGCACCAACTGCTGTTTTTCCGCCAGTACCGTGCCCGGCGGTACGTCCGCCGCCCAGGCCAGAGAAGATACGCTGGCTAACCACAGCGCGCCGCATGTCAAAGCGACAGGATACTTCATAAGATCCCCTTTAAAATGAGAAAAAACACCGCCAACAGAGCGATAATTATTTGTTTCATCACCTGAAATTGCAAACAACATATGATAGAAAATTGATGTGCCGTCGGATTTCACGCCTCCGGGAATGGGTTTGATTCCAACACGCTTTTCGCCAACACTGAATAATAACGACACACAGGAAGCCCTATGTCTATTTCACGTCCTCGCCCGCAGCGCGGCGACTTTCCGCCGGGAACCCGGCAGTACGGCAGCTCGGAACTGGGCGCGCCGCTGCTGTGGTTTCCTGCGCCGATGGCCGACAGCCGCAGCGGCCTGATTATTGCCGGCACCCACGGCGATGAGAATTCGTCGATTGTGACCCTCTCCTGCGCCCTGCGCACCCTGAAGCCGGAGCTGCGCCGCCACCACGTGGTCCTGACGGTCAATCCTGACGGCTGTCAGCTCGGGCTACGCGCTAACGCCCGCGGCGTGGACCTCAACCGTAACTTTCCGGCCGCTAACTGGAGACAAGGGGAAACGGTGTACCGCTGGAACAGCGCGGCGGCGGAACGAGACGTGGTGCTGTTGACCGGCGAGCAGCCTGGTTCGGAGCGGGAGACCCAGGCCCTGTGTCAGTTGATCCATCAGATCCATCCGGCGTGGGTGGTCTCCTTTCACGATCCGCTGGCCTGCATCGAAGACCCGGGACACAGCCCGCTGGGACACTGGCTGGCGGACGCCTTCTCACTGCCGCTGGTGGGCAGCGTGGGCTACGACACCCCAGGTTCCTTTGGCAGCTGGTGCGCCGATATCGGGCTCCCCTGCATCACCGCCGAGTTTCCGCCGGTCTCCGCCGACGAGGCAACGGAGCGTTACCTGCCGGCGATGACCGACCTGCTGCGCTGGCAGGCTTAAACTTAAAGATGAAGCACGCCGGTGCTGAACCGCAGCGCCGGCTCAACGTCCACCGCCAGCCATGTCGGGCCGTCGAGGTCGGCGAAGCGCGCCAGCGGCGCCAGGGGGAGCGCGGCGGCGATCCCGCGCGAGGTGCAGAGCATACAGCCCAGCATCCGTTCAAAGCCCTGCCGTTCCGCCTCCCCGGCCAGGGCCAGCGCTTCGGTCAGGCCGCCGGTTTTGTCCAGTTTGATATTGATCATCTCATAGCGCCCGCGCAGCCTCGGCAGGCTCTCCCGGGTATGGCAGCTCTCGTCGGCGCAAATCGGTAACGGATGAACGAAGTTTTCCAGCGCCGCATCGGCGTCGGCGGGGAGCGGCTGCTCAAGCATCGCCACGCCGAGGTCCGCCAGCAGCTGGCAGCGCGCCGCCAGCCCCTCGCTGTGCCAGGATTCATTGGCATCGACAATCAACGTGGCCTGCGGCGCCGCCTGGCGAATAGCGATTAACCGCTCGCTGATAAGCCGGTCGTCGAGCTTCACCTTCAACAGTTGAGCACCCTTCTGCCACAGCGCCGCGGCGCTGGCCGCCATCTGATCCGCCGTGCCAATGACCACCGTCTGGGCGGTGATCACCCGCTCGGGCAACGTCACTCCCAGCAGTTGGGGCAAGGTTTTGCCTTCGCGCCGCGCCTGCAGATCCCACAGGGCGCAGTCAATGGCATTGCGCGCGGCGCCTGCAGGCAGCAGCCGCTGCAGCTGTTCGCGGGTAAGTCCCGCCTCCAGCTGCTCGCCGATAGCCATTACCTGGGCCATGACCGACGCGATGCTTTCGCCATAGCGTGGATAAGGCGTGCATTCGCCCACGCCTTTCACACCGTCCTCTTCCAGTTCCACCACCACCACTTTTGCTTCGCTGCGGCTGCCGCGGGCGATCACAAAGGGGGTGTGGAGCGGCCAGGCTTCCTCATACACTCGCACGTTACGCATTCCCTTGTCCTCTCTGGTCAATGTTAAATAGGGTTTGCCGTGTAGCTGGCGGATGTCATACACTACTCGCGACGTTAACTATATGTAAACAGGAAGATAACCATGTCACAAACCGTGCATTTCCAGGGCAACCCCGTTTCTGTTCAGGGCACCATTCCGCAGGCAGGCGCTAAAGCGCAGCCGTTTACGCTGGTCGCCAAAGATCTCTCTGACGTCGCGCTGAGCCAGTACGCCGGCAAACGTAAAGTACTGAATATTTTCCCGAGCATTGATACCGGCGTGTGCGCCGCATCAGTGCGTAAATTCAACCAGCTGGCCGCTGAACTGGACAACACCGTGGTGCTGTGCATTTCCGCTGACCTGCCGTTCGCCCAGTCTCGCTTCTGCGGCGCCGAAGGCCTGAGCAACGTGGTGACCCTTTCCACGCTGCGCGGCGCATCGTTCCTCGCTGACTACGGCGTCGCCATCTCTGCCGGTCCGCTGGCTGGCCTGGCCGCTCGCGCCGTGGTCGTTATCGATGAAAACGATCAGGTCGTCTACAGCCAGCTGGTGAACGAAATCACCGAAGAGCCAGACTACGACGCCGCGCTGGCCGCCCTGAAAGCCTGATAACAGACTGCCCTGGCGCATCGCGCCTGCGGACATTCGCTTTGCTCAGCCCCCGCTCTGCGGGGGCTTTTTATTGCCGCGGCGCATAGCGGGAAATCGTCCGCGCCATCGCCGGACCGGTCAGCAAAATGGTAAACAGCCGCAGCGTCTGCAGCGCCATGATGAACGACATATCCGCCCGGGTACCGGCGGCGATAATCGCCACGGTGTCCAGCCCGCCGGGGCTGGTGGCCAGATAGGCGGTCATAAAGTCCATCGGCAAAATATGAGTCAGGGCAAGGGCCATCAGGGCGCACATCAGGATCAGCCCGAGGATGGAGGCGATAATCTGCGGCAGCGTCTTCAGGGCCAGTAGAAAAACCGCTTTGTTAAACTGCAGGCCCACCGTCCAGCCCAGCACCGCGTAGGCCATCGCCAGCAACCACTCCGGCAGCTCCAGCATCACCCAGCCGCCGCCCTGGACCAGCGCGCCGAACAGCATCGGCAGCAGCATGGCGCCGGAAGGGATACGCAGCCGGGCGCCTAGCCAACAGGCCGCCGCCGTCAGCAACAGCGTGATAGGAAAATTGAGGGTCAACGGCGCAAACCAGACGATGGCCTGGCTCATTGCCTGCGCCTCGTTGCCCAGGGCATAGCGCACCACCAGCGCCGCAGCGCCGACGACAAACAGCACCCGTAGATACTGCATCAGCGCCACCAGCCGCACATCTGCCCCGTACTCCTGGGCCATCACTACCATTGCCGACGCCCCGCCGGGAGAGCTTCCCCAGGCGCCGGTGGCGCCCGGCAGCGCGCTATAGCGAACCAACAGCCAGCCGGTGAGACCACTGATCGCCAGGGTGGTCAACAGGATCGCCAGCACCAGCGCCCAGTTAGCGAACAGTACGCCAAAAACAGAGGGATTAATCGCCCTGGCGATCATGCAGCCAACAATGGCCTGCGCCGCCAGATAACAGGGGCGAGGGATGCTCAGCTTCACCCCGCGCAGGCTCAAAATGAGACCGGCGATCAGCGGCCCCAGCAGCAGCGCTGCCGGCAAATGAAGGCGTAACAGCAGCGAGGAAAAGAGAACGGAGAGCAGCAGCAATATCAGCCACTGCCCGATCGCGCGACGCGACGCCAAGATGCACCACCCCGGAAAAAGAATTAAAAAACCAGTATATACAGGTTTGGCCCGCTTTGCAGGCCGAATGCCGGCGACATAGGTCGCCGGCCTGGCGGGATTATTCGTCGCCCTTTTTCTGACTCAGACCATATTCACGCAGCTTATTAGCGATGGCGGTATGCGACACCCCCAGCCGCTTCGCCAGCTTACGGGTGCTGGGGTAGCTGCGATAGAGCTGGGTCAGCACCGAGCGCTCAAAACGGCGGGTAATGTCGTCCAGCGACCCTTCCATGGCCTCCTCGCCCACCGGCAGCGAGGCGACGTCGTGGTCCGGCAGCAGAATGTCCTGCGGACGCAGTTCGAATCCTTCCAGCTGGGTTAGCGCGCGATAGACAGCATTTTTCAGCTGACGAACGTTGCCGGGCCAGCTGTAGCGGGTAAGCACCGTACTCAGGTCGGCGGAGAGCTTCGGCCGCGGGATCCCCTGCTCATCAGCAAAGCGGGCAACAAACAGCTCCGTCAGCGGCATAATGTCCTGCGGGCAGTCGCGCAGCGGCGGCAGATACAGGGTCAGGACGTTGAGGCGATAGTAGAGATCTTCGCGGAACAGCCCTTTCTGCACCAGCTCGACCAGGTTTTTCTGCGTCGCGCAGATCACCCGCACATCGACGTGTACTTCATGATCCTCGCCGACGCGGCGGAAGGTGCCGTCGTTGAGAAAGCGCAGCAGCTTGGTCTGCATTCGCGGCGACATCTCGCCAATTTCATCCAGCAGCACCGAACCGCCGTTGGCCTGCTCGAAGAAGCCTTTTTTGCCCTGCAGGGCGTCGCCGAACAGTTCGCTCTCGACCGCGTCCTCGGGAATGGAGCCACAGTTAAGCGCCAGATAGGGTTTGCCCGCCCGCGGGCTGGCCAGATGGCAGGCATGCGCCAGCAGATCTTTGCCGGTGCCCGTATCGCCGACAATCAACAGCGGCGCGCTGAGCATCGCCAGCTTGCGCGCTTGCTCCACCACGTGGCGCATTTTCGGCCCCACCGCGAGGATCTGACTGAAGGCGCTGGTGTCCTGGCTGGTCATGGTCTGCAGCTGCCGTCCCATGCGCACGGTTGAGCGCAGCATCGCCACGGCGCCGGTCAGCACTCGCTCGTTATGCTCCCCTTCCAGATAGACCGGGGTCACTTCCAGCAGGTAATTCTGCCCGTTCACCACCACATGCTCCGCATGCGTCTCCTGCGGGCTACTTTCCAGCCAGCGCTGGACGTTGAAATCGGCGATCAGCTGGGCCACCGGATGGTTGCGCAACTTCGCCTGGCTTTGGCCAAACAGCAGGCAGCTGGCGGGGTTGGCCAGTTCGACCCTGCCTTTGGTATCCAGCGACAGCACCGGCTCCGGCATCGCCACCAGCAGCGCGCTGAGCGCAAGATGTTCACGCTCAGATGGCATCCACGGCACGGTGCGCACGTCTGTCACGCCGGCGATACGGCGGATCTCCGCCATCAGGCTGCTGAAGGTGGCAAACTCCAGTTCGGCAAAATTGAGGTAGATACGGCCAATAGGGTCAATATCGATACCACGCAGATCAATGCCGCGCAGCACCAGCAAATCGAGCAATTCACGAGTCAGACCGAGGCGGTCTTCACAAAAGACTTCAAGACGCATGGGAGTGTTCACCCTAAAAGTGCCAATGACCGGAGAATAATAGGCCAGGAATGGACTTTCGGGAAGCTAACTGTCAACAATTATTGACAGCATGGCGGAAAAATGGGCGTTGCGCCGTAAAGTCAGGCGGTCAGTGGTGAAATTGACGCCAGGGCGAGCCGGGATTCAACATAACCTCAAGGCCGGGCAAGGCGAAGCCGCCGCCCGGCAATGTCTCTGAGCGGAGGTTACTTCTCCGGACTGGTTTTGCTTTTCTGCAGGGTCTCTTTCAGCTGGCCAATCAGCTCGCGACGAAAATCGCCGAGCCGCGGTTTATCATCGGCGAGCCACGGCAGTGGGCGGCACAGCTCCATCGCCTTGATCCCGAGGCGGGCGGTGAGCAGGCCGGCGCCGATGCCCTGCGCAGCGCGCGCCGACAACCGGGCCGCCAGATCCTGCGACATCCAGTCCATGCCCACCTCGCGCACCAGTTCGCTGGCGCCGGCGAAAGCGATATTCAGCAGCACCAGGCGAAACAGGCGCAGGCGGCTGTAATACCCGAGCTCAATGCCGTACAGGGTGGCAATCCGGTTGATCAACCGCAGATTGCGCCAGGCGATAAACGCCATATCCACCAGCGCCAGCGGGCTGACGGCGATCATCAGCGTCGACTCCGCCGCCGAACGGCTGATTTCCCGCCGCGCCTGAGCATCAAGCACCGGCTGCACCAGTTGGGCATAGAGGCTGACCACTTCCCGGTCGCTTTGCGTTTCGTGGATGGCGGCATACCAGCGCTGCAGCGCCGGATGCGACTGATCCAGCCCGGCCTGCTGCGCCAGTTTCTCACAAAAGGCTTTCCCTTTACCGACCGCGTGACTGTGCAGCATATCGCGGGCTTCATCGCGTTCGTGGGCGCGCTGGCGCAGTCGCCACAGGCGGCGCCACTCGGTGGCCACCGATCCGACGCCGGCGCCGACGATCAGTGCCCCGGCGACGCAGCCGCCCAGCGCAATCCAGTCCTGGGTCTGCCAGGCGTTGGCGGTCCACTGCACCCCTTGCGCCACGACGCTGACGCCGAAGATCGCCAGGCCAGCGCTGACCATCCGCCGCCACAGACTGCGTTTCGGCCGCAGCACTGACTCCACCACCGCCTCTGCCGCCCCCTCTTCCTCTTCGCCGGTCACCAGACGCGCCGGCGCGAAGTTATCGGCTTCCAGTCGGTCGAAGGCGCGAGCGCTTTTCAGCGGCGGCGTTTTTTCCGCCTGCAGCGGGCCATCAAAATCAATCCGCGGTTTTAACGGTTCGCTCATCGCAGTTTATCTCCAATCAAAAATTCCAGCGCCGCGTCGAGGCGTATGTGCGGCAAGGGCCGATCGACATCCATGACCTGCGGACGAAAGTTTTCAAACTGAAAGCCCTGCTGCTGCCAGAAGGCCTGGCCCGGCAGGCGCGCCGGCACCTCGCCGGGATAGATGGTCAACGGCTGGCCGTCGCTCAGCCGATTGCCGCGCAGGGCGGGAATTTTCTCGCCGTTCAGCTCAATCAGCCCGCTCTGGGTCGCCTGAATGGACGCCAGCCCCAGGCAATCCATACTGATCCCCTCGAAGGCGGCATTCTGCCACGCGTCCTGGATCAGCTGCTGCAGGAGCGACACCATATTGCTGTGCTGATCCACCGTGACGTGGTCGGCTTTGGTGGCGGCGAACAGCAGCTTGTCGATGACCGGCGAAAACAGCCGGCGAAATAAGGTGCGCTGCCCGTAATGGAAACTTTGCATCAGCTGGGTCAGCGCCAGGCGCATATCGTTAAACGCCTGCGGCCCGCTGTTGAGCGGCTGCAGGCAGTCCACCAGCACAATCTGCCGGTCGAAGCGCAGGAAGTGCTCTTTGTAGAACCCCTTCACTACCTTTTCGCAGTAGTACTTATAGCGTTCGCGCAGCATGCCGGCGTTGCTGTGTTTATCAGCTTGCGCCAGCTTGGCTTCGCCGACGGCGTCGACGTCTGGCCATGGGAAGAACTGTAGCGCCGGCGCGCCGGCCATTTCGCCGGGCAGGACAAAGCGCCCGGGCTGGATAAAGTGCAACCCTTCACGCTTACAGGCGTGCAGATAGTCCGTCCAGGCGGCGGCGATGTCGGCCAGACGGGCCTCGTCGGCAGGAGCCAGCGGATCCAGCCCCGCGCATAGCTGCCGCCAGCGGGCCGACCACTCTGCACGCTGTCCCTGCAGGAGTCCGGTCATCTGCCGCGACCAGCTCAGATAATCCTGCGCCAGCATCGGCAAATCGAGCAGCCACTCCCCCGGATAGTCGACAATCTCCAGATACAGCGTGGAGGTGTCTTTAAAGTGGCGCAGCAGGGAGTCATTGGAACGGTAGCGCAGCGCGAGACGGATCTCGCTCACGCCGCGCGTCGGGGTTGGCCACATGGGCGGCTGGCCGTACAGCTGGGCCAGCCCTTCATCGTAGGTGAATCGCGGAATGCCGAAGTCCCGCTGCGGCACGCGCTTGACCCCAAGCAGTCGCTCTTCGCGCGCGGCGCTCAGCAGCGGCAGGCGGGCGCCGGTGTGAATATTTAGCAGTTGGTTGACCAGCGCGGTGATAAACGCCGTTTTGCCGCTGCGGCTCAGGCCGGTCACCGCCAGGCGTAAATGCCGGTCAACCCCGCGGTTGACCAGCGCATTCAGTTCAGTTTTCAGTCGCTTCATCGCCAGTCCGTTATGCCCTGAAGGTGTGTCTCGTCATCATAAGCTATCCGCCGGGAATAAGCAGGACAACGTTAATCCTTTTGCGCCTTCCCCACGGCGGCGTTATTTCATCCCGCGCGTGACGCGGTTGGCCAGCCGGCTGAGCAGCGGCTCCAGCGCCACCGCCAGCAGCATTTTCAGCGGCCGCCGCGCGACCGATTTGACCGCCCAGCCGGCAACGCCCGCCGGGCCATAACGCAGCGCGGTCAGCAGCGCCAGCTTACCGACGATTTTCAGACCGGGCTTCACCTGCTGCCCGGCGCGTTGCCATTTGCTATTCATGCGTTGCCTCACTCGTTAACAACAGGGTTTACAGCTGACGAAAGCGGCTGCGCAGCGTGAAGGTGTCGGAGGTGACGTACCGTTCCATCTCACGCAGACGCTGTTCGCCGGAGGCCAGTTCGGCATCCACGGCGGCCAACAGATCGCCATTGCTCGGCGCTTTATGGCCGTACAGCTCACTGTCCGGCATCGGGTCCAGGGCGAAGGTCAGAATGATGTAGGCCACCAGGACGAAGAAAAAGAGGCCAAAAATCATCGCCAGCACGGTAATCAGGCGCACCAGCTTCACCGGGACGTCAAGATGCTGAGCAATGCCCGCGCAGACGCCCTTCACCATTCCGCGCTGCGGAATACGCCACAGTTTTTTATTCAGATCCAGTCCAGCCATTATTTGTCTCTCCAGTTCGGATGTTCGGCATCCAGGATCGCTTCCAGCGCCTGAATGCGCTCGCGCATCCGCTTCGCGTCATCGGTCAACTGCAGCAGCCGTTGCTGCTCATTTTGCGTCAGACTGCCGTTGGCGCCGCGATTGTTGTAGTGCAGCCATAGCCAGACCGGCAGAACAAACAGCACAAACAGCGTCAGCGGAATGGCGAGAAAAAGCATGCTCATGTGTACTCCTTACAGGGGGTGAGCCGCGGCGCAACGCCGCGCCGCGCAATCGTACTTACTGGTTGGACTGATTCATTTTGGCTTTCAACGCCGCCAGCTGCTCGCTGATTTCATCGTCCGCTTTCAGTTCGGCAAACTGCTGATCCAGCGTCTGCTGCTTGCCAAAGCGGTGGCTCTCCGCTTCCGCTTCCATCTGATCGATGCGACGCTCAAAGGATTCAAAGCGCGCCATCGCCTCATCCAGTTTACCGCTGTCCAGCTGGCGACGCACATCGCGCGACGAACTCGCCGCCTGATGACGCAGCGCCAGCGCCTGCTGACGAGCGCGGGTTTCGCTGAGTTTGTTCTCCAGCTCGCCAATCTCTTTCTTCATCCGCGCCAGCGTTTCATCCACCAGCTGCACTTCGTGGTCCAGCTGAGCAATAAGGTCGGTCAGCTTCTGTTTTTCGATCAGCGCCGCCCGGGCCAGATCCTCTTTCTCTTTGCGCAGGGCCAGCTCGGCCTTTTCCTGCCATTCCGCCTGCTGGGCGACCGCCTGCTCAATACGACGGGTCAGCTGTTTCTTTTCGGCCAGCGCGCGGGCCGACGTGGAACGTACCTCAACCAGCGTGTCTTCCATCTCCTGGATCATCAGACGCACCAGCTTTTGCGGGTCCTCAGCTTTCTCCAGCAGGGAGTTGATGTTGGCGTTCACGATGTCGGCAAAACGAGAAAAAATACCCATAATTTCAGTCCTCATAGTTCTGGTTGCAGGCATTCACCTGTGGGTTAGCTAATACAAATGGCGTGCCAACTTTTTATCTTATTGATTTTAAACAGAGTGGTTGCGAATTGCGCAGGGCATTGCTACATTCACCTGGTTAATCCCACTATTTAATGGCGAAATTCATCATGGCGCAGTACAAGGATAATCTGCTGGGCGAGGCCAACAGCTTTCTCGAGGTGCTGGAACAGGTTTCCCGACTGGCTCCGCTGGATAAGCCGGTGCTGGTCATCGGCGAGCGCGGTACCGGGAAAGAGCTTATCGCCAACCGTCTGCACTACCTCTCCGCCCGCTGGCAGGGGCCGTTTATCTCGCTGAACTGCGCGGCGCTGAACGACAATCTGCTCGATTCGGAACTATTCGGCCACGAAGCCGGGGCCTTCACCGGCGCCAGCAAGCGCCATCCCGGGCGCTTCGAGCGCGCCGACGGCGGGACGCTGTTTCTCGATGAGCTGGCGACAGCCCCAATGCTGGTGCAGGAGAAGCTGTTAAGAGTGATTGAATATGGCGAGCTGGAGCGCGTGGGCGGCAGCCAGCCGCTGCAGGTTAACGTCCGGCTGGTGTGCGCCACCAACGCTGACCTGCCGCGGATGGTGGAGGAAGGCCACTTTCGCGCCGACCTGCTCGACCGTCTCGCCTTCGACGTGGTGCAGCTCCCGCCGCTGCGCGAACGGCAGAGCGATATCATGCTGCTCGCCAACCAGTTTGCCATTCAGATGTGCCGTGAGCTCGGCCTGCCGCTGTTTCCCGGATTCAGCGAACGTGCCACAGCCACGCTGCTCGGCTACCGCTGGCCGGGGAATATTCGTGAACTGAAGAACGTCGTCGAGCGCTCGGTCTATCGCCACGGAGACAGCGAGCACGAGCTGGACGCCATTATCCTCAACCCTTTCCGTCAGACCGCCGCCTCCGAGCCGGAGACCGTGTCCGGGGACGAGCTGCCCGCCCTGCCGCTGGATCTACGCGATTTTCAGCTACAGCAGGAAAAACGCCTGCTGCAGCGGAGTCTGCAGCAGGCGAAGTATCATCAGAAGCAGGCGGCGGAGCTGCTGGGGTTAACCTATCACCAGCTCCGCGCGCTGCTGAAAAAGCATCAGCTGTGAGAAGTGCGCGGCAGCAGCAGCGCGCTCACCGCCATCGCCCCCAGGCATAAGGCGGCGTTGAACCACAGGGCATACTGGGCGGCATGGGCCATGCCCAGCGGCAAAAACAGCGCGAAAAGTGACGCCGTCACGGCAATGCCCATCGCCCCGCCCAGCGAGCTGCCCATCTTGTAGATCCCCGAGGCGACGCCAATTTTGTTCTCCGGCGCGTTGGCCACCGCCGTATCCGTTGACGGCGTGGCGTAGCAGCCCAGCCCGAGGCCGAACAGCACGTTGCTGGCGAACACCACCCCGATATACAGCGCCTTATCGAGGAAGGTGCAGGATATCAGGCCGATGGCGATGGCGGTCAGCACCGGGCCGGCCATCATCGGCAGCCGGGCGCCATAGCGCTGCAGCAGCTTCTCGCCGACCCGGATCATCGCCAGGACGGTGACCAGATATCCGAGGGTCATCATTCCGCTCTCCAGCGGCGTCAGGTGGTGCCCTTGCTGTAGCCAGATGCTGGCGATCATCATGGTGCCAATCGCCCCGTTGAGCAGAAAGTTCGACAGCACCGCCGCACCGTAGGCCCGGTTGCGAAACAGCGCAAAATCGATCAGCGCTGCCTCGCCTTTGCGCAGCCCGCTGCGAATAAACACCGCGCCAGCGATCAGCGCCCCCGCCAGCATGGTCAACGACAGCGGACTGGCCCAACCCCAGCCGTGGCCTTTGCTGATAAACAGGTTCACCAGCACCAGCCCGACGATCAGGCTCAGCAGGCCGCCAACGTCCAGCTTATGCTGGCTGGCGCTGGAGCTGCGGCTCTCCGGCGTGCCGCGCAGCAAAAACAACGCCAACAGAGCGACGGCAATGGAGAAGACGAAGATCCAGCGCCAGCCCAGACCGGTGGCGATAGCTCCGCCAACGAAAGAGCACAGGCCGCTGCCGCCCCACGAGCCGATGACCCAGAAGCTGACCGCCCGCTGCCGCGCACGCCCCTCATACCAGGTCTTAATCAGCGCCAGCGTCGCCGGCATAATGCACGCCGCCGACAGCCCCTGCAGCACCCGGCCGGCGAGGAACAGCCCCGGCCCCTGGGCCAGTACCAGCATGGCGCTGCCGATGATGCTCAGCCCCAGTCCGAGGGCGGTCATCCGCATGCGGCCAAACTTGTCCGCCAGACCGCCGCTGGCCACCACGAAACAGCCGCTGAACAGCGCGCTGAGGCTGACGGCCAGGGTTAGGGTCTCAAGGGAAATATCAAGACTGCTTTTCATCGCCGGCACGACGTTAATCACCGACTGGGCAAACAGCCAGAAGGTTAAAACGCTCAGCACAATCCCTACCAGCAGACGATCGCTGCCGACAAAGGAGGTGTCGCTTACGGTGACAGTGCTCATTGCATGGCCCTCCCGTTTCCGGTGATTAACGCAGATAGTGTTCCGTCAGGCCGCACCACAGCGCCGCCCCGCTTAGCAACAGCGCGTCGTTGAAGTCATAGCCCGGGTTATGCACCATGCAGCGATCCGGCTCGTCCCCAGCGCCGATAGTGAAATAACTGCCGTGGGGGTGCTGCTCCAGCATGAAAGCGAAATCTTCACTGCCCATAAACGGCTTCACCTCGCCCACCTGCTCTGCGCCAAACAGCGCTGTCGCCACCTCCCGCACCATAGCGTTTGCCGCCGGATCGTTACGCAATACCGGGCTGCCGTTGACGTGGGTCAGCGTGGCCGTGGCGTTGAAGCTCTCCGCCTGGGCCACGGCGATATCATGGATCCGCTGCAGCACGGTCTCACGTACCTGCTCATTGAGGGTGCGCACCGTGAGCTTCATCAGCACGTGATCGTTAATGATATTGGGCGCATGTCCGGCCTGGATGCTGCCGACGGTCACCACCGCCGGCTCAAACGGGGTGATATTGCGCGAGACGATGGACTGCAGCGCGAGGGTAATATGGCAGGCCACCAGCGTGGCATCCACCGTATGCTCCGGCACCGCGCCGTGGCCGCCAACGCCCTTCACTTCAATATGCAGCGTATCGGAGGAGGCCATCATCGCCCCGTCGCGCAGGCCGATTTTACCCAGCGGCTGACCCGGCATATTGTGCAGGCCGAAGATGGCGTCGCAGGGAAACTGGTCAAACAGACCGTCCTCGACCATTACCCGCCCACCGTACAGTAACTCTTCCGCAGGCTGGAAAATCAGCTGCAGCGTCCCGTTAAACTGGCGTGTGCGCGCCAGATATTCAGCCGCGTAGAGCAGCGTAGTGGTGTGCCCGTCATGGCCGCAGCCGTGAAAGCGCCCTTCGACCTGGCTTGCCCACGGCTTCCCGCTCCGCTCCTGCATCGGCAGCGCATCCATATCGGCCCGCAGGCCGAGGCGTTTTTTTCCGTGGCCGACGCGCAGCGTGCCCACCACTCCGGTGCCCGCCAGGCCGCGGTGAACCTCGTATCCCCACTCGCCAAGCAGTCGGGCGATCTCGCTGCTGGTCTGATGCTCTTCAAAGCCGATCTCCGGCTGCTGGTGGAACCGGCGACGTAAGGCAATAAATTGCGCCTCGTTGACCTGCAAGGCTTCAAGCAACGGATGTGTCATTTTTTTTCTTCCTGTGTTGTGTTTGCACGACACTTTCGAGTTTATGCGGGTGAAACAGCTTTCAGGCGCGGTTTTTTGTTTTATATTGACGAGAAATCAATGAGTGTTTTTCATACATATCGGTTATGACAAAAAACAACCGGTTGCTTTTTGTCGACAGAGGAGAGCCATGTGGAGCAGCATTCAGGCGACTTTAGCGTCACCGTGCGCGATGTGCGTCAGCTGAGCCAGCCGGAAAGCGATCTGCTGACGCTGCTGTGGGTGCTGGAAGGGAGCGTAAATCTAACGGAGGCGGAAGGTGCGCCGCAGCAGCTTGCCGTCGACGAGCTGGCGATCGTTAACCGCAACCGTCGCTGGAGCCTGCGCAGCGCCGGGGGCAACGCGGTGATGATCCTGACCCTCGCCGCCAGCTGGCTGGCCCGCCTCGACACCACTTTTTTTGCCGTCGACTACCAGATATCGCCGCGCACCCGGGATGCCGATGACGGCCTGCGCCGCCTGATGCGCCAGCTGCTGGTGAGCGGTCTGGTCAATCATCCCGGCCATTACCGGCTGGAGGCCAACCGCTGGTTGAGCGAGATAGCGCTGCTGCTGGCCACGCGCTTCAGCCAGCCCATCGTCTCCACGCCGCGGCGCGATTCAGAAAAATGGAGCCGGAGGATAGCCAGCGTGGTGGCGCGGATCGACGCCAACTATCAGCGCCGTCTCTCTTTACAGGAGGTGGCGGCCGCAGAGTTTGTCTCCGAGGCCTGGCTGTCACGCCTGTTTCACAAGGAGGTTGGGGTCAGTTTTGTTCAGTACCTCACCGCGCTGCGCCTGCGCCACGCCGCCGACCAGCTGTTAACCACCCGCAAACCCGTTCAGCAAATTGCCCGCGAACAGGGGTTCGCCAGCACGCGAATGATGAGCGATCTGTTTAAGCGCCACCATGGCGTGACGCCGCGCCAGTATCGCGAGCAGTCCCCCCGGGAGCCTGGCCGACCGCGCCCGCCGCAGGGAGATCGCTGGCAGCCGGTGGCCGTGGACCGGCTCTACGCCCGCCTTAATGAGCCGGAACCACCCGACAGGGAGAGCCAGCCGCTGCTGATCAATCCGCCGCAAACCCGGGAGATCAACCTGCACCAGCGACCGGCGCGCGCCGCAGTGCTGCGCCATACCCGGATGGTGGTGACCGTGCGCGAGCTGGACGATCTACTGCGGGAGGACGTGCGCCGCGAGCTGGAGCAGTTGCACCGCGTCCTGCCTGTGTATGCCATCGATATCAACGACGCCTTTCTCAGCAGCCGCCTGTTCGGCACCGGCTGGGACGATCCGCAGATGGCTGGCTACGCCTGCTGGTACAACCTGCAGCAGATCTTCAGCTGGCTGGCGGTGATGGGCTGGCAGGTGATCCTGCATACCGGGGTCACCACTCGCAGCGACCTGCTGCAGCGCTTCCTGCAACTCGCTGCCAACCATTTTCCGCCGGCGACGCTCAGCAGTTGGCGCTTTGTCTGGCACTGGTCGCCGCAGGCGAGCGAAGCGGCCCGCCAGGCCGCCTGGCGGCAGCAGCGCGAGGTTCTTCACCGTCTTCTGCCGCAGCCGCAGCTGGGGATCTGGCACCGCTTTGCCGCCAGCGCGCCCGGGGACGATTCCCTGTTCCACTCGCCGCTGCTGGCGGAAGCCGATTTTCTCGCCTGCCAGGCGGATGCCAATGAACAGCTCGATCTGGCCCAGGCGGACAGCAGCAGTCTGGCCTCCTGCGAGCACTATCCGGCGCATAAGCTGCGGCAAATCCACAGCGCCCTGCGTCAACGGCAGCTCAACCTGCCGCTATGGCTGCTCTCGTGGAATACGCTGACCGGCGATACGCGGGACACTAACGGGCGCTTTTTTCGCGGCGCGCTGTTGATGGATAATCTGCTGGGGGTCGCTGACCAGGTCTGGCTGGCGGGCTTCTGGTTAAATTCCGGCCTTCAGGGCGAAGCCCGCGCCAACGGCAAGCTGGATACCTCCAGCCTGGCGCTGCACTATCTGCACGGGCTGCCGCGCCCGGTTTACTGGGTGCTGTGGCTCTGGCGACGGCTGCGCGGCGAGATCCTGTTCCACGACAAAAACCTGCTGCTGCTTCATCATCAGGGGCACTACCAGCTGCTGCTGCGCAATACGGTGGTCTACAACCCCTGGCTCTCCAGCGAAGCGGCTTTTATTCAACGCTTCAGCCAGCCGTACAGTGTGCGGCTGCAGGGGCTCAAGGGCCGCTGGCGCGTCAAACAGCACCTGTTCGATCAGCACCACGGCGCGCTGTTCCCGCTGGTGGACGCCTTTCGCAGCCGCAGCGGCCCCGACGCCGAAGATTATCAGTGGCTGATGCATCAGGCTCGTCCGGCGCTCAGCGTGGAGGAGGCCCGGCTCGATGGCCACTGGCTGCGGGTCGACTCGCTGGAGAGCAACGCCCTGGCGCTGTACGAATTTACCCCTCAACTCTCCCCCGGCGAGGATCCTGACGCCTGAAGCAAACCGTGAATTTTGCGCTGGCTCTCCGTCGTCGCCGGGTTGAAAACCAGCAGCGACAGATCGGGGCGGCCTTCCACGGCAAAAGAGGTGAACTCCAGATCGAGCGGGCCCATCTGCGGGTGGTTAATGCGCTTATAGCCTTCGCCGTGGCCGGCGACGTCATGGCTTTGCCAGAAACGGGCGAACTCGACGCTTTGCTGGCTGAGCTCCGCGATCAGCTGGTCAGTTTCTTTTGTGGCGCCCATCCGCGTGACGTCGGCGCGGAAGGCGTTAACGATAAGCTGCCCAACCGTCTGCCAGTCCTCCAGGGTGCAGCGGGCCTCAGGCCGGGTAAACAGGCGGCGCAGCACGTTGCGCTCCGCCAGCGGCAGCTGGCCGTAGTCGGTCAGCACCCTGGCCGCCGCCGCGTTCCAGGCGATCACGTCCCAGCTGGCGGTACGGATAATCGCCGGAATGGTGAAGGCGTCAAGCACCCGCTGCAGCCGCGGCGTCATATCATCCGTGACCGTCAAACGGGTCTGCGGCGGATGGCCGAAGGCAAGAATAAACAGATGTTCGCGCTCCGGGGTGGTCAGCCGCAGACCGCGGGCGATCCGCTCCAGCACCTCGCGGGAAGGCGCCCCGCCGCGGCCCTGTTCAAGCCAGGTATACCAGGTCGGGCTGATGCTGGCGAGCTGGGCGACCTCATCACGACGCAGGCCCGGCGTGCGCCGGCGTCCCGCCGGGAAGCCAAACGTCGCCGGGTCGAGACGCTGACGCCTGGCGCGGAGAAAATCACCTAAAGCATGATTGTCAAAAGTGTTCATCATCTGCCTGTGAGTCTGCCTGTTAGAATTTATACCCCGATAATGTCTCTACTTTTATAGTATGACATCGTGGGTAGGATACGCCTGTAAACCCGTTCAGGAGGTTCATGATGCGTATATTTCTTACCGGCGCGAGCGGATTTATCGGCTCGCGTATTCTTCCGGCGCTGCAGGCGTCGGGTCATCAGGTTATCGGCCTCGCGCGCAGCAACGCTACGGCGCAGGCCCTGGAAGCGGCAGGCGTCGAGGTGCATCGCGGCACGCTGGATGCCCCCGATTCGCTGCTGGCGGGCGTCGAGCGCGCCGACGCGGTGATCCATACCGCTTTCGACCACGACTTCAGCCGCTTTGCCGCCAACTGCGAGAAAGACCGCCAGGCGATCCTGACCATGGGCCAGGCGCTGCGCGGCAGCGAGCGGCCGCTGGTCATCACCTCCGGCACGCTGATGGGCGACGACGGGAGCGGCGCCCCGGCCCGCGAGTCGTGCTTTAACGCAGCGCACCCCAGCCCGCGCACCGCTTCAGAGCTCGCCGGCCAGCAGCTGCTGGAGGCGGGAGTGGACGTCCGGGTGGTTCGCCTGCCGCAGGTGCATGACACCGTGCGCCAGGGGCTGCTGACCTGCTATATCGAGCGCGCGGTCGCCAGCGGCGCGGTGGCCTTGCGCGGCGAGGGGAACAACCGCTGGTCCGCCGCCCATGTCGATGACGTCGCGCGCCTGTACGTCAGCGCCCTGCTGCAGGGCGCTGCGGGCGAACGCTACCATGCGGTGGCTGAAGAGGGGATCGCGTTACGAGAGATCGCCGCAGTCATCGCCCGGGGTTTAAATCTGCCGCTGACCCAGTTGGATGAGACGCAGGCCGACGCCTGGTTCGGCTGGTTTGCCCCCTTTACCGCCCTTGAGCTGCGCGCCAGCTCGGCATGGACCCGCGAGCGATTGCAGTGGCAGCCGGTCGGCCCCGGGCTGCTGGAGGATTTACGGAATATGGATTACCAAAAAGTGACGTTGTCACAATAAACGAAGACCTTCCGCCCCTTTATTACACCCGACGGGTAGGGTTAGCCGCCCGTCGGACCATCTGCTTTCTCCCCGCTATACTGAATTTATCCTCGGCGTTAGCGTCGCTTCCACCGTCCGGTCAACCGCGGCCAAACAGAGCTGACTGGCGATATCGGCGATAAAAAGTTACCATGTTTCATTATACAGACTCGGTTCCGCGACTATTTTAATCAATTGACTGAATACTATACGCCCCCGGTAACCGCATTATCCCTCAGGCTTGTTGAAGGCGGTGGTGAATGTCTATGAATCTTAATAAGATAGAGTTCAACTCTATAATCAAACAGAAAATATGCGCCTGAAATTGTCATCTCTCCTGGCAGCGGTTTCCCTGCTGTGTGGGCAGGCTTTTGCCGCCCCTGCGCTCCCCGACCGCGCCGATATTCGCGACAGCGGTTTCGTCTATTGCGTCAGCGGCCAGGTGAATACCTTTAATCCGCAGAAAGTGAGCAGCGGACTGATCGTCGATACGCTGGCTGCGCAGATCTACGATCGCCTGCTTGACGTCGACCCTTATACCTATCGGCTGGTCCCCGAGCTGGCGGAGAGCTGGGAAGTCCTTGATAACGGCGCCACCTACCGTTTTCACCTGCGTCGCCACGTCCCGTTTCAACGCACGGCATGGTTCTCCCCGACGCGGGATTTCAACGCCGATGACGTGATCTTTACCTTTGGCCGCATCTTTAACCGCGATCACCCTTGGCACAACGTCAACGGCAGCAGCTTCCCCTACTTCGACAGCCTGCAGTTTGCCGACAGCGTGGAAAGCGTCCGCAAGCTCGATAATCAGACCGTGGAATTTCGCCTCAAGCGGCCGGATGCCTCATTCCTCTGGCATCTTGCCACCCACTATGCGTCGATTACCTCCGCCGAATATGCCGCCCGCTTAACGCAGGACGATCGTCAGGAACAGCTCGATCGCCAGCCGGTGGGCACCGGCCCGTTCCAGTTGTCCGAGTACCGCTCCGGACAGTATGTTCGCCTTCAGCGCCACCCCGGGTACTGGCGCGGCAAACCGTTGATGCCGCAGGTGGTGGTCGACCTCGGCTCCGGCGGTACCGGCCGCCTGTCAAAACTGCTGACCGGCGAATGCGACGTGCTGGCCTGGCCGGCCGCCAGCCAGTTGACGATCCTGCGTGACGACCCGCGCCTGCGCCTGACGCTGCGTCCGGGGATGAACATTGCCTGGCTGGCCTTCAACACCGCCAAGCCGCCGCTGGACAACCCGGAGGTACGCCACGCGCTGGCGCTGGCCATCAACAACCAGCGCCTGATGCAATCCATCTACTACGGCACCGCGGAGACGGCGGCGTCGATGCTGCCGCGCGCCTCCTGGGCCTACGATAACGACGCTAAGATTACCGAATATAATCCCCAGGAGGCTCGTGCTCGTCTGAAGGCGCTGGGGCTGGAAAATCTTACCCTCAAGCTGTGGGTTCCCACCAGCTCGCAGGCGTGGAACCCCAGCCCGTTGAAAACAGCCGAGCTGATCCAGGCGGATATGGCGCAGATTGGCGTCAAAGTAATCATCATGCCGGTGGAGGGGCGCTTCCAGGAGGCGCGGCTGATGGACATGAACCATGACCTGACGCTCTCCGGCTGGGCGACGGACAGTAACGATCCGGACAGCTTCTTCCGGCCGCTGCTGAGCTGCGCGGCGATTGCCTCGCAAACCAACTTTGCCCACTGGTGTAATCGGGAATTTGATGACGTGCTGCAAAAAGCGCTGCTCTCGCAACAGCTCTCCTCGCGGATGGACGCTTACAAAGAGGCCCAGCGCATCCTCGCCCGTGAACTGCCGGTCCTGCCGCTGGCCTCGTCGCTGCGGTTGCAGGCCTATCGCTATGATATGAAAGGCCTGGTGCTTAGCCCCTTCGGTAACGCTTCCTTTGCTGGCGTATCGCGGGAGAAAAACGAAGAGGTGAAAAAACCATGATTATTTTTACCCTGCGCCGTCTGCTGCTGCTGTTGGTCACCCTCTTTTTTCTGACCTTTGTCGGCTTCAGCCTGAGCTACTTCACCCCACATGCCCCGCTGCAGGGCGCGACCCTGTGGAATGCGTGGCTGTTCTGGTTTGAAGGGGTACTACACTGGGATTTTGGCGTCTCCAGCATCAACGGCCAGCTGATTTCCGAGCAGTTGCGCGAGGTGTTCCCGGCGACCATGGAGCTGTGCATCCTCGCCTTCGGCTTTGCCCTGCTGATTGGCATTCCGGTGGGGATGATCGCCGGCGTGATGCGCAACAAATGGCCCGATACCCTGATCAGCGCCGTTGCGCTGGTCGGTTTTTCGATCCCGGTCTTCTGGCTCGCGCTGCTCCTGACCCTCTTCTTCTCCCTGACCCTCGGCTGGCTTCCGGTCTCCGGCCGCTTCGACCTGCTGTATGAGGTGAAAAACGTCACCGGTTTCGCGCTGATCGACGCCTGGCTTTCGGACTCGCCGTGGCGCCATGAGATGATCGTCAGCGCCGCCCGGCATATGGTGCTGCCGGTGCTGACCCTGGCGGTAGCCCCTACTACCGAAGTGATCCGCCTGATGCGCATTAGCACCAGCGAGGTCTATGACACCAACTACGTCAAGGCGGCCGCCACCCGCGGCGTGTCGCGACGCAAAATTCTACTGCGCCACGTGCTGCACAACGCCCTGCCGCCGGTGATCCCGCGCCTCGGCCTGCAGTTTTCCACCATGCTCACCCTGGCGATGATCACCGAGATGGTGTTCAGCTGGCCCGGACTGGGCCGCTGGCTGATCAACGCCATTCGTCAGCAGGACTACGCGGCGATCTCCGCCGGAGTAATGGTGATTGGCGCGCTGGTGATTATTGTCAACGTGATTTCCGATATTCTCGGTGCCATGGCTAACCCACTGAAACATAAGGAATGGTATGCCCTACGATAGCGTTTATCTGGAAAAGCGTCCGCCCGGCGCGCTGCGCACCGTATGGCGTAAATTCTATGGCGACACCACGGCGATGATCGGCCTGTACGGCTGCGCAGGGCTGCTGCTGCTCTGCGTCTTCGGCGGCTGGTTCGCCCCCTACGGCATCGACCAGCAGTTCCTCGGCTACCAGCTGCTGCCGCCATCGTGGTCGCGCTATGGCGAAGTCTCTTTCTTCCTCGGGACCGATGACCTGGGGCGCGATGTGCTCAGCCGGCTGCTGAGCGGCGCGGCGCCGACCGTCGGCGGCGCTTTTGTCGTCACCCTCGGCGCCACGCTGTTTGGCCTGGTGCTGGGCGTCATTGCCGGATCGACCCACGGCCTGCGCTCGGCGGTGATGAACCATATCCTCGATACCCTGCTCTCCATCCCCTCGCTACTGCTGGCCATCATCGTCGTCGCCTTTGCCGGGCCGCACCTCAGCCATGCGATGTTTGCCGTCTGGCTGGCGCTGCTGCCGCGGATGGTGCGTTCCGTCTACAGCATGGTCCACGATGAGCTGGAGAAAGAGTACATCATCGCCGCCCGCCTCGACGGGGCGTCGACGCTGAATATTCTGTTGTTCGCCATTCTGCCCAATATCGCCTCCGGCCTGGTGACCGAGATCACCCGCGCCCTGTCGATGGCTATTCTGGATATCGCCGCGCTGGGCTTTCTTGACCTCGGCGCTCAGCTGCCTTCGCCGGAATGGGGAGCGATGCTGGGCGATGCGCTGGAGCTTATCTATGTTGCGCCGTGGACCGTGATGCTGCCCGGGGCCGCGATTATGCTCAGCGTACTGCTGGTCAACCTGCTGGGCGACGGTATTCGCCGGGCGATCATTGCCGGGGTAGAATAATGCCGTTACTCGATATTCGTCACTTAACCATCGAATTTAAAACCAACGAAGGCTGGGTGAAAGCCGTCGATCGCGTCAGCCTGACCCTGACCGAAGGCGAAATCCGTGGCCTGGTCGGGGAATCCGGCTCCGGGAAGAGCCTGATCGCCAAAGCTATCTGCGGCGTGACAAAGGACAACTGGCGGGTCACGGCCGACCGCATGCGCTTCGACGACATCGACCTGCTGCGGCTGTCGAACCGCGAGCGCCGAAAACTGATCGGCCACAACGTGTCGATGATATTCCAGGAGCCGCAGTCGTGCCTCGATCCCTCTGAGCGTATCGGCCAGCAGCTGATCCAGAGTATCCCCGGCTGGACCTACAAAGGGCGCTGGTGGCAGCGGCTGGGCTGGCGCAAGCGTCGGGCCATCGAGTTGTTGCACCGCGTCGGGATTAAAGATCACAAAGACGCCATGCGCAGCTTCCCCTATCAGCTGACCGAAGGCGAATGCCAGAAGGTGATGATTGCCATCGCCCTGGCCAACCAGCCGCGCCTGCTGATCGCCGATGAACCGACCAACGCCATGGAGCCAACGACTCAGGCGCAGATTATCCGCCTGCTGACGCGGCTCAACCAGAACAACAACACCACCATTTTGCTGATCAGCCACGACCTGCAGATGCTCAGCAAATGGGCGGATAAAATCAACGTCATGTACTGCGGGCAGACGGTGGAGAGCGGGCCAAGCGAAGAGCTGATCACCCTGCCGCATCACCCCTACACCCAGGCGTTAATCCGCGCGATCCCGGATTTTGGCAGCGCCATGCCGCATAAAAGCCGCCTCAACACCCTGCCGGGGGCGATCCCGCTACTGGAGCAGCTTCCCATCGGCTGCCGGCTGGGGCCCCGCTGCCCGTACGCCCAGCGCGAGTGTATTGAAACGCCGCGTCTTACCGGGGTGCGCAATCACCTGTACGCCTGTCATTTCCCGCTGAACATGGAGAAAGAGTGAAATGGTCGAAACATTGCTGGAAGTACGCCAACTCAGTAAGACCTTTCGCTACCGCACCGGCTGGTTTCACCGCCAGACGGTGGAGGCGGTTAAGCCGCTGAGTTTTACCCTGCGCGAACGGCAGACGCTGGCGATTATCGGCGAGAATGGCTCCGGAAAATCCACCCTCGCGAAGATGCTGGCGGGCATGGTGGAGCCCACCAGCGGCGAGGTGCTGATCGACGACCATCCGTTGACCTTCGGGGATTACTCCTACCGCAGCCAGAAAATTCGCATGATCTTTCAGGATCCGTCGACCTCGCTAAACCCGCGCCAGCGCATCTCGCAGATCCTCGATTTTCCGCTGCGGCTGAATACCGATCTCGACGCCGAAGCGCGACAGAAGCAGATCATCGACACCCTGCGCATGGTCGGCCTGCTGCCGGACCACGTCAGCTACTATCCCCATATGCTGGCCCCGGGTCAGAAGCAGCGTCTTGGCCTCGCCCGGGCGCTGATCCTGCGCCCGAAGGTCATCGTCTGCGATGAGGCGCTGGCCTCGCTGGATATGTCGATGCGCTCCCAGCTCATCAACCTGATGCTGGAGCTGCAGGAGAAACAGGGCATCTCCTACATCTATGTCACCCAGCACCTGGGCATGATGAAGCACATCAGCGATCAGGTGCTGGTGATGCATAACGGGGAAGTGGTTGAGCGCGGCAGCACCGCCGATGTGCTGGCCTCACCGCTGCACGACCTGACCCGACGTCTGATTGCCGGCCACTTCGGTGAGGCTCTCACCGCCGACGCCTGGCGCAAAGACGGCAAATAGCGTCGTCTCATTCACCTCGCCCGCTGACCTCACGCCGGCGCGTGGCCAGCGGTTCGCTTAAGGATGGCCACCGCGCTGGCAATGTCCGGCGCCAGCCAACGATCGTCCTCCCAGCCAGGCACGCTTTCGCGCAGCAGGTCTCGCGCCCGGCGTGTGCCCGCGGCCAGCTTCTGCGGCTCGTGAAAATCGAGCCCCTGGGCAGCGAGTAAATATTCGATGCCGAGGATCTGATAGAGGTTGCCCAGCAGGCGCTGTAGTTTCAGCGCAGCGCTGGTGCCCAGGCTTAAATGATCCTCCTGCAACGCCGAGGTAACAAAATTATCCAGCACCGCCGGCTGCGCCAGCTGCTTGTTTTCCGCGCACAACGACGCGGCGACGTACTGGGCAATCATCATCCCTGAATTCACGCCCGGTCGGGCGACCAGGAACGCCGGCAGCCCGCTCACCAGAGGGTTCACCAGCCGATCAAGGCGTCGCTCAGCGATGGCCCCGAGCTCTGCCATGGCAATGGCCAGCAAATCGCAGGCCATTGCCACTGATTCGCCGTGCGGATGCGCCTGGGAGACCACCCGCCACTGCTCAACGGTCCCCAGGATCAGCGGATTATCGGTACAGGCGTTGAGTTCGATATTTATCTGCGTCTGCGCGTGGCTAAACTGATCGCGGCAGGCGCCATGCACCTGAGGCATCGAGCGAAGGCTTAGCGCATCCTGGGTGCGAAGTCCTTGACTTTCGGCCAGCAGAGGGCTGTCCGCCAGCAGCTCACGCAGCCGCTGGCCGCTGGTCTGGATACCGGAGCTGGCTTTCAGCGCCAGGATCTCGGCATCGAATGCCACAAGCTGGCCGCGCAGCGCTTCAAAACTCATCGCGCCGGTTACATCGGCCCAGTCCATTAAGCGCTCGGCGTCGTCTAACGCCAGACAGGCCAGACCGGTCATGCACGGCGTACCGTTGACCAGACTCAGCCCCTCTTTCGCTCCCGGCGCGATGGGCTGCAGATTCAGCTGCGACAGGACCTCTGCCGCAGGCCACGTTCGCCCCTGCCACAGCACATCGCCAACCCCCATCAGGGCCAGGCCAATATGCGCCATATGCGTTAAATAGCCAACTGACCCCTGGGAGGGCACCTGAGGGGTGACGCCATGCTGCAAAAACGCTAACAGTTGCTGCACTATCCCGGCGGAGATCCCGGATTTACCGTGGCTGAAATTGGCCACCGCGGCGCACATAATTGCCCGGGTTGGGGCGACCTCCAGCAACGGTCCCACCCCGCAGGCATGGCTGAGCAACGTATTGCGCGACAGCTGGTGCAGCTGCGCTTCCGGCAGCGTAATATTGCACAGCGCCCCCAGCCCGGTATTGATCCCATAGGCTACCTGGCCGGCTTTAACGATATGCTGGACGATCGCCCGTCCTTGCGCGATACGCGCCCAGGCGCTGTCGCTGAGGCTCAAGGTCGCCTCGCCCCGGGCGACGCAAGCCACCTCCTGCCAGCGTATCGGCGCATCGCCCCACTGGATCATTTTCATACGACCTGTCCTGGCTGTTGATGGCTGGAGATAAATTGCTTAAAGCGCGCGGATCCCTTGCTGCCAAACAGCGCCTCAGGCGCGCCGTCGCAGTCAATCGTCCCCTGGTGCATAAAAACCACCCGGTTGGAGACATGGCGGGCGAATCCCAGCTCGTGGGTGACCACCAGCATCGTCCGTCCCTCCTCCGCCAGGCTGCGCATCACCTTTAGCACCTCGCCGACCAGTTCAGGATCCAGCGCTGAGGTGGGTTCATCAAAGAGCATGACGTCCGGCTCCATCGCCAGCGCGCGGGCTATCGCCACGCGCTGCTGCTGGCCGCCGGAGAGCTGCGCCGGATAAAAATCCTTTCGGTTCAACATCCCCACCCGCTCCAGCAGCTGCTCGGCCTGTTCAATGCAGGTCCGTTTATCGCGTTTGAGCACATAATGCGGCCCCTCAATGACATTCTGCAGAACCGTCATATGCGACCACAGGTTAAAACTTTGGAAGACCATCCCCAGCCGCGAGCGCAGGCGTTCTATCTGCCGGGGATTCGCCGCCAGCCGATGCCCGCGAGCGTGGTGTTTCATTTCAATCGTCTCCCCGCCGACGCTGACCACTCCGGCATCGGGCGTTTCCAGCAGGTTAATGCAGCGCAGCAGCGTACTTTTACCGGAGCCGCTGGCGCCAAGGATCGAAATAACATCGCCCTGCTGCGCCTGGATGGTGATCCCCTTCAGAACATCCAGGGAGCCAAAGGACTTATGAATATCGCTGACCGATAAGGTCACCGGACGTGAATCGAGCATCTTACTCTCCTTTGGTTATCGGCTTGAGCGACACGGTCGCCGGATTTGGCCGGGTATGCGGGGTTAAACGCCGTTCAAGCAGGGCGTACAACTGCACAATGATGAAATTGAGCAGCAGGTAGATGGCCGCCGCGCAGAGAAATACCTCCATCGTCCGGTAGGTACGCTGAATAATCTGTTGGGCCACCCCCGTGACGTCCCAGACGGTCACCAGGCTTGCCAGCGCCGTCGACTTGACCAACAAAATGGCCTCCGTGGAGTAGGCTGGCAGCGCATAGCGCAGCATCACCGGGGCAATGATCCGCCGCAGCAGCAGCCAGCGCGACATACCGCAAGCCTGGCCGGCTTCAATCTGGCCCGGCGGTATCGCCAGCAACCCGCCGCGCAGAATTTCCGCGGTATAGGCCGCCGTACAGAGCGCCAGCGCCAGAACGGCGCAGATGAAGGGTTCACGCAGCAGCGGCCACAGGAAACTGTGGCGGATCACCCCAAACTGACCCAGCCCGTAATAAATGAGAAACAACTGGATCAGCAATGGCGAGCCGCGAAAGATCAGGATATAGCCTTTGGCGAAGCCGCTTGCCAGCGGCCAGCGGCTCATTCGCAGCGCCAGAACGCCAAGGGCCAGCACGCCGCCAAGCATAAAAGAGCAGATAAAGAGCCCCAGCGTCACCGGCAGCGCCGCGCCGAGCTTCAACAACGTCTCACCGAGGAAGGCAAAATCGATAATCATACGGGCTCCTTACGCCTGCGCGGCGCTGCGACGCAGCCAGGCGCGGTTCAGATGGCTCTCCGCCCGGGTAAACGCGCGGTTAGAGAGCAGCGTCAGGATCAAATAGCAACCGCCGCCGATGAGATAGAACAGGAAATAATCGCGGGTAGAGCCAGCGGCAATCTGGCTGGCGCGCATCAGTTCAACCATCCCGGTCACTGATACCAGCGCCGAATCTTTGAGGCTCATCTGCCAGACGTTGGACAACCCCGGCAGCGAATAACGGACAATCTGCGGCAGCAGGATGCGCTGCAGGATCCGCCAGCGCGGCATGCCAATGGCGGTAGCTGCCTCCACTTCACCGGGCATCAACGCCAGGCGAGCAGCACGGTAGACTTCCGCCTGATACGAGGAGGAGATCAAACCAATCGCCAGGGCGCCAATCAGAAATGGCGGCACCTCAATAAAGCCGTCTGCGCCAAACAGGCGACCCAGCCATGAAATCATCCCTGAGCCGCCAAAATAGAACAGATAGATCACTAGTAATTCAGGGATACCGCGGAATACCACCGACCAGGCGGCGCCGAACCAGCGCGCTGGCGCGTGCCGGGACAATTTCGCGGCGGCGATGACGCCGCCCACGCCCGCACCGACGGCCAGCGCTGCAAGCGACAGCAGCAACGTGGTCAGCGTTGCGCTGAGGATCAGCGTCCCCCACCCGTTTTCACCCAAACTCAGAAGATTTAACATGGTTGCCTCGCTCAGGGAGTCACGTCGCTTTTAAACCATTTCTCACTCAGTTTTTTTACCGTCCCATCGGCCAGCGCCGCCTGAATGGCGCTATCCAGTTTCGCTTTGAGATCGGTATCGGTAAGGCGCACACCCATCGCCTCACCGCCTCCCCAGATTGGGCCGCTCATCAGCGGACCGCTCAATGCCAGATTGCTATTCTCCGGACGCGACAGGGTGGTGTTGGCAAAGGTAATATCATCAAACACCGCATCGATGCGCTCAGCCTGCAGGTCGAGGATCGCATCCGCTGAGTTGTTATATTCCCGGACGTCAGCGATATCCTTGAAATACTTATCAATAAACGGGGTGTAGACGGTACCGGAAGCGATGCCGATGGTTTTCCCTTTCAACGCCGCGCGCAGAGGCGCAATCGCCGCCTGAATCTCTTTCTCATCATCATGAAGTTTGACCGCCGGGGACGGCGGTAGCAGCGACCCTTTTACCGCAATGAAAGAGGCCGGCGTGGCAGCGTATGCCTGGGTAAAGGCCACTACCTTCGAACGCTCTGGGGTGACGACGATAGCATCCATGATCACGTCATATTTTCCGGCGTTAAGTCCGGCAATCATGCCATCCCAGTTCTGCACCACCAGTTTGCATTCGATCTGCATTCGCTGGCATAAATTCGCCATTAGCTCGGGCTCGAAGCCGCTGAGTTTCCCTCCGGGAAGCGTCAGATTCCAGGGCTCATAGCCGCCTTCCGTAGCGATGGTGATCGATTTCCACTCTTTAGCGTATGTTGAGCCACCAGACAGCAGTAGCCCCGAAAACAGGGTGACCAGGCAGGCCTGGCGGAAAGTAATACGCTGTTGCATTTTCATTCTCCCGATCGCGTTTTGTCATGATGGCTCTGGTCACGGCGATAAGATAATTCGCAGATGACTGCTCATGTATATACAAGCATTGACAAACCCGCACACGCGCTCAATGATGGATTTGTGAGCCCTGTTGTAAATAATTTGTAAGCACATTGAGACAAGCGTGTAACAAATACTATCCACTCCAGATTTCCGCCGAGCAAACTATGATCACGTATTTTGATTACGCTACTTTACCCGTCACGCCGTGGAAGAACGGTGCCGGCGCCACGCGGGAAATTATCGCCGTTCCTTCGGTAGATGCCCCTTTTCTCTGGCGCGCAAGCATTGCCACCCTGCAGGCCGACGGCCCTTTCTCCCCCTTTCCCGGGGTCGACCGGACGATCGTCCTGCTGGCGGGGCAACCACTACGGCTGCGCGGGGAGGAGATCGACCATCCGCTGGCGCTCTGGCAGCCGTGGGCATTCCCCGGCGAATGGGAGCTGTCCAGCGTCGGGATCGTTGAGCCTGGACTGGACTTCAATGTCATGACCCAGCGGGGTCGAGCCTCAGCGAAGGTTGAAGTGGTGAGCGACCGGCAGCGAGCGGCCACCGAAGGCGTCGCTTATGTGCTGCAGGGGGAGTGGGATCTGGCCGGGCGGCGCTGCGCCGCCGGCAGCGGTCTCTGCTGGCGCGGCAACGCCCCGGGCGAGCTGCGGCCTCTCGGCGCCGATGGGCGCCTCCTGCTGGCGACGATTGCGCTCAAATAATCAGCTGAGAAAAGGGTATACTTGAGCCATCACGATCGGCTTTTGCCCCGCGCAGCGCGGGCCGGCTGAAAAATATCGTGACACAAGGGGTCGTCAGTGGGATATAATTCCTGGCTAAATTTGAGTTATTTTGAAATAACAATGTTAACGTTATGATTGTTAAAGTAAAAATAAGCAATAACGATAAGGATTAAAGCTATGGGTTTTCTTTCCGGTAAGCGCATTTTGATCACTGGCGTCGCCAGCAAACTGTCCATCGCCTACGGTATTGCGCAGGCAATGCACCGCGAAGGCGCGGAACTGGCATTCACCTATCAGAATGAAAAACTGAAAGGTCGCGTTGAAGAGTTTGCTGCCGCGCTGGGTTCTGACATTGTGCTGCCGTGCGACGTTGCTGAAGACGAGAGCATCACCGCGCTGTTCACCGAGCTGGAAAAAGTCTGGCCAAAATTCGATGGTTTCGTCCACTCTATCGGTTATGCCCCGGCTGACCAGTTAGACGGCGACTACGTCAACGCGGTCACCCGCGAAGGTTTCAAAATCGCGCACGACATCAGCGCCTACAGCTTCGTGGCGATGGCCAAAGCCTGCCGCACAATGCTGAACCCGGGCTCTGCTCTGCTGACGCTCTCCTACCTGGGCGCCGAGCGCGCGATCCCGAACTACAACGTCATGGGTCTGGCGAAAGCCTCTCTGGAAGCTAACGTGCGCTATATGGCGAACGCGATGGGTCCGGAAGGCGTTCGCGTCAACGCTATCTCCGCCGGTCCGATCCGTACCCTGGCCGCGTCCGGTATCAAAGATTTCCGTAAAATGCTGGCGCACTGCGAAGCGGTCACCCCGATCCGTCGCACCGTCACCATTGAAGACGTGGGTAACAGCGCAGCCTTCCTGTGCTCCAACCTGTCTGCGGGTATCTCCGGTGAAGTCGTTCACGTTGATGGCGGGTTCAGCATCGCCGCCATGAACGAGCTGGAACTGAAATAAGTTCCTTACCCTCCTCGCCCCGGTGAGGAGGGCTCTCCCTTCCGAGGCCTTGTGCACCCCCTGTTATTCCAATCGGCTATTTGTTAGCACGTATCAATATTTTCTCCTGCTTCCGGGTTACGCCAGGATAGTTCTGCATAAACGATCCGCGGAACGGCGGTTCGCCACATACCGAACAAGGAAAGCCCATGGAGCCACGCCGCGTGAATGGCAAAAACCACTGGTATCACGAAACCCAGTCAACAATCTGCCCGGTGGATGTCCTGCCGCTCGTCCCTGAAGCCGCCCATGTTGAAGACCGCTTTTTGCTGGACCTGACGCTGCCGGACGCCTGGCTACACGCCCACGCAGGCTGGCTACGCCCCGCGCGCCAGCTGGCCGAGCGGCTGTTTCCCGACCAGGTGGCGGTGAGCCGCCTGCAAACCTTTACCGCCTACGATCGCCTGAGCACTGCGCTCACCGTCGCCCAGGTCTACGGCGTCCAGCGGCTGTGTAACCACTATGCCGCCCGCCTGGCGCCCCTGCCGGGGCCCGACTCTTCGCGCGAGAGCAACCGTCGTCTGGCGCAGATCACCCAATACGCTCGTCAGCTCGCCGGTTCACCCTCCGTCATTAACGCCCTTTCCCGCAGCCAGCTGGACGAAGTGGGCCTGACCAGTCGGGATATTATCCTGATCAACCAGATTATCGGTTTCGTCGGCTTCCAGGCGCGGGCGATTGCCGTGCTGCAGGCGGCCCAGGGCTTCCCGGTGCGCTGGATCCCCGGAATGCCGCAGCAAGAGGAGGCGCCCGCCGACCTGTTCGTCAACCCACCTGGAGAGTGGGTAACCGACATTGAGGATCCCGATCTGCAGTATGCCGATGACGAGCGCCAGCGGCGTATCGCCAGCTGGCAGTCACTGCCCGGCCTGGGCCCGCTGGCTCCGTTGCTGGCCTGCGACCCGCAGCTGATGGCGCCTCTGGAGACGCTGTTACGCCAGCTCAGCGGCAACGGTACCTTTGGCCCGCAGGTCGCCTTACTCACCGCGCGCACCAATGGCAGCGCCACCTGTTTTGACGCCTGGCTCTCCCACTGGCACGGTGATGAAGCGTTCGGCAGCCATTTGCGCGAGGGCGATCAGGCTCTCCATCGCTGGCTTGGGCAGCATCCGCGGTCGCGCGCGCTCGTTACCGCGGTACAGTTGTTAACCCGCTCCCCGGACCGGTTTAGCGCCGCCCAGTTAACACCCCTCGGCGAATATGGACTCTCAGCGGAACAGGCGATCGATCTGTTAACCTGGAGCGGACTATGCGGCTGGATGAATCGTCTGAAAATCGCCCTCGGCTATGTGCGTCAGCAGACGTAAATTGCTGAAACAGCGCTTGCTGCGACAGGCATAATCGCGTAAAAATGTCAGCCGCTCTTTTAGCCACGAAAATACCTAATTATGTTTCAGGATAACCCGCTGCTAGCGCAGCTTAAACAGCAACTGCATTCCCAGACGCCGCGCGCGGAAGGGGTCGTTAAGGGCACGGAAAAGGGCTTTGGCTTCCTCGAAGTGGACGCTCAGAAGAGCTACTTCATTCCGCCGCCGCAGATGAAAAAAGTGATGCATGGCGACCGTATCGTTGCGGTGATCCATTCTGAAAAAGAACGCGAAAGCGCCGAACCGGAATCGCTGGTTGAGCCCTTCCTGACCCGTTTCGTCGGTAAAGTCCAGAAGAAAGACGATCGCCTCGCTATCGTTCCTGACCATCCGCTGCTGAAAGACGCCATTCCCTGCCGCGCCGCCCGTGGCGTTGAGCATGATTTCAAACAGGGTGACTGGGCCGTCGCAGAAATGCGCCGTCATCCATTAAAAGGCGACCGCGGATTTTACGCGGAGCTGACCCAGTTCATCACCTTCAGCGACGATCACTTCGTCCCGTGGTGGGTGACGCTGGCGCGCCATAATCTTGAGAAAGAGGCACCGGACGGCGTCGCCACCGAGATGCTTGACGAAGGGCTGACTCGCCGCGATTTGACCGCCCTCGACTTCGTCACCATTGACAGCGCCAGTACCGAAGATATGGACGATGCGCTGTATGTCGAATCTGGCGCCGACGGCAAACTGTTGCTGACGGTGGCGATCGCTGACCCGACCGCGTGGATTGCCGAAGGCAGCAAGCTGGATAACGCCGCAAAAGTACGCGCCTTTACCAACTATCTGCCGGGCTTCAACATCCCGATGCTGCCGCGCGAACTGTCAGACGACCTGTGTTCCCTGCGTGCCAATGAAGTGCGCCCGGTGCTGGCCTGCCGGATGACTCTGGCGGCCGATGGCACCATCGAAGACAATATCGAGTTCTTTGCCGCTACCATCGAATCAAAAGCCAAACTGGCCTATGACGATGTCTCTGACTGGCTGGAAGGCCGCGGCAGCTGGCAGCCGGGCAGCGAGGCGATCGCGCAGCAAATTACGCTGCTGAAGGACGTGTGTCAGCGCCGCAGCGAATGGCGTCAGACCCACGCGCTGGTGTTTAAAGACCGCCCGGATTACCGTTTCGTCCTCGGCGAAAAAGGCGAAGTGCTGGACATCGTCGCGGAGCCGCGTCGTATTGCCAACCGTATTGTCGAAGAGTCGATGATCGCCGCCAACATCTGTGCCGCCCGCGTGCTGCGCGACAAGCTTGGCTTCGGCGTTTATAACGTCCACACCGGCTTCGACCCGGCGAATACCGAACAGCTGGCGGCCCTGCTGAAGACCCACGACGTACACGTTGATCCGACGGAAGTGCTCACCCTGGAAGGTTTCTGCAAGCTGCGCCGCGAACTGGACGCTCAGCCGACCGGTTTCCTCGACAGCCGCATACGTCGTTTCCAGTCGTTTGCTGAAATCAGCACCGAGCCGGGCCCCCACTTTGGTCTTGGTCTTGAGGCCTACGCCACCTGGACCTCGCCGATCCGTAAGTATGGCGACATGATCAACCACCGTCTGCTGAAGGCCATCATCAAAGGCGAAACCATTGCGCGCCCACAGGATGAAGCCACCGTGCAGATGGCGGAGCGCCGTCGTCTCAACCGCATGGCCGAACGCGATGTCGCCGACTGGCTGTATGCCCGTTTCCTCAACGATAAAGCCGGTACCGACACCCGCTTTGCGGCGGAGATCATCGACATCAGCCGCGGTGGAATGCGCGTACGTCTGGTGGACAATGGCGCGGTCGCCTTTATTCCGGCCCCGTTCCTCCACGCCGTGCGCGACGAACTGGTCTGCAGCCAGGAAAACGGCACCGTGCAGATCAAGGGAGAAGTGGTCTACAAGGTGACCGATGTTATCGATGTCACTATCGCTGAAGTCCGCATGGAAACGCGTAGCATCATTGCTCGTCCGGCAGCCTGACGTCTCTTCACAGCGGTTCCTTCGGGAACCGCTCCTTCTTTCCTCCCTGTCCCGTCATTTCCGTCGCAACGATTAAGGTTGTGCGTTTTTTTCGCTTCTCTTTTTCACCCATTTTTAGCATCATTGATTTCATTCGTTTTTGTTACCAGGATAATGCCATGTCAGATGTGAATGCCCACCTGCTCGCCCAACGTATCGATACCGTGCTGGATATTCTGGTTGCCGGTGATTACCACTCTGCGATCCATAATCTGGAAATCCTCAAAGCGGAACTGCTGGCGCTGGCGGCAGACGACGCCGAGCAAAACAAACCACCCAAAGCGCCCTGGGAAATCTGATTATCGCCCACATGCCGCAACCGGCGATGCTGACCGGTTGCTCGCCGTATAGCCCCCTAACAGTGATGTTGCTATGAACGCCCGACAACAAAGTATTTTGCAAGTGGTCATCGATAAAGGCCGCATGAGCGTCGCCGATCTGGCGAAGATGACCGGTGTCTCAGAGGTCACCATCCGTCAGGATCTAAACCTGCTGGAGAAGCAGAGCTATCTGCGCCGCACCCATGGCTACGCCGTCCCATTGGACAGTGAAGATGTCGAAACCCGCATGATGACCCATTTCGCCATTAAGCGTGAACTGGCCAGCCGCGCCGCGGCGCTGGTGAATGCCGGCGAAACGGTATTTATCGAAAACGGCAGCAGCAACGCCCTGCTGGCGCGCACCCTGGCTGAACGCGGCGATATCACCATCATCACCGTCAGCAGCTATATCGCCCATCTGCTGAAAGAGACGCCGGGAGAGGTGATCCTGCTGGGCGGGATTTACCAGAAACGCAGTGAAAGTATGGTTGGCCCACTGACCCGCCAGTTCATTCAACAGGTGCATTTCAGTAAGGCCTTCATCGGGATCGATGGCTGGCAGGCGGAAACCGGCTTTACCGGCCGCGATATGATGCGTGCGGACGTGGTTAACGCCGTTCTGGAGAAGCACTGCGAAGCGATTATCCTCAGCGACAGCTCAAAATTCAGCGCGGTGCACCCCTATCCGCTTGGCCCAGCCGGCCGCTTTAATCGCGTTATCACCGACGATCGTCTGCCGAACGACTGCCGTGAGCAGTTGTTGCGCAGCGGCCTGACCGTCGATATTGTGCCGTACATCTGATATTCCACCCGCCCCGTGCCCTGCCACCACGCCGAACGGGGCGAAATTACGCTCTGAGAGTATTCCGAGCCGGTAATTAAGATTTTTTACCTGACGATAAATTTAAAAAAAAGTAGAATTATTATTAGCGATATAACAGGAAGTGACTATCACCTGCGTGATTTTCGTGATACCTGCGCACCCTAACTTCATGGAATTGCCCTAAAGCTGCTTTATCAGGCTATGCTTAAAGGAGCGCTGTAATCCATGAATAGATTATTCAGGAGAAAAAAATGATGACTTCAACGAGCAAAAAAATGGCTGCTGTTGTTCTGGCTGTCACTGTAGCAATGTCTCTGAGCGCTTGCTCTAACATGTCTAAACGCGATCGTAACACTGCAATCGGTGCAGGCGCCGGCGCCATCGGCGGTGCGGTGTTAACTGACGGTAGCGCACTCGGTACCCTGGGTGGCGCAGCAGTCGGTGGTATTATTGGTCACCAGGTCGGCAAATAATATAATTACCTGACGAAATAAAAGAATAATTCATACGAATTGACTTACGCACGTTAAATCATTCAAGGCCGCGGCATTCACCGCGGCCTTGTTATTTCACCTGGCCATTAATTAGGGTTGAAAAAACGATTAGCCGCCGGCTAACTTCACTTTCATCCCTTTCGCCTCTAGCAGCGCCTTAAGTAAATCCCGTTTGTCGCCCTGGATCTCAATCACACCCTCTTTCACCGCGCCGCCGCAGCCGCATTTCTTCTTCAGCTCCGCCGCCAGGGCAGTGAGTGCCGCATCGTCGGCATCAATCCCGCTAATCAGACAGACGCCCTTGCCCTTGCGGCCGCTGGTCTGGCGCTGGATCCGCACTATGCCGTCGCCTTTCGGGCGCACCGGCGCCGGTTTCGCCTCGTCGATACGCCCGGTTTCGGTGGAGTAGACCAGGCGGCTGTTGGAATCGCTCATTATGCCCCCTTGCGCAGAGAATCGTTGATCGCCCGCAGCGTCGCGGCAGGATCGATCGACTGGGTAACCGGGCGGCCAATGACCATATAGTCCACCCCTGACGCCTGAGCCTGCTCAGGCGTCATGATCCGCCGCTGATCGCCAGCGTCGCTGCCCTGCGGACGGATACCCGGGGTGACCAGCTTAAACGCCTGTCCCAGCTCATGCTTAAAGCGTACCGCCTCCTGAGCTGAACACACCACCCCGTCGAGGCCGCAGCGTTGGGTCAGCGCCGCCAGCTTCGCCGCGTAATCAGCCGGAGATAAGGTAATGCCCAGATCCTGCAGATCGCTGGACTCCATGCTGGTAAGGACGGTGACGGCGATGAGCAGCGGCGCGTCTTGACCAAAAGGCAGCAGCGCTTCGCGTGCCGCGGTCATCATCCGCGCGCCGCCGGAGGCATGGACATTCACCATCCATACGCCAAGCTCGGCCGCCGCCGCCACCGCGCGGGCGGTGGTGTTGGGAATATCGTGAAACTTAAGGTCCAGGAACACCTCAAACCCACGCTGATGCAGATCGCGGACAAACTGCGGTCCCAGCAGGGTGAACATCTCTTTGCCCACCTTCAGGCGGCAGTCGCGCGGGTCGATGCGGTCGACAAATGCCAGCGCTTTATCGCGATTATCATAGTCAAGCGCAACCACAACGGGAGAGGAAGTGACAGCGCGGGAAGATGGGATAGCTGTTGACGTCATGACCAGACCTTAGTGTTGATGGGCGCCAGAGGGCGCAAAAAAGGTAAACGGGCAGCATTCTACCTGTGAAGCTAACAAAATAACAGGCTGCTGTTTTGCCCTGCGCGGACGACGGCGATGCCGGGGCTGCAGACGGCGACGGGAAAGAAATGATAAGTATGTTGTAACTAAAGAGTCTGTTTTTTTGACCTTACTGGCCGTCGAGGCCGCGAATAGGTTTGATGGTCGCCCAGGAGCGGCAGGACGGACAATGCCAGTAGAGAGTATGAGCGGTAAAGCCGCATTTCTGGCAACGGTAGCGCGGTTTGCTACGCACCTGTTCGCCGACCATGTTTCGCAGCACCCCAAGACTTTCTTTCGCCCGTCCTTCTTCCGCTTCATTGAGATGGTAGTCCATCAGCTTATGGAAGACGCGCATGGTGGGATGGCGTTCCAGCTGCCGGGTGACGTAGTTTTGCGCCGCTTCGACCCCTTCCCGCTGCTCAAGGATCTGCGCCAGCATCAGTTCGGCGGTTGCCCCGGCGTTCTCCTCCACGCAGCGGCGCAGGAAAACTTCCCATTCATCGGCTTTGCCGAGCTGCTGATAGCAGGTCTGCAGCATCTCCAGCGTCTCACCCACCAGCTCTTTATCCTGATCGATAACCCGCTCGAGGCTTTCCACCGCTTTGGCGTAGTCGCCCTTCTCCATCCACACCCGACCCATCATGATCGACACCCGGGCGCTGTTGCGGTCCGCGGCGGCGCCTTTCTTCAACAGCGCCATCGCCTTATCCAGATCGTTGGCCGCCATCTGCTGCAGGGCCAGTTCGCACCAGAAGTTGGCGATTTCGCCACGATGCTTCTCTTTGCCCAGCTTCACCAGCCGCTCAGCCACCTCGATAGCCGACTGCCAGTCGCTGGTCGCCTGGTAGATCTGCAACAGTTGCTGCAGCGCGCCGAGGCGAAAATCAGTCTCATCCACCAGCTGTTTGAACATGTCTTCCGCACGGTCATACAGCCCGGCGGCCATATAGTCGCGCCCCAGCTGCTGGACGGCCAACAGGCGCTGATCGTAGGTTAACGATGCGCTTTCCATCAGACTCTGGTGGATACGGATCGCGCGGTCGACCTCACCGCGCGAGCGGAACAGGTTGCCGAGCGTCAGGTGGGCCTCAACGGTACCGGTATCCTCTTTCAGCATATCAAGGAACAGATCGACGGCTTTATCCTGCTGGTTGCTAAGCAGGAAGTTCACCCCCGCCACGTAATCCCGTGACAGGCGGCTCGCGTCGTCCTGTTTGGACTGTTGTGCACTTCTGCGCCCCATGTACCAGCCGTAGGCGGCGGCAACGGGTAAAAGCAGAAACAACAACTCCAGCATAAGAGGTTATTCCTTCACCGCAGGCACGCCTGCGTCGACAGCCGCCGGGCTGACAGGGGCAATCTGGTGCTCAAGGCGCTTAATTTTCCGCTCCGCGCGCGCCAGCGAGACGCGCACCCGCAGCCAGAACAGGCCGCAGATCAGCCAGCCGATGGCAAAGCCTGCGGCAAACAGCACCGCCAGTAGCGTCGAAATGCGGAATTCACCCTGAGCGAGCAAATAGTTGAAAGTGACCTGTTGGTCATTCTGCGCCCCCAGCGTCACTGAAATGACGAAGATTGCTAACACCAGTAAGAAAATGAGTAAATATTTCACATGACTTCCCGTTCTGTGGGTTGCGCGAAAAAAGCCCGCTTTCAGCCCTATAAAGTATCATTTTCGCCGCAGCGGTGGAACGAAAAAGCACGGCAACTCTACAGGATATGCGGTCGGATGCCGCTAAAATCAACATTATTCCGCTTCAGGCATCCGTTTTTTAATATCCTGCGCCTCTTCCCCCGGCGGCGAGAGCGGCCCGCAAAGACGCTGCGTCAGCCAGCAGGCCACCGTGACCAGCACCCAGGAAATCAACGTAGCGACAATAAGATCCAGCGGCCAGTGCATGCCGAGCGCCAGGCGACTGCCCATCACTGCCGTCGCCCACGCCAGCAGCACCGCGATCGTGCCCCAGCGCCGACGCGGCCACAACAGCCCGGCAGCGAGCAGCGCCCAGCTGGCGGCGAACATCGTATGGCCTGACGGGAAGGCAAACCCGGTCTCTTTCTGCCAGTGTTTGCGTAAAAACGGCGGGATGTCCTGCGCCTGCGCCAGCTGCTCATGCACCAGTTTAGCGCGTTCTTTGCGCTTTAACGCGTAGAATTGCGTCACCGGCACCTGCCTTGTGTTTTCCAGCCAGATGACAAACGGTCTCGGCTCCTGAACCCGCGCCTTGACCCAGGATTTGGCCCCCTGTCCCACCAGGATGGCGGCGGCAAGAATGAGGAACAGAATCAGCGCCGCGCGCAGGCGAAAGCGCAAGCACCAGAGAAACCAGGCGCACAGCACAACATGGGTGATGATTCCCCACGGCTGGGTCACCGTTTCCGTCACCCACCAGAGGCTTTTCAGCCATGCCACCGGTAGTCCTGGCTGCCACAGCCAACCAGACAGCCAGACCGTGAGGGGCATGACCAGCAGCAGCGCCGCCGCAAGAGCGGTTCGTCGGGCAATCAACAGCATTTTCTCTCCTTCTCCTTTTAGATGAACATCATAGCGGAAAGTAGATCGTTTGTGCGCTTTCCGCGCGGCTAACCGTTCGCGATTAGGAGAACGTCCCGGCGTTGTGGCAAAATAGCGGTAAACAGAAAGCACATTCAGGTGCTGACAGAATCTGGAGAATCACATGCAGCTTAAACGTGTGGCAGAAGCCAAACTGCCAACCCCCTGGGGCGATTTCCTGATGGTGGGTTTTGAAGAACTGGCAACCGGACAGGATCATGTCGCGCTGGTGTACGGCGATATCTCAGGGCAGGCGCCGGTGCTCGCCCGCGTTCATTCAGAGTGTCTGACGGGCGATGCCCTGTTTAGCCTGCGCTGTGATTGCGGCTTTCAGCTGGAGGCGGCCCTGTCGCATATCGCCGAAGAAGGCCGGGGGATCCTGCTCTATCATCGTCAGGAAGGTCGCAACATTGGTTTATTGAATAAGATCCGCGCCTACGCGCTGCAGGATCAGGGGTATGACACTGTCGAAGCGAACCATCAGCTTGGCTTCGCCGCCGATGAGCGCGACTTCACCCTGTGCGCCGATATGTTCAAACTGCTCAACGTAGAGCAGGTGCGACTGTTAACCAATAACCCGAAAAAAGTGGAAATCCTCAGCGAAGCCGGGATTAACATTGTGGAGCGCGTGCCGCTGATCGTCGGACGCAACCCGAAAAACGCCCATTATCTCGACACTAAAGCCGCCAAGATGGGCCACCTGCTCAACAGCAAGCCGGCGGAATAATACCGGCGACAGAGTAAAGAGAGGGCCAGCGATGCTGGCCCTTCGTTTTACAGCATATTGCGGATGACGTAGTGCAAGATGCCGTCGTTGCGGTAGTAGGTGAGCTCGGTCGCCGTGTCGATACGGCACCGGCAGGCGATCACCTCCTGCGAGCCGTCAGCGCGGGTGAGGGTCACCGGCACCGTGGCGCCAGGCTGTAGCGACTGCAGATTACTGACATCAATCCGCTCTTCACCGGTCAACTGTAGCGTTTTACGGGTGACGCCCTGCGGGAACTCCAGCGGCAGAATACCCATCCCGATCAGGTTGGAGCGGTGAATACGTTCGAAGGACTCGGCGATCACTACCCGGATCCCCAGCAGGCGCGGCCCCTTCGCCGCCCAGTCGCGGCTGGAACCCGAGCCATACTCCTTACCGGCAATCACCGCCAGCGGTATCCCCTCGGCTTTATACAGCATCGCCGCATCGTATATCGCCACCGGTTCGCGGTCCGGCAGATGGCGGGTCATCCCCCCTTCCACCCCCGGCACCATTTCGTTGCGGATGCGGATATTGGCGAAGGTGCCGCGCATCATCACCTCATGGTTACCGCGACGGGAGCCGTAGGAGTTAAAGTCGCGCCGGGCAACCCCATGCTCCTGCAGATAGCGGCCTGCCGGACTATCGGCTTTGATGCTTCCTGCCGGCGAAATGTGGTCAGTGGTCACTGAATCGCCCAGCATGGCGAGGATCCGCGCGCCGTGAATATCCTCCACCGGCAGCGGCTCGACGCCCATCTCGTCAAAGAACGGCGACAGGCGAATGTAGGTCGAATCTTCCTGCCAGTCGTAGGTATCTGACGCCTCCACCTTGATCGCCTTCCACTCCTCAGTGCCGGAAAACACTTCCGCGTACTCTTTGCGGAACATCTCCGTGGAGACCTGTTCCACCGCCCGGGCAATCTCCTCCCCGCTCGGCCAGATATCTTTCAGATAGACCGGCTCGCCGTCGCTGCCCTGCCCCAGCGGCTCGCGGGTGAGATCGATGTTCATGTTCCCCGCCAGCGCGTAAGCGACCACCAGCGGTGGCGAGGCCAGCCAGTTGGTTTTCACCAGCGGGTGGATACGCCCTTCGAAGTTACGGTTACCGGAGAGCACCGCCCCGACGGTGAGGTCGCCTTTTTTGATTGCTTCTTCAATCGGTTCCGGCAGCGGACCGGAGTTACCGATACAGGTGGTACAGCCATACCCCACCAGATTGAAGCCGAGCTGGTCGAGGTAAGGCGTCAGGCCGGCATGGGCCAGATAATCCGACACCACTTTCGAGCCTGGGGCCAGGGAAGCTTTCACCCACGGCTGCGGCTGCAGGCCGCGTTCGACGGCTTTTTTCGCCAGTAGGCCAGCGGCCATCAGCACGCTGGGGTTGGAGGTGTTGGTACAGGAGGTGATCGCCGCAATGGCCACCGCGCCATCCGGCAGCGAATAGTGATGCCCGTTCAGCGTATACGCCACCGGCTGGCGCTGACGCTGAAGGTGGTTAACCTCCAGCTCACCGCTGGCGGCAAAGGCTTTCGGCACATCGCCGAGCGCCACGCGATCCTGCGGCCGCTTCGGCCCGGCGAGGCTCGCTTCAACGCTGCCCATATCCAGCGCCAGGGTACTGGTAAAGACCGGCTCATCGCCCGGGTAGCGCCACATGCCCTGCGCTTTGGCATAGGCTTCCACCAGCGCTACCTGTTCTTCGCTGCGTCCGCTGAGACGCATATAGCTGAGCGTCACGTCATCGATCGGGAAGAAACCGCAGGTGGCACCATACTCTGGCGCCATATTGGCGATGGTGGCGCGATCGGCCAGGGGCAAAGTATCCAGACCGTCACCGTAGAACTCGACAAATTTTCCGACCACGCCGTGCTGGCGCAGCATCTGGGTGACCGTCAGCACCAGGTCAGTAGCGGTAATACCTTCGCGCAATTTGCCGCTGAGCTTAAAGCCGACCACGTCCGGGATCAGCATCGACACCGGCTGGCCGAGCATGGCGGCTTCCGCTTCAATCCCGCCCACGCCCCAGCCCAGCACGCCGAGCCCGTTAATCATGGTGGTATGGGAGTCGGTGCCCACCAGGGTATCCGGCCACGCCATCCACTTTCCGTTCACCTCTTCGCTCCACACCGCCCGTCCGAGATATTCCAGGTTGACCTGGTGGCAAATCCCGGTGCCCGGCGGCACCACGCTGAATCGGCTGAAGGCCTGCTGCCCCCAACGCAAAAATGCGTAGCGTTCGTGGTTCCGCTCCATTTCCAGGCGGACGTTGTCTTCGAAGGCCTCGTCGTCGCCGAAGCGGTCGACGGTCACCGAGTGGTCGATCACCAGGTCGACCGGCGAAAGCGGGTTCACCTTCGCGGTATCGCCGCCCAGGCGTTTCACCGCCTCGCGCATGGCGGCCAGATCCACTACCGCCGGCACGCCGGTAAAGTCCTGCATCAGGACGCGAGCCGGACGGTAGGCGATCTCCCGGTCGGCATGGGCCTTTTTCAGCCAACCGGCAAGGGCACGAATATCTTCTTCAGTTACCGAGTCACCGTCCTGCCAGCGCAACAGGTTCTCCATCAGCACCTTCAGCGACTTGGGCAGTCGACTGATATCGCCCAGCTGCTTCTCCGCCAGCGGCAGACTGTAGTAATGCCAGGTTTTCTCATTGACCTGCAGCGTGTCCTTACTGGCTTCTCGTAGGGTTGACGACATAGCTCCTCCTTTATCTCAGGGATGGCATACCCCGATTCTCCTCAGGGTCTCCATTAAAGATAACACATGCTGGGCATAACACTTTGATAACAACCCAAATTGCTAAATGCGATAGGACGGAGAGGGATAAAAAGGCAATTATCAGAGCGCAGAGGAAATAGCACCAAAATAGTGCAGAGGAGTCGTTTAAGCGATATTGTATTAGTACACGAGGACAAAAAAAGAGCTAATCATTGCCTGTTGGCTGATTAGCTCTTGTGATTGATTTCAGGTTGGATGAATCCCACGGCAAAATATATTCTCCCTGTATTGCCGGTCACTGATTTTATATTACAGCTTCCTTTCACTGTCATAAAAATGACATGTATCTACAACGATGACCTACAGCTTTAGCTGACAATCCAGATGTTGCAGATGGTGAGCGCGATGATACTCCAGAACATCGCCAGCCCTACCAACACTACGCCCCATACGCGACTACGCAGAACGGGATCGATTTCGGTTTTGTCATTTTCGTATGACATCGCCAGTTTCATGTAATCGAGATTACTTATCATATTGTCACCACCAATTGCTCAAATCATCAGGTACAGATAAATCTTAATTATGGATAAAAGATTAATCCAGCTAAATTAAGTCTTATGGAATATATTTAACCGGTTATTTGATCGCGGTGGGCATAATGACAAACGTGTTGCGAGAAATTATTAATTTTGTGATTGGTTCGAGGTTTAAGTTGTTAAATAAAGACCATGCTAGTTAATGGCACTCCCCACAGGGAATGCCATTATTTTTTACAGGGTTATTTTTCCGGTAGTTTTATATCTTTGAACATCGCTTCAATATCTTCATTCGACCGCAAGGCCACCGCGGTATCCACCACATCCCGGGTCAAATGGGGTGCAAAACGTTGAATAAAATCATACATGTAGCTTCGTAAGAAAGTGCTACGGCGGAAGCCTATTTTAGTGGTGCTGTGGCTGAAGATACCGTTCGCATCCAGCTTCACCAGGTCCGGATCGGAGACCGGATCCACCGCCATACTGGCAATCACCCCTACCCCGAGTCCCAGGCGAACATAGGTTTTGATGACATCGGCATCGGTGGCGGTAAAAACAATGCGCGGCGTCAGGCCCGCACGGTTAAACGCGGTATCCAGTTCCGAACGGCCGGTGAAGCCAAAGGTATAGGTTACCAGCGGATACTGCGCCAGCTCTTCAATTGACACCGAGCCCCTGGAGGCCAGAGGATGCTCCGGCGTCACCACGATCGACCGGTTCCAGTGATAGCATGGCAGCATCACCAAATCGTCATACAGATGCAGCGCTTCAGTAGCAATAGCGAAGTCGGCGTTGCCTTTCGACACGGCTTCAGCGATCTGGGTTGGCGAACCCTGATGCATATGCAGCGACACCCGCGGATAGCGTTCAATAAAGCCCTTGATCACCCCCGGCAAGGCATAGCGCGCCTGGGTATGGGTGGTCGCCACATACAGCGACCCCTTGTCCGGCCAGGTATGCTCCCCGGCGACAGATTTGATGGCATCGACTTTTGACAACACCTCGCGGGCAATACGGATGATCTCCTGCCCGGCAGGGGTCACCTGAGTCAAATGCTTGCCGCTGCGGGCAAAGATCTGGATGCCGAGCTCATCTTCCAGCATACGCACCTGCTTACTGATGCCTGGCTGGGAGGTATAAAGCCCTTCGGCGGTGGATGAAACATTCAGGTTATGGTTAACCACCTCAACGATGTAGCGAAGCTGTTGTAGTTTCATGCTGATATCCGTTTGCGCGTAAAATGAAGCCGCTTAATACACTTTACGTTCAGGCAACTTGTCGCCTGTGAAGGCCAGGCCTCCCGGCAGTTGGCCATAGTGGCGCCGCAACGCATCCTGAAAGCGATGATGTATAAGACGTTTTAATAATAAAAAAGGCATTAACTATAACCACTATATCATTTATACCAACAGTGTATAGCCGGTAACGAAAAATAATATAGGTGGTTATAAGGGGGCGGAAAGCGCGGAGAGAAAGGAAAACGACACGGCAGAGGCATCCATGGCCCCTGCCGGCCGCCAGAGCAGGAAAAGCGCCCTTTTCCTGCCTGATAATGGTCAGTTACTTTTTAGCTTCCGTCCATTTGCCGTCGATAAAGAAGGCTGACCAGCCGGTCGCTTTGCCCTCTTTTTCGGACGCCACATACTGCTGCTTCGTTTTACGGCTAAAGCGCACCAGCGTTTTATTGCCTTCCGGATCCTGCTGCGGCGCATCGGCGAGATAACGCAGTTTTTCCGGCAGACGGTCGCGGAAGCGGTACAGCTCTTCCACCAGCGGCGCACGCGTTTCCCGTGATTTCGGGAAGGTGTTTGCCGCCAGGAAGACGCCCGCGGCCCCGTCACGCAGCACGAAATAGGCGTCAGACTTCTCGCACGGCAGCTCCGGGAGCGGCACCGGATCTTCCTTCGGCGGCGCCACTTCGCCATTGCGCAGGATCTTACGCGTATTCTTACACTCGTCGTTGGTACAAGCCATGTACTTCCCAAAACGCCCCATCTTCAGGTGCATCTCGGAGCCGCACTTCTCGCACTCCACTACCGGACCGTCATAGCCCTTGATGCGGAACTCGCCCTCTTCAATCTCATAGCCATCGCAGGTCGGGTTGTTACCGCAGACGTGCAGTTTACGCTTGGGATCGATAAGGTAGCTGTCCATCGCCGTACCGCACTTCTGGCAGCGGCGTTTGGCGCGCAGCGCGTTAGTTTCGGCGTCATCGCCTTCCAGCACGTTGAGGACTTCGTTTTCCGGCACCAGGTTAATGGTGGTTTTGCAGCGCTCTTTCGGCGACAGGGCATAGCCCGAACAGCCGAGGAAAACGCCGGTGCTGGCGGTACGGATGCCCATTTTACGGCCGCAGGTCGGACAGTCGATACTGGTGAGCACCATCGGGTTCGGCTGCATGCCGCCCTCTTCCGGATCTTTCTCCGCCGTCTCCAGCTGGGCGGTAAAATCGCCAAAGAAGTGGTTCAGCACTTCTTTCCACTCGGCCTGGTGGTTAGCCACCTGATCGAGACGATCTTCCATCTGCGCGGTGAAGTCGTAGTTCATTAAATCGCGGAAGTTCTCTTCCAGTCGGTCGGTGACGATCTCGCCCATTTTCTCCGCGTAGAAACGACGGTTTTCCACTCGCACGTAACCACGATCCTGAATGGTGGAGATAATCGAGGCATAGGTGGACGGACGACCGATACCGCGTTTTTCCAGCTCTTTAACCAGCGAGGCTTCGCTGAAGCGAGCCGGCGGTTTGGTAAAGTGCTGGGCAGGCGTCAGCTCGACCAGGCTCAGCTGGTCGCCCTGTTTGACCAGCGGCAGAGTCCGGTCCTCATCGCCCTTGCGCAGGGCCGGCATCACTTTGGTCCAGCCGTCAAAGCGTAAGGTACGACCGCGCGCTTTCAGTTTGAAATCGCCCGCCGCCACGGTCAGCGTCGTGGAGTCGTACTGCGCCGGCGTCATCTGACAGGCGACAAACTGGCGCCAGATCAGCTGATACAGCTTCTGCGCATCCGCTTCCATATCTTTCAGCGTTTCCGCCAGCACGTTCACATCAGACGGACGAATCGCTTCGTGTGCTTCTTGTGAGTTTTCTTTGCTGGCGTACTGATTCGCGCTTTCCGGCAGATATTTTTTACCAAACTTGTCGCTGATGTAGCCGCGAACCATGTTCAGCGCATCCTGACTCAGGTTGGTGGAGTCGGTACGCATATAGGTGATGTGCCCCGCCTCATAGAGGCGCTGAGCCATCATCATGGTCTTTTTCACGCCGAAGCCGAGACGGGTGCTGGCCGCCTGCTGCAGGGTGGAGGTGATGAACGGCGCGCCCGGCTTGCTGCTGGTCGGCTTGTCTTCCCGCTCCAGTACGCTGTAGCTGGCTTTTTCCAGCAGCGATACCGCCGCCATGGTCTCATCGCGGCTGACCGGGCGGAACGGCTTATCGTCCTTATGGGTCACCTGCAGCGGCAGCGCGTCGCCGCCCGGCGTGGTGGTGCTGGCATCAACTTCCCAGTATTCTTCCGGGACGAATGCTTTGATTTCACGCTCACGCTCCACCACCAGGCGGACCGCGACGGACTGTACGCGCCCGGCAGAAAGACCACGGGCGATTTTTTTCCACAGCAACGGCGAAACCATATAACCCACCACGCGGTCCATAAAGCGACGCGCCTGCTGGGCGTTAACCCGATCGATATTCAGTTCGCCCGGCTTTTCGAAAGCCTGACGAATGGCGTTTTTGGTGATCTCATTGAACACCACGCGGCTGTAACGCTGTTCATCGCCGCCGATAACTTCCCGCAGGTGCCAGGCAATGGCTTCCCCTTCGCGGTCAAGGTCGGTTGCGAGATAGATGTGGTCAGCTTTTTCCGCCAACTGTTTGAGTTCTGAAACTACCTTTTCTTTACCCGGAAGTACTTCATAGTGCGCATTCCAGTCATGCCATGGGTCCACGCCCATGCGGTTAACCAGAGCACCACGTTCGTCCTTTTTAGGCTTTTTAGCCCCTTTGGTGGCGGTAGAGTCGGTGCTCTTTTTGGAAGCTGATCCACTGGTCGGCAAATCGCGGATATGACCGACGCTGGATTTCACCACGTAGTCATTACCCAGATACTTATTGATCGTTTTGGCTTTTGCCGGGGACTCAACGATAACGAGAGCTTTACCCATATTCACCTTTACCTAATTTGATTCATCCAGGAATACATCGCACATTCATACACCCTCCACTGGCGACTGCCTCATATGTTGCGGCACCGTCGGTGAATATCAACCCAGAACACCTGTTTCATCTCCGTAAAACCAGGCGCTTGAGTTTACTGACCTTTTTTCGTCAGGTGACATAGCACGAAGAATTTTTGGCCGAATGTCAAGCAAATCTGTTGCCAGATCGCCGAAAGCGTCACACTGTACCTGATAAAATTCGTTACGCAACTTTATTAGCATGCAAAAGCGAATCACGCCAGTAAACGGCTGTTTCTCCACTGGTTACGATTACCCCTGTTTTGTCCATGGAAAATTTGCCCCGCGCCGCCGCGCGGCGTAAACTACGCGTGGAGAAAAAGAGGAGTCCGTTATGCAAGGTACAACCCAACCAATCGATCGCCAGACGCTGCTCGAAAAAGCCAACAAACTTATTCGCGAACATGAGGATACGTTAGCCGGTATCGAAGCTACCGACGTCGTTCAGCGCAACAATGTCCTGGTGTTTAGCGGTGAGTTTTATCTTGATGAGCAGGGTCTGCCGACGCCGAAGAGTACAGCGGTATTTAATATGTTTAAGTACCTCGCCCATGAGCTGTCGGACAAATATCACCTGGTCGATTAAGACCGGCGGAGATTAAGACCGCCCTAAATGAGAACGCGAGGCAGAGCCTCGCGTTTTATCATCTATATCAGCGGCTTCTGTCCGCGCTGCCACCAGCGCAGCAGCAGTCGATCGGCGCTCTCCGCCGCGCTACCGGTGAAGCGGTCGAGCATTTTCTTACGCTGTTGATAACGCACTCCGATCACCTCGTGGCTCTCCATGAGTCCCAGCAGCAGCTCATCACTGGTTTCAACCGCATCCACCAGCCCTTTTTCCAGCGCCTGTACCCCGTACCAGTGCTCGCCAGTGGCCACCTGCTCAATATCAAGGCCCGGGCGCATCCGCTGGACGAAATCCTTGAACAAATGGTGCGTCTCATTAAGGTCTTCGCGAAACTTGCGCCGTCCTTCTTCAGTGTTTTCACCCAGCATCGTGAGCGTTCGTTTGTACTGTCCGGCGGTATGCAGTTCGATATCAATATCTTTGTTCTTCAGGAAACGGTGCAGGTTTGGGATCTGCGCCACCACGCCAATAGAGCCGAGGATCGCAAACGGCGCCGAGACAATTTTGTTCGCCACGCAGGCCATCATATAGCCGCCGCTGGCCGCCACTTTGTCGACCGCCACCGTCAGCGGGATCTGTTTGTCGCGCAAGCGCTGTAGCTGCGAGGCTGCAAGCCCGTAGCCGTGCACCACCCCGCCGGGGCTTTCCAGACGAATCACCACCTGATCGCGCGCTTTCGCCGCCGCCAGCACCGCGGTGATCTCTTCCCGCAGGCTGGTGACTTCATGAGCATCCATACTGCCTTTGAAATCCAGCACCCAGGCGCGCGGCTTGCCTTCCGGCTCGGTATTACCCAGCTTCGCCCGCGCTTTCGCCGCCTTCGCCTCTTGTTTTTGCTTTTTCTTCTGCGACTTATGCCACTGCTTCTGCTGCGGGCCATCCAGCAGGGCCACCGCCAGCGATTCCTTCATCTCTTTATAATGCTCGCTAAGATTCGTTACCCGCAGCTCGCCGCGCTGTTTCTTGCGCTGGGCCAGGTTGACGATAATAGCGGCAATCACCGCGATAGCGACGACAACGGTCGCGATCTTGGCTAAAAATAAGCCATATTGAGCAAGTAATTCCACGTTTTCACCTTGTGTAAAGCACTGACGTTGCTTCACAGTGTACATCAGCCCCTGGCGAGAAGTCTTTGTGCTTTGTGTCCTCTGCGCAGCGGATTCCGTTTTTTTAAGCGAGGCTGAAATCGTTGCAAGATATTAATTTTGTGAATACTTTCCGCTTCGCCGATTGCAATGGCGGGCGCTTTCAGGCATAACAGCGCAAAAGTGAGATACCAAAGATGAAGCGCGATCGAGAGCCGATCGCCAAAGGAGTCGCCGTGCATTATCAACCGCAACGCCACTTGCTGAAAGATCGCATCATTCTGGTCACCGGGGCCAGCGATGGAATTGGTCGTGAAGCGGCCCTGACCTACGCCCGCTACAGCGCCAGCGTTATCCTGCTGGGTCGCAACGACGACAAACTGCGCGCCGTCGCCGAGGAGATTGAGCGTGAGGGCGGTATTCCTCCCCGCTGGTTTACTCTCGACCTGCTCACCTGCACGCCGCAGGCTTGCCAGCAGCTGGCGCAGCAGATCAGCATCCACTATCCCCGCCTTGACGGCGTGCTGCACAATGCTGGCTTGCTCGGCGACATCTGCCCGATGGATGAACAGAAACCGGAGGTCTGGCAGCAGGTGATGCAGGTGAACGTCAATGGCACCTTTATGCTGACCCAGGCGCTTCTTCCTTTATTACTCCGTTCCGAATCTGGTTCGCTGGTCTTTACCTCATCCAGCGTCGGTCATCAGGGGCGCGCCAACTGGGGCGCCTATGCCGTCTCCAAATTCGCCACCGAAGGGATGATGCAGGTGCTGGCCGACGAGTACCAAAGCCGCCACCTGCGGGTGAACTGTATCAACCCCGGCGGCACCCGCACCGGCATGCGCGCCAGCGCGTTCCCGACGGAAGATCCGCTGAAACTGAAAACCCCCGCTGACATTATGCCCGTCTATCTGTGGCTGATGGGCGACGACAGTCGTCGCAAGACGGGAATGACCTTCGACGCCCAACCGGGGCGTAAACCAGGAATTGCCCAATGAGTGATGAACGCTACCGCGAACGCCAGCAGCGGCTGAAAGATAAAGTGGATGCCCGGGTGGCGGCGGCCCAGGACGAGCGCGGCATTGTGATGGTCTTTACCGGCAACGGCAAAGGAAAAACTACCGCCGCCTTTGGCACCGCGACCCGCGCCGTCGGCCACGGCAAAAAAGTCGGCGTGATCCAGTTTATCAAGGGGACCTGGCCTAACGGCGAGCGTAATCTGCTGGAGCCCCACGGCGTCGAATTTCAGGTGATGGCGACAGGCTTTACCTGGAACACTCAGGACCGCGACAGCGACACCGCCGCCTGTCTGGCGGTTTGGGAGCATGCCCGCCGTATGCTTGCCGACGACCAGCTCGATCTGGTGCTGCTGGACGAGCTGACCTATATGGTGGCCTACGATTACCTGCCGCTGGAGGCGGTGCTGAGCGCTCTGAGTGAGCGTCCTGCCCACCAGTCGGTGATCATCACCGGCCGCGGCTGTCATCGCGATATTATTGAAATGGCGGATACCGTCAGCGAGCTGCGCCCGGTGAAACATGCCTTTGATGCCGGCATTAAAGCGCAGATGGGGATTGACTACTGAGGACCGGATACGGCGAAAGGAAGTCCGCGTTCCGGCGCAAAACCACCGGAACGCGCAACATTAACCGTTGGTCTTATTGCGGGTACTGGAACGGCGGTTGCTGTTATTACCCTGGCGCGGGTTAGCGCTGGTCTGGCTGTGACGCTTCACCGCCCGGCGGATCTGATTGGCTTTCAACCGGCGACGATCTTTTTCAACGGCGACCTTGGAGCTGGTTTCCGGAGTGAGCTCCACCAGTTCGCGCAGGTAGTTGGTCTGCGCCAGGTCCAGCTCGGTATAGCCGCCGCGCGGCAGGCCTTTCGGCAGCAGAATATCGCCATAGCGCACGCGGATCAGGCGGCTGACCTGCACGCCGACCGCTTCCCACAGACGACGCACTTCGCGGTTACGCCCTTCGGTCAGGGTGACGTTGTACCACTGGTTAATCCCTTCACCGCCGGTGAATTTAATGGTTTTAAACGCCGCCGGGCCATCTTCTAACTGCACGCCGCGAGACAGCTGACGCAGCTTATCTTCATCTACCTGGCCGAAAACGCGAACGGCGTACTCACGCTCGACTTCACGGCTCGGGTGCATCAGGCGGTTTGCCAGTTCACCGTCGGTGGTGAACAGCAACAGGCCACAGGTGTTGACGTCCAGACGACCAACGGCAATCCAGCGCGCGCCGCGCAGTTTAGGCAGACGATCGAACACCGTCGGGCGCCCTTCCGGATCGTTACGGGTGCACAGTTCGCCTTCCGGCTTGTAGTACGCCAGCACGCGGCAGATCTGCTCAGCGGACTCTTTCACCGAGATCAGATGGCCATCGATACGAATTTTTAAACCAGGGACAATTTCCACACGATCGCCGAGGGTGGCGATTTTGCCGTCGACGCTGACGCGGCCAGCTTCGATTTTCGCTTCAATTTCACGGCGGGAGCCGTGGCCGGCGCGGGCCAGCACTTTTTGCAGTTTCTCGCTCATTGAGCTTCCTTAAGGTGTCGCCTTCCCAGGCGTCTGGTATGCTTTATGAAACAATGAGGCCTGTATCAGCAACTCATTGTTACGTATATACTTTTTACGTAAAGTCTCGCCGGCATGCGCAAAACATTCGCCGCGAGCCCGTATTCGTGGCCGAACATACTACACTAACTTCGCCGGGAAAGCTTCTGTTCGCCACACCGCGCCTTTAGTATGGAACAGATTTTCCTTATTCTCCTGTCTACCCTCACCTGTGTTGGTCTTAGTCGGACAGAGAGCGCCTCCCTGCGCTACGCCTGCTCTTGCGCGACGGCAGAGCGCTGGGCGAGCAGCCAGTCACGAAAACAGCGGTTGGCAGGGGCCAGCAGCGCGGTCTCGTGGTAAACCAGATGATAGGCCAGCGGACAGGCGATGGGCTGCGCCAGAGGATTCACCAGCCGCCCCTGCGTCAGCGCTGGCGCTATGAATGAACGTCGCAGTAAAGCCATCCCCATACCGGCTAATGCCGCCTCCGTTACGCCGTTGCAATCAGTGAACACCGGGCCACGGCGCGCGCGGTGCGCTTCCAGCCCCACGGCCTCGCACCACAGCGCCCAGTCCTCACGATGTTCATCGTGCAGCAGCGGATACTCTAGCAGATCGCTGGCATCGGCGAGGGTCCGATGCGGAGCAATCAGCTGCGGACTACAGACCGGCATCAGATCGTCATCCAGCAGACGATAAGCCTGCAGTTCCGGCCAGCCCCCGACGCCATGCCGCACGGCAAAATCGATCTCTTCGCTCAGCAAATCCACTCGCCGGTTGGTGGTGCCGATCAGGATCTCTATCTGCGGATAGCGCCGTTCAAAATCAGCCAGCCGCGGCAGCAGCCATTGAATAGCAAAGCCGCTGGTACAACTGACAGTCACTTTTTCCGGCCCCGTGGGCACCTGCAGACGCCGGGTGGCGGCAGCTATCTGATGAAACGCGGGCTGCACGGCCCGGAGGTAGATCTCCCCCACCTCCGTTAACTGTAACCGTCGGGGGGTACGGATAAATAGCGGGACATTCAGCGCCTCCTCCAGGCGGGCAATCTGCTGGCTGACAGCGCTGGGTGTGACGCAAAGTTCACTGGCGGCCAGCTTCAGGCTGAGCAGCCGCGCCGCCGCCTCAAAACAGCGCAACGCATTCAGCGGCGGGAGTTTCATGGCTATAGAACCTCAGTTAAGAAAAACTTAATCATGTAAGCATAACGCGTTTGTCGGCCATTGCACGAGAGCTCTACAGTTAGCTTCCTTACCGTTCACAAGGAGTCAATCATGCGTGTTATCGACTGTGGTCGCCTGCTGCTGCTTGCCGCCCTCTGGGGTGCCAGCTTTCTGTTTATGCGCATCACCACCCCGGCTTTCGGCGCGGTAAACAGCGCCTTTCTGCGCGTGCTGTTCGCCGCCGTCGCTTTAGGGTTGCTGGCCGGCGCGCGCGGAAAATGGGGCGGGTATGAGGGTAAATTCATCGCCACTCTGAAGCTGGGGGTCATCAATTCCGGCCTCCCTTTTCTGATGTACTGCCTTGCCGCGCAATGGCTACCGGCAGGGTACTCCGCCACGCTCAACGCCACGGCGCCGATGATGGGGGTGCTGATTGGCGCACTCTGCTTTGCGGAACCGCTGACCCTGCGCAAAGGCGCTGGCGCGGCGCTGGGCGCTATTGGCGTGGCGGTGATCGCGCGCCCGACTACCGGCCTCGGCGCCGCCCAGCTGCTGCCGGGCGTCGGCGCCTGTCTGACCGCCACCGCCTGCTATGGCCTGGCCGGCTTTCTGACCCGCCGCTGGATCCAACAGCGCGGCGGCCTCGAAGCGGAGCGCGTCGCGTTGGGCAGCCAAATCGGCGCCACGCTGTTTTTATGCCCCTTCTTTCTCTGGTCCTGCGGGCATGGGCTGGCTGTGGACTGGGGTCAGGGCCTGCCGTGGATGGCAATGCTTATGCTGGGTGTCGTCTGCACGGCGGCAGGGTATATCCTCTATTTCCGCCTGATCGCTGATATTGGACCGCTGCGTTCACTGTCCGTGACCTTTTTGATCCCGCCTTTTGCGGTGCTGTGGGGCTATCTTTTTCTTGGAGAGATTGTGGAGAGTGGGTTAATTCTCGGCGCGCTGCTGGTCTGCGTGGCGCTGTGGATGATGGTCGTGCCGTCGGGGAGAAAAGACAGGATACCAGGCGGCGCATGAGGCACCGCCCGGCAGGTAGTGTCAGAGAAACGGCCTCACGTCGCCCACGCCTTCGCGCAGCACCACCGGGGTATCTTCCGTCAGGTCGATAACCGTGGTCGGCTGCTGCCCCAGGAAACCGCCGTGGATAATGAGGTCCACGACTTTCTCCAGACGATCTTTGATCTCTTCCGGGTCGGATTCGGTAAAGTCGCTGCCGGGCAGCATCAGCGAGGTAGAGAGCATCGGTTCGCCTAAGGTCTCAAGCAACGCCTGAGCGATGGGGTTGGACGGGACGCGCATACCAATGGTTTTACGCTTCTCCTGCAGCAGCCGGCGCGGTACCTCTTTCGTTCCTTTGAGGATAAAGGTGTAGTTGCCCGGGGTATTGTTTTTCATCAGGCGAAACGCCACGTTGTCCACAAAGGCGTAGGTTGACAGTTCGGACAGATCGCGGCACATCAGGGTGAAGTTGTGGCCGTCCGGCAGCTGACGGATGCGGCAGATCCGCTCCATCGCGCCCTTGTCTTCAATTTTGCAGCCCAGCGCGTAGCCGGAGTCGGTAGGATAAACGATCACCCCGCCCTTACGCACAATCTCCACCGCCTGGTTAATCAACCGCGCCTGCGGGTTATCCGGATGGATATAAAAAAACTGGCTCATACTTCCCTCTCAATTTTTATTCGGTGGCCGCTTCCCAGCTGTGCCAGACGCCTTCCACGCCGGCAGGGAGCCAGAGCTTACGGCCAAGTTCGATCCACGCGCAGGGCTGATGGAAATCGGAACCCTGCGACGCCAGAAGACCAAACTGCACGGCCAGGGCGGCCAGCTGGGCGCGTTCATGGGGCGCCTGCTGACACTGGGCCACTTCCATGGCATCACCGCCCTGCTCGCTGAAGTGGGCCAACAGCCGCTTAAGCCACTTGGCGGAAAGATCGTAACGCCCGGGATGGGCTATCACCGCCTTACCGCCAGAATGATGAATGACATCAATTGCTTGTTTTATTGTACACCACTGCGGCGGCACGTAACCGGTTTTCCCGCGGGCAAGGTATTTTTTGAAGACCTCCGCCATGTTCTTCGCGTGGCCGGCCTCCACCAGAAAACGGGCAAAATGGCCGCGGGTGACGGCGCCACCGTCCGCCAGCCGCAGCGCCCCTTCCCAGGCGCCGGGGATGCGCGCCTTCTCCAGACGCTCGGCAATCATCTGGCCGCGCTGCTGGCGCCGCGCTTTCTGCTCCTCCAGCAGGGCGGTCATCGCAGGGTGCGCAATATCAATATTGAGACCCACAATATGAATCTCGTGATTCTCCCAGAGGGTGGAAATCTCGACGCCGTTCACCAGGGTCAAGGGTAATCCGGCGCGGGCGATCTCCTCCCGGGCCGCGGGGATCGCCGCCACGCTGTCATGGTCGGTGATCGCCAGCGTGCCTACGCGCATTTCATGGGCGCGATGGACCAGTTCCTGCGGAGTCAGCCGCCCGTCAGAGGCGGTGGTATGGCTGTGCAGATCGTAAATCACTGCGTATTGGCTGTCGCTCAAAAGGACTCCTGCTGGACATCAACGTAAATAAGCGCATTATCATACCGACAGGCAGAGAAAATCTGCAAACAAGGGTTGACTTTATTCCATTGAACTAGTTAACTAGTACGCAAGTTCACATGAAGGGGTATCACGATGAAAATGCACTTTATCACTCTGCACAGCTGGTGGCGCACCTCCTGATAACGGGCGGCGTGATCGCGTTTTGCATTCAGCATACAGATACCCGGCCCGCCAATGAGCGGGCTTTTTATTGGACAAAAATAATACGAACAGGCGAGAACAATAATGCAAACATCCAAACCGGCACTCGAGCTTCTCACCAGCGACGCCATCTACCGGGAGAACCCGACGGCGTTATTCCACCAACTGTGCGGCGCCCGTCCGGCCACGCTGCTGCTGGAATCGGCTGACATCGACAGCAAAGATGACTTAAAAAGCCTGCTGCTGGTGGACAGCGCGCTGCGCATCACCGCTCTTGGTGACACTGTCACCATTCAGGCCCTCTCCGCCAACGGCGCCGCGCTGCTGGAGCTGCTGGACGGCGCGCTGCCCTCCGGGATCGCCAATCAGCGCCAGCCCAACGGCCGGATCCTGACCTTCCCGGCAGTCAGTTCCCTGCTCGATGAAGACGCCCGCCTCTGCTCGCTGTCGGTGTTTGACGCCTTCCGTCTCCTGCAGGAGCTGGTGACCGTCCCGGCCAACGAGCGTGAAGCGATGTTCTTCGGCGGCCTGTTCGCCTATGACCTGGTGGCCGGCTTTGAAGATCTGCCGCCCCTGCAGAGCGACACCGCCTGCCCGGACTACTGCTTCTATCTGGCGGAGACCCTGCTGGTCATCGACCATCAGACCAAGCATACCCGCATCCAGGCGAGCCTGTTCACGCCGCTGGAGAGTGAAAAACAGCGCCTGGAGCAGCGCCTGAGCCAGCTGCGCCAGCAGCTGAACGAGCCGCCGGCGCCGCTGCCGGTCACTACCGTGGCCGAAATGCGCTGCGACGTTGACCAGAGCGATGAAGAGTACGGCGCGGTGGTGCGCAAAATGCAGCGCGCGATCCGCGCCGGGGAAATCTTCCAGGTGGTCCCTTCCCGCCGCTTCTCGCTGCCCTGCCCGTCGCCGCTGGCCGCGTATGATGTGCTGAAGAAGAGCAACCCCAGCCCGTATATGTTCTTTATGCAGGACAACGATTTCACCCTGTTCGGCGCCTCGCCGGAAAGCTCGCTGAAGTACGATGCCGTCAGCCGTCAGATTGAGATCTACCCCATCGCCGGCACCCGGCCGCGCGGCCGCCGCGCCGACGGTTCGCTGGATCGCGATCTCGACAGCCGTATCGAACTGGAAATGCGTACCGATCACAAAGAGCTTTCCGAGCACCTGATGCTGGTGGACCTGGCGCGCAACGATCTGGCCCGCATCTGTACCCCGGGCAGCCGCTATGTCGCCGATTTAACCAAGGTTGACCGTTACTCCTTCGTGATGCATCTGGTCTCCCGGGTGGTGGGTGAACTGCGTCAGGATCTCGATGTGCTGCACGCTTACCGCGCCTGCATGAACATGGGCACTCTCAGCGGCGCGCCGAAGGTTCGCGCCATGCAGCTGATTGCCGCCGCCGAAGGTAAACGACGCGGCAGCTACGGCGGCGCGGTGGGCTATTTCACCGCCCACGGCGACCTCGACACCTGCATCGTCATCCGTTCCGCCTACGTGCAGGAGGGTATCGCTACCGTCCAGGCCGGAGCCGGCATTGTGCTCGACTCGGTTCCCCAGTCGGAAGCGGATGAGACCCGAAATAAAGCCCGCGCGGTGCTGCGCGCCATTGCCCAGGCCCATCACGCGAAGGAGATTTTCTGATGGCTGACATTCTGCTGCTCGATAATATCGATTCTTTCACCTATAACCTGGCAGACCAGCTGCGCGCCAACGGCCATAACGTGGTGATTTACCGTAACTCCGTTCCGGCGCAGGCGCTGATTGAGCGTCTGGGCACCATGGACAATCCGGTGCTGATGCTCTCCCCTGGCCCGGGTACGCCAAGCGAAGCCGGCTGCATGCCGGAATTGCTGACCCGCATGCGGGGCAAGCTGCCGATCATCGGCATCTGCCTCGGCCACCAGGCTATTGTCGAAGCCTACGGCGGCTATGTCGGCCAGGCGGGCGAGATCCTTCACGGCAAAGCCTCCAGCATTGAGCACGACGGCCAGGCGATGTTTGCCGGTCTGGCTAACCCGCTGCCGGTGGCGCGCTACCACTCGCTGGTCGGCAGCAATATTCCTGCCGGGCTGACGATTAACGCCAATTTCAATGGCATGGTGATGGCGGTGCGTCACGATGCGGATCGGGTGTGCGGCTTCCAGTTCCACCCGGAATCGATCCTCACCACCCAGGGCGCGCGACTGCTGGAGCAGACCCTGGCCTGGGCGCTGCAGAAGCTGGAGCATACCAACACCCTCCAGCCGATCCTTGAGAAGCTGTACCAGGCGGAAACCCTGAGCCAGCAGGAGAGCCACCAGCTGTTCTCCGCCGTCGTGCGCGGCGAAGTGAAGCCTGAACAGCTGGCCGCCGCGCTGGTCAGTATGAAAGTGCGCGGCGAGCAGCCGCAGGAAATTGCCGGCGCCGCCACCGCGCTGCTGGAAAACGCCGCGCCGTTCCCGCGCCCGGACTACCTGTTTGCCGACATCGTCGGCACCGGTGGCGACGGCAGCAACAGCATTAATATCTCCACCGCCAGCGCGTTTGTCGCCGCTGCCTGTGGATTGAAAGTGGCGAAGCACGGCAACCGCAGCGTTTCCAGTAAATCAGGCTCTTCTGACCTGCTGGCGGCCTTCGGCATTAATCTCGATATGAACGCCGATAAATCCCGCGCGGCGCTCGATGAGCTGGGCGTCTGCTTCCTGTTCGCGCCGAAGTACCACACCGGTTTCCGCCACGCGATGCCAGTCCGTCAGCAGCTGAAGACCCGTACTCTGTTTAACGTGCTGGGCCCGCTGATCAACCCCGCGCATCCGCCGCTGGCGCTGATTGGCGTCTACAGCCCGGAACTGGTGTTGCCGATTGCGGAAACCTTGCGCGTACTCGGTTATCAGCGCGCTGCCGTGGTGCACAGCGGCGGGATGGATGAAGTCTCGCTGCATGCGCCCACGGTGGTCGCCGAGCTGCATAACGGGGAAATTAAAAGCTATCAGCTGACCGCCGACGATTTCGGCCTGACGCCTTACCATCAGGCGCAGCTGGCGGGCGGCACGCCGGAAGAAAACCGTGACATTCTGACGCGCTTGCTACAAGGTAAAGGTGAAGCCGCTCACGAAGCCGCCGTCGCCGCCAACGTCGCCATGTTGATGCGTTTACACGGGCATGAAGATCTGAAAGCTAACGCTCAGCAGGTACTGGATGTGCTGCACAGCGGCGCGGCCTATGACAGAGTGACCGCCTTAGCGGCAAGAGGGTAAAGAATGCAGACCGTTTTAGCAAAAATCGTTGCCGACAAAGCGATTTGGGTGGAAGCCCGCAAACAACAACAACCGTTAGCCAGTTTTCAGAATGAGGTCGTCCCGACGCAGCGCAATTTCTATGACGCGCTGGCCGGCACCCGCACCGCGTTTATTCTCGAGTGCAAAAAGGCTTCGCCGTCGAAGGGGTTGATTCGCGAAGATTTCGATCCGGCGGCGATCGCCAGCATCTACAAACACTACGCCTCGGCGATCTCGGTGCTGTGTGATGAGAAATATTTCCAGGGCAGCTTCGATTTTCTGCCGATCGTCAGCAAGGTCGCGCCGCAGCCGATCCTGTGTAAGGACTTCACCATCGACCCTTACCAGATCTACCTGGCGCGCTACTATCAGGCCGACGCCTGCCTGCTGATGCTGTCGGTGCTCGACGATGAACAGTATCGTCAGCTCTCGGCGGTGGCTCACAGCCTGAATATGGGCGTGCTCACAGAAGTCAGCAATGATGAGGAGCTGGAGCGCGCCATCGCCCTGAAGGCGAAGGTGGTGGGCATCAACAACCGCGACCTGCGTGATATGTCGATTGACCTCAACCGCACCCGTCAGCTGGCGGCGCGTCTCGGCCCGGATGTCACGGTGATCAGCGAATCCGGCATCCATACCTATGCCGAAGTGCGTGAGCTGAGCCACTTCGCCAATGGCTTCCTGATCGGCTCCGCCCTGATGGAGCAGGCGGATCTGGAAGCGGCGGTCAAGCGCGTGCTGCTCGGCGAGAACAAAGTGTGCGGCCTGACGCGCCCGCAGGATGCGCAGGTGGCCTGGGAGTCTGGCGCCATCTACGGTGGGCTGATCTTCGTCCCGACCTCGCCGCGGGCGGTAAATGACGCCCAGGCTAAAGCGGTGATCGCCGCCGCGCCGCTGCAGTACGTCGGCGTCTTCCGCAATGCGCCGCTGGATGAGGTGGTCGCCCGCGCCCAGGCCCTGGAGCTGGCCGCCGTACAGCTGCACGGTGATGAAGACCAGGCCTATATCGACGCGCTGCGCGACGCCCTCGCGGATAGCGTCCGCATCTGGAAAGCGCTGAGCGTTGGCGAAACCTTGCCGTCCCGTACACTCCGCCATGTCGATAAGTATCTGCTCGACAACGGCCAGGGCGGCAGCGGCCAGCGTTTTGACTGGAGCCTGCTGCAGGGCCAGGACCTGCGTAACGTTATGCTGGCTGGCGGCCTCGGCGCCGATAACTGTGTGGAAGCGGCCAAAAGCGGCTGTGCCGGACTCGATTTCAATTCAGGCGTAGAGTCGCAACCCGGGATTAAAGACGCCAGCAAGCTGGCCTCCGTTTTCCAGACGCTGCGCGCATATTAAGGAGCAATAATGAGCACTTTACTGAACCCCTACTTCGGCGAATTCGGCGGCATGTATGTGCCGCAGATCCTGATGCCCGCCCTGCGCCAGCTGGAAGAGGCCTTTGTCAGCGCGCAGAAGGACCCGGCCTTTCAGGCGGAATTCACCGACCTGCTGAAAAACTACGCCGGTCGTCCGACGGCCCTGACCAAATGCCGGAACCTGACCGAAGGGACCCGCACTACCCTGTACCTGAAACGCGAAGATCTGCTGCACGGCGGCGCGCACAAAACCAACCAGGTGCTGGGCCAGGCTCTGCTGGCCAAACGGATGGGCAAAACCGAAATTATCGCCGAGACCGGCGCCGGTCAGCACGGCGTCGCCTCAGCGCTGGCCAGCGCCCTGCTCGGTCTGAAATGCCGTATCTACATGGGCGCCAAGGACGTCGAGCGCCAGTCGCCGAACGTCTTCCGTATGCGCCTGATGGGCGCCGAGGTGATCCCGGTGCACAGCGGCTCCGCCACGCTGAAAGATGCCTGTAACGAGGCGCTGCGCGACTGGTCCGGCAGCTACGAGAAGGCGCACTATATGCTGGGCACCGCCGCCGGTCCGCACCCGTTCCCGACCATCGTGCGTGAATTCCAGCGCATGATCGGCGAAGAGACCAAAGCGCAGATCCTCGAAAAAGAGGGCCGTCTGCCGGACGCGGTGATCGCCTGCGTCGGCGGCGGGTCAAACGCCATCGGCATGTTCGCTGATTTTATCGAGGAAACCCGCGTCGGCCTGATCGGCGTGGAGCCTGCCGGGCACGGTATCGAAAGCGGGGAGCACGGCGCGCCGCTGAAGCATGGTCGTGTGGGGATCTACTTCGGGATGAAGTCGCCGATGATGCAAACCGCCGACGGCCAGATCGAGGAATCTTACTCCATTTCCGCCGGGCTGGACTTCCCGTCCGTTGGGCCGCAGCACGCGTTTCTGAACAGCACCGGGCGCGCCGACTATGTGTCGATCACCGATGACGAAGCGCTGGAGGCGTTTAAAGCGCTCTCCCGCCACGAAGGGATCATCCCGGCGCTGGAGTCCTCTCACGCTCTGGCCCATGCGCTGAAAATGATGCGCGAGAACCCGGAAAAAGAGCAGCTGCTGGTGGTTAACCTCTCCGGCCGCGGCGATAAAGACATTTTCACCGTACACGACATCCTGAAAGCGCGAGGGGAAATCTGATGGAACGCTATGAGACGCTGTTTGCCCAACTGAAAAACCGCCAGGAAGGCGCTTTCGTCCCCTTTGTCACCCTTGGCGATCCGGGACCGGAGCAGTCGCTGAAAATTATCGATGCGCTGATCGAAGGCGGCGCCGATGCCCTTGAGCTGGGGATCCCCTTCTCCGACCCGCTGGCGGACGGCCCGACCATCCAGGGCGCGGCCCTGCGCGCCTTCGCCGCGGGGGTAACCCCGGCGCAGTGCTTTGAGATGCTGGCGGCGATCCGCCAGAAGCATCCAACGATCCCAATCGGCCTGCTGATGTACGCGAACCTCGTCTTCAGCCCGGGTATCGATGAGTTCTATGCCCAGTGCGCCCGCGTCGGCGTCGACTCGGTGCTGGTAGCCGACGTGCCGGTGGAAGAGTCCGCCCCGTTCCGCCAGGCGGCGATGCGCCATAACATCGCGCCAATTTTCATTTGCCCGCCCAATGCGGATGACGATTTACTGCGCCAGATTGCCTCTTATGGCCGCGGCTACACCTATCTGCTGTCGCGCGCCGGGGTGACGGGAGCGGAAAATCGCGCTGCGCTGCCGCTGCACCATCTGGTGGAGAAGCTGGCGGAATATCACGCTGCGCCGCCGCTGCAGGGCTTTGGCATCTCCGCGCCGGAGCAGGTGAGCGCCGCCATTGACGCCGGGGCCGCCGGGGCGATCTCCGGTTCCGCCATCGTCAAAATCATCGAACGTCATCTTGATGAGCCACAAACCATGCTCGACGAGCTGAAAGCCTTCGTCCAGAGCCTGAAGGCGGCGACCAAAACCGCCTGACCGTCAGCCGCCTGGCCTTGCGCCAGGCGGCGATTTCCTCGCGTTAGCTCCCCCTCCACGTCATCTTGCACGCCTGCACATCAGACTGAACAATGATCGACACCTTGACGCCAGGCGATGCGCTTTAACGTGGAAATTGATGGCGGGCGGATACCGAAGATTTGCACCATGTTGAAAGTAAAAATATCGCTCTCCCTGGTACAGGAGAGCGATAGGTCAGGCAATCAATATTGCCCGAATATCATTGACGTTGGTTAACGTTGGGCCGGTCATTACCAGGTCATCGAGCGCATGAAAATAGCTATAGCTATCGTGTGCATCAAGATAACTAGCCGCATTTAGACCACCCATTTTGCCGCGTGTTAGCGTGTCCGGGAATACCAGCGCACCTGCTGCATCTTCCGTTCCGTCGATACCATCACTGTCGCCGGCGATTGCCCATATGCCGCTTTCTCCCTGCAACGCACAGGCCAGACTGAGCGCAAATTCAGTATTACGACCACCCTTCCCGTGCTGACCCTGACTTACCGTCACGGTGGTTTCGCCACCCGACAACAGCACTGCCGGACCGGAAACCGGATGACCATATTGCTTCACGGATTTAGCAATCCCGGCCATAACAATGGCCACTTCACGACTTTCGCCTTCTAACGCATCGCCGAGAATAAGCGGCGTCAGTCCGTGTCTGCACGCAACCAGCGCGGCAGCCTGCAAAGCCCGCTGCGGCGTGGCAATGAGTTTTACTTCGCTGTTCGCTGTGCTTTCAACCGGGCCTGCCGGCTGGCTTAGCAGTTTATGAACAGGTTCCGGGGTCTGAATACCGTAGCGCTGAAGCACCCGAAGCGCATCAAGCGGCGTACTGTCATCGGCGACAGTAGGACCTGATGCCACATCTGCCGGGTTATCCCCCGGCACATCGCTGATAATCAGTGACACAATACGGGCCGGTTGCGCCATTCTTGCCAGCTTGCCGCCTTTCACCGCGGAGAGATGACGACGTACCAGATTCATCTCTTTGATATTGGCACCGCTGTGCAGTAGCGCGCGGGTAATGGCCTGCTTATCTTTCAATGTTAATCCTGGTGCGGGCAGCACCATCAACGCCGACCCGCCACCGGAAATGAGCGCCAGCACCAGGTCATCAGAGGTCAATCCGCGCAGCGCTTCCACAATCAGCATGGCGGCAACTTCGCTCATCGAATCCGATACCGGATGAGCAGCCTCGATAATCCGGATGCGACCAGCAGGCACCGCGTAACCGTAACGCGTCACCACCACGCCAGACACATCCACATCCGGCCAGGCTGCATCCACAGCCGCTGCCATTGCCGCCGAGGCTTTACCGGCACCGATTACCACGCAGCGGCCACGCGGTTTTTCCGGCAGGTTAGACAGGATCGCAGGCCCGGCTCGGGCGCTGTCGACAGCATGCTGAAAAATATCCTGCAGGATCTCTGCAGGCTGTTCATTTATCATGGTTATACGGTCTCGGCGATATTTGCTCTGGCTTCGATAAATTCCACTACAGCGCGGGTGACGTCCGCGGTACTGGCCGTTCCACCGACATCTGGCGTCAGAATGCCTTTCTCACAAACATATTCGATACTTTCCATAATCATCGCCGCGGCGTTACGCTCTCCCAGATGTTCAAGCATCTGTACCGCAGTCCAGAAGGTTGCTATCGGGTTAGCAATGCCTTTGCCGGTGATATCAAAAGCTGAACCATGGATAGGTTCGAACATGGAAGGGAAGCGGCGTTCCGGATCAATATTGGCGGTCGGCGCTACGCCCAGACTGCCCGCCAGCGCGCCGGCCAGATCGGAAAGGATATCGGCATGCAAATTGGTGGCAACGATGGTATCCAGGGTCTGGGGATGCAGCGTCATGCGGTGCGTCATCGCATCGACCAGCATCTTGTCCCACTGCACATCCGGGAATTCCTGCGCCACCTCGGCGGCAATCTCATCCCACATCACCATTCCGTGGCGCTGGGCGTTGGATTTAGTCACCACGGTCAGCAGTTTACGTGGACGAGACTGCGCCAGTCTGAAGGCATAGCGCATAATGCGAGTAACCCCGACGCGGGTGAAGATGGCCACCTCGGTGCCGACTTCTTCCGGTAAGCCACGGTGTGCACGACCGCCGTTACCGGAATACTCACCTTCGGAGTTTTCGCGCACAATCACCCAGTCAAGATCGCCGGGCCCGCGGTTGCGCAGCGGTGAGGTGACACCCGGCAGGATTTTGGTTGGACGCACGTTGGCGTACTGGTCAAACCCCTGGCAAATTGGCAGGCGCAGACCCCAGAGTGTGATGTGGTCAGGGACATCCGGTGCGCCCACCGCGCCGAAGTAAATGGCATCAAATTTTTTTAGTGTGTTCAGCCCTTCTTCCGGCATCATCACGCCATGTTTTTTGTAATAGTCCGACCCCCAGTCAAAGGTCTCCACATCAAACTTCAGCTGCGGATCGTGGCGTGTCAGTGCATGCAGCACTTCAACACCTGCCGAGATGACTTCAGGACCAATACCGTCGGCAGGTATGGCGGCAATTTTATAGTTACGCATAGTAAATTCTCCGGTTAATGAGTATGAGGATGAGTGAGTTCTGCCGTTTGCGGTTTACCCGCCCTGGCAGAAAGGATCAGGACAATGAGGGCCGAAATAGCCAGCAGTCCGGCGACAAAGTACAGGCCCCAGGTGTAGCTACCGGTCTGCTCGCGGATCACCCCAATCATCATCGGGCCGACAAAGCCGCCCAGATTGCCGATGGAGTTAATCGTGGCAATACCCGCGGCCGCAGCCGGGCCGCTGAGGAACACGGTAGGCATACTCCAGAGGGGCGGTTTCGAGGCGCTGATGCCTGCGGTGACCAGGGTTAAGGCAACAATCACGGTAAACAGTGTGCTGACGTTACCGGCGTAAATCAGACCGGCTGCTGCCAGCAGGCAGGCACCAATCACATGCCAGCTGCGCTCTCTGGTGCGGTCAGAATGCCGCGCCCACAGGATCATGGCGATGACGCCGATGACCGCCGGGAAGGCGTTGAGGAAGCCAATCTCCAGTGAGGTAGCACCGAAGCTGCGGATGATTTGCGGGGACCAGATGCCAAGTGTGTACAAGCCGGCAGAAGTACCGAAATAGACCAGCGCCAGAGCCAGTACCCGCTTATCCGCCAGTCCTTTCCATGCGCTGCTGTGGTTCTGTTTTGCCGCCCGGGCCAGCTCCTCGGCCTGCATGGTGTTTTCCAGCCATGCACGCTCTTCGTCAGTCAGCCATTTGGCTTTGGCCGGACGATCGGTAAGAAAGAACAGAACCACAACGCCGAGTATCAGCGCTGGCAAGGCTTCCAGCACAAACATCCACTGCCAGCCGGCGTAGCCGAGAAAGCCATGCATCTCCAGCAGGGCGGCAGAAACAGGCGATCCCAATGCTGTAGAGAGCGGGGCTGCGGCCATAAAGATGGCGGTAACCTGCGCGCGTCTGGCTGCCGGGAACCAATAACTGAGATAAAGGATAATTCCCGGGAAGAAACCGGCTTCCGCTACACCGAGTAGAAAACGCAGAATGTAGAAGCTCGTCGTACCCTGCACAAAAGCCATGCAGCCAGAGACCAGGCCCCAGGTGATCATGACGCGGGCAATCCAGATGCGGGCACCTACTTTATGGAGAATTAAGTTTGACGGCACCTCAAACAGAAAGTACCCCAGGAAGAAGATGCCGGCGCCCAGCCCAAAAACGGTAGGTGAAAAACCCAGATCCTGATTCATGGTCAGGGCGGCAAAGCCAATGTTGACACGGTCGAGGAAGGCAATGAAGTACAGCAGCATGATGAAAGGAATAATGCGCAGGGTAACCTTGCGCATCACCTTCTTTTCGAGGTCGTTTTTCATGACGGATGCTCCATAGTGATGTAGGGTTGTTATCGTTTTGTAATAAACCCAGTATGAAGTTTTGAACCGCTTTATCATTGGCATGGCTTTATATAAATAATTTGCATAATCAGGTTTTGGTGAAAAAATGGATATAAATCAGCTACGTTGCTTTGTGGTATTGGGTGATGAGCTTCACTTCGGCCGTGCTGCCCGTAAACTTGAAATGATGCCTGCGTCACTGAGTCGCTTCATCAAACTACTGGAAGATGATTTGGGGATAAGACTACTGAATCGATCGACCCGCAATGTGTCGCTAACGCCTGAAGGTGCCGCCTTTTTAAATGAGGCCAAAACGGTCATTGCTGATTTCGATGCGCTACGGCAGCGATTCCGTAAAAATAGCCTGCTGCAGAAAAGGACGTTGCGGATCGGAGCTATCGATAGCGCAGCCAAAGGATTACTTCCTGAACTGCTTAATCTTTTCGTCAGGCGTTTTCCGGAGGCAGACATTCATCTTACGGAAGATAAATCTCATAAACTTATCCCCCGACTCATTTCAGGATGGCTGGATGTGGTCTTTGTACGTCCGCCGGAACATATTGATGCCACGCTGACAACACGTTTTATCGCCAATGAAACCTGCGTGCTCGCCGTGCCCGCTAACCACCGCCTGGTCAGTTATGACGAAGTCAGTATCGATGACTTCCGACACGAGCCGGTTATCGTGCCGGAAAGAGGCACCCGGCGTCACAGCCATGACCTGACAATGAATATTTTCAAGGAGGGTGGCAGCATGCCTGTCATCGCGCAGTATGCCGAAGAGAAGCAGACTATCCTGAGTTTTGTTGCCGCTGGACTGGGCATCGCTCTGGTGCCTGCGTCATATAAAGATATGAATGCGGACGGCGTGAAATACCTTAAGCTCGCGCCCAAAAAACATATCGAAGGCCTTCCCCTCAGCGCGATGTGGCATCAGGGAAATAACACTATCTATTTGCGATCCCTACTGGAGATACTTTCCGACAACATCGACGAGCTGACCCGTGATTTGTGACGGAAAAAGATGATTGTTGCGCCGGGGCGGCAACACGCGAGAATTTAGTTCGGTTGCTTACAGGCGAGCCCCTGGGCTTCCAGTTTCTTCACCTGGCGACTGACGGTGGTGTTATCGCGCCCTAAATGATCCGCCAGCTCCCCCCCCACCGGGCCATGGCGCCCTACCGCCACCAGCAGCGGAAACAGCATCTGTTCCAGCTGGACGCCGGCCGCCTGGAGGATCTGCTCATCGCGCACCGGCTGGTTCATCACGCTGATGATATCCAGCAGCGCACGGTCTTTACCCTTGGATAAAAATCGCTTCCGCACAAAAGATGGGGTTGATATCTTAAATGAGAAATATTATCTTTCTCATTACTGAATAGTTGAGTAAATAACTCAGGTATTCAGTACGACATTGCTCACATTGCTTCCAGTATTTTTGCCCGCACTTGTGCGGGCTTTTTTTTTACTCACAACACACCTCACGCACCAGCTGCCGCAGCCGGCGGTCAAGCCGCAGGGGCTGCTGGGTGTGATGTCCTCCGGCCAGGGCAGTCTGACGAACAATCTCGGCGGCCAGCGGGAGCTCTACCGCGTAAGTAAAGCCGCGCTGAATATGTTCATGCGCAGCTTCGCCGCTCGCCCCACCTCGGCCTGCCACCCGCTGGTAGTGATGGCTCCGGGATGGATCCGCACCGAGCTCGGCGGGGCCGACGCCCCCTGACCATCGAAGAGACCATCCCATGCCTGGTGAACGTCCTGCTCGACAAGCAGCGGCGCCCGGGACTGGAGTATCTGAATTACCAGGGCCGCACGGTGCCCTGGTAAGCCCGCCGGGACGCCAGCCTCAGGGCGCCCTTCGGCGCCCGCCCGGCGTCTGTTATCCAAGGTCACCGCGCTATATTCCGCGTTGCCCTGCCGCCTTTACCGAGGTCACCCGCCTTTTTTGTTCAAAATTTATGAAATTTGTAAACGGTGGTGAAGAAATCAGTTTAAACGTCAACTTTTCTGTGTAAATATTAAGGCGAATGATAACTATTCTTTTTATCATTTATAGAATCACGCCGGGTCAGCGCAAGCCAGACGACGAATAACGTCGCTTTTGCGCGGCGTGATATGTGCTAATAACAAAAAATAAGCCTGCCTTTATCATGGAAAAAAACGCTTCTCTGCCGTTTGGCAGTTTCAACTCATTGGCATTGTTTACGGGTCTGTGTCTGGGAGCCGCGCCGGCAACCGGCATGGCAGCCGAAAAATCAGTCAAAAATAATGAAGAGACGCTGGTGGTGGAAGCCGCCCCGCCTTCGCTTTATTCTCCCGGAGCCTCCGCCGATCCCAAGTTCAATAAACCACTGGTGAATACCACTCGCACCATCACCGTGATCCCCGAACAGGTCATTAAAGATCAGGGCGTCACCAACCTGACTGACGCCCTCAAAAACGTCCCCGGCGTCGGGGCGTTTTACGCCGGGGAGAATGGCAGCTCAACCACCGGGGACGCCATCTTTATGCGCGGCGTGGACACCTCCAACAGTATTTATGTCGACGGCATTCGCGATATCGGCAGCGTGACGCGGGATACCTTCAATACCCAGCAGGTGGAAGTCATCAAAGGGCCCGCCGGCACGGACTATGGCCGCAGCGCCCCTTCCGGCTCGATCAATATGATCAGCAAGCAGCCGCGCCTTGACTCCGGGATCGACGGATCCGCCAGCATCGGCAGCGCCTGGTCGCGTCGGGGTACCCTTGACCTTAACCAGGCCTTCGGCGACAACGCCGCGTTTCGCCTCAACCTGATGGGCGAAAAAACCCACGACGCCGGCCGGGATAAGATTGAGAACGAGCGCTACGGCATTGCCCCGTCCCTGGCCTTCGGCCTCGATACGCCCACCCGTCTGTATCTGAACTATCTCCACGTCCGGCAGAATAACACCCCGGATGGCGGGATCCCCACCGTCGGCCTGCCGGGCTATTCGGCGCCTTCGCCGAAGTATGCCGCCCTCAATTCCGCCGGTAAGGTCGATACCAGCAATTTCTATGGCACCGACTCCGATTACGATAAATCCACCACCGACAGCGGCACCCTGCGCTTTGAACACGATCTGACGGACAATACCACCGTGCGCAATACCACCCGCTGGTCGCGTGTGAAGCAGGAGTATCTCCTGACCGCGGTGATGGGCGGCGCGAGCAATATCACCGCCCCCGACATCAATGACGTCAATACCTGGAGCTGGTCACGTCTGGTTAATACCAAAGATGTCAGCAACCGCATTCTGACCAACCAGACCAATATCACTTCGACCTTCAATACCGGTTCGATAGGCCATGACGTCAGCGCCGGCGTGGAGTTTACCCGGGAAAACCAGACTAACTATGGCGTCAACGCCCTGACCGCTCCGGCGGTGAATCTCTATCATCCGGTGAGCAGCCTGTCGATTGGCGGGCTGGACAGAAACGGGGCGAACGCCAACGGCCAGACCGATACCTTCGGTATCTATGCCTTTGATACGCTGGCGCTGACCGATCGGGTTGAGGTCAACGGTGGGCTGCGTCTCGACAGTTACCATACCAAATATGACAGCGCCACCGCCTGCGGCGGCAGCGGACGCGGGGCTGTCGCCTGCCCGCCAGGACAGTCGACCGGCAGCCCGGTCACCACTGTCGATACCGCTAAATCCGGTAACCTGGTTAACTGGAAGGCCGGGGCGCTGTATCGCTTAACCGAGCAGGGCAATATCTACGTCAACTATGCCATCTCGCAGCAACCGCCGGGGGGCAGCAGCTTCGCGCTGGCTGCCAGCGGTAGCGGCAACAGCGCCAACCGGACCGACTTTAAACCGCAGAAAGCGAAATCCAGCGAACTGGGCACCAAGTGGCAGATCCTCGACAAGCGCCTGCTGCTCAGCGCGGCGTTATTCCGCACCGATATTGAAAACGAAGTGGCCGCCAACGATGACGGAACCTGGTCGCAGTACGGCAAAAAGCGCGTGGAAGGCTATGAGCTCTCCGCAACCGGGAACCTGACCCCGGACTGGACAATCATCGCCGGCTACACCCAGCAACATGCCACGGTGACAGAGGGTCAGAATGTGGCGCAGGATGGCTCTTCCGCGCTGGCCTACACCCCGAAACATGCCTTTACGCTGTGGACGCAGTATCAGGCAACCAGCGATCTGTCCGTCGGCGGCGGCGTGCGCTATGTCGGAAGCCTGCGCCGGGGCAGCGATGGCGCGGTGGGTACCCCGGATCACACCGAGGGCTATTGGGTCGCCGACGCCAAACTGGGCTATCGGGTCAACAGCAATCTCGATCTGCAGCTCAATATGTACAACCTGTTTGATACCGATTACGTGGCTTCCATCAACAAGAGCGGCTATCGCTATCATCCGGGCGAACCCCGTACCTTTATGTTGACGGCGAACGTCCATTTCTGAGTCTGTACGTGGGGCCATCGCGCCCCACCTTTTTGAGAGAACACCGCAATGATGTATCACATTCCTGACGTGCTGACGGCGGACCAGGTGGCTGAATATGGCCGCCTGCTGGCGCAGGCCGAATGGGTTGACGGGCGGGTTACCGTCGGCAGCCAGGGGGCGACCGTCAAACAAAACCAGCAGATCGATACCCGCACGCCGCTGTATGCCCGTCTGCAGGCAGCCGTACTCGACGCGCTGCGCGGCCATCCGCAGTTTTTTTCCGCCGCGCTGCCGCGGACAATTTCCGCGCCGTTGTTTAATCGCTACGGGCCGGGAGAGACCTACGGTTTTCATGTCGATGGCGCGGTGCGCCAGAACGGCGAGGCGGGCTGGATGCGGACCGACCTCTCGGCGACGCTGTTCCTCTGCGAGCCGGAAAGCTATGAAGGGGGCGAACTGGTGATTGAAGATACCTATGGCCAGCACCGGGTGAAGCTCCCGGCCGGACATCTGGTGCTCTATCCCGCCAGTAGTCTGCACTGCGTCACCCCGGTCACCGGCGGGGTTCGCCAGGCCTCTTTCCTGTGGATCCAGTCGATGGTCCGCGACGATAAGCAGCGCGCGATGCTCTACGACCTGGACCGCACGATCCAGTCTCTCAAAACCCGCTTTGGCGACGGGGAAGAGGTCCTCTCCCTGCTCAATATGTATCACAACCTGCTGCGCCAGTGGACTGAAGTGTGATCCGCAGGCGAAGGTTTATCGCAGGGAGGGGTGAGGAGGCAACAGACTGGCCGTCCGCTGGCCAGTTTGCAGCAGGCGTTAGAACCGATAGCCTGCGGAGAACATAAACACCCACGGATCCAGGCGGGTGCTGACTTTCTGGTCCACGCCGTTGGCTTTGAATTTCACATCGGTGTCGATATCCATGTACCACACCGACATATTCAGCAGCCAGTCACGGTTAATCAGGTAATCGAGGCCGACCTGTCCTGCCGCGCCCCAGGAGTCCTTCAGGCTCAGATCGGAAAGCCCGGACGCCTTGCCGGTATCGTTAAAGTCTTCATTAAAGAAGGTGGTGTAGTTAATCCCCGCCCCCACGTACGGACGCACCTTGCTTTGCGCATCGCCAAAGTACCACTGCGCCATCAGGGTGGGTGGCAACTGATGGACGGTAGCGATGGTGCCGGTTGGCCCGGTACCAACCTTATGGCGGAACGGCGTAGCCGCCAGCAGTTCCACGCCGATGTTATCGGTCGCCATATAGGTAAAGGTTAAACCCAGCTGAGTATTGTTACTGACGTTGAAACTGCCCAGACTGCCCAGCACATTGTCAGAGCCTTCCGTCGGTCGGACGGTGGCGGTCCCGGCACGAATGAAAAATTCACCCGCTTCATGCGCCCAGACGCTGCCGGTAGTAAGAGTGCTTAGAATCAATGCCGCCGCTGCTAACTTCTTCATATCCACTTCCTCATTATGGTTTTTCAGCGCGGCCAAATATACCTATAACGAGTTACGTTTGATCTGTTTTAGATCACACTAAAACCTTAGATTTAACATTTATTGATCCAGATTAATTTTTGATACCGATCGCAATACGCTAAATCCTTCGCACATCAATTTTCACTTTTCGCAAAAAAAATTATTTCTGCCCCTCTTGCCGCCGCTGAGGCGGCTGGATAAGTTAACTGCCGACAATCTGTGTTGATGCGTTTTTTTCAGGTGTAATTATGAGTGAAATCAACCCGTGCATGACGTGCGGTGCCTGTTGTGCGTATTTTCGAGTCTCTTTCTACTGGGCGGAAGCCGACGACGCGGGCGGCCTGGTGCCCGCCGCGCTGACCGAGCCGCTGACCCCCTTCCTGCGCTGTATGAGCGGCACTAATCAACGTCAGAGCCGCTGTGCGGCGCTATCGGGCGAGATCGGCGACGCCGTCCACTGCACTATCTATGAAAACCGTCCTTCGCCATGTCGCGAATTCGCCATGTCCGGGGAAAACGGCGAGGAAAACGACGCCTGCAACCGGGCGCGAGCGCGCTATGGCCTGCCGCCATTGCGGCCTCTTTACAAAGATATACCTGCCCTGACCGGCGCAGAGAGTGCTACGACGGAAGGATTTGCGGTACAATCGCCGGCTAGTTAACACCTGCGACACTCAAGGAGAATGCATGTCTATCACGGCGAAGTCCGTCTACCGTGACACCGGGAATTTTTTTCGTAATCAGTTCATTACCATTTTGCTGATTGCGCTGTTGTGCGCGTTCATTACGGTAGTACTTGGCCATGCCTTTTCACCCAGCGACGAGCAGCTGTCGATACTCAGCGAAGGCGACAACCTCGCCGGTAGCGCAGGCCTGTTCGAGCTGGTGCAGAATATGACGCCGGAGCAGCAGCAGGTTCTGCTGCGCGCCTCGGCGGCATCAACCTTCTCGGGTCTGGTGGGCAATGCGATCCTCGCCGGCGGCGTCCTGCTGCTCATCCAGCTGGTCTCTGCCGGTCATCGTGTCAGCGCCCTGCGCGCCATCGGCGCCTCGGCGCCGGTGCTGCCAAAGCTGCTGCTGCTGATCCTCTTCACCACTTTCCTGGTGCAGATGGGGATGATGTTAGTGCTGGTGCCCGGCGTCCTGTTGGCCATTGTGCTGGCCTTTGCGCCGATCATGCTGGTGCAGGACAAAATGGGCATCCTCGGCGCCATGCGCAGCAGCATGCGCCTGGCGTGGGCCAATCTGCGGCTGGTGGCGCCGGCCATTATCGGTTGGCTGGTGGCGAAAACTCTGCTGTTACTGTTTGCTTCCAGCTTTGCCGCCCTGACGCCAAACGTCGGCGCGGTGGTGATTAATACCCTCAGCAACCTGATTTCCGCCCTGTTGCTGATCTATTTATTCCGCGTGTATATGCTTATCCGTAGCTAATTTTAACCTGGACCGGGGAATTTCCCGGTCCGTCCTGACAGACGGGATCGATGTATGAAGCAGTTTCTGGATTTTTTACCGCTGGTGGTCTTCTTCGCCTTCTACAAGCTTTACGATATCTACGCCGCCACCACGGCGCTGATTGTGGCGACCGCCATCGTGCTGATCTACAGCTGGGTGCGCTACCGTAAAATCGAAAAAATGGCGCTGATCACCTTCGTGCTGGTGGCCGTCTTCGGTGGATTAACCCTCTTCTTCCACAATGATGAGTTCATTAAATGGAAGGTGACGGTGATCTATGCGCTGTTCGCCGGCGCGCTGCTCTTCAGCCAGTGGGTGATGAAAAAGCCGCTTATCCAGCGCATGCTGGGTAAAGAGCTGACCCTGCCGCAGCAGGTCTGGTCGCGCCTTAACCTGGCCTGGGCGGCGTTTTTTATCCTCTGCGGACTGGCTAATATCTATATCGCCTTCTGGTTGCCGCAGAATATCTGGGTTAACTTTAAGGTCTTCGGTTTAACTGCCCTCACGCTGGTCTTTACCTTGCTGAGCGGGATCTACATCTACCGTCATATGCCGCAGGACGACCACCACTAATTCCCCGGCAGCCTGCGCCCGCCTCCGCGGGCGCTATCCCCTATTCTCTCTACGCCGTTTTCATAGTAGCATCCCGCTGATCGTCTTTGACCACAACAGAGTAGAGCATGACAACAACAGATCTCGCCCCGAAGGGCGAAATGGTTTTACGCACCCTGGCAATGCCGGCAGATACCAATGCCAACGGGGACATTTTTGGCGGCTGGCTGATGTCGCAGATGGATATCGGCGGCGCCATTATGGCCAAAGAGATCGCCCAGGGTCGCGTGGTGACCGTGCGCGTGGATGGGATGACCTTTTTACGCCCGGTGGCCGTAGGCGATGTGGTGTGCTGCTATGCCCGCTGCGTGAAGCGCGGCAATACCTCAGTGACCATTAACATCGAAGTGTGGGTGAAAAAAGTCTCTTCAGAACCGATTGGCCAGCGCTACAAGGCGACGGAAGCGCTGTTTATCTACGTTGCCGTCGATAATCAGGGTAAACCCCGCCCTCTGCCAGCCGAATAAGATGGCGCCCGGCTAACCGGGCACCTGGCTTAGAGAAAGCCCAGCAGCGAGAAGAAGAAGTAGCCGATAACAATCACCATCACCGGCAGCACGTACAGCGGGAAATACTGCACCAGGATCGTATGTCGCGGCACCACAATGCGTTCGGCGAGCTGCTCGCGAGTTAACCCTTCCGCGCCTTTCGCCTGCTCGAGGATCAGCTGATCCTCAATCCCCTCGCGGAGAAATTTCGCCTGCCGCGCCATCCGCGCGCCGGAGGCCTGCAGCGCCATCCCGACGAACACCAGAATGAAGATAATCCAGAAGCCGATGTTCAGGCTATGGTGAAAATCCGGCAGCGGTGAGTTGTACCAGAAAAAGTTCAGGAACGGCGTGTTAAAGCGCATCATCTCAATCATGACGTGCGCAAAATCCATCATCACCGCGTCAATGCCGGGTTTCTTTTCACTGTGCTCATACATAAATTTGAGGACAGAAATCAGCGTCGACAGCACGGCGGGAATAAAGATGACCCATCCCAAAATACGTTTGATGACCGCAATGCGTCCAGCTTGTTGGTACGTCATGAGTTCCCCTTGTTAAAGACGCGTTAGTGGTTCGCCTGCCGCCCGTTGCGCAGGCGCCCCTCGCTTACCCGAATGTGTCGGGTATAAGTCTATCTTCCACGGCGAATTTCGCCCAATAACGCGCGGTATGATATACCATGAATGCCGATTCGTTTATCTGATTACGCAACAGGAGAAGGACATATGTCAGCGAAGCGCCGCATTGAGGCTGCGATTTTTGATATGGACGGGTTGCTGATTGACTCTGAGCCGCTTTGGGATCAGGCGGAGGTCGAGGTCATGGAGAGCCTGGGGGTGGATACCCGCCGCCGCGATGAACTGCCCGACCTGCTGGGTCTGCGAATCGACCTGGTGGTGGATCTGTGGTACGCGCAGCAGCCGTGGTGCGGCGTTGACCGCGCAGAAGCCACCGCGCGCATTATCCGTCGCGCCATCGAACTGGTGGAAGCCTCACGTCCGCTGCTGCCGGGGGTGCGCGAGGCGGTGGCCCTGTGCAAAGCCCAGGGGTTGAAGGTAGGGCTGGCCTCAGCCTCGCCGCTGGTGATGCTGGAGAAAGTGCTCAATATGTTCGAGCTGCGCGACCAGTTTGATGCCCTCGCCTCGGCGGAGCATCTGCCCTGGAGCAAACCGCACCCGCAGGTGTATCTCAACTGCGCCGCCGCCCTCGGGGTCGACCCACAGCGCTGTGTCGCGCTGGAGGACTCGGTCAACGGCATGATCGCCAGCAAAGCTGCGCGCATGCGCGCTATCGTCGTGCCGGAAGCAGAGAACAGCCGCGACCCGCGCTTCGTGCTGGCGGACGTCAAGCTGCCGTCACTGCAGGCCCTGACCGTCGAGGCGCTGCTCGGGTAAGACCGCTGGCGGGTGACGCGATCGCCGCCACCCGCCAGCAAAGAAAATCAAAACATCGTTTCATTTTAATTGTAATTTTGTTTTCTTGCCTCTATGCTGGGTACAGGTGGCGTTATCGTACGCCTGAAGATCAGCACACAGAGGTGAATATGGTACTGAACGCCTTCGACCTGACGGGTAAGGTCGCCATCGTGACAGGTTGCGATACCGGCCTGGGACAGGGAATGACGCTGGGCCTGGCGCAGGCCGGATGCGATATCGTCGGCATCAACCGCAAAATTCCCCACGACACGGCCGCGCAGGTTCAGGCGCTGGGCCGCCGCTTTCATGCCATTCAGGCGGATCTCAGCCAACAGGATGATATGACCGTTTTGGTCGACCAGGCGGTGGCGGCGATGGGCCGGGTCGATATTCTGGTCAACAACGCCGGGATTATCCGCCGCCATGATGCCCTGACCTTCACGGAAAGTGACTGGGATGCGGTGATCGATCTGAATCTGAAAGCAGTTTTTTTCCTCTGCCAGGCGGTCGCCAGGCAGTTCATTCGCCAGGGTGAAGGCGGGAAAATCGTTAACATCGCCTCGATGCTCTCGTTTCAGGGCGGGATCCGCGTCCCCTCCTATACCGCCTCGAAAAGCGGCGTGCTGGGGCTGACCCGCCTGCTGGCTAACGAATGGGCTGGTCAGGGTATCAACGTCAACGCCATTGCGCCCGGGTATATGGCCACCAATAACACCCAGGCGCTGCGCGAAGATGAGGAGCGCAACCAGGCAATCCTTGAGCGTATCCCCGCCGGTCGCTGGGGTGTGCCAGATGACCTGCAGGGGCCGGTGGTGTTTCTCGCCTCGTCCGCCGCCGACTATATTCACGGCTATACCCTGGCCGTCGACGGCGGATGGCTGGCGCGCTGAGAATTTGTGACAAAGAGTTACACCGTCACCTCTTCCGTACACTGTATAAAAACCCTATACTGTATGAATCGACAGTTTAGGGTGTGTTATCATGACGGCGGAAGGCCATCTCTTCTTTTCAATCGCCTGCGCAGTATTTGCCAAAAACGCAGAGTTAACGCCGGTGCTGGCGCAGGGCGACTGGTGGCATATTGTGCCCTCCGCGGTCTTGACCTGCCTGCTGCCGGACATCGATCACCCAAAGTCGTTTCTTGGCCAGCGGCTGAGCTGGATCTCAAAGCCCGTGGCGCGGGCCTTTGGCCACCGCGGCTTCACCCACAGCCTGCTGGCGGTGTTTGGTGCGCTGACGCTATTCTACCTCAAGGTGCCTGACAGCTGGATTGTCCCGGCGGACGCCCTCCAGGGCCTGGTGCTGGGCTATCTCAGCCACATCCTTGCCGATATGCTCACCCCAGCCGGGGTGCCGCTGCTGTGGCCCTGCCGCTGGCGCTTTCGGCTACCGATCCTTGCGCCGCGCAAAGGCAACCAGCTGGAGCGCGCCTTATGCATGGCGCTGTTCATCTATGCCGTCTGGATGCCGCAGACGCTGGCGGACAACACCGCGATACGCTGGTCTTCCGGGGTGATTAATTCCCTGCAGATCACCTTCAATCGCTTCATAAGTCACCAGAGTGGGCGATAAACCGGCAGAAAACACCTTTTGGTTATAACCCATTCCATTTGAATATAAGTCCTTGATAACGCCTTCTGCTAACCTTGCGGTCATAAGAGCTGGTTATCCACCAGCCCGGGTTATAAAAATATCAGGAGAACGGGGATGAACTTTCCATTAATAGCGAACGTAGTCGTGTTCGCCGTATTGTTGTTTGCGCTGGGGCAAACGCGCCATAAACAGTGGAGCCTGGCCAGGAAGGTCCTGGTCGGCCTGGCGATTGGCGTGATCTTTGGTCTGGCGCTACAGCTGATCTATGGGTCTGACAGCCAGGTGCTGAAGGATTCCATCCAGTGGTTTAATATCGTCGGCAACGGTTATGTCCAGCTGCTGCAAATGATCGTTATGCCGCTGGTCTTCGCGTCAATCCTTAGCGCGGTGGCCCGCCTGCACAATGCCTCGCAGCTGGGGAAAATCAGCTTCCTGAGCATCGGTACTCTGTTGTTCACCACCCTGATCGCCGCTCTGGTTGGCGTGCTGGTGACTAACATGTTCGGCCTCACCGCCGAGGGACTGGTCCAGGGCAGCGCTGAGACCGCCCGTCTGAACGCCATTCAGAACAACTACGTGGGTAAAGTGGCCGATCTCAGCGTCCCGCAGCTGATCCTCTCCTTTGTGCCGAAGAACCCGTTTGCTGACCTGACCGGGGCTAACCCGACCTCGATCATCAGCATCGTCATTTTCTCGGCGTTCCTCGGCGTCGCAGCCCTGAAGCTGCTGAAAGAGGATGTGGAAAAAGGCCAGCGCGTCCTGACCGCCATTGATACCCTGCAGGGCTGGGTGATGAAGCTGGTTCGTCTGGTGATGCAGCTGACCCCTTACGGCGTTCTGGCGCTGATGACCAAAGTGGTTGCCGGGTCGAATCTGCAGGATATCATCAAGCTTGGCGGCTTCGTGGTGGCCTCGTACATCGCGCTGGGCATCATGTTTATCGTCCACGGCCTGCTGCTGGCGATTAACGGCGTCAGCCCGCTGAAGTATTTCCGTAAAGTCTGGCCGGTGATCACCTTCGCCTTCACCAGCCGCTCCAGCGCCGCCTCCATTCCGCTGAACGTGGAAGCGCAGACCCGTCGTCTCGGCGTACCGGAGTCGATTGCCAGCTTCTCCGCCTCCTTTGGCGCCACCATTGGTCAGAACGGCTGCGCCGGTATCTACCCGGCCATGCTGGCGGTGATGGTCGCACCAACCGTAGGCATCAACCCGCTGGATCCGATGTGGATTGCCACCCTCGTGGGCATCGTCACCGTCAGCTCGGCGGGCGTCGCCGGAGTGGGCGGCGGGGCCACCTTCGCCGCGCTGATCGTCCTGCCGGCGATGGGCCTGCCGGTAACCCTCGTGGCGCTGCTGATCTCCGTCGAGCCGCTGATCGATATGGGACGTACCGCGCTGAACGTTAACGGCTCCATGACCGCCGGGACGCTGACCAGCCAGTGGCTGCGCCAGACCGACAAGTCGATTTTCGATAGCGAAGAAGAAGCCGAACTGGCGCATCGCTAAACGGTAAGCACAAAAAAACCGCTGATAATCAGCGGTTTTTTTATTTCTGCAGCAGACTCAGGCTTCAATCTCTCCTTCCTGACGCACCTGGTTAGCCCAGCGCTGCGCCGACTCCGGCACGCTGAACGCCGGTGAACGGCGAAAATGCTCTCCCATCAGCAGAAAGGCGACATACTTCCCGCGCAAAATCCAGACATCGCGAAAATGGTCCATTTTCACGGCATGTTCCGGGGGCGCAGGCTCCACGCGCGGCACGTAGCTAATGACAGGGCGATTTTGTTGGCGCAATGGTTTCATAACAAATGGATTCACTAAGCAAAGCGGGAAACAGAAACCTCTATCATAGCCGATCGTGGCCCCGTTCGTCGCCCCCCTGCCGCCGATGCGCATTTTAGGATAACTCCCTGCCCCCTCGCCGGGCGCAGGCAGCGTAATGTTCTATAGTTAGAAGGGTTTTGGTTTATCAACGACCACTTTTAGCAATGAAAGCAGGAGACGAGCAATGTCTGATAAGCACCCAAACCCTCACCACCAGCAGGCACCGGTCCACGGCAGCGAGGAAGCGCAGCCGGGTCTCGACTCGCTGGCGCCGGATGACCGGGAGTGGCGCCCCACGCCGAAACCCACCGCCCCTGGCGCTGAACCAACCGCCCCTGGCAGCCTGAAAGCCCCTGATACCCACAGCAAAAAACTCGATGCCCTGGAGCCACAGCGCAAAGGCGGAGAAGACTATCCGCTGACCACTAACCAGGGCGTGCGCATTGCCGACGATCAGAACTCGCTGCGCGCCGGTACCCGCGGCCCAACGCTGCTGGAAGATTTCATTCTGCGGGAGAAGATCACCCACTTCGACCACGAGCGAATTCCGGAGCGTATCGTTCATGCCCGCGGCTCAGCAGCCCACGGCTACTTCCAGCCCTACAAAAGCCTGACAGCCTTGACCAAAGCCGATTTTCTCTCGGCAGCCGATAAAATCACCCCGGTCTTTGTGCGCTTCTCCACCGTGCAGGGCGGCGCGGGGTCGGCGGACACCGTTCGCGATATTCGCGGCTTCGCCACCAAGTTTTACACCGATGAGGGGATTTTTGACCTCGTCGGCAACAACACCCCGGTCTTCTTTATCCAGGACGCGCTGAAGTTTCCCGACTTTGTCCACGCCGTGAAGCCTGAGCCCCACTGGGCCATTCCCCAGGGACAAAGCGCTCACGATACGTTCTGGGACTATGTTTCCCTGCAGCCGGAAACGCTGCACAACGTGATGTGGGCGATGTCCGATCGCGGCATCCCGCGCAGCTATCGCACCATGGAAGGCTTTGGCATCCACACCTTCCGCCTGATCAATGCCGAAGGCAAAGCCACCTTTGTTCGCTTCCACTGGAAACCGGTCGCCGGCAAGGCGTCGCTGGTATGGGATGAAGCGCAGAAGCTGACCGGCCGTGACCCCGATTTTCATCGCCGCGACCTGTGGGAGGCCATTGAAGCCGGGGACTACCCGGAATTTGAGCTCGGCCTGCAGTTGATCCCCGAAGAGAATGAATTTGATTTTGACTTCGACCTGTTAGATCCCACCAAGCTGATCCCCGAGGCGCTGGTGCCGGTGCAACGGGTCGGCAAAATGGTCCTCAATCGCAACCCGGACAACTTCTTTGCCGAAAACGAACAGGCGGCCTTCCATCCAGGGCATATCGTCCCGGGCATCGATTTCAGCAACGATCCGCTGCTGCAGGGGCGCCTCTTCTCCTACACCGATACCCAGATAAGCCGCCTCGGCGGACCGAATTTCCATGAAATCCCGATCAACCGGCCGACCTGCCCGTACCACAACTTCCAGCGCGACGGTATGCACCGGATGGAGATTGACACCAACCCGGCCAACTACGAACCCAACTCGATCAACGATAACTGGCCGCGCGAGACGCCGCCAGCCGCCAAACGCGGCGGTTTTGAGTCCCTCGCCGAGCGCGTCGACGGCGAGAAGATCCGTCAGCGCAGCCCGTCATTCGGCGAATATTACGCCCAGCCGCGTCTGTTCTGGCTGAGCCAGACGCCGATTGAGCAGCAGCATATTATCGATGGCTTCAGCTTCGAGCTTAGCAAAGTGGTCCGCACCTGGATCCGCGAGCGGGTGGTCGATCACCTGGCCCATATTGATACCCGGCTGGCGGAAGCGGTCGGGGCGAATTTAGGTATCGAACTGAACGATGAGCAGCGCAGCCTCACTCTGCCCTCCCCGGTCAACGGCGTGGAGAAAGATCCCACCCTCAGCCTCTACGCGGATGCCGAAGGGGATGTGAAAGGTCGTGTGGTGGCGGTGCTGCTCAATGAGCGTACCTCGGCGCAGGATCTGGTCCATCTCCTGCAGGCGCTACAGGCCCGGGGCGTGCACAGTAAACTGCTCTATTCGCGGATGGGGGAAGTCGTCGCCGACGATGGCTCTCCCCTGCCGATCGCTGGCACCTTCGCCGGCTCCCCGTCGCTGACGGTGGATGCCGTGGTGGTGCCCGGCGGCGATCTCAGCGCCCTGAGCCAGAGCGGCGACGCGCGCTACTACCTGCTGGAGGCCTATAAGCACCTGAAGCCGATCCTGCTGGCAGGCGATGCGCGGCAGTTAACGTCGGTTCTGCAGGTCCCGGCCCAGGGCGAAGAGGGCGTCATCGTCACCGATGCTCTTGACACGCCGGCGGCAGATAAACTGCTCGCCCTGATGACGGCCCACCGGGTATGGTCGAGAAGCCCGAAAATCGCCGCTATTCCGGCGTAGCAAAAAGCCCGGCACGGTGTGCCGGGCTTGACTCACTTTCCTTTCCCCGTCGGGTTTACACGTCGCGGTAGGTTCCCAGGCGATAACCCCGGTCGGCCACCGCCGCTTTCAGCGAGGCGGACGTCAGCACATCAAGCTCGCCCAGCCGCGGGTAGCAGTAGGCGCTGCCCATGATGGTCTGGTCGACAAAGGCTGGATGACACATCACCTCCAGAGAGCGCTCCTCGCGGGCGATTGAGGCGTCCAGCATCTGCAGGAACAGCGCCTCAGAGACGCCTTCCCCGTAAAACTCGCTGCTGAAGCCTGCGCTGCTGCGCGCCGCCTGCTGATCGAGACCGCTCTGTGCCGCCACCAGGCGATCAATGCGCAACGCGATGCCCTTGTCGCGGGCAAAAGCCGCGACGATGGGGTAGATCGGAGCGATCATATGCACATGGTGATGACTGTCGAGATGCGTCGGCTCATGACCGAAGAGTTCGAGAAAACGACGGTACTGACACGCCAGCTCGTGGGCAATCTCCTCCAGCGGCAGGTTATCTTCTTCCGCCTGCTGCCAGATCCATTTGCCCAGCCGGCCGTCGCGGGTTAACCCCGGCATGGCCGACAGCGGTTCGCCCAGCGTCAGCACAAAGTGCATCCCGACCGCCAGCTCCGGCGTACTGCGGCTCAGCTGGGCGGCGTGGTCAATAGCCGCGCCGTTGACCAGCGCCGTAGTCGATGTCACCACGCCGTTGCGGCAGGCCTCGATAATGCCATAGTTCTGCCCTTTACTGAGGCCGAAGTCGTCGGCATTGACGATCAATACGCGTTCCATTAGCCGCTCCCGTTACGCTTTCAGTTTTTCGATCGTCGCCGCAAAGTTCGGCAGCCATTTTTCATGGGCCAGAATCATCTCCCGCGCCAGCTGCTCGGCGTCACGATCGGAATGGATCAGCGGGCTTAAGTTCAGCGCCAGCAGCACGTCGTTCAGCTCACCGCTGATCGCCGCCTGGCTGGCCGCCACTTCAAACCCTTTGATGGTGTAGATAAGCCCCAGCACCTTCTCGTCGAAATGGGTGATGCGCGGCGTCGGCTTCGCGCCATCGCGACCTAAGGTGCAGCTCATCTCGACCGCCCAGTCCGCCGGGATATTATCGATATGGCCATGATGTGGGATATTCACATAGTGCTCAGTCTGCTTATCGTTATAGATAGCGTTGATCACTTCGCAAGCGGCATCGGAGTAATAGGCGCCCCCGCGCTGCTCCAGCTCCTTCGGCTTGACCTTGAGATCCGGATTTTTATACAGCTCAAACAGCTGCTTCTCCACTTTCTGCACCACCTGGGCGCGCGCGCCGCCCTTATAGTACTCGCCCATCTCAATCGCCAGCATCTCTTTTGGCTTAAAGTAATAGAGCAGATAGGAGCATGGGATCAGGCGCAGGGAGCGGATTAGCCCTTCGCTGAACGGCAGGTCGAAGATATTTTTTACCGAGTTCGCGGTCAGGCGGCCGGAGGCGACGCCATCCAGCAGTTCATCGAAGCGCGAGACGCCATTAACCAGCACGTCGCGGACGAACACCAGGTGGTTCAGACCGAACAGGTCGATGTGCAGCTCATCGCTCGGGCTGAGCTGCAGCACGTCGGTGATGAACATCTTCATGCCGATGGGAATGTTGCACACCCCGATAAAGCGTTTGAAACTGGTGTGACGATAGACCGCCTCGGTGACCATGCCCGCCGGGTTGGTGAAGTTGATGATCCACGCGTCCGGGCAGATCTCCTGCACATCTTTCACGATGTCGAAAATCACCGGGATGGTGCGCAGCCCCTTAAACAGCCCACCCGCCCCGTTGGTCTCCTGGCCAAGATAACCGTGGCTCAGCGGGATACGCTCATCTTTTTCCCGCGCCTTCAGCTGGCCCACGCGCAGCTGGGTAGTGACGAAATCTGCGCCCTGCAGCGCCTCGCGGCGGTCCAGCGTTTTATAAACCTTCATCGGCACGCCGGCTTTTTCCACCATCCGCTCGCACAGCGCATGGATAATATCGAGCTTCTCCTGGCCCTCTTCCACATCCACCAGCCACAGCTCTGTCACCGGCAGTTCATGATAACGTTTCAGGAAACCTTCCAGTAATTCCGGGGTATAGCTGCTACCGCCGCCAATAGTGACGACTTTTAATTTCTGGCTCATCTTTTTCTCCCTTAGACGCTGCGTGTAGACGCAGGCCGCTCTCCGCATAAATGCGGACAGTTAACTTAAATTAGTTATGGTGTAAGCCTGGCGGCTAATACCGCCTGGGCTTAATTAATACTGGTCAAATGTTTTCGATAACTACTCGGTGTAAACGAGGTCAGCTTTTTAAAGGTTTTAATAAACAGGCTCGGGCTGCTGTACCCTGATTCATAGGCAATATCCGTCACCGAATAGTTGGTAATTTCCAGCTGCTTTTTGGCAAAATTGATACGGATATCGTTAATTATCTGCATCGGCGTTTTACCATAATAGCGCTGGGTCGCCCGGGTTAAATATTCCTGCGTTTTGCCCGATAGCCGAACCATATTCTCGAGGGCGCTCTCGCCAAACTCCAGTTTATCGTGCATAGCCTCAACGGTATTTTTTAACCATTGCGGGACGACGTCTGCAACCGGCTCTTCGCGATAGTGACGTAAACGGTTAATGACATAAAAGGAGACCAGCTCGATAAATTCGTCAAATTCCGTTTCGCGAAAATTGAGTGAGGCGATGACCGACTCAATGTAGCCGAGAAAAGCGCTCTGCACGGCGTAGACCTGCGACGCCACCAGGCCAAACGGCAGCAGCGGCAGATAATGTTTCTCAAAGAAGCGCCTGCTGATGCCGACGTTAAGGATGCGCGTCGCACCAAATTCATAGAAGCTCTGGTGGTGCGAACCCATCGGGATAAAGACAAAATCCCCGCGCTCCAGCAGCACCCGTTTGCCATTGATCTCCTGGTAATAGCGCCCGGTTAATACGACGGTAAATTCGTAGTAATCATGCTGGTGGAGCCCGCTCACGCTTTCCGTTTTGTTATAGATGACCACATGAAAGTTCTTCCCGTTGAACAACTGCTGTTCTCTGGCGGTACTGATCTCGGTGGTCATCATCCTGGGCTGCCTCATCGTCGCGATGGCCTATTGTACCTTCTCGTGCAGCTCAATCAATTCCGCTACCAGCTCGCGGGCCAACATGGAGGTCATCAGGTGATCCTGAGCATGCACCAGCACCAGGCTGACCTTCATTTTCCCCTCGCCCTCGTCGCTTTCGATAAGCTGGGTCTGCACCCGATGCGCCTCGCTCAGCGCCTGACGCGACTGCTCCATCATCGTTTTCGCCGCGGCAAAATCCCCCTGCTTGGCCTGCTTCAGCGCGGCATAGGCCAGACTACGCGCTTGGCCGGAGTTGATAATCAGCCCCATCACCACCTCTTCGAGGTCGTTTTCCGGGGTCTCTACCGCGTCGATGTTGTCCAGATCAAACATAATATTTCCCTCATTTCTCAGGCGGTACGGGACGTTGCCCGTACCGCGCGGTATCAGAATTTCAGTGCGTTGGCGATGTCTTCTTCGCTCTCTTCCTGCTCGATAACGGTCTGCGCTTTATTCGACAGCACCACAAACGGCAGGTAGACCAGGGTGGAGACGCCAAGGTTGAACAGGGCGACCAGCAGAGCGGCGACACTGCCGTTACTGTTAAAGAACGCCCCCAGGCCAGTTGGCATGGTCCACGGCGCCAGGTTGGTCACCGGTGGGATAATCCCCAGGCTGTAGGCGGCGAGAGTAATGGCCGCCAGAATCGGCTGGACCAGCACGAACGGGATGAACATCACCGGGTTCATGATGATCGGCAGGCCAAAAAGAATCGGTTCGTTAATCTGGAAGATGCCTGACGGCAGCGCCAGCTTCGCGACCTGACGATGGTCAGCGCGGCGGGAAGCGATAAAGATGGCGATAATCAGACCCAGCGTCGCCCCGGAACCCCCCAGCAGGATGTAGGAGTCGAGCATCGGCTTGGCCCAGAAGTGGAACTGTTTACCCGCTTCGATCGCCGCATCAACCGATCCGTACTGGTTGTACAGGGCGATGTTTTCCAGCGCCCACGGCGTCATGATGCCGTTATCCAGCGCAGTCAGCGCCAGCGAACCGTGCACCCCGAAGAACCACAGCAGGGAGTTAAAGATGACGTATGCCCAGCCGACCACGCTGCCCATCGCCGCCAGCGGCGTAGAGATGGAGTCCATGATGATCTGGTGGAAGTTGCTGCCGTAGCTCGACAGGGCCCACGAGATAATGCCGAAGATGGAGAGGATCAAGAAGCCAGGGATCAGCGCAGAGAAAGAGCGCGATACCGATCCCGGCACGCTGTCCGGCAGTCTGATCACCCAGTTGCGACGGATCACGAAGGTGAACATTTCCGCGACGACCAGACCGATAATCATACCGGAGATGATGTTCTGCCCGCCCAGCCAGTTGGCGCCGACGGCATAGGCTTCGCCCACGCTGTATGGGGTCACGGTCATGAAGGCCGCTACCGCCAGCAGGCCAGCGGCCATCGGGTCGACTTTGCGCTCTTCCGCCAGCGCGGAGCCGATAAAGAATGGCGCCATCAGCGACATAATGCCGAGGGTGCCGTTATAGACGTTGCCGCCGATAGTCTTAAAACCGTTTAAGGTTTCAATGGTAGAAGCATCCAGGCGAATGCCCATGGAGTAAAAGAAAGAGCCTTCGCCGAAGCTCAGAAAAACGTTGTTAATTAATACAAACATGGCCCCGGCGAGGGTCAACGGCATGAGTTTAATAAATCCATTTTTAATCGCATTAATATGCGGCTGCTTTCCTATTTTCACTGCAAAAGGAAGGAGTACCTTTTCAAGCGAGTCGATCACTTTACTCATAGTCAATACCCTTAAAAGCCGCAATAAACTATTACGGCGATGATGTATGAAATTACTCTTTGACGGGAAAATAAACTCTTTATTTTTTGACGTCCGGCAACAGAATGCCGCCAGGCGTCAAAATACATCGAGTTTTAAAATTTAAAATTATTGTGCTGCAGCTTTCTTAATGGCCGCGACGGCGGCTTTCAATACCCCTAAACCATCCACCTTGCCATACAGAAGAGAATCGATGACTTCTACCGGTTTATTTGGCAGCAGGCGCTGAATTTCCGGTAACATATACGCAATTTGTGGCCCTAATAATACAACGTCGGCTTCCGGTCCCTTTTCACCCGCGAGAGTTTCAGGATAGGCTTCAATAATGACCGGGACTTCGTATTTTTCCGCCTGCGCCCGCATTTTGGAGACCAGCAGTGACGTGGACATGCCTGCCGAGCAGAACAGATAAATGTGTTTCTTTTCCATGAACGCTTCCTCAATGTGTGAGACCAGGGCCTTCAGTAACCGCTGAGAGCCGGTAAGACTGGTAACATCCGGTTAATTCTGTTTATGGGTTGAGTATACGGCAAGCTGAGCCGTCGTGATAATTCCCTGTTGAACAGAATTGTCTCTCATTGACCTCCGGTTTTGACTACCCTCACATTTTCACCCAAATAATTCGCGCAATTAAATAAGCATCAGGACTCACAAAAAAGCCCGACCAGTGGTCGGGCTTACGTACAACTCAGTCAACAGTAGGGCGCTTACTTAGCGTTGCGCGGATCCGTATCATACTCGGCGCAGGTCTGGTAGCCGGAGTTCATCACGTGCCCCGTTTCGTCGAGGGCCACAAAGTAGGTCTCCACTTTACCATCTCGTTGACCGAGGATATAGGTCTGGCAGGTGCCGCGGGCATGGACCATCGTCACTTCCGTTGAAGGTTTGCCTGCGATCTGCATCACCTGCTGACGCGACATCCCTTTCTTCACATCTTTCACCACCGGCTGGGTAAACTGGTCTTTGGTACGATCGTAAGCGGTACAGCCCGCGAGTAAGGTTAACGCGACGGTGACGCCCAGTATTCCTGCTAAGCTTTTGTTCATTTTGGTTCCTCTCTTCCACTGTGTAACGATAAGCCTGGAATAAATAGTGTTATTTTTCAAGCCGAACAGCGAAATCATGTCTGATTGTGTTATTACGTAAACAGGATTGACGCTCCGCCGCCGACCGGCGCTTTCTCCTGCGCGGTGGCATCTATAATGAAATCCTATGTCATTGATTGCCTTCTTTTCCGGCAGTCAAAACCCCGGTCCTTGTCGTTTCAGCGGCAAAGAGGTAGCTTTAAGCCAACAGGTTGCCAAACAGATTCACTTTCGGAGGGCGCGATGACGCTACAACAAGAGATTATTCAGGCGCTGGGCGCGAAGCCGCAGATTGATGCCGCAGACGAGATCCGTCGCAGCGTCGATTTCCTGAAATCCTATCTGCAGACTTACCCTTTTATTAAATCGCTGGTGCTGGGTATCAGCGGCGGCCAGGACTCGACCCTGACGGGGAAACTGTGCCAGATGGCGATCAATGAACTGCGCGCCGAAACGGGCGACAGCAGCCTGCAGTTTATCGCCGTCCGTTTACCCTACGGCGTGCAGGCGGATGAGCAGGACTGCCAGGATGCCATCGCCTTTATTCAGCCTGACCGGGTGTTGACGGTGAATATCAAAGCCTCGGTACTGGCAAGCGAACAGGCGCTGCGCGAAGCGGGGATCGAACTGAGCGACTTCGTTCGCGGCAACGAAAAAGCCCGTGAGCGCATGAAAGCCCAGTACAGCATCGCCGGGATGACCCAAGGGGTGGTAGTCGGCACCGACCATGCAGCGGAGGCGATTACCGGCTTCTTCACCAAATATGGCGACGGCGGCACCGACATCAACCCGATCTTCCGCCTGAACAAACGTCAGGGCAAACAGCTGCTGGCCCATCTCGGCTGCCCGGAACATCTGTATAAGAAGTTACCGACCGCCGATCTGGAAGACGATCGCCCCTCCCTGCCGGATGAAGTGGCGCTGGGGGTGACCTATGAGAATATCGACGATTATCTGGAAGGCAAAACGCTGGACCCCAGCATCGCCAAAACGATCGAAGGCTGGTATCTGAAAACCGAACACAAGCGTCGGCCACCGATCACCGTCTTTGACGATTTCTGGAAAAAATAGTCCCTCCCCCGCCCCGGCCCGCGCCGGGGTTGTTTTTTGCGCTTTTCGCCGCAAAAACCGCCTGCTATACTGGATAGATAGACAGTATCAGGAGTTATTGTGGCCAGAAAGCAATCTGCCCCGCGTCTGGAGTTTGAGGCGGCGGCGATCTATGAATATCCCGAACACCTTCGCCCGTGGCTGGAGGCGCTGCCGAAGCTGCCGGGCGTCTATCAGTTTCACGGCGATAGCGACACGATGCCGCTCTATATCGGCAAGAGCGTCAACCTCCGCAGCCGGGTGCTCTCCCACCTGCGCACCCCTGAAGAGGCGGCGATGCTGCGTCAGTCCCGGCGTATCACCTGGCAGCGCACCGCTGGCGAGCTGGGAGCGCTGCTGCTGGAGGCGCGGTTGATTAAAGAGCAGCAGCCGCTGTTTAACAAGCGGCTACGGCGTAACAAGCAACTCTGCGCCTGGCTGCTTGCGGACGACCGGCCGCAGATTGTCTATGCCCGCGAGGTTGATTTCTCGCACCAGCAGCATCTCTATGGTCTGTTCGCCAACCGGCGGGCGGCGCTGCAGATGCTGCAGAGCCTTGCTGACGAACAGCGCCTCTGTTACGGCCTGCTCGGTCTGGAGCCGCTCAGCCGCGGCCGCGCCTGCTTTCGATCCGCGCTGGGCCGCTGCGCCGGCGCCTGCTGTGGAAAGGAGAGCGTGGAGGCGCACCGTCAGCGTCTGCTGGCGCAGATGAGCAAGCTGCAGCTGGTGTGCTGGCCGTGGGCAGGACCGGTGGCGCTGGAGGAGCGCGGCCCGGATATGACGCAGTATCATGTCATTCATAACTGGCTGTGGCTGGGAGCCGTCAACTCGCTCAATGAGGCCGCTGCGCTGACCCGCCTGCCCGCCGGATTCGACCAGGATGGTTACAAAATCCTCTGTAAGCCTCTGCTCAGCGGCAACTACCCGTTGCATCCGCTTGGCTGAAAGACCAGAAAGAAAAAACCGCCGGCCCTGCCCAACGCCTGATGGCATTATTGGGCAAGACCGGCGGTCTTGATTCAGTGCGCTACATTATTCAGCGGGTGCAGGCATTTTACCTGCCGGCGCGTTGCGTTCTGTCAGATGCTTCTCAAAATTGGCATTGAACTGTTTTTTCTGCTCTGGGGTCAGAATGTTGTAGATCTTGTTCTGCGTTTCCAGGCGGGACAGCGCCATCGCTTTGTGCTGCGCTTCCATCTTATCGATCTGCGCTTCCGCTTTCGCCTTGTCGAAGGTATCGCTGGCGATCAGCTCGTGCATCGCGCGACGTTCGTCAAGGGACGGACGCTTCATGTTTTCGCGCTGGCTCTTCATGATGTCGCGGATCTGCTGCTTCTGCGCATCGGTCAGGTTCAGCCCTTTAAACATCATGTCATGCTGACCCGGGCCGCCTTTATGATGCATCATCATCGGCTTGCTGTCGCTCGGCGCGGTGGTGGTATCGGCGGCGTGTGCCAGGTTAGCCGCGCCCAGAGCCAGAGTAGAGGCAACAAACAGTGCAGTGAGTTTCTTCATCATTCAATCCTTACTTTACGTTATTCTTACGGCGCGTTGCCGTGTTGACGAGATTAACTTTACGACGTTTATCGTCAATTAGTCAGAGCAAGAGTAAAACAATGAAAGTGTAAAAAACAGTTTCTCACCAATTATGGAGGAAATAAGGAATTTGAACGAAGAATTGCAATAAAAAATAAATAACTTGCTGTTTTGCAGAACAATTATGGAGAGTATAAAGAAGAGGAGATTAAAAACAAAGCATTTTACCAGGAATAATCTGCAAATTTACACTGGCGCACGAAAAAATAAGAAGATGAACAACGACGCGCGAAATAAAGCAGGCCGCCCGGCGGACGGCTTGCCCTCAGGGTAATTTTTCCAGCATCAGGCCAGCGCGCAGCCCCCTGGCCACCGCCGGATTGGGAAACAGAACATACTCCGGCTCTGCCCCCACCACATACCGCGTCTCCCCCTCCTCCGCCAGCAGCGTGCCAGGGGCGAAGGGGGTGAAGTTCAGCGTCCGATCCGCCATATGCAAGCGGAAATCATCGCTATGACGGGTGATCTGCTGCACCACCCGGTAGCGCAGCGGCGCCGGGGCGTCGGCAATGGCCAGATCCCCCACCAGCAACCGGGAGATAGCCCCCTCGGCGGCGGCAAACTGCGTTAGATCGTTTTCCCCCAACGGCAGCGCTTTACCCAGTTCAAGAGTGCAGGCCAGCGCCGCGAACCGTTCGCAGCTGAAATGGGTGAAGGTCCCGCCCGGCTGGCGATGAAACACCAGCGCCTCCAGCCCGGCGCCGCCCAACCAGTGAAGAAAATCCTCCTCCCAGGGCGTATCGCGGGCCGGGAGCACGCCGAAGCGCGGATGCAGCGACCCGCGGATCGCGGTATGCAGATCGAGGTGCCAGCGCGGACCATCATGGTCGCGATAGAAACGGGCCACCGCCTGCTCCAGCCGCTGCGCCCGCTGCGTCTCCTCGCTGGCCGGGAACTGCCGCCAGCGCTCGCCAAACATCCGGTTCATATCGCTGTGCAGATAGCGTTTATTCGCCCGCAGCGCCGGCGGGTTACCGACGATCACCAGCAGCCGCCAGCGCAGGGGGAGAGCCTCCCGGACCAGCCGCTGCACCAGCCGGTCGACAATCTCCACCGGCGCCGTTTCGTTGCCATGGATGGCGCAGGAAAGCACCAGCCCGCGCTCGCAGCGCGCATGCGGCGTCAGCTCGAGGATCCCCTCGCCGAGCCAGTGCCAGCGGAAATGGGCCGTCTCGCCGTGAAAGTGATGGGGCAATCGCCCCGCCAGGGTTAATGCCAGAAAGTGTTCCACCGCGCCCCCTTATTGCTGAAATGGATAAACCGAACCGAGCTGCAGGATCTGGGTCAACCGATCCAGCGCATCGCGCCCTTCCCGCAGCAGCTGTGGGTCGGCGAGGTCGGCCTGGGTGAGGCGGTCGCGATAGTAGCGATCCACCCAGTCATTGAGGGTGGCAAACAGCGTATCGTTCATCAGGACGTGCGGATTGACCGCCTGATACTCCTCGGCCGTCAACACCACCCGCAGGCGCAGGCACGCCGGACCGCCGCCGTTGGCCATACTCTCGCGCAGATCAAACACCTGCAGCGCGGCGATGGGGTTATCTGCGGCCAGCAGCTCATTAAGATAGTTCCACACGCCCGGATGCGCCTGGGCTTCCTGGGGCAGGATCAGCGCCATGCTGCCGTCCGCCCGGCTCAACAGCTGACTGTTGAACAGATAGGTAGCAACTGCCTCTTCCACCGTGACCCGGCTGGCGGGAACCACCAACGGGGTAAAGCCCGGCACCTGCTGCGCAAGCTGCTGCAAAACCGCGTCCTGGTCGGCAAAGGCCTGCTCATGGCAGAACAGGACCTGACGGTTGCTCACCGCGATGACGTCGTTATGAAAAACCCCCTTATCGATCGCCGCCGGATGCTGGCGGGCGAAGATCAGCTGGCGGGGATTGACCTGATTGAGGCGCGCCACCGCCTGGCTTGCCTCAAGGGTTTGCCGCGCCGGATAACGACGCGGCGCCTCCTCGCTTCCCCGACGGCGGCCATAGACAAATAGCTGGACGCCGGGGGCGCCAAATTCGCCGCCGAGACGGTTATGGTTCGCCGCCCCTTCGTCGCCAAACCAGGCAGAGGCAGGCAGCGCCGGGTGGATGGCAAATCGCGTGCGGTCCGGGAATATCGCCTGCAGCAGCGCTCCGGTGGTGGAGGCTTCACTGGCGCGGTGTAATTTATCCTGCAGATTCGCCACCGTCAGATGCACCAGGCCATCCAGCGAATCGGCGGAGGGACAAACCGTCGCGGCGTTCGCCACCCACATCGCCGAGGCCGAACTCACCGCCGACAGCAGATCCGGATCCTGCTGGGCCGCACGGGCCACCACCTGCTCATCGCTGCCGCTAAAGCCCAGCTGACGCAGGAGCGACACGTTGGGTCGTTCCTGAGGGGGGATCACCGCCTGCGGATAGCCGGCGTCGGCAAGGGCTTTCATTTTTTTCAGCCCCTGCTTCGCCGCCAGCTGCGGGTTCGACACCCGATAGCGGTGCCGGGTGGAGGCCTCATTGCCAAAGGAGAGCCCTGCGTAGTGATGGGTCAGTCCGGGCAGACCATCAAAGTTGACTTCGCGGGCGGTCATAACGCCTCCCCGGCCCGGAAGTCGAGCCCCGGATTGAGACTGGCGGGCAGCGTCAGGGTCGGCGATTCGAGACTGGCCATCGGCCAGGCGCAATAATCTGCGGCATACCAGGCCCCGGGGCGATGATTGCCTGAGGCTCCGGTGCCGCCGAACGGCGCGGTACTCGCCGCCCCGGTCAGGGGTTTGTTCCAGTTGACTATCCCGGCCCGTGCCTCAAGCAGCAGCCGATCGAACTTCTCTCGTTCCGGGGAGATTAACCCGCAGGAGAGGCCGAAGCGGGTGGCGTTGGCCAGGGCAATCGCCTCTTCGAAAGTATCGTAGCGCCAGACCCCAAGCAGCGGGCCGAACACCTCTTCATCCTCGACCTGGGCCATGTCGCTCATGTTGACAATCCCCGGCGTCAGCAGCGACGTCCCGGCCTGCAATAACCGCGGCTCCAGCAGGGTGACCGCGCCAGCAGCGACCCGCTGCAGCCAGGCCTGATGCACTTTCTGCGCGGCCTGTTCAGAGATAAGCCCGCCGAGAAACGGCTGCGGCTCAGCGTCCCACGCCGCGGGGATCAGCCGTTGGCTGACCGTCACCAGCCTGGAGAGGAAGGCATCCCCCGCCTCTCCGCGCCGGACCAGCAGACGTCGGGCGCAGGTGCAGCGCTGGCCGGCGGTAATAAAGGCGGACTGGATGGTCAGATGCACCGCGGCATCGACGTCCCGTGGGTCGTCAACGATCAGCGGATTATTGCCGCCCATCTCCAGCGCAAGGATCTTTTGCGGCTGCCCGGCCAGCTGGCGATGCAGATGAAAACCGGTGGTCGAGCTGCCGGTAAACAGCAGCCCATCGATGTCCGCCTGGCCGCTGAGCGCCTCGCCGGTTTCCCGACCGCCCTGCAGCAGGTTGAGCACGCCGGCGGGCAGGCCAGCTTGCTCCCACAGCTTCACCACCGCTTCGCCGCTGTGCGGGGTTAATTCGCTGGGTTTAAATACCACAGTATTGCCCGCCAGCAACGCCGGCACGATATGCCCGTTCGGCAGATGGCCGGGAAAGTTATAGGGACCAAAGACCGCCAGCACGCCATGCGGCCGGTGACGCAGCGTCGCGGCGCCATCGGGCAGATCGCTGTGCTGTTCACCAGTGCGGGTGTGATACGCCTTCACCGAGATCGCCACCTTGTTGATCATCGCCGTCACTTCCCCGGCCGCCTCCCAGCGCGGCTTTCCGGTCTCGGCGCCGATAATCGCCGTCAGCTCCGCCTTGCTGGCCTCCAGCAGGCTGGCAAACTTTTCGACGATGGCCTGGCGGTCGGCAAACGGCAGCCGCGCCCAGGCCGGGAACGCCTGGCGGGCAGCCGCGACCGCCTCGGCAACCTGCCCGGCATCCGCCGCCTCGCCCTGCCAGACAATCTTCAGGTTGACCGGATCCTGTTTGCTGAAGCGCGGCCCATCGCCGGGCCGCCATTCACCGTTAATCCACAGACTCATGCGGTTTTCTCCTCAGGGATCAAGCGCACCATGCGCACCTGGTCGCCAGCATGACACTTCAGCATATCCAGCTCGCGGGCGCTGAGGGTCAGGGTGTCGCCATCCGGGTCGGCATGCACCAGCAGGGCGCGGAACTGGTGATACTGTTCGTTCGCCACCAGGCACAACGGCCAGTCGCCGGGTGGCGTTTCGCCGGCCTCGGTGGTCACCAGACGGCTTTTGCGGATCGCCCGCACCCGGTCGATATCGCACTCCAGGGTCGGGCCTCCGTCGAAAATATCGATGTAGTTCAGGTAGCGGAATCCCTCTTTCTCCAGCACCGTCCGGGCCGGGGCGGTCTGCGGATGGACCTTGCCGATCACCGCCTGCGCCTCGGGGGTGAGGAAATCGATATACAGCGGATGCTTGGGCATCAGGGCGGCAATGAAAGCCTTTTGTCCGGTGCCGCACAGGTAGTCGGCGCGGGAAAACTCCATGGCGAAAAAGCGTTTGCCCAGGCTCTCCCAGAACGGGGAATAGCCGTGCTCGTCAATCACCCCGCGCATCTCGGCGACCACCTTCTCATTGAAGCGCTCGCGAAAAGCGGCCATAAATAAGAAGCGCGATTTCGACAGCAGATAGCCATTGCCCTCTTTGCGCCACTGCGGGTCGAGGAACAGGGTGCACAGCTCACTGCTGCCGGTGTGGTCGTTGCTGAGAAACAGCGTCGGCAGCGCCTGATAGACGTTAAGCTCCTTCGAGGCATGGACCTGAGTGCCGACCCGGTAGTTGTACCAGGGATCGTTGAGGCCCACCGCCACCTCTATCGCGCAGATGCCCACCACCGTGCCGCTCTCGCTCTCCTCCAGCACAAAGACATAGCCCTGCTCGCTTTTCGGCAGCTCGCCGCGCCAGGTTTGCTGCGAGCGGGCGATCCGCGCCGCGAGGGTCGCTTCATCCACCGGCAGCGAGGTCAGCCCGCCGCCGGTCTCCGCTGCCAGCTTCAGCAGCCCGGGCAGATCGCCCGGCTCCACCGGTCGAATAACCATCATGATGAGACTCCCGCCATGAAACGCGCGCAGGCCCGCTCGACGCGATCCAGACCGCTGTTCACCTCTTCTTCACTGACGTTCAGCGCCGGAGCGAAACGCACCACGTTGGCGCCGGCGATCAAGATCATCACCCCCTCTTCCGCCGCCAGGTTGCTGAGGGCTTTCGCCTTCCCGGCCCAGGCGTCGTTCAGCACGCAGCCGAGCAACAGCCCCAGGCCGCGGATCTCCTTGAACAGGCCATAGCGGGCGTTGATCGCCTGCAGACGTTCGCAAAACCACTGATGGCGCTGTCTGACGCCGGAGAGCACTTCCGGGGTGTTGACGATCGACAGCAGCTCGCCGGCCACCGCCCCCGCCAGCGGGTTACCGCCGTAGGTGGTGCCGTGGGTGCCGACGGTCATCACGCTGGCGCAGGCCTCTGTGGCCAGCAGCGCGCCGATGGGGAAGCCGCCGCCCAGCGCTTTGGCGGTAGTCAGCACATCGGGCGTCACGCCGTAGTGCATATAGGCGTACAGCTCGCCGGTGCGCCCGACCCCAGTCTGCACTTCATCGAAAATCAGCAGGGCGTTGTGCTGGTCGCAAAGCTGACGCAGGCCGCGTAAAAACTCGACGCTGGCCGGCACCACGCCCCCTTCACCCTGCACCGGCTCGACGATCACCGCGCAGGTTTGGTCATTGATTAAGGCCTTTGCCGACTCGAGATCGTTAAACACCGCATGCTGGATCTGCGGCGGCAGCGGAGCAAAATCCCGGGAGTAGGCCGGCTGACCGCCCGCCGAAACGGTGAACAGCGTCCGCCCGTGGAAAGCGTTCTGGAAGGCGACGATGCCGCTTTTCTCGCTGCCAAAGCGATCGTGGGCATATTTACGCGCCAGCTTGAGCGCCGCCTCATTGGCCTCGGCCCCGGAGTTACAGAAGAAGACCCGGTCGGCGAAAGTGGCATCAATAAGCATTTTGGCCAGCCGCAGGATCGGCTCATTCGTATACCCGTTGCCGGTATGCCAGAACTTGCCCGCCTGCTCGGTGAGGGCCTGCACCAGACGCGGATGCGCATGCCCCAGCGCGTTCACGGCGATACCGCCGGCAAAATCGATATACTCTTTGCCCTGCTGATCCCACAGCCGCGACCCGGCGCCCCGCACCGGAATAAACGCCGCTGGCGCGTAGACCGGCATCATCCATTCATCAAAGTGGTTACGCGTAATTGACTGAGACATATCGACCTCTTCCGGTAAATTAAAAGTAGCAATAATGTTAATAAATATGAGTTATTACGCTGTAAATGTAGATTGCACGGTTCGTGCCAGCCAGCGATAAAAATGCATAAACCGGATGAGATAACACAATATCAACGAGTTACAACCTAACGCTATTCATATAAAATGCATATTTAGTGAATAACTATCCGATAAAGGGGGATGAACAGTGATTAAAGAAGATAAGTTATGCAACGGTAAGATATAATTCTGTAATTGTGATCTTCTGCGAAATTTATCGTAGATATTTGCCCTTTTTTGGCGCGGCGTGCCCGCAAAAGGGGCACCCACGGCACGATCATGCGCAGCGATTGGCAGAATGACGCATCGGATGGCAGCCAGCCTGGCGAATTTCTGCTACCATCCCTGCACTATTCACCTTGCACAGTGGCAGCGACTATGAAATTCGTCTCTTTTAATATCAACGGCCTGCGCGCCCGCCCACACCAACTGGCCGCCATCGTCGAAAAACACCAGCCGGACGTGATTGGCCTGCAGGAAACCAAAGTTCACGACGACATGTTCCCTCTCGAAGAGGTCGCCAGACTCGGCTATAACGTCTTTTATCACGGCCAGAAAGGCCATTATGGCGTCGCGCTGCTGACCAAAGAGACGCCGATTGCCGTCCGCCGCGGTTTCCCTAACGATGGCGAAGAGGCTCAGCGCCGCATCATCATGGCGGAGATCCCGTCGCCCTTCGGTAACGTCACGGTGATTAACGGTTATTTCCCGCAGGGTGAAAGCCGCGATCATGAGACCAAATTCCCGGCCAAAGCGGCGTTCTATCAGAATCTGCAGAACTACCTGGAGAGCGAGCTCAACAAAGAGAATCCGGTACTGATCATGGGCGATATGAACATCAGCCCTACCGATCTCGACATCGGTATCGGTGAAGAGAACCGCAAACGCTGGCTGCGCACCGGCAAATGTTCCTTCCTGCCGGAAGAACGGGAATGGATGGATCGCCTGCTGGGCTGGGGCCTGGTGGATACCTGGCGTCAGGCTAACCCTGACAATCATGAGCACTTCTCGTGGTTTGATTACCGCTCCAAAGGCTTTGACGATAACCGTGGGCTGCGCATCGACCTGCTGCTGGCCAGTCAGCCTCTGGCCCAGCGCTGCGTGGAGACCGGGATCGATTATGAGATCCGCGGGATGGAAAAACCATCCGACCACGCGCCGGTGTGGGCCACCTTCCGGCCGTAAGTCACGTCCTTCTCTCGCCTCCCGCCGCGCGGGGGGCAGAATTTCCTGAGCAAAATCAACAAAGCGACGGTAAACCATTGTGACCGTCGTCGGAACAGGATACTGTCGCGCGCACTTTTTGACGTCCACCGCGTCCAGGCTGTACAGGAGACCCCTTCATGAAAAAGAAGCCATCATCCGGCCATTAGTAAAGGGCTGGTACTTCTCGCGCTGGCGACCACGCTGGCCGTTATCAGCCATCGCGTTGGTCTCCACGATCTGCTGACTCACCTGCATCTGCTGCAGGAGACCCTCCGCCATCATGGCGCCTGGGGCTATCTGGTCTATGTTGCGCTATTTATCACTGCCACCCTGTGCCTGATCCCCGGTAGCCTGCTGGTGATCGCCGGCGGGGTGCTTTTCGGCCCGCTGACCGGCTCTCTGCTCTCGTTTGCCGCCGCCACCGTCGCCTCTTCGTTGTCGTTTTTGATCGCCCGCTGGCTGGGGCGCGATCTGCTGCAGCGCTATGTAGGCCATACCGCCGTCTTCCAGGCCATTGAGCGCGGTATCGCCCGCAGCGGCAGCGATTTCCTGATCCTCACCCGCCTGGTGCCACTCTTTCCCTATAACATTCAGAATTACGCCTACGGCCTGACGGCGATCCCCTTCTGGCCTTTTACTCTGATCTCCGCCGTGACCACCCTGCCGGGCCTGGTCATCTATTCGGTGATGGCCAGCGAACTGGCCCGCGAAGGAGCGACCCTCGCTTTCGCGCTCAAGTTGAGTCTCGCCGGCGGGCTGCTGTTTGCCCTGGTGCAGATGGGCAAACGGTTTGCCCGCGCCCGCCGTGTGGCAACGCCCGGCGAGGAGGTGCGCCATGACCCGACCTGATCGCCGTCACCTGCGCCGCGCCAGGCTGGCCCTTGCCGTGGTGGCTGTCGCCGGGCTGACCGCCTGGCTGTGGTTCCCCGACGGGCAAGCCTTTCTGCAACACAGCCTGACGGCGTTAGCGTCGCTGAATCCTCAGCATGTTAAAGACTTTATCGCCGCCTGGGGGACGCAGGCGGCGCTGGTCTCTTTTGCGCTAATGATCCTCCAGGCGATCGTCGCCCCGCTGCCGGCCTTCCTGATCACCCTGGCGAACGCTGCGCTGTTCGGCGCCTTCTGGGGAGGCATGCTGTCGTGGTTCAGCGCCATGGTCGGGGCCGGGCTCTGCTTTTGCATCGCCAGAGCGCTGGGGCGCGAGATGGTGGAGAAGCTCACCGGCCGCACGGTGCTGCGCAGCGTCGACGGCTATTTCGCCCGCTATGGCGCGCAGACGATCCTGGTCTGCCGCCTGCTGCCGTTTGTCCCTTTTGATCCGGTCAGCTATGCCGCCGGACTGACCTCGCTGCGCTTCTGGCCCTTTATGCTGGCCACCGGCGTGGGCCAGCTGCCGGCGACCATCGTCTATTCCTGGGCCGGGAGCCTGCTGACCGGAGGCGCTTTCTGGCTGGCCACCGGCCTTTCGCTGCTTTTGGCCCTGGCGGTGGTCATCTCCATCGCCAAAAATATTTACCGTGAACGTCATAAGAGATCGTCGCCATGAGCTTACCCCCGCTGGATACTGTCCCCCTGATCCTTCGTCCGCAGGCCTGGCTGCACCGCCGGCATTACGGCCAGGTGCTGAGCCCCATTCGCTGGTGGGGACGGATCCCGTGGCTGTTTTACCTGGTTTCGCTGTTCGTGGGCTATATTGAACGCCGCCGCTCACCGTTGGATCCGGTGTTGCGCTCGCTGGTCAGCGCCCGCATCGCCCAGCTGTGCCACTGCGAATTCTGCATCGATATCACCAGCATGACCCTCGCGGCGCGGAGCGGGAGCCAGGACAAGCTGCTGGCGGTCGCCGACTGGCGCAGCAGTAAGCTGTTTAGCGAGCAAGAGCGTCTGGCGCTGGCCTATGCCGAAGCCGCCACCCAGACGCCGCCGGAGGTGGATGATGCCCTGCGTAGCGCGATGGCCGCGCATTTTGACGCCCGGGCGCTCACCGAGCTGACCGCCCTGATTGGCCTGCAAAATTTATCGGCGCGGTTCAATGCCGCGATGGCGATCCCTGCCCAGGGGCTGTGCAAGATACCTGGTTCTTCCCCGCACCATAAGGAGTAACGATGCGCCGTTTGCGTGATTTCAGCCTCTGTCTGTGCCTGCTGCTTCTCTGGCCGCTGGTGGTTCAAGCCGACGACAGCTGGCGGCAGACCCAGACGGAAGCCCGCGGCCAGACCGTCTGGTTTAACGCCTGGGGTGGAGACCCGGCCGTCAACCGCTATCTGGCGTGGGTCAGCGAGGAGGTCAAACGCCACTACGCGATCGACCTGCGTATTGTCCCTATCGCCGATGCCGCCGACGCGGTGAAACGCATCCAGACTGAGGCGCAGGCCGGCCGTCGCCGCGGCGGGTCGGTGGATCTCCTGTGGATCAACGGCGAGAACTTTCACACCCTAAAACAGGCCAACCTGCTGCTCACCGGCTGGGCAGAATCGCTGCCCAACTGGCGCTATGTCGATCTGCAAAAACCGGTTCAGGAAGATTTTTCTGTCGCCACCGAGGGCGCGGAGTCGCCGTGGGGCAGCGCCCAGTTGACGTTTATCGCCCGCCGCGGGCAAACGCCGCAGCCCCCCGCCAGCCCGCAGGCGCTGCTGGCCTTCGCCAGAGCCCATCCCGGCAGCGTGACCTACCCGCGGCCGCCGGACTTTACGGGTACCGCCCTGCTGGAGCAGCTGCTGATCGCCCTCACCGACCAGCCTGCCGCCCTGCGCCAGCCGCCGGAGACGGCGACCTTCTCGGCGGTCACCGCCCCGCTGTGGCGCTATCTCGATGCGCTGCACCCGACGCTGTGGCGGGCGGGTAAGGATTTCCCGGCGTCGCCGGCGCGGATGGACGCCATGTTCAACCAGGGCATCCTCCGCCTCTCGCTGACGTTTAACCCGCTCCATGCCCGCCAGAAGGCCGTCAGCGGGGAGTTACCGGCGGACAGCTACAGCTTCGGCTTTACCGGAGGGACCCTCGGCAACGTCCATTTCGTTACCATCCCGGCCAACGCACGCGCCGTCGCTGCGGCCAAAGTGGTCGCCAATTTCCTGCTTTCCCCAGAGGCGCAATTGCGCAAGGCGGATGCCGCCGTCTGGGGCGATCCAAGCGTACTGGACCCGCAGCGTCTGCCTGACAAACAGCGTCAGGCGCTGGCGGCCACCCTGCCGCAGGATCTGCCGCCGGTGCTTGCCGAGCCACATGCGGCGTGGGTTGACGCGCTGGAGCAGGAATGGCTGCGCCGCTACGGTACCCACTGATCCTGCTGGCCTGGGGGACGATGGCGGCCATCTATCTGCCCTTATTCCCCGCCGCCGCAGGGCTGGTGTGGCCGGCGCTCTCCCCGGTCCACTGGCGGGCGCTGTTCGCCGACCCGCAGCTGGGCCAGGCGCTGGCCGCCACCCTTGTTTCCACGCTGCTGTCCGTCGGCGGTGCGCTACTGATCGCCCTGACCATCGTCGCCGCTCTCTGGCCTTCGGCCCGCTGGCGGCGGCTGGCTTCCCGCCTGCCTTTGCTGCTGGCGGTGCCCCATCTTGCCCTGGCGACGGCAGCGCTGCTGCTGTTCGCCGAAGGCGGCTGGATCTGGCAGCGGCTGCCGTTTTTGACGCCGCCGGTCGACCGGTACGGCATCGGGCTTGGCCTGACGATGGCCCTTAAAGAGAGCGCCTTTGTGCTGTGGGTGATTTACGGCCTGCTGGGCGAGGCGCGCCTCGCTGACCAGGCGACAGCGCTAAAGAGCCTCGGTTACGGCCGCTGGCAGTGCCTGCGCTGGCTGGTGCTGCCTGCGCTGCTGCCCGCCCTCGGCATGGTGCTGCTGGCCGCCGCGGCCTGGAGCCTGTCGACGGTAGACGTCGCCCTGGTGCTGGGGCCCGGCAATCCACCCACCCTCGCCGTTCTGGCGTGGCAGTGGTTAAGCCAGGGCGATGACATGCAGCAGGCGAAAGGGGCGCTGGCCAGCCTGCTGCTGCTGGCGATCCTCGGCGGGCTGGCGCTGGTCGCCTGGGGCGGATGGCGGCTACAGCGTCGGCGTCTGCCCGATCTGCGCGGCATTCGGCATCCCCATCCCCACGCCCTGCCCGGCCGCCTGCTGGCGAGTGCCCTGCCGCTGAGCGGCCTGCTGTGCGCGCTATTGCTGGCGGGGCTGGCGCGCTCGGCGCCGCCGCAGATGGATGCCCTGGGCAACAGCCTTGGCCTCGCGCTGATGGCTTGCGCCCTCGGCGCGGCCGTCTGCCTGCTGTGGCTGGCCTGCGGCCCGAAGCGGGGAGATGGCTGGGTCTGGCTGCCGCTGGTGCTGCCGGCCCTGCCGCTGGCCGATGGCCAGTACCGGCTGGCGCTGTACGCCTGGCTAGACGGCGAATGGTGGACCGTCCTGTGGGGCCATCTGCTGTGGGTGGTGCCGTGGATGCTATTTATTTTGCGCCCGGCCTGGCGCCAGCGCGATCCGCGGATGACGGTGATCGCCCGCACACTCGGCTGGGGACCCACGCGTATTTTCTGGCTGTTGACTCTGCCCTCGCTGACCCGCCCGCTGCTGACCGCCCTGGCGGTGGGCTTCTCGGTGAGCATCGCGCAGTATCTGCCAACGCTATGGCTGGGGGCAGGCCGTATCCCGACGCTCACCAGCCAGGCGGTGGCGCTCAGCAGCGGCGGCGAGGCGCAGACGCTTGCCGCCCAGGCGCTGTGGCAATTACTGCTGCCGGCGGTATGCTTTATCCTGACGGCCCTGCTGGCCTGGCTGGCAGGCCGCTATCGACGAGGACTTCGCTAGTGCTAACCGTAAACCATCTGACCCTGAGCGTGAACCGTCAGCCGCTGCTGCGGGAGGTCGACTTTTCGGTGGCCCCGGGTGAAGTGCTGACGCTGATGGGCCCTTCCGGCAGCGGAAAATCGACGCTGTTTGCGTGGATGATTGGCGCCCTGGCCGGCGACTTCCGCGCCGAGGGCGAGCTGTGGCTCAACGGGCGGCGGTGCGATACGCTGCCCACGGAGCGCCGGCGCATCGGCATCCTGTTTCAGGACCCGTTGCTGTTCGACCATTTCAGCGTCGGGCAAAATTTACAGCTGGCGCTACCGGAAAGCGTGCGCGGCGAGGCGCGAAAAGCCGCGGTGGAGCAGGCGCTCAGTCGCGCCGGGCTGCATGGCTTCGCCGCGCGCGACCCGGCCACGCTCTCCGGCGGACAGCGGGCGCGGGTGAGTCTGCTGCGCGCCCTGCTGGCGCGCCCCGAGGCGCTGCTGCTGGATGAACCCTTCAGCCGCCTGGATGCCGCCCTGCGCGCCGCGTTCCGCCGCTGGGTATTTGAGGAACTGGCCCGCCAGGCCATTCCGGCGATCCTGGTGACCCACGATCGCGAGGACTGTCCGCCGACGGGGCGCTGCCTGACGATGGAGCGCTGGCAATGAAGAGCAATAGCGTGCAAACCTGCGTTACCGCAAAGAAATCAACGCCTGGCAAGCGGAGAATACGCCCTCCACTTTTTACCGTCGGGCATTTCGATGAAACGTGTTTCTCAATTGACCGCACTCGCCCTGTTCATGGGGCTTGCTGCTTCCACCACCTTCGCCGCTGAAACCATGCCAGCGCTCACTCTTTCCCACCTGCAACAGCAGCACGGCGTGGCCATCGACACCCGCCTGAGCGCTTATTACAACGGCTGGCCGCAGCGCGCCAACGGCCCGGAAGGGCATGAGCCGCAGGCGCTGAATCTTTCCGCCCGCTGGCTCGGCGCCATGAGCGACGAGCAGCTCCGCGGCTGGGCTAAGCAGCACCAGCTCCAGGCCGATACCCCCCTCGCGCTGTACGGCAGTCCTGAGGATAACGCCAGCGTCGCGGCGCGACTGAAACAAGCGGGCTTCACCCGGCTCAACACCCTGAGCGACGCCCTGAGCCAGGGAGTCCGTCTGCAAAAGCTGCCGCACTTTGAACAGCTGGTTTATCCGCAATGGTTGCACGACCTGCAGCAAGGGAAAAGCGTGGCCGCCGCCCCGGCCGGTGACTGGAAAGTAGTTGAGGCCGCCTGGGGGGCGCCGAAGCTCTATCTGCTGAGCCATATCCCGGGCGCGGGCTATATCGATACCAATGAGGTGGAGAGCGAACCGCTGTGGAATAAAGTGTCCGATGCGCAGCTGAAGGCGATGCTGGCGAAGCACGGCATCCGCCATGACACCACGGTGATCCTCTACGGTCGCGACGTTTACGCCGCGGCGCGTGTGGCGCAGATCATGCTGTACGCCGGCGTCAAAGACGTGCGCCTGCTGGACGGCGGCTGGCAGACCTGGTCCGACGCCGGTCTGCCGGTGGAGCGCGGCATGCCGCCGACGCCGCAGCCGGCGCCAGATTTTGGCGCGCCGATCCCCGGCCAGCCGCAGCTGATGCTGGATACCGAGCAGGCCCGCGGCCTGCTCCACCGTCAGGACGCCTCGCTGGTCAGCGTCCGCTCGTGGCCGGAGTTTATCGGCACCACCAGCGGCTACAGCTATATCAAACCGAAGGGCGATATCGCCGGCGCCCGCTGGGGCCATGCCGGAAGCGACTCCACGCACATGGAAGACTTCCATAACCCGGACGGCACCATGCGCAGCGCCGACGATATCGCTGCCCTGTGGCGCCAGTGGAACATCCTGCCGAACCAGCAGGTGGCGTTCTATTGCGGGACCGGCTGGCGGGCCTCGGAAACCTTCATGTATGCCCGGGCCATGGGCTGGCCGCACGTCGCTGTCTATGACGGCGGCTGGTACGAATGGAGCAGCAACCCGCACAATCCGGTCGCCCGCGGCGAGCGCGGCCCGGAAAGCAGTCAGTAACCCCCCCCACCAGCGCGTCGCCACCAGCCGGCGACGCGCGCTTTCCCGCTCACGCCACCCGCTTTAAGGTCTGGTAGCCGCTGGCGATACGCGTCGCCGTCGTCAGCCAGCATAGCGCGCCAAACAGCCACGCCAGCCAGGCAAAATGTGCCGGAAACAGGCAGCTGAGGACAAACAGCAGGATGGTTTCCGTCCCCTCCGTCAGCCCCCCGAGGTAGTGCAGCGATTTATGGGCATAGCCGGGATTGGCGATCTGGTGCTTTGCCGCCAGCGCGGCAAAGGCGAGAAAGCTGCTGCCGGTGCCGATAAAGGCAAACAGCAGCCAGCCGCCCGCCAGGGCGTTATTCTGCGGATCCGCCAGGATAAAACCGAACGGCACCAGGGCATAGAAGAGAAAATCCAGTGAGATATCGAGAAAACCGCCGGCGTCGCTCAGCCCGCGCCGCCGCGCCAGGGCGCCGTCCAGGCCGTCCAGCAGGCGGTTGAGAAGAATGGCCGCCAGCGCCGCGCCATACCACCCTAATGCCAGAAATGGCAGAGCCAGCACGCCGATGGCAAAACCGAGCAGCGTCAGCCTGTCTGGTGAAATACCCGGGCGGTCAAGCGCGCCGGCGACAGCGTTAAGGAGGGGTTTGAGGCGAGGATGCAGGTGGCTATCAAGCACGAGGATCTCCAGCAGAGTTGGCGGTTGTCAGTGAAGGTCTATGGCGGTGATAATAGGCCAGTTTGGCCTTATTAACGTTGATGCTTATGCTAAAAATGATTGAAGTTGTCGCCGCCATTATTGAACAGGATGGCAAAATTCTGCTGGCGCAGCGCCCGCCCCACGCCGACCAGCCGGGAATGTGGGAGTTCGCCGGCGGCAAAGTGGAGCCAGGTGAAAGCCAACCGCAGGCGCTGACCCGGGAACTGCAGGAGGAAATGGGCATCATCGCCCACCCGGCATGCTATATCGCCAGCCATCAGCGGGAAGTCTCCGGTCGTCAGATCCATCTGCACGCCTGGTGGGTGCCGGATTTTCAGGGCGTGCCGCTGGCCCACTATCACAGCCAGCTGCGCTGGTGCCTTCCTGCCGACGCCTTAACCCTCGATCTCGCCCCGGCCGATATCCCCCTCCTGCACGCCTTTATCGCCCGGCGCCCGTCCCTTTCCCTCCGCTGATCCGCTCGCCGCCTCGTCATCGTTTTTAGTTATGACGGGCGGGCAATTATAAATTTTGCTGACGGCTTAATTTTTCCTTGCTTGCCTAAGGATTAGCGGTGTTATAGTCGGAAAATCGGTTTTTTCAAGGACCGAATCATAATAAATACATGCAACCACAACCATAAGGGGAACTTATATCTATGGATCAGACGTGCACTCTGGAAGGCTTTCTCACCCGCGTTCAACAGCGCGATCCCCATCAAACCGAATTTGCTCAAGCCGTCCGGGAGGTCATGACCACCCTGTGGCCTTTCCTTGAGGAAAATCCGCGCTATCGTCAGCTTGCTTTGCTGGAACGTCTGGTGGAACCGGAGCGCGTGATCCAGTTCCGCGTGGTGTGGGTGGACGACCGCAATCAGGTCCAGGTCAACCGCGCGTGGCGCGTGCAGTTCAACTCGGCCATCGGCCCGTATAAGGGCGGAATGCGCTTCCACCCGTCGGTAAACCTGTCGATTCTCAAATTCCTTGGCTTCGAGCAGACCTTCAAAAACGCCCTGACCACGCTGCCGATGGGCGGCGGGAAAGGCGGCAGCGATTTCGATCCTAAAGGCAAGAGCGATGGCGAAGTGATGCGCTTCTGCCAGGCGCTGATGACCGAGCTTTATCGCCATCTGGGCCCGGATACCGACGTACCGGCGGGCGATATCGGCGTCGGCGGCCGCGAGGTCGGCTTTATGGCCGGAATGATGCGTAAGCTCTCCAACAACAGCGCCTGCGTCTTCACCGGTAAAGGCCTCTCATTCGGCGGCAGCCTGATCCGTCCGGAAGCCACCGGTTACGGCCTGATCTACTTCACCGAAGCGATGCTCAAACGTCACGGCCTCGGCTTCGAAGGCGCTCGCGTGGCGGTTTCCGGCTCCGGCAACGTCGCGCAATACGCCATTGAGAAAGCGATGGAGCTTGGCGCGCGGGTGGTCACCGCCTCCGACTCCAACGGCACCGTCGTTGACGAAGCGGGCTTCACCAAAGAAAAACTGGCCCGCCTGATCGACATCAAAGAGCGTGCCCACGGCCGGGTGGCCGACTACGCCCGCGAATTTGGCCTCACCTATCTCGAAGGCCAGCAGCCGTGGTCAGTGCCGGTGGATATCGCTCTGCCTTGCGCCACCCAGAACGAACTGGATGCCGACGCCGCTCGCCAGCTGATTGCCAACGGTGTGAAGGCCGTGGCGGAAGGCGCCAACATGCCAACCACCATCGCCGCGACCGATCTGTTCCTTGAAGCTGGCGTGCTGTTTGCCCCGGGCAAAGCGGCCAACGCCGGCGGCGTGGCGACGTCCGGTCTGGAGATGGCGCAGAACGCCGCGCGCATGGGCTGGAAAGCGGAAAAAGTGGATGCCCGTCTGCATCACATCATGCTGGATATCCACCACGCCTGCGTGCAGTACGGCGGTGAAGCGAAGCAGACCAACTACGTGCGCGGCGCCAATATCGCTGGTTTCGTCAAGGTGGCGGACGCCATGCTGGCCCAGGGCGTGATTTAACCTCCCCTCACGCCATCCCGGCGGCTGCCCGCCGGGATGTCTCTCACGATGACATCGTGATCACCACTTTCCCCAGATGCTGACCACTGTCCAGACAGGCATGCGCCTCGGCAATTTCCGCCATCGGGTAGCTGGCGTAGATCATCGGCTTGCATTTCCCAGCCTCAAGCAGCGGCCAGACGTGGCGCCGCAGCGCCTCGGCAATCTCCTGTTTCTCCGCCGCCGTCCGGCCGCGCATGGTGGAACCGGTGACGGTGGCCCGCTTGAGCATCAGGGTCTGAATGTCGACCTCATGGGCCATTCGCCCACCCATAAAGCCGATGATGACCAGCCGCCCGTCCTTTTTCAGCAGCCCCAGGTTGCGGTTAAAGTAAGGGCCGCCCACGATATCCAGAATGACATCCACCCCTTCATCGTTGGTCAGCTGATGAATTTTCTCAGTGAAATCTTCGGTTTTGTAGTTGATCGCCGTGGCGTAGGGCCGCAGCGCGGCAATTTTTTCGTCCTGGCCGACGGTGGCATAGACGGTCATCCCCAGCGCGTGACACAACAGGATCGCGGTGGTGCCAATCCCGCTGGCGCCGCCGTGGATCAGAATGCTCTCGCCGGGCTGCAGCTTACCGAGCTGGAAAACGTTCGCCCACACCGTGAAGAAGGTTTCCGGAATGGCGGCCGCTTCGCTAAAGCTGAGGCCAGCCGGGATCGGCAGCGTCTGGCCTGCCGGGACGGCGCAGTATTCGGCATACCCGCCGCCGTTGGTCAGCGCGCAGACGCGATCCCCGGGGGCAAAGGCCGAAACCTGCGCACCAACCTTCACGACCACGCCCGCCACCTCGAGGCCGGGCACGGGGGTAACCCCCTCAGGCATGGGATACAGACCCTGGCGCTGCAGAATATCCGGCCGGTTGACGCCCGCCGCTTTCACCTCGATGAGCACCTCATGCTCCCCGATAGTGGGGATCTCACCTTCGCGGATCTGTAAAACCTCCGGGCCACCCGGTTGGCTGATAGCGATATATTTCACGGGTCCTCCTTATTGCCTGTCAGAGAATTAAGCAAGGCATCGGGAAGGGCAATGGGCGCCCCCGTTCTGCGGGGCGATCGTTCCCCCCTTCCCGGCTGTTTAGTGTAGACCATTGACCAGTCTGGCGGAGAAACGGCGGCCGTGGGGAATGGCCTCCTCACGGCCGCCGGGCAGGTTATTGCGGCGGCGGCGCGGCATCCTCTGCCGCTTTTTTGCCTTTCGCTTTGCCTTTACTGAACGATTTTTTCGCCCCGCCCGGCGCCACCAGACCGCGGAACTGGCGCACCGGCGTGCTGCGCGCCTGCTCGATTAGCTGATACAGCGTGCCCACCAGCGGCTGCATAAAGTCCTGATAGCGGCACTGTTTCTCGCTGATTTGCGTCAATACCGACTCCCAGTGGGCGGTCATGTCCGGTCGACCGGCCATCTCCGGCAGGGAATGAATCAGCGCCCTTCCGGCCTCCGAGGAGTGGATATAGCGCCCCTTTTTAGTCAGGAAACCGCGCTTAAACAGCAGCTCGATAATCCCGGCGCGGGTTGCTTCGGTGCCGAGGCCGTCAGTAGCGCGGAGGATCTTCTTCAGATCTTTATCCTGCACGAAGCGGGCAATCCCGGTCATCGCCGACAGCAGCGTGGCGTCGGTAAAGTGGCGCGGCGGCTGCGTCTGGCGCTCCACCACTTCGCCCCTCTCGCACAGCAGTTCATCGCCTTTGGCCACCACCGGCAGCGGCGTGCCGTCGTTCTCTTCATCGCGCTCTTTGCTGCCAAGCAGCGTCCGCCAGCCCGCCTCGGCCAGAAAACGCGCTTTGGCGACAAACTTACCGTTGGCGATCTCGAGGTCAATCTGGCATTTACGGAACACCGCGTCCGGGCTGAACTGCATCAGATACTGGCGGGCGATCAGGGTGTAGACCTTCGCTTCGTTATCGGTGAGTTTGACCTGGCTGCTGCGGGCGGTCGGGATAATCGCATGGTGCGCGTCGACCTTTTTATCATCCCAGCAGCGGTTGCGGATCTCCGGATCCACCACCGGCTGCGGCAGCAGATCCGCCGCATGGACGGCAATCGCATTCAGCACCGCATGGCGGCCGGCGAAATGTTCTTCCGGCAGGTAGCGGCTGTCCGAACGCGGATAGGTGATGAGCTTGTGGGTTTCATACAGCTTCTGGCAGATATCCAGCACGTTTTGCGCGCTGAAGCCGAAACGTTTGGCCGCCTCAATCTGCAGCGCCGACAGCGAAAACGGCAGCGGCGCGGGTTCGGAATCGCGCTTATCGTTATAGCCTGTCACCAGCGCCGGCTGGCCTTCAATACGCTTAACCACGTGCTCGGCCAGCGGACGATGCAGCAGGCGCCCTTCTTCATCCTGGTAAGGTTCGCAGGCTTCGCTCGGCACCCAGGTCGCGACAAAGCGCTCCTCCTGCGGCGTGACGATATGCGCTTTGACATCGAAGAAGTCTTTGGCGACGAAGTTTTCAATCTCTTCATCGCGGCGCACCACCAGGCCGAGCACCGGGGTCTGCACCCGCCCCACGGAGAGCACCCCCTGATAGCCGGCGTTGCGCCCCAGCAGGGTATAGGCCCGGGTCATATTGATGCCGTACAACCAGTCGGCGCGCGCCCGCGCCAGCGCCGACACGCAAAGCGGCACAAACTCGCTGTTAGCGCGCAGGCGGTTGATCGCCCGCTCAACCGCCTGCGGGTTGAGATCGTTTATCAGACAGCGCTGCACCTGCTGACGCTTCTCCGGCGCCAGCTGCAGGTAGTCGAGTACCTCATCCACCAGCAGCTGCCCCTCACGGTCGGGGTCGCCGGCGTGGATAACCTCCTCGGCCTCGCCGAGCAGGCGCTTGATGACATTCAGCTGTTTGGTGACCGAAGGTTTTGGCTGCAGCTGCCATTTCTCCGGCACAATCGGCAGATCGGTGAGATTCCAGCGGGCATAGCGGCTGTCATAGACGTCCGGCTGCGCCTGCTCCAGCAGGTGACCGATACACCAGGTGACCACCTGCCCATTGCCGCACTCAATAAAGCCATCGCCTTTGCGATGCGGTTTAGGCAACACATCGGCGATAGCCCGACCGAGACTCGGTTTTTCTGCAATAAACAACCGCATCGAATCAACGGATCTCGATCATGGGTCGTCCGCCGCGGGCGGTCACCAGCTCGCCGATGGCGGCCAGCTTAATACCGAACTCCGCTGCGGCAGCCTGCACTTCCGCCTCCGCCTCCGGGGTCACCGCCAGCAGTAGACCGCCGGAGGTCTGCGGGTCACAGAGCAGATCGCGCCACTCCGTCGGCATCTCGCCCATCAAATGGCCGTAGCTGGCAAAGTTGCGCCCGGTGCCGCCCGGCACCGCGCCGGCGGCGATATACTCCTCCACCCCCGGCAGTTTCGGGATATCGGCATAGCGCAGTTGCGCCTGCACGCCGGCTCCGCGGCACACTTCGCTGAGGTGGCCGAGCAGGCCAAAGCCGGTGACGTCGGTCATCGCCTTCACCCCGTCGATAGCGGCAAACGCGGCGCCGGCGAGGTTCATCTGGCACATGGTCTCCGTCGCCAGCCCCTGATGCTCCGGCTTGAGCAGCGATTTTTTCTCTGCGGTGGTCAGCACGCCGATCCCCAGCGGTTTGGTGAGATACAGTTTGCAGCCTGCGTGCGCGGTGCTGTTTTTCTTGATGCGCTCGGTGGGCACCACGCCGGTGACCGCCAGACCGAAGATCGGCTCCGGGGCGTCAATGGAGTGGCCGCCCGCCAGCGCGATCCCCGCCTGCTGACAGGCAAAGCGCCCGCCCTCCACCACTTCGCGGGCGATTTCCGGTGCCAGGGTGTTGATCGGCCAGCCGAGAATGGCAATCGCCATAATCGGTTTCCCGCCCATGGCGAAAATATCGCTGATGGCGTTGGTGGCGGCAATGCGGCCAAAGTCGAACGGATTATCGACAATCGGCATAAAAAAGTCGGTGGTGCTGACGATTGAGGTGCCATTACCGAGATCGTAAACGGCGGCATCATCGCTGGTTTCGTTGCCGACAAGCAGGTTCGGGTCGACGAACTTCGCCTGCTCGCTATGCAGGATGGTTTCCAGCACTTTCGGGGAAATTTTACAACCACAACCGGCTCCGTGGCTGTATTGCGTTAAACGAATGGCTTGCTCGCTCATGGACATCTCCTGTCATTGCAATCCCGCTATGTTAGCGCCCAAACGCCAGGGTAGTAAGTACGACAGTCTGAAATCGCGTATGGTTGCTCATTAAGCAGACAAAAAGCCGTTTTTGCGAGACGCGGCAATTTTTTCCCGACCATTTTCACTTTTACTTAAAGATGACAGAAATGTGACAACACAGGACTGTCTTCTCTGGAATGATTATGACGTAAGGAAATTCTAATGAAAAAGCGTGTTCTTGCCCTTTGCCTGGCCAGTTTCTTCTCCGTTAACGCCTTCGCACTGGTTCCCCCCGGTAACGATGTCACCACCAAGCCCGATCTCTACTATCTGACCAATGCCCAGGCCATCGACAGCCTGGCGCTGTTGCCGCCGCCGCCGGCGGTGGGCAGTATCGCGTTCTTAAACGATCAGGCGATGTATGAGCAGGGGCGCCTGCTGCGCAACACCGAGCGCGGGAAGCTGGCGGCAGAGGATGCCAACCTCAGCGCGGGCGGCGTGGCTAACGCCTTCTCCAGCGCCTTTGGTTCGCCGATCACCGAAAAAGACGCGCCGCAGCTCCATAAGCTGCTGACCAATATGATTGAAGACGCCGGCGATCTGGCGACCCGCGGCGCGAAAGAGAAGTATATGCGCATTCGGCCGTTTGCCTTCTACGGCGTCTCCACCTGCAACACCACCGAGCAGGACAAGCTGGCGAAAAACGGCTCTTACCCGTCCGGGCATACCTCCATCGGCTGGGCCACCGCCCTGGTGCTGGCGGAGATCAACCCGCAGCGGCAGAACGAAATTTTGAAGCGCGGCTATGAGCTTGGCGAGAGCCGGGTGATCTGCGGCTATCACTGGCAGAGCGATGTCGATGCGGCGCGCATCGTCGGCTCCGCGGTGGTCGCCACGCTGCACACCAACCCGGCCTTCCAGCAGCAATTGCAGAAAGCCAAAGACGAATTCGCCAAAACGCAGAAGTAACGTCATCACCGTTGAACTCCCGGATACGGCGCCTGGCGCGCCTTGTCCGGGCGACAAAAACCGCGATTGATTCGAATGGTAGGGTTTGAAGGCCGGGTAAGGCGCCAGCCGCCGCCCGGCATAGATGCGGCTCCGAGCTTGCTGCCGTCGCCCGGCGGCGCTGCGCTTGCGCGGCCAGCCGGACGGTTCCCTCTCCCTCCGGGAGAGGGCCAGGGTGAGGGGAAGTACTGAAGTGTGGTTCTTTATGTTATCTGTGGCTTCAGCGCACATTGCGCTCCCTGTTAATTTTACTTCATTCTGTTTTCCGTGGCGCAGGGAGCGCACAGGGGGCGGCCAGTCGCCGCCGCCCCCTGTACCCCCGGGCTCCGGCCAGCAAAATCGCCGCTGCGCGGTCCCTTCGACTTATCCCTGCAGGCTTCGGGTCGGGCCGAGGCAGCGTCCATGCAAAACACGGCCCTCAGCCCGCATCCATGCGGGCTGCCCCGGCCTGCCGGGAACGTCTCAGCGATTTTGAGGCCGCCAGCACCGGCAGTTTCAGCAAGAAAAGTGAATAAATTAACGACAGGTCGTACGAACGTAGGCCGGGTAAGGCGACAGCCGCCACCCGGCACAAAATCGGCTCCGTGCCCGCTGTCCTTGCCCGGCGGCGCTGCGCTTGCGCGGGCCTACAGACAGTCAGAGCCGGATGCGTTGGCCGGGTAAGGCGCAAGCCGCAGCCCGGCATAACACCCGCTGACTCAGAATCGCGTCACAAACGGCGCGGTATCCGGCAGGGCAATGGTGGTTGAGGCTTTCAGCTGCGGCGTGCCCAGATAGAGGAAACCGACGATTTTATCCTGCTCGCGGCACTCGAAGCCGGCGCGCACCACCGGGCTCTCGGTCAATGCTCCGCTGCGCCAGATGCCGTTGAATCCCTGAGCCAGGGCCGCCATCTGCATCGCCATCACCGCGCAGCCAGCGGACATCTCCTGCTCCCAGCGCGGCACCTTCGGGTGGTCTTCACAACGCGCCACGACGGTAATGATTAGCGGCGCGCGGAACGGCGCATTTCGGGCTTTCTCTATGCCCTTCTCATCCTGACCGGCCTCCCTGGCCCCCTTTTCCAGCAGCTGACTGAAGCGTTCGCGGCCGTCATCGGCGATAATGAAAAAGCGCCACGGCTGCAGGGTGCCATGATCCGGGGCGCGCAGCCCGGCGCGCAGAATGTTTTCCAGCTGTTCGCCGGCCGGGGCCGGTTCCGCCAGGCGGGAAGCGCTGCGGCGATTAAGCAGTAGGTCGAGAGCATCCATCTGTATAACTCCTGTGATGTCATTTTTCATAAAATTAACATGCACAAGGATTTTGTTACAGCGCGGTCGGTGATTCCTGCTGACAACCGACGGCTCACTCTTTAGGATAGCCAGACGCGGCGGCCCCTGCGGCCTGCCCATTTTTAGATAACGTTAGGGAGAAGACATGCGAACCCTTTGGCGACTGATTGCCAGCTTTTTTAAATGGACGTGGCGGATACTCAACTTTATTCGCAAACTGGCCCTCAATGCGATCTTCCTGGTACTGGTGCTGGTGTGTATCGGCATCTGGAGCCAGTTCAGCAGCACCACCAGCGAACATGCCGCCCGCGGCGCGCTGCTCCTGGATATTACCGGCGTGGTGGTGGATAAACCTTCCGCCAGCAGCAAACTCGGCGTGATAGGCCGCCAGCTGTTTGGCGCCAGCTCAGACCGTTTGCAGGAGAATTCTCTGTTCGATATCGTGCAGACCATCCGTCAGGCGAAGGATGATCGTAATATCACCGGTATTGTGCTGGATCTGAAAAACTTCGTCGGCGGCGATCAGCCGTCCATGCAGTACATCGGTAAAGCGCTGCGCGAATTCCGCGACAGCGGCAAACCGGTCTATGCCGTCGGCAGCAGCTACAGCCAGGGCCAGTACTACCTGGCGAGCTTTGCCAACAAAATCTGGCTCTCGCCGCAGGGCGAGGTAGACCTCCACGGCTTCGCCACCAACGGGCTGTATTACAAGTCGCTGCTGGATAAGCTGAAAGTCTCCACCCATGTCTTCCGCGTCGGCACCTATAAATCCGCCGTCGAGCCTTTCATTCGCGATGACATGTCCCCTGCCGCCCGCGAAGCGGACAGCCGCTGGATTGGCGAACTGTGGCAGAACTACCTCAACACCATTGCCGCCAACCGGCAGATCACCGCCCAGCAGCTCTTCCCGGGCGCCAAGGGCATTATCGATGGCCTGCGTAAAGTGGGCGGCGATACGGCGAAATATGCGCTGGACAATAAGCTGGTGGATGAGCTGGCGACCTCCACGGAAGTGGAAAAGGCGCTGACCAAACAGTTTGGCTGGAGCAAAGCGGATAACAATTATCGGGCGATTAGCTATTACGACTACAACGTGAAGACGCCGTCTGACCAGGGTTCCGCTATCGCGGTGATCTTCGCCAACGGCGCCATCATGGACGGCGAGGAGACCCCGGGCAACGTCGGCGGCGACACCACCGCAGCGCAAATTCGCGATGCGCGCCTCGACCCGAAAATTAAGGCCATCGTTCTTCGCGTGAACAGCCCTGGCGGCAGCGTGACCGCCTCGGAAATCATTCGTGAAGAGCTGGCGGCAGCCAAAGCCGCGGGTAAACCGGTGGTCGTTTCAATGGGCGGCATGGCGGCGTCCGGCGGCTACTGGATCTCCACCCCCGCGGATTACATCGTGGCGAACCCAAGCACCCTCACCGGCTCCATTGGCATCTTTGGGGTGATCAACACCGTGGAAAATACCCTCGGGTCGATTGGCGTCCACACCGACGGCGTCGCCACGTCGCCGCTGGCGGATATCTCCAGCACCAAAGCGCTGCCGCCGGAAGTGCAGCAGCTGATGCAGTTGAGCATTGAGAACGGCTATCAGCGCTTTATCACCCTGGTGGCTAACGCCCGTAAGAGCACGCCGGAGAAAATCGACCAGATAGCCCAGGGCCACGTCTGGACCGGGGAAGATGCCAAAGCCAACGGTCTTGTCGACAGCCTCGGCGATTTCGACGACGCGGTGGCCAAGGCCGCCGAGCTGGCGAAGCTGAAAACCTGGCACCTTAACTACTATCAGGAAGAGCCAACCTTCTTCTCGATGGTGCTGGACAGCCTGACCGGCTCGGTACGCGCCTCGCTGCCGGCCGCCATTCAGGCCTGGCTGCCTGCGCCGGTGGCCGCGGCGGCCGAGACGGTGAAAGCGGAAAGCGACAAGCTGGCGGCGTTCAACGACCCGCAGAACCGGTATGCCTTCTGCCTGACCTGCGCCAACATTCGTTAATACGCAGCGGCTGCCCCGTCTCACGGGGCAGCCTTTTTTCCGCACCTGCCAGCGCCGCCACAAAGCGAGCGGCCAACACTGTATTTTTTCCTCCGTCTCTTTATACTGCGCCTGTCTACGACCAACCTAAGCGATGCTATGCAAAAAAAATCGATTTACGTTGCCTACACCGGTGGGACCATCGGTATGCAGCGCTCAGAACACGGCTATGTACCCGTTTCCGGCCATCTGCAGCGTCAGCTGGCGCTGATGCCTGAGTTCCATCGTCCGGAGATGCCGGACTTCACGATCCATGAATACCATCCGCTGATGGATTCATCCGATATGACCCCTGAGGACTGGCAGCACATCGCCGACGATATCCGCAGCCATTACGCGGAGTATGATGGCTTTGTGATCCTCCACGGTACCGACACCATGGCGTTTACCGCCTCAGCGCTGTCGTTCATGCTGGAAAATCTCGGCAAACCGGTGATTGTGACAGGGTCACAAATTCCGCTGGCCGAGCTGCGTTCCGACGGACAGATCAACCTGCTCAATGCCCTGTACGTCGCCGCCAACTATCCGATTAACGAAGTGGCGCTGTTCTTCAACAATCGACTGTACCGCGGCAACCGTACCACTAAAGCCCATGCCGACGGCTTTGACGCCTTCGCCTCGCCCAACCTCGCGCCGCTGCTGGAGGCCGGGATCCATATTCGCCGTCTCGGTACCCCGCCGGCGCCGCAGGGCCGTGGGGAGCTGATTGTCCACCCCATCACCCCGCAGCCGATTGGCGTGGTGACGATTTACCCCGGCATCTCCGCCGACGTGGTGCGTAATTTCCTGCGCCAGCCGGTGAAAGCGCTGATCCTCCGCTCCTACGGCGTCGGCAATGCCCCGCAGAATGGCGAGTTTATTCAGGTGCTGGCGGAAGCCAGCCAGCGCGGCATTGTGGTGGTCAATCTGACGCAGTGTATGTCCGGCAAAGTGAACATGGGCGGCTATGCCACCGGCAATGCCCTCGCCCAGGCGGGAGTCATCAGTGGTTTCGATATGACGGTGGAAGCGACGCTGACCAAGCTACACTATCTGCTGAGCCAGCAGCTGGACGTTGACGCCATTCGCGCGGCGATGCAGCAGAATCTGCGTGGCGAACTGACCCCTGACGAAGCTTAAGGAGGACGTATGGCACATCGAGCGCTGTTACTGGTTGATTTGCAGAACGACTTCTGCGCCGGCGGCGCGCTGGCGGTTCCCGAAGGCGACAGCACCGTCGAGGTGGCCAACGCGCTTATCGACTGGAGCCTGGCGCGCGGCGAGCCCATCGTCGCCAGTCAGGACTGGCATCCGGCGGATCACGGTAGCTTCGCCAGCCAGCACCAGGTGGAGCCCTACACCGTAGGCGACCTGGACGGCCTGGCGCAAACTTTCTGGCCGGATCACTGCGTTCAGCACAGCGAAGGCGCGGCGCTGCATCCCCTGCTCAAGCAGCAGGCGATCGCCGCCGTGTTCCACAAAGGGCAAAACCGGGTCATCGACAGCTACAGCGCTTTTTTTGACAACGGTCACCGGCAGAAAACCGAACTGGACGGCTGGCTGCGTGGTCAGGGGATCGTGGAGCTGACCGTTCTCGGCCTCGCCACCGATTACTGCGTCAAGTTCACCGTGCTGGATGCTCTGGCGCTCGGCTACGCGGTCAACGTCATCACCGACGGCTGCCGCGGGGTGAACCTTCAGCCGCAGGACAGCAGCCAGGCGTTTATGGAGATGGCCGCCGCAGGCGCCACGCTCTATACCCTTGATGACTGGCGGGAAACCCACGCCTGATCCTTCACCCGGCGCTTCCGCGCCGGGTCTTCTTCTGCCGCTTCGTTATCGTCCATAAATTGAACTCTCTCGCAGTTTCAACAAGTTATTGCTGGTAGTCTGGCAAGGCTGTTTTTTCGCCACGCCATTTCCGTGGCGCGGTTATTTTTTTATGTCAAAGAGGAACCACTATGAAACGTTTGCCCTTGCTGGCAGCCTTGCCCCTGCTTTGCGCTTCCGCGCTCTCTGCCCAACCGCTGATGTCCGTCGGCTATTTCAACGGCGGCGGCGACGTCACTGCCGGGCCGGGCGGGGATATCGACAAGCTGGACGTCCGGCAGATCACCCATCTCAACTACTCGTTTGGCCTTATCTATAACGATGAAAAAGACGAGACCAATGCGGCCCTGAAGGATCCTGACCATCTGCACGAGATCTGGCTGTCGCCAAAGGTGCAGGCGGATCTGCAAAAGCTCCCTGCCCTGCGTAAACAGAACCCGGACCTCAAGGTCCTGCTGTCGGTCGGCGGCTGGGGGGCGCGCGGTTTCTCCGGCGCGGCGGCAAGCAAAGAAACCCGTAAGGTGTTTATTCAGTCTGCGCAGGAAATTGTTGAAAAATATGGTCTGGATGGGATTGACCTCGACTGGGAGTTTCCGGTCAACGGCGCGTGGGGGCTGGTTGCCAGTCAACCGACCGATCGCGATAACTTCACCGCGCTGTTAAAAGAGCTGCGCGCAGCGTTTGGTACGAAGAAACTGGTTACTATTGCCGTGGGCGCCAACGCCGAGAGCCCGAAAAGCTGGGTGGATGTCAAAGCGGTGGCCCCGGTGCTGAACTACATCAACCTGATGACCTACGACATGGCCTACGGCACGCAGTACTTCAACTCGAACCTGTATGACTCCAGCCACTGGCCGACGGTCGCCGCGGCGGATAAATACAGCGCCGATTTTGTGGTCAACAATTACCTGGCCGCCGGGCTTAAACCCAGCCAGATGAACCTCGGGATTGGTTTTTATGGCCGGGTACCGAAACGGGCGGTCGAGCCGGGGATTGACTGGAGTAAAGCGGATGCGCAAAAGAACCCGGTCACCCAGCCCTATTTTGGTCCACAGCAGATCGCGCTGTTTGCCTCGCTGGGCTATGACCTGAGCAAAGACACCTACGTGAAATACAATGATATCGTGGGCAAATTGCTCAACGATCCGCAGAAACGCTTTACCGAGCACTGGGACGATGAGGCGAAAGTCCCGTGGCTGTCGGTGCAGTCCGCAGAGGGCAAGCCGCTGTTCGCCCTCTCCTATGAGAACCCGCGCTCGGTAGCCATTAAGGCGGACTACATCAAGGCGAAGGGCCTCGCCGGGGCGATGTTCTGGGAGTATGGCGCCGATGACCAGAACCAGTTGGTCCGCCAGCTGGCGGAATCCCTGGGGATCAAACACTAATCGCGGCTGTTCCTCCGCCGCATCGTCTCCGCCGGGCGGCGTGACGCAGGCAGCATCGCCTGCAATGCAGGTATATCGCGCCGCCCGGGATAGGTTATGATGCCTGTTATCCGCTGCGCCAGGGGCTGGCGCAGCTTAACCGTTTGACAGGAGGCAGGGGGCCATGGCCTATATCCCCAAAAATTACGCACGTCTGGAAGTGGGTTATCGCGAAAAGGCGCTCAAGCTCTTTCCCTGGGTATGCGGACGCTGCTCGCGGGAGTTTGTCTACTCCAATCTGCGCGAGCTGACGGTGCACCATATCGATCACGACCACTCCAATAACCCGGAAGATGGCAGCAACTGGGAGATGTTGTGCCTCTACTGTCACGATCACGAACACTCCAAGTACACCGAAGCCGATCAGTATGGCTCCACGGTGGTGGCCGGCGAAGATGCGCAAAAGAGCGTCGGCGAGGCCACCTACAATCCGTTTGCCGACCTGAAAGCGATGATGAACAAAAAGTAAGCGAAGCGGCTGACCGCCGGGCTCGGTCGTAGACGCTAACCCTTCCGGCGCCGGATCACCCGACGCCGGAACCTCTCCCCGCCGGCCGGCAGTTTATTGCAGCTTCACGGTGGCGATCGGCTTCGGCACGATACCGAAATCTTCCTTCAGCTGCTGTTTGCTCTTCATCACCATCTGCCCGCGAGTATCGATGGTCATATGCTGGGCGTCGGTGTTATACCGGGCCTGCCACAGCATCACCAGCTGCAGGCTATTTTCCTTCTGCTCCGGCGTCAGCGCCACGCCATCCGGCCATTTTCCCAGCTCCACCGCCGTCGCCAGACGCTGATACACTTCCGGGGTCATGCTGTCGATAATTTGCTCAATATCCATCTTCCGCTCATCTCCACCTGGAATAATTTGCTGAATCGTTTCTTCAACCCTTGATCTGCTCGCCGTTCTGCTCATCGGTGAAGCTGAGCGACGCCGAATTCACACAATAGCGCTCGCCGGTCGGCTGCGGGCCATCCGGAAACACGTGACCGAGGTGGGCATCACAATTTCCGCAGCGGATCTCTATGCGCTGCATGCCGTGGGAGCTGTCGTCCAGATAGCGAATGGCCTCTTCGCTTACCGGCTCGTAGAAGCTCGGCCAGCCGCAGCCAGAGTCGTACTTGGTCTGGGAGTTGAACAGCGGCGCATCGCACACCAGGCAGTGATACACGCCATTTTTCTTGTTGTGCAGCAGCCGTCCGGTGAAAGGCGGTTCGGTACCATGATGTTGGGTCACGTAAAACTGCATTTCGCTCAAGCCGTTTTTCAGCTCTTCCGTGGAGGGTTTATTTGCCATGGGCTTACATCTCGCTTTGCAATGGACAACTTTCGCCCCAATTCTAACAAAACATTAACAATGAAGCGTACACTTTTGTTCTAAACTTATCCGGTGCCCACAGGCAGCCAGATAATTGTGACTTAAATCACGTTTTTATCTTAAATGCCCTTTAAAATTCCGCGCGCAGCCCCCATATGGAATTGGGCTCAAAGGGAGAGTGAGGCAAATCAATCGCGCAAAGGTCTGCTCAGGATTGATTTGTCGCAATGATTGACACGATTCCGCTTGACGCTGCGTAAGGTTTTTGTAATTTTACAGGCAACCTTTTATTCACTAACAAATAGCTGGTGGAATATATGACTATCAAAGTAGGTATCAACGGTTTTGGCCGTATCGGTCGCATTGTTTTCCGTGCTGCTCAGAAACGTTCTGACATCGAGATCGTTGCAATCAACGACCTGTTAGACGCTGATTACATGGCATACATGCTGAAATATGACTCCACTCACGGCCGTTTCGACGGTACCGTTGAAGTGAAAGACGGTCATCTGGTCGTTAACGGTAAAAAAATCCGTGTTACCGCTGAACGTGACCCGGCTAACCTGAAGTGGGACGAAGTTGGTGTTGACGTTGTTGCTGAAGCAACCGGTATCTTCCTGACCGACGAAACCGCTCGTAAACACATCACCGCTGGCGCGAAAAAAGTCGTTCTGACTGGCCCGTCCAAAGACAACACCCCGATGTTCGTTCGCGGCGCTAACTTCGACACTTACGCTGGCCAGGACATCGTTTCCAACGCATCCTGCACCACCAACTGCCTGGCGCCGCTGGCTAAAGTCATCAACGACAACTTCGGTATCGTTGAAGGCCTGATGACCACCGTCCACGCTACCACCGCTACCCAGAAAACCGTTGATGGCCCGTCTCACAAAGACTGGCGCGGCGGCCGCGGCGCAGCTCAGAACATCATCCCGTCCTCTACCGGCGCTGCTAAAGCAGTAGGTAAAGTACTGCCAGAACTGAACGGCAAACTGACCGGTATGGCGTTCCGCGTTCCGACTCCGAACGTATCCGTTGTTGACCTGACCGTTCGTCTGGAAAAAGCAGCGTCCTACGAAGAAATCAAGAAAGCTATCAAAGCCGCTTCTGAAGGCGCAATGAAAGGCGTTCTGGGTTACACCGAAGACGACGTTGTTTCTACCGACTTCAACGGCGAAGTTTGCACTTCCGTGTTCGATGCTAAAGCGGGTATCGCACTGAACGACAACTTCGTTAAACTGGTTTCCTGGTACGACAACGAAACTGGCTACTCCAACAAAGTTCTGGATCTGATTGCCCACATCTCCAAATAAGTTGAGATGAAAAAGTAATCTGTAAGAGCGACTTCGGTCGCTCTTTTTTTTGTCTGCAGAGATAGGATTGCACAATGATAAATAAAATTTTTGCTCTCCCGGTGAATGAAACCATTTCGCCCGTTATCTCCCGTCGCCAGCTGGACGACCTGGAGCTGATCGTCATCGACCATCCGCAGGTGAAAGCCTCTGTGGCGCTGCAGGGGGCGCATCTGCTCTCCTGGAAACCCGCCGGTGAAGAAGAAGTCCTGTGGCTGAGCAACAACACCCCGTTTAAACAGGGCGTCGCCCTGCGCGGCGGCGTGCCGATTTGCTGGCCCTGGTTTGGCCCATCGGCGCAGCAGGGCCTGCCGTCGCACGGCTTTGCCCGCAACCTGCCGTGGACCCTGGAAGGCCATGATGAAGACGACGGCGGCGTGATGTTGACCTTTGCGCTGCAGAACAGCGCCGAAACCATGAAGCTGTGGCCGCATGAGTTCACCCTCTATGCCCGCTTCAAGCTGGGCAAGACCTGCGAAATCGAGCTGGAAGCCCACGGCGAATTTGAGACCACCTCTGCCCTGCACAGCTACTTCAACGTCGGCGATATCGCGGCGGTGAAAGTGAGCGGTCTTGGCGAGCGCTATATCGATAAAGTGAAAAATGCCGAAGAAGGCGTTCTGAGCAACGGCGTGCAGACCTTCCCGGATCGTACCGACCGCGTCTATCTCGACGCCGAAGGCTGCAGCGTGATCCACGACGACGCGCTCAGTCGCACTATCGACGTGGTGCATCATCATCAGCACAACGTGGTGGCCTGGAACCCGGGCCCGGCGCTGTCCGTCAGCATGGGCGACATGCCGGACGATGGCTACAAAACCTTCGTGTGCGTCGAAACCTGCTGCGTGACCCAGCCGCAGAAAGCCAGTGAAGAGACCCCGTCTCGCCTGGCGCAAACCATCAGCGTGAAAAAACGCTAAGCGCAAAAAGCCCCGTTTATCACGGGGCTTTTTCTCTTCTCCACCAGGATGCGCTGTGGGTTAAACCATATCCAACCGGGTTTTCCGCGGCGGCGGTGGATAGAGGCGGTCCAGCTGCGCAAGCTCTTGCGGGCTGAGAACGAGATCAAGCGCGGCGGCATTCTGCACCACATGTTCAATACTGGCCGCTTTCGGGATCGCCAGCATTCCCGGATGACGAATCACCCAGGCCAGCAGCAGCTGCGCCACCGTCACGCCCCGCTCGTTAGCCATTTTGATGATATCGGTATGCTGAAAAAGTCCATCGCATAAGCGCCCCGCCTGCGCCAGCGGACAATAGGCCATCACCGGCAGGGTGTGCTGCTGGCACCAGGGCAGGAGATCGTATTCAATGCCCCGCGACGCGAGATGATAGAGCACCTGATTGGTGGCGCAGCGTTCGCCACCCGCCGTGCGCCACAGCGCCTGCATATCGTCGGTGTCCAGATTGGAGACGCCCCAGCGGCGGATTTTACCCTCGGCCACCAGCCTTTCCATCGCCTCGACCGTCTCCTCTAGCGGGATATCGCCCCGCCAGTGCAGGAGATACATATCCAGATAGTCGGTCTGCAGCCGGCGCAGACTGTTTTCACAGGCGCGGCGCATCGCCGCGCCGCCGGCGTGCCAGGGATAGACTTTGGAGACCAGCACCACCCGGTCGCGCAGGCCGCGGACCGCCTGGCCCACCACCTCCTCCGCCCCGCCGTCGGCATACATCTCAGCGGTATCGATTACCGTCAGGCCATGGTCGATGCCCGCGCGCAGTGCAGCCACCTGCTGCTGACGCTGCGCCGCGTTCTCGCCCATATACCAGGTCCCCAGCCCGATGGCCGGAACTGCCGCCTGCTCGCCAAAGCATACTGTTTTTTTCACCATCGTCTCCTACTTAGCGCCCTGCACCACCATAAAGCAAAACAGGGCACGAAGCCCTGTTTTGATGCATAAAGCGCACTGTAATAATGCACAATCAGAAGGTGTAAGTGATCCCGGTTGAGATCAGACCGCTCCAGGATTTGTCCACCATCGGGCTATCGGTAATTTCATCCGACAGACGGGTGTAACGCGCAATACCGTATACGCTCCAGTCGCCGAGGAAGCGATAGTTGGCCGACAGCTCCAGATACGGGTTCCAGCTGCTGTCCGGATCGTAGCTGCGCATGCCGCTACGACGGGACTCGTGCTGCGAGACGCCATAATAGTATTCGTTCTGATTGTCGCTGTTCCACTCCACGCCGATGCCCGGCGTCAGCGTCAGGTTCCCGTTGGTGTAGCGGTACAGCCAGGCGAGATCCCAGTTGATGCCGTTGCTGTTATCCAGCGTATCGCCGGCAATCGTCGTGCGCAGGAAACCATAGGGCGTGTTGTGGACATAAGAAAGACCGGCCATCACGGTTGATTTACGTTTATCCAGGCGACGCATTTGTTCGCTATCGCTGTCGCCCGGCTTGAAGTACATCGGCGACCAGTAAGCCGTTATCGACAGCTTATCATTGGTGTCATTCCACAGGTAGTAACCCCCACCCAGACCGTGGAACCAGAAGTTATCGCTCTCATAACTAATGACCGGCACCGGATAAACATCCGCATCATACTGCTTGTACGGATGCTCAACGATGCCGACGCCAGCGCCAAGCGTGAACTTCCCATCGGCATGCGCCGCGCTGGCGGAGGTCGCAATCAGCACGCCGAGTGCCAGAAGTTTGATTTTAGTCACAATCCATATTCCCGTTGTCAAATAATCAGCCCGTGCAGTTTACCGTCGTAGGTCTCATGCCTCAAATTCTTTACCCGATATGACACAAATCGTTCACTTTCCCACCCTTCTCTTACCATCTGGTGACAGCCCGATGACAGCTTCACGTCCCGGCGAAGCAAAAAGCGTCTTTTTCAGGATGAGTTATTGATATGTCATTGAAATTGATTTTCTGCGTCATGCAAGATTTCTAAATGCATCTACGCTTAAATTTAGAAGGTGTAATTGCAGGGCACATTCACGCTACCCCACCCGCAACCTGGCATAAGGGTTGCTGGATACCAGGAGAGCGATGTTCAGCTTATGTCTTCCGGGGGCCCCCACTATTCATATGAACGGCTCTCAACCTGTGCTAAAAAACGAAAGGACGGCATGCCATGAATATATTCGATCACTATCGCCAGCGCTATGAAGCTGCCAAGGACGAAGAGTTCACACTGCAGGAGTTTCTTACCATCTGCCGGCAAGATCGCAGTGCCTATGCCAATGCGGCAGAACGTCTGTTGATGGCCATTGGTGAACCCGTCATGGTTGATACGGCTCTCGAGCCGCGGCTATCCCGTCTCTTTTCAAACCGGGTTATCGCACGCTATCCGGCGTTTGAAGAGTTTTACGGTATGGAAGACGCCATTGAGCAGATCGTTTCCTACCTCAAGCATGCCGCCCAGGGGCTGGAAGAGAAGAAACAGATCCTCTATCTGCTGGGACCGGTGGGCGGGGGTAAATCATCGCTGGCTGAACGGCTGAAAGCCCTGATGCAGCGCGTGCCTATCTATGTGCTGAGCGCCAACGGCGAGCGCAGCCCGGTTAACGATCACCCGCTGTGCCTGTTCAATCCGCAGGAGGATGCGCAGATCCTTCAGAAAGAGTATGGCGTCCCTACCCGCTATCTCGGCACTATTATGTCGCCATGGGCGGCCAAACGCCTGCATGAGTTTGGCGGCGATATCACGAAATTCCGCGTGGTCAAAGTCTGGCCATCGATTCTCGAACAGGTCGCCATCGCCAAAACCGAACCGGGCGATGAAAACAACCAGGATATTTCGGCGCTGGTGGGTAAAGTGGATATCCGCAAGCTGGAACACTATGCGCAGAACGACCCGGACGCCTACGGCTACTCCGGTGCGCTGTGCCGCGCCAACCAGGGGATCATGGAGTTCGTCGAGATGTTTAAAGCGCCGATCAAGGTGCTGCATCCGCTGCTGACCGCGACTCAGGAAGGTAACTACAACGGGACCGAAGGGATCTCCGCCCTGCCGTTTAACGGGATCATCCTTGCCCACTCTAACGAATCGGAATGGGTGACCTTCCGTAATAACAAAAACAATGAGGCCTTCCTCGACCGCGTCTATATCGTCAAAGTGCCTTATTGCCTGCGGATCTCCGAAGAGATCCGTATCTATGAAAAACTGCTCAACAGCAGCGAGTTGACTCATGCGCCATGCGCCCCGGGCACTCTGGAAACGCTGGCGCGCTTCTCGATTCTGTCGCGCCTGAAAGAGCCGGAAAACTCGAGTATCTACTCGAAAATGCGGGTCTATGACGGCGAGAGCCTGAAAGATACCGACCCGAAAGCGAAATCCTATCAGGAGTATCGCGACTACGCCGGGGTGGATGAAGGGATGAACGGGCTCTCCACCCGCTTCGCCTTTAAGATCCTCTCAAGGGTGTTTAACTTTGACCATGTTGAAGTGGCGGCCAACCCGGTGCATCTGTTCTATGTCCTGGAGCAGCAGATTGAGCGCGAACAGTTCCCGCAGGAGCAGGCCGAGCGCTATCTGGAGTTCCTCAAAGGCTATCTGATCCCGAAATACGCCGAGTTTATCGGCAAAGAGATCCAGACTGCCTATCTGGAATCCTACTCCGAGTATGGGCAGAACATTTTCGATCGCTATGTCACCTACGCTGACTTCTGGATCCAGGATCAAGAATATCGCGATCCGGACACCGGGCAGCTGTTTGACCGTGAATCGTTGAATGCCGAGCTGGAGAAAATTGAGAAGCCGGCCGGGATCAGCAACCCGAAAGACTTCCGTAATGAAATCGTCAACTTTGTGCTGCGCGCCAGAGCCAACAACAGCGGACGTAATCCGAACTGGACCAGCTATGAGAAACTGCGCACGGTTATTGAGAAGAAAATGTTCTCCAATACCGAAGAGCTGTTGCCGGTCATTTCGTTTAACGCCAAAACCTCAACCGATGAGCAGAAAAAACACGACGACTTTGTCGACCGCATGATGGAGAAAGGCTACACCCGCAAACAGGTTCGCCTGCTGTGCGAGTGGTACCTGCGGGTTCGTAAATCGTCCTGATGCGTCCAGCCCGGCGGTGCGCCGCCGGGTCAACTGCAGCTGAATGATGATAAGTAAAGTTGGCTAATGCAGTACAGGAGGGCATATGACCTGGTTCATAGACCGACGCCTGAACGGGAAAAACAAAAGCGCCGTCAATCGTCAGCGCTTTTTGCGCCGTTATAAGGCGCAGATTAAACAATCAATCTCCGAGGCCATCAACAAGCGCTCGGTGACCGATATTGAGAGCGGAGAATCCGTCTCGATCCCGACGGACGATATTAACGAGCCGATGTTTCATCAGGGTCGCGGCGGACTACGCAACCGCGTCCACCCGGGTAATGACCATTTCGTGCAAAACGATCGGATCGAACGCCCGCAAGGGGGCGGCGGCGGCGGTGGCGGCGGTCAGGGGCAAGCCAGCGCCGATGGCGAAGGGAAGGATGAGTTTGTCTTCCAGATTTCAAAAGATGAGTACCTGGATCTGCTGTTTGAAGATCTCGCCCTGCCGAACCTGAAGAAAAATCAGCACCGGCAGCTAAACGAGTTTAAAACCCATCGCGCGGGTTTTACCTCTAACGGGGTGCCGGCCAACATCAGCGTGGTGCGTTCGCTGCAGAACTCGCTGGCACGTCGGACGGCGATGACCGCCGGCAAGCGCCGTGAGCTGCGCGCTCTGGAGGAGGATCTGGAGACCATCAGCCGCAGCGAGCCGGTGCAGCTGCTGGAGGAAGAGCGCCTGCGCAAAGAGATTGCCGAACTGCGGGCTAAAATTGAACGGGTGCCGTTTATCGACACCTTTGACTTACGCTACAAAAATTATGAAAAACGGCCGGAGCCCTCCAGCCAGGCGGTAATGTTCTGCCTGATGGACGTCTCAGGCTCGATGGACCAGGCCACCAAAGACATGGCCAAGCGCTTTTATATCCTGCTGTATCTGTTCCTCAGCCGGACCTATAAAAACGTCGATGTGGTCTATATCCGCCACCATACCCAGGCGAAAGAGGTGGATGAACACGAATTCTTCTATTCTCAGGAAACCGGCGGCACCATCGTTTCCAGCGCCCTCAAGCTGATGGATGAGGTGGTGCAGGCGCGTTATGACCCGGCGCAGTGGAACATCTACGCCGCCCAGGCGTCGGATGGCGACAACTGGGCCGATGACTCCCCACTGTGCCACGAACTGCTGGCGAAGAAAATTCTGCCGGTGGTGCGTTATTACAGCTATATCGAAATTACCCGCCGGGCGCACCAGACCCTGTGGCGCGAGTATGAACACTTGCAGGCGACCTTTGATAATTTCGCCATGCAGCATATTCGCGACCAGGAGGATATCTACCCGGTATTCCGCGAACTGTTTCACAAGCAGTCCTCTAAAAGTGAAGCGTAGTTAAATAAAATCAGCCAGTTAGCGTCACCTGCTGGCTGATTTATTTTTTAAATGCTTTTATTTCTCTATTAATCAATACGCTCATTTTTTGTGCAGAATAGATGCAAATGCCTCATCGCAAAATGCTTCTTTCCCCCATGTTGTACATTCCAGGTACAAATCCCTAACCCTGTGTATTATAACTGCCTAATCTGCTTCAAACAGTCACGCGATCGTCAGCGTTGCACTGTTTCCACTCTCAGGAGCCTGCTATGACCCCTTTTTATCAATTGACCGCCACCCGCCTGCGCGGCCAACCTCTCTCCATGGCTGACTATGCTGGCAAGGTGGTTCTGGTGGTGAATACGGCCAGCCATTGTGGCTTCACGTCACAGTATGCTGGCCTGGAAGCGCTCTACAAAAAGTACGCGGCTCAGGGGCTGGTGGTGCTTGGTTTTCCGTGCAACCAGTTTGGCAAGCAGGAACCCGGCGGTGCGGATGAAATCGAGCAGACCTGTCACGTTAACTACGGCGTGAGCTTCCCAATGTTTGCGAAAGTGGACGTCAACGGCCCCGCTGCACACCCGCTGTTTCGTTATCTGAAACAAGCGTTGCCCGGCGTGCTCGGCGGACGGATCAAGTGGAATTTCACCAAGTTCCTCATCGGTCGCGACGGCACACCCCTCACGCGTTTTGCGCCGTTCACGACACCGGAGAAAATGGAGGCCTCCATTGTTGCCGCCCTCAAGCGCTGAGTGTGCAGTCATTTCACGTTCACCCAACGGTGGCTGGCTGCCCATACAAGATAGATGTTGGTTCCTGGCCTGTAGCCGACCGCGCCAGCTGTCGCCGGAACGCCCTATTTCACGTCAGGGGCTGTAAACGCGCAAAACCGTAAGATGCTATATGCGAAGCGCCTGTTTCTGGTTGACGAACTTATCAGTTGCGGGAGAATAATGCTGACAAACGCATGCCAGCTTATTCCCGTCAGGATCGCGCAGGTAGGCCACATAAAAGTCGGGGCCATAGGCGGGGCGTGTGCCCGGTGCGCCTTCATTTTGCCCTCCTGCAAGAAGGCCAGCGGCATGGAACTGTCTGACAATCTCTGCGTTATCAGCCTGGAATGCAAACATTGTCCCGTTTCCCGCCGTTGCGGAATGTCCGTCAAAAGGAGGGCAAATACAAAAGCTGAACGCCTTATCCGGATTATTTTTATCTCCCCACATTGCCCAGCTTTCTGTCCAGGCCGGCAGACGTGAGTAGCCAAGAACATTAAAAATAGCGTCATAAAAATCTACTGAGCGCTGAAAATCATTGGTACCTATCGTGATATAAGCCAGCATCTTATGACATCCTCTTTGCCGTTTCGCAGAACAGGCAGGATACCTCTTAACGTAACAATAAACGATTTCCTCTGATGCGCCTGACGCCGTTTTGCCGTCTGAGCATCGGCGGTTTCGACATAGCCCGACCTGTTAAACGCTGCCGCAGTTGACCGGTCCAGGGTTAATTAACCGGTGACGTCAGTCGATCTCACGCGGCCAGCAACCGTCTGTTGCTGGCCGATCTTCCATCTGCCCGGTCATCAGCCTACAGCGGCGACACGGCCTCAACTTCATGCTGAAACACGTAGGGGTCGGAGAGGAGTTCGAATACTTCATCGTCCGGATAGGTGACCGCGACGTGATAGTCTTCGCCTGCGAAGGCTTTGACCGCCGCGAGATCCTGCCAGTAGGTGGCGAGAAAGAAATGCGCCCATTCGCCCTGGTTTTCCCGGCGCACCAGGGCGCCTCTGTTGCCGGCGATGCTCTGAGCGTGTTCCACGCCGGTCCGCTCGAGGTGGCGGGCAAACCCCTCAGCATGCTGCAATGGCACACAGCCGTGCCAGGTCCTGACAATCATTTGCGTTCTCCTGTGGTGATAAACATCTCACCCTAACATCGACAGGCATTTCTGGGGGAGCGCAACAATGCGGCGCTGGCCACAACACAAAATTATTTTGCCGGACGGGGATATCCTCTCACTCTGCACGATTTTCGACTGCGGAGCAGCATTGGGCCGAATATTGCGCGGCGAGTATCGCTGTTAGCTGGCGCGGAAAAAATCGTGGCTCGTCAGCCTCGGGCAGTCGTATCGCTACACGCCCAAGCCGCGCCCCTTCAGGGCATCGCCAGCCGATCTTGATGGGCCGCAAAGAGGGTGATGAGATGGTCGGCGATAACCCGCACACGTCTGGACCCGGCCAGGTCGGAATGCATCACCAGCCAGAGAGTCTGATCCGCGCCGATCTCCGGCTGCAGGCACTGCAGGCCGCTGGCCCGTGCCATAAAGTGCGGCAGAACGCCCAGTCCGAGGCCCGCGGATACCGCGGAAACCTGGGCCACGAGCGTATTGGCTTCGACTTTACACGGCCGGCCGCGCAGGGTGCGCGCGATCCATTGGGCGGCCGGCAGGTGCTGGTGAGTTTCCGGCCACCCCACAAAGTCCGCCTCGCTCAGCGACAGGCCGTCCGCACCGGCCAGATAGCCGGCGGCGCCATAGACGCCAAACCCCACCGTCCCCAGTCGCTTTAACGTCAAATGCCCGGCCTCAGGCTTGACCATGCGGATCGCCAGATCGGCATCCCGACGGTGCAGGTTCACCGGCTGCACGCCGCTCAGCACCTCCACCCGCAGCTCGGGATAATGGTCCAGGAGCCCTTTCAGGGAGGGCAGAATAAAATGCGTGGCCAGGTTATCCGAGGTGGCCAGGCGGACAACCCCGGCGACATGCCCCTGCAGTTGCGCCGCTTCGCCAAACGCCAGGCCTGCGTATTCCAGCGCCTCGGCCCGCGCGAGCAGGGCTTCGCCATCATCGGTCAGGCGATAGCCGCTCTGATGGCGGCTGAAGAGCGGAACGTTCAACGCTTGCTCCAGCCGATCCAGCCGGCGGGAGACCGTGGCTATCCCCATGTTCATCTTGTCGGCGGCGCCGCTCAGCGTTCCCGCCCGGGCGATGGCGAGGAATATGCGCGCATCATCCCAGTTAAATTCTGCGGTCATCTGTTTTCCATTTATGGAAAACGACTCTCCGTTTTCCGCTATTTTTTATCAGTTTCGCAGGGATGATACTGCACGCCACTCGCGGAGACAACCAGGCCATCCGGTCGCCTGCTCTCTCCTCACCTGAACGTCCGTGTACCGCGCGGAACGCTCCTTTCCTAAGGATACGCCTGATATGAAAGAGATTGCTTTACCCCTCCACCCGGCGCCGGCGCGCGTCTGGATAGCCGTCGTTGCGCTCGGGATCTGCGCCTTTTCAATCGTCACCAGCGAACTGGCGCCGGTGGGCATGCTCAGCGCCCTGGCGGCGGATTTTCACCAGACTGAATCTGGCATGGGTCTCGCCGTCACCGCCTATGGCTGGGTGGGCGCCCTGGCGGCTCTGCTTTCCGGCGCAATGCCAGCGCGTATTTCCCGCAAAGCGCTGCTGGTCGGGCTGATGCTGATCCTCGCGCTTTCCTGTCTCGCCGCAACCCGGTCTTATTCGATGTTCGCCCTGATGAGCGCCCGCATGATTGGCGCCCTGGCGCATGGCGCCTTCTGGGCCTTAATTGGCATCGTCGCCGCGCAGCTGGTGCCGCCGCACCGGCTGGGGCTGGCCACGGCGATCATTTTTGGCGGCGTGTCGGCGGCAAGCGTAGTGGGGGTGCCGCTGGCGAGCTTTATCGCCACCCTGGCGGGCTGGCGATACGCGTTTATGGCGATGGCCTTGCTGTCACTGGCCGCCGCTGCGGTGCTGTGCTCGACGCTGCCCGCGCTGGCCGCCCCAGCCCCCGTCAGGCTGCGCGTTTATCGTGATATTTTCCGCAATCCGCTGCTCGGTGGCCTGTATGGCGCCACGGCATGCATCATTACCGCTCACTTTGCCGCCTTCACCTACATTGAACCGCTGCTGATAAATCTGCAGGGAGTCCCGACGACCGCCCTCTCCGGCCTGCTGCTGCTGTCAGGGGTTTCCGGGCTGCTGGGTAACGTTATCGCGGGGAAGCTCATCGATCGTCATCTGAAGGGGCTGATTTTCGCTGCGCTGCTGCTGAGCGGGGGCGCGCTGGCGATCCTTGGCACCGCCCGTTTTGCGCCACTGCCATTCTGTTTTAGCGGGCTACTGTTAGCCCTGTGGGGCGCCGGCATCGCGATTGTGTTCGTCGGCTTACAGACCTGGCTACTGCGCAGCGCGGGCGCGGTCGCCCAGCCGGCGTCAGCCATTTACGTGGCCATTTTTAATGCCGCCATCGGCACCGGGGCGCTTGTCGGCGGCCAGCTGATCGCCTCAGCTGGCCTGTCGGGAATGGTGTGGCTGGCGGCGGGGACCATGGTGGGCAGTACGCTGCTGATCGCTCTGCTGAAAGCGCCCTCGGGCCGCTAAACGCTGCCCTGTAAAACCGCGTTTTCACGGTCCAGCGTGAAGACCTGCCACACGACGCGGGTCGCGCTCAAGGTAAAAATGGCCGTCGCCAGCGTATTTTCCTCATCAGGATCGTCGGGAGACAGCCGGTAAATCGGTAACAACGGATCCTGCTGGTCGGAGAGCATCGCTTTCGCTGTCACGCCATCCAGCGGCGGGTCCGTCGCCAGCCACGCGTCCAGGCGCCGCTGGCGCGAGCCGGAGCTGCCGGTCACGATCTGTTCAATGACCGCAAGCTGGGGATGGATCAGATGGTTGGCATGCCCGCTGGTGGCGGACAACGCGAGCACCGAGCTGCCGGAGCCGGCGGCTTCCACGCTAAACAGACGGCTATCGCCCATCTGGCCCAGGGTGTGGTGAAACGCGCCCGCGCGCGGCGTGGCGCTCAGCAGAGTGACGGCTTCCTCTAAGGTGGCGGCGTTCAGTGAGGCACGGGCCAGAATCTGGCGCGGCATCCCGTCCGGACGATGCACGGCGCGAATATTGTTGACCGTATTGACTATCCCCTTCTCATTCACTGCGAAGGTATGTCCGCACAGGGAGCCGGGATAGGCGAAGCTGGTAAAGGCGAGGCCCACGTCCGGGGTTATGCTGACGATGGCGCAGTCTTCACGCAGCTGCGGGAAGCCGTCTTCATTGTGCGCAATGATCAACTCGCCCTCTGCGCTTCTCCCCGCCAGGGTGGTGCAGCCATCCGACGTCGAACGCACCAGATCGCCGCGACAGTTCCAGGCGAACACCTCATCCACCGGCGCCTGCAGCCCCTCCGCCATGCCCTCCAGCTCCTGCCAGATCAGCGGGAACTGAGCCTGCACGGCTGCGCGCATGCGCTGGGTCTGTTCCGTCGTTTTCAGGGCGGCCACCGTTTGCCACAGCGCCGTTTGCCTGATTTTTGTCTGCCAGGCCTCACGACCAAACGCGCCAAGCTGCTGACCGACCGCAAAAGCGGAACCTCGGATTGCGATTGTTTTCATATTGTCATTATTCACTTATGTTCAGGATACGTGTTGCAAAAACTCTTGCAGACGCGGATTGCTGCTGGCCGTGAGCAGCGCCTCAGGTGAACCATCTTCGGCAATAGTGCCGCCATCAATAAAAATCAACCGGGAAGCCACCTCTCTGGCAAAGCCAATCTCATGGGTCACAATCACCATCGTCATGCCCTCGTCGGCCAGCGAGCGCATGACCTTTAACACCTCATGCCGCAGTTCAGGATCGAGGGCGGATGTTGGCTCATCAAATAACATCATTTTGGGTTTCACCGCCAGGGCGCGAGCTATCGCCACACGCTGCTGCTGACCGCCCGAGAGCTCGGCAGGATAGTGGTTAGCGCGTTCACGCAGCCCCACGCGATCCAGCAACGCCAGCGCCTGCTCCCGCGCTGTGGCCTTGCTCTGCTTGCGCACGCGAAGCGGACCGAACATGACATTCTCCAGGGCGGTCAGATGCGGGAACAAATGAAACTGTTGAAACACCATACCGGCTTCGCGGCGAATATCACACTCATTCGCGTGCGGATCCGTAATATGCATGCCCGCCACCAGCAGCGTGCCCGAGGAGATCTCTTCCAGCTTGTTAATACAACGCAGCAGGGTCGATTTTCCCGAGCCGGAAGGACCGATGATCACCACCACCTCGCCCGCTTCAATCTTTAAATTGATATCGTGCAGCACCTGAGTGGCGCCGAAGTTTTTCGCCACCGCGCTAAATTCAACCATGCTCATAAAATATGGATCCTTTTCTCAACTTGTTTTAGCAGGAAGCTCAGGCACAATGTCAAAAACAGATAAATCATCGCCACCGCCGTCCACACCTCCAGCGCCCGAAAGTTGCCGGCAATAATCTCTTGTCCCTGACGGGTTAATTCTGCCACGCCAATCACAATAAACAGCGACGTATCTTTAATACTGATAATCCATTGATTGCCTAATGCCGGGATCATCCGCCGAAAAGCCAGCGGCATAATGACATGCCACAGGGTGCTGCGCGGCGATAATCCCATCGCCAGGCTGGCTTCTTTAAATCCTTTATTGATCGACAGAATCGCGCCCCGGGTGATCTCCGCTATATAAGCCCCGGAGTTAATCACAATGGTGATAATGGCGGCAGGAACCGGGTCAATACGCACCGGCAACACCATCGGCAGGGCGAAGTAAATAAACATCACCTGCACCATAATTGGCGTCCCGCGGATTAATTCCACAAACACCAGCGATACCGTTTTGGATATTGTCCCACCTAATGCGCGGCAGGTCCCGGCCAGCAAACCAATGATTAATCCACCTAACAAACCTGATAACGAAATAATTAGCGTCAGCTGCAAGCCTTGCATCAGCAGCGGCAATGCATCCCAAATATAGCGACTGTCAAAATTCATGCTTCTACCCGTAAAGAAAATATGAGGTCGGATCGCTCCGACCTGGCAGGGTTATTTCGGCTGTTTAGCAAACCACTTTACGTAAATCTTGTCGTAGGTACCATCGGCGCGCAGGACCTGCAGGGCCTGGTTGACTTTTGGCGTCAGGCTGCTGTTTTTCTGCATCGCAAAGCCATACTGCTGTGGCAGAATGCTGTCCGTCTCACCAGTGGATTTGACCTTGCCATTACCCGCCGTCTTCACGTAGTAAAGTACATTCGGCGAATCATGAACGACGGCATCGAGATTACCGGCCTGCAGGTCAAGGTAAGCGTTATCGATATTCGGGAACTCGATATAATTCGCTTTATATTTGCTTTTCATAAAGCTGGCTGCCGCCGTCCCCTGCTTAAGGCCGACTTTTTTCCCGGTCAAATCACTGAATTTAACAATGGAATTGTCGGTACTTTTCACGGCTATTAACAGGTCGGCATTATAATATCCTTCACTGAAGTCCACGACCTGCTTACGCGCATCGGTAATCGTTATTCCCGCCATCGCCACGTCCAGATTACGCGACTGCAGACCGGGGATCAGGCCGCCGAAATCCATCGGCCTTAATTCGTAGCTGATATGCATTTTCTTCGCAATCGCGTCCCACAGATCGATATCAAAGCCGACATATTTATCGCCTTGTTTAAATTCAAATGGAACAAAGGCAGTATCGACACCCACCGTTATTTTATCTTCTGCTGCTGTAACAAAACTGGCTGAACAAATAACTAATGCCAGCGTCAGCTTTAATTTCTTAAATAATCCACTCATAATTACCCTCAGCGTCAGTGAAATAGCCTACAACGAACGTCACCCTGCGAAATATCTCGCCGGAAGAATCAATAACAAGAGCTGATATACCGGGCGCAGTTTTATGCGCCCGAATAAAAACGATAACTTATGCAGAAAACAGAGAGTCAGAGGTAGCCGGTGCTGGCGTCTGGGCGCTGTTCATCACCATGGAGAGAAAACTGTAATAACCGTTTATTCCAATCAGATCCACCACGCCCTTCTCGCCCCATAACTCAATGGCTTGTTGCCAGGTCTCATCGCTGACCTTTTGCTGTTGATGCAGCTGCTGACAGAAGTCATAGACCGTCTGCTCATCGGGCCGGAGATCCACGGGCCGGCGCCTTTCCTTAATCGCCTGCACCGCCGCGGCAGCAATCCCCTTCTCGCGTGCTATCGGCGCATGGATCGCCCACTCAACCGGCTGCGACCAGTGCCGCGCGGTCAGCAAAATCGCCAGTTCAGAAAGACGCTGGCCCAGCGCGCTGCGATAGCGCAGGTACTCCCCCATACGCTGGGCATGGGCCATCAGCTCGGGGCTCCGCAGCAGCGGTTCAAAGGGCGGCAGCAAGGCGCCGCGCGGTCCGTTGATAATCTCTTCCGCTAACTGACGCTGCTGAACGTCCCATTCCTGTTCCGCCAGGGGCGGTAAACGATTGCTCATAATTTCCCCGTCTCTTCACGGATCACGCAGTTCAGGGTATCGACCACAAAATCGAGCTGCGCCGGGGTGATGATAAACGGCGGTGCAATCAGAATGTGGTCGCCAGACTGGCCATCGATGGTGCCGCCCATGGGATAGACCATCAGTCCACGCGCCATGCAGTTTGCTTTGATCGCAGCGTGCAGCTTCAGGGAAGGATCGAACGGCGTTTTGTCGTCTTTATCACGCACCAGCTCGACCCCCGCAAACAGGCCGCGTCCGCGCGTATCACCGACATGCGGTAACTCCCCCAGCACCTCGCGCAGCGCCTTGTGCAGATAGGCGCCCTGCTGTTTGACGGCGTCCAGCAAATTATCCCGCGCGATCACTTGCTGCACCGCCAGGGCTGCCGACGCGGCGGTGGCATGACAAATGTAAGTGTGACCATGCTGGAACAACCCGCTGCCCGCCTTTAGCGCGGAGACGATAGTCTCACTCGCCAGCACCGCCCCAATCGGCTGATAGCCTCCGCCGAGTCCTTTGGCGATGGTCACTAAATCGGGCACCACGTCATCCTGTTCAAACGCATGCAGCGTCCCGGTCCGCCCCATACCGCACATCACCTCATCCGCGATGTACAGGATGCCGTATTTGTCGCACAGGCGGCGGACCCCTTGCAGATAGCCCGGCGTCGGCGGCGTGGCTCCCGTCGTCGCCCCCACCACGGTTTCGGCACAGAAACCGATGATCGTTTCCGGGCCGGCCTCAAGGATGGCTTGCTCCAGCTCATTAAGCAGGCGCTCGGTATATTGCTGTTGGGTCTCGTCAGCCCGGCGATCGCGGTACTCATTGCAGGCGGAGACGCGGATAACATCCATTAATAAGGGAGCAAACTGACGACGGCGCCATTCGTTCCCCCCCACCGCCAGCGCGCCCAGCGTATTGCCGTGATAGCTCTGTTTACGGGCGATAAAGCGGGTGCGCGATGGCTGGCCGATCTCCACAAAGTACTGCCGCGCCATCTTCAGCGCTGTCTCTACCGCCTCAGAACCGCCCGAGACAAAGTAGGCGTAGTTAAGCTCGCCGGGCGCCGTGCGGGTGAGATGTTCGGCAAGCTGCTCGACGGCATCGCTGGTGAAAAAGCTGGTATGCGCATAGGCCAGCCGATCGATCTGGCGGTGCATCGCCGCCAGCACATCAGGATGCGCGTGTCCGAGGCAGGAAACCGCCGCCCCGCCGCAGGCATCAAAATACGGTTTTCCCTGGGCATCAAAGATATAGGCCCCTTGCGCACGTGAAGCCACCATCGGCGTGCTACGCAGGCTGCGGTGAATGACATGACTCATACTGGGTTCTGCTCCTGAATCCGCTACATGAATTGAGCGTATCTTGCAGGATCCATTTGGATCACGTCAACGAATTAAAGATATAAATGCATCCGTTATTCTTATAATTGATACATTTGAATCATTTATCAGGACTTACCGGGGATCACGTAGGCGCCAGACTCAATAAGATAGCGTTCGGCATTTTCAATTTTACTCACCGCCTCCCGACCGTGGCGCACCACCAGCATCGCCAGCAGGCACTCCGCCAGGCCCATGCCGGAGACCACGGAAGGGAAAAATGACGGACTGTCGATGGAGAACAGCAGCGTGCAGTCTGCCGCCTGCGCTAAGGGGGAAACCGGCGAGTCGGTAATGGCGAGGATCTTCGCCCCGGCCTGCCGGGCTGCCTGTAAAACATCCAGTGATTCGCGTGAATAGGGAGCAAAGCTGGTGAGTAAGACGCAGTCCCGGGCGGTTAGTTCGCGGGTAAAAACTTCGATATTGCTGGCCAGGCCATCGATCAATGACACCTGGCGGTTAAACAGTCGATAGACATAGAACAGCGACCACGCGATCGGAAAGCTGGCGCGGAATCCGCAGATATAGACATTCTCCGCGCTATCGAGCAAGGTCACCGCCTGCTCCATCTCCTGGGCATTTTCATTTTGCGTAAAGGTCAGATTCGCCTGATGCGCCTGAAAAACCTCTTTATACAGCTGCGTTTGCGTCCCGCGGGCCATCATTTTTTCCGCTTTTGATACGTATGTATCATTGCGCAGCCCCAGATCGTCAATGAAATCACTTTTCAGCTCGCTCCAGCCGCGGTAGCCCAGCCGCTGCGCCAGACGCAGCAGCGTCGCCGGTTTTACCCCGGCTTCCGCCGCGAAGGCACGCATTGATAACACCACCAGCTGACTGGCATTTTGCAGTGAGAACTCGGCGGCGCGTTGCAGCTCGGGCGACAACCCGCCGAATTCATTAATGATTTTTTCCCTGAGATTCATGGCAGCCACTGACTGGTTTTAAGTGAAAGCTATCTAATCATATTTGAGATCAAGACTCTATAGGCTGGTCTAACACCCGGGGGCCATCCTTTGCGCTCCTGAGCATGGCGAACCGCCTGCCCGTCACTTCTCCAGCCAGTCGATAAAAAACGCCATAAACGCCGACACCTGCGGCGGTTGCAGCTTTCGCTGGGGAAAGACAAACTGCAGCCCAACCTCCTTGCGGTCTAAAGGGCTAAATCCGGTGAAGCGATCGGCAAACAGCACCTGAAGCCGCCCCTCCTCGACATCCCTCTTCACATCCCACCATGATTTACCGGCGATCCCCGACCCGCTGAGCGCCCACTGCCGCAGCAGCGCCCCATCGTCGCAGACCATCGCCGGCGTCACCCGGATGATCTGCTCTTTTCCCGCCTCCTCAAAGCGCCACTCGTTCATCACCACACCATGCCGCTCCAGCGCCAGGCAGCGGTGATGATGCAGCGCCTCGGGCGAAGCCGGCGTTCCACGGGCGGCAAGGTAAGCCGTCGAGGCCACCAGCACCCGGTGGTTAGGACGGATGTGGCGGATGGCCAGGCTGCTGTCCGGCAGATTACCGACGCGAATGCTCATATCCAGCCGGTTGGCGACCAGATCCTCCACGCGCTCGCCTAAGTAGACGGAAAAGGTCACTTCCGGGTGACGGCGGGTAAAGTCGACGATGGCCGGGCTAAGGTATTGTCGGCCAAAGTCGGAGGGGGCGGAAAGGCGAATATCGCCGCTCAGGACGCCCTCTTTTTGCGTCAGCAACGACTCGGCGTGGCGCGCCTCCTCCAGTACGCGCCGCGCGGCATGATAAAAATCTTCCCCCGCGTTGGTCAGGGTGATAGCGCGCGTGGAGCGATGGAACAGGCGGGTCTGGTAACGCTCTTCCATCGCCTTCAGGCGGGCCGTCATGGTGGCCGGCGAAAGCGACAACCGTCTACCGGCGGCGGAGAGTCCCCCCGCCTCGGCGACTGCCACCAGCAGCGCCATATCTTCCAGCTTGCCCATTTTTCGTATATCCCGAAAAGTGAATCTATTTTTCGTCTAATTATCAAAATCAGGTCCCGACTGTAAAGTGATTTCCATTCCACTCGCAAGGGACACCACTATGAACACGCTCTCACTTTTTGATCGTCATCGCATCGGTACGCTGCCGCTGAAAAACCGTATCGTCATGTCTCCCATGACCCGGGCGCGCGCGCTGCAGCCGGGAAATATCCCCTCCGCGCTGATGGCGGAGTATTACCGCCAGCGCGCCAGCGCGGGATTGATCGTTACGGAAGCGACGCAAATCTCTCCCGAGGGACAGGGATATTCCTGGACGCCCGGCCTGCATTCCGCAGACCAGATTGCCGGCTGGCAGTTGACGACCCGCGCCGTACATCAGGCCGGCGGCGTTATTTTTTCTCAGCTCTGGCACGTGGGACGCATGTCGCACGCCCGTTTTCATGCGGGTGGTCAACCCGTGGCCCCCTCGGCGCTGGCGCCGGACGCCCAGGTCTGGGTGGTGGATGAGCAGGGCCGGGGCCAGATGGTGGACTGTTCACCCCCGCGGGCGCTCTCCCGGTCGGATATCCAGCGTATTGTCGCCGATTACCGTCAGGCGGCGCGCAATGCGATCGCGGCGGGGTTTGACGGCGTGGAAGTACACGGCGGCAATGGCTATCTGATCGACCAGTTCCTGCGGCGGACCGCCAACCAGCGTACCGATGAGTACGGCGGCAGCCTGAACAACCGGATCCGTTTTGCCCAGGAGGTGCTGACCGCCATCGGCGACGCAATCGGCCGCGAGCGGACGGGCATCCGCCTTTCCCCCTTCATTACCCAGCGCGGGATGAATGACCCGCAGGTGATCGACGCCATCCTTGCCCTGGCGGCCTGGTGCGAACAGCAGGGCATCGCCTTTATCCATCTGGCGGAGGCGGACTGGGACGATGCCCCAGCCGTTCCCCGACGCTTCCGCGACACGCTGCGCGCGACCTTCAGCGGCACGCTGATCGTGGCCGGGAATTACGATCAGCAGAAGGCGGAGCGCATTCTTGACGCCGGTCTCGCCGACCTCGTGGCTTTCGGCCGGCCGTTTATTGCCAATCCCGACCTGCCGCAGCGGCTTCTGCACCGCTGGCCGCTGGCGACCGTCAGCGATCCCGGCACGCTGTTTGGCGGCACGGCGGCGGGCTATACCGACTATCCCTTCTATACGGAGCATAAAGAGTGAAAATGACCCGCAAAATGTTACCTGCCGGCCGTGGTGTCGCGGTTGCCCGCACGCAGGCCAGACGCGGCCTCACGCGCCATCGCTGCGCCACCGCGCTGCTGCTTGTCGCAATGTCCGGCTCCGCGTATGCAGCCCAACAGGATCTGCTGAAGCCGGCGCAACTCATCGCTGACGGCAGCCTTCCCGCAGCCACACGCGCCGCCAATGAATATGTCGCCAGGCAGTATGCCACGTTCTGGAATACCGGTGATGCCGCGCTGGCCCGGGCGGCGCTGGCGGAGGATTTTATCGATAAAACGCCCCCGGAAGGTCGCCGACAGGGGCCGGAAGGGGCGATCCTCGCCTCCAGAGCGTTTCGCCAGGCGGTGCCGGATTTACGCTGTGATGTCGAACAAATGATCGTGGCCGGTGACCGGGTGGTCTCACACTTACATTTTCATGGCCGCTTTACCGGGACCTTCGGCACCCGGCAGGGTAAGGGACAAAATATCGATTTTATCGCCACCGATATCTATCAGATCCGCGGCGGTAAAATTACCGCCAACTGGCATATTGAAGATAACCTGACGCTGATGAAACAGCTGGGCGCGCAATAAGCCGCCCCCGGAGGGTGCGTCAGCGATCGCCAACACGGCGAGCCGCCCCGGTCTCCGCTGGGACGACTCGCCTGGCGTCAGCCGGCGCTTAGATTTGCGCCAGCCCGCCGTCGACATAAATCTCTGCGGCGTTAATAAAGCTCGACTCATCCGACGCTAAAAACACCACCGTCCGGCCAATCTCCTCCGGCTCGCCCAGCCGCCCGAGCGGTACGCCGGCGGCCAGAGCATCGAACAAGCCCTGGCGATCCGCCTCCGCCACCAGCCCTCCCAGACCCGGGGTACGTACCGGCCCCGGGCTGACCACATTGATGCGGATCCCGCGGTCGCTAACCTCCAGCGCCCAGGAGCGCGCCAGGCTGCGTACTGCGGCCTTACTGGCGCTATAGATGCTGAAGTTAGCCGTCCCTTTTACCGCCGCCGTAGAGCCGGTCAAAATCACCGAGGCGCCGTCGGTGAGCAGCGGCAGCGCTTTCTGCACGGTGAACACCACCCCGCGCACGTTAGTGGCAAAAATCCGGTCAACGTGCGCTTCGGTAACGGCGCTGAGCGGCAGCATGTCTCCGCCGCCGGCATTGGCGAACAGTACATCCAGCCGGCCGGACTCGTCGGCAATGGTCGCAAATACCGCGTCAAGGTCGCTTAACACGCCGGCATCAGCGCGGATCCCGCGGGCGGCGGGTCCGATGAATCTTACCGCCGCATCCAGCTCCTCCTGACGGCGGCCGGTGATGTACACCTTCGCGCCCTGCTCCGCCAGCGCTTTCGCCGACGCCAGGCCAATCCCGGCGCTGCCGCCGGTGACTAACGCCACTTTATCCGCAAGTTTTTTGCTCATGGTGCATTTCCTTGGTTAGAGTATAAACAGGCCAGGCTCGCGAAAGCGCCCCGCCGGGTATGGAAAGCACTGTAATCGTCCCGGCGAGGCGGAAAAATGGCCTAATCTGAAAAACACTCTTCCCCTCGGTGGATAATCACCTCCAGTAACCAGGATAAAGCGAATAATGGACCGGTTTTCAGCTCTTAAAGCCTTCACCCGCGTTGTCGAAGCCGGCAGCTTTACCCGCGCCGCGGACTCGCTGAATATGCCCAACGCCACCCTCAGCAAAACCATTCAGCAACTGGAGGCGCATCTTGGGGTTTCTCTCCTGCAGCGCACTACGCGGCGTATCACCGTGACGCCGGAAGGACGGGAATACTATGAAAAGGCCCGGCGCCTGCTGGAAGACCTGGAAGAGATCGACGCCGCCTTCAATACCGCCCGCAATAAGCCAAAGGGCCATCTGCGGATCGCCATCGGCGGGTCGACCGCGCGCGATGTGCTGATCCCGCTGCTGGCGGACTTTATGACCACCTGGCCGGATATCCGTATCGATTTGCAAGTGGCCGATAAGCCCTCGGACCTGATCGGCGGCAATATTGACTGCGCCATCCGCGGCGGACCGATGGAAGACTCGACGCTGATTGCCCGTAAAATCGGCGAGGCGGCGCTGGTTACCTGCGCCACCCCGGGCTATCTTCAGCGCTATGGTACGCCCGCCTCACCGAATGAACTGAACCATGGCCACCGGCTCATCAGCTACCTGTCGCCGGCCAGCGGCAGAGCGTTTCCGTTTCGTTTTGCCCGTCACGGCGTCAGCACCGAGCTGAAGACGGAGCACCATCTCGGCATCAATGAGAGCAACGCGCATATTGCCGCCGGCGAGGCGGGCTTAGGCATTGTGCAGACCTTTACCTATTCGCTGAAACCGGCGCTGGCGAGCGGCAAGCTGGTGGAGATCCTCAGCGCCTGGCGCCCGGCCCCCTATCCTTTTCACGTTGTCTATGCCCGGCACCGGCACGTCCCGCCCCGGCTCCGCGTCTTTATTGACTGGCTGGCGGCGGTTTTTCCGTCTGCGGTGCAGGGATAGCGCGCGTTATCTGACGCGGAGCAGGTCGCCGTATCGCGTGGTGTAGCGCGGCGATAGCATCTCTCGCTTCATCTGCCACTGCTGCTGGACCCCCTGGCCGGCAAAATAGAGCGCCCCCCTGCCGTTTTTCGCATTCAGCTGGTCGAGCACCTGCATCAGCCTGGCGCTGTTCTGCCGCGGGGCAAGCTCGTCGAACAGGTTCAGCTGGGCGACGCCCTGGCTGTAGAAATCGCCGAGCATCACCCCGGCCTTCTGATAGCGATGCCCCGCTTTCCAGATGGCGTCCAGGCAGTTTGTCGCCGCGGCGATAATATCCCGGGAATCCTGCGTCGGCGTCAGCAGCTTCAGTGAGGCGCTGTTGCCGTAATAGGGTTCATTCAGCGCGAAGGGGCTGGTTTTGACAAAGGCGGAGACGAACCGGCAGTACTGATGCTCACCGCGCAGCTTTTCTGCTGCCCGCGCGGCATAGCTGCAGATCGCCTGGCGCATATCCTCATAGGCCGTAATGCGATCCCCGAACGAGCGGCTGCAGATAATTTCCTGCTTAGCGGGAGCAAACTCCTCCAGCGCCAGACAAGGCTCGCCGCGCAGCTCCCGTACCGTTCGCTCAAGCACCACCGTGAAGTGCTTGCGGATAAAGCGGATATCGCTCTCCGCCAGCTGGAGTACCGTGCCGATCCCCATTGCCTCGAGCTTTTTACCGATCCGCCGCCCGATGCCCCAGACCTCACTCACCGGCAACAGCGCCATCAGCTTCCGCTGCCGCTGCGGGCAGGATAAATCCACCACCCCGCCCGTCTGCCGCTGCCACTGCTTCGCCGCGTGGTTGGCCAGCTTCGCCAGGGTTTTGGTCGGGGCGATCCCGACGCCCAGCGTCAGATGGGTGCGCTGCTGCACCGTGGCGCGGATTTCCCGGCCAAAGTCGGTCAGATCTTTGCAGTGGCGCACGCCGCTGACATCGCAAAAGGCTTCATCGATACTGTAAATTTCGCAGCGCGGGGCGAGCTCTTCCAGGGTGGTCATTACCCGGTTGGACATGTCGGCGTACAGCTCATAGTTGCTGCTGAACGCCACGACGCCGTGGCGAAGAAACGCCGCCTTCTGCTTAAAGTAGGGTTCGCCCATTTTCACAAACGGCTTCGCCTCCGCCGAGCGGGCGATCACACAGCCATCGTTGTTCGACAGCACCACCACCGGGCGCCCCTTCAGGTCTGGCCGGAATGCAGTCTGGCAGCTCGCATAAAAGGCGTTCACATCACAGTGCGCGAACATGATCAACCCGCCGCCTTGATGATGTAGGTCACCACGCCGAAAATATCGAGCGTCTCCTCGCGGCCGACCACGATGGGCGAATAGGCCGGGTTCATCGGGTTAAGCTGCACCCGGGGCAGAAGTTGCAGCTTTTTTACCGTAAATTCGCCGCCGACGGCGGCAATGACGATATCGCCATGCTCCGCTTTACGCGCGCTGTCCACCACCAGCAGATCGCCTTCGTCAATGCCGGCATTGATCATGCTGTCGCCTGCGGCTTTGACAAAATAGGTCGCGCTGGGATGCTGCACCAGCAGCTCGTTGAGGTCGATTCGCTTCTCGACATAGTCCTGGGCCGGGCTGGGAAAGCCGCACTGCACCAGGTCGGCAAAAAAGGGAAAGGAGACAATCTGACGTAGCTCAACCGGCGTGTAAAAGTTCATTTTTTAACCCACCACATAATACTGAATATATATACAGTAGTTTTGCCTGTTTTGCCGGTCAATATCGGCTCCAGCTATCAATCGCCAGCACTGAAATAACTCCTTGATGTCAATGGGGGTCCTCTTCAGCGCCCGCGAACCGTTTGCTGCTTTTGCGCGCAGCCCGCCCGCCGCGCGAGGGGGTAGATGCGCCGCGCCGCGGCATTCGCTTGACACTGTACATTAATACAGTAAAACTAACGCCCGCGATCAGCATACAGAGGACAGAAGATGTTTGTGGAACTGATTTATGACAAGCGCAATTTTGCCGGGCTGCCGGGCGCCAGAGAGACCATTCTTAACGAGCTGACCAAACGCATGCAGCGCATTTTCCCGGAGGCGGAAGTGCGCGTGAAGCCGATGATGACGCTGCCGGCGATCAACACCGACGCCAGCAAGCATGAAAAAGAGCTGATCAGCCGCACGGTGCAGGAGATGTTTGAAGAGGCGGACATGTGGCTCACTGAAGAGTAATGCCGCCCGTTAGTCGCGGCGCCCCCCTCTTTAAGAGCTTTCCCGGATGTGGCAGAGCCACGGGCAACAGTACAATAGCGGCGGTTGCAGACTGGCAATGCAACCTTCGCTCACCTGCTGGCTCTTGCATACGGCCAGCAGGTGAGCCCTACCTGTCTCCCCTCATCGCCTCACAGCGTCTCCGGTAGCGCCGCTATAATTCTATCCACCAGCTCGCGATGCTGATGCACCTTCCCACATTTAACGATGATCTGCCTGGCGTTGTCATAGCCCGGGGCCCACAGCCGATTATTAAGCAGAACGTCCTTGTAGACCGCGATCAGCGGTTTGTTCCACGCCGCTGCCATGTGCACCACCGAGGTGTCCGGGGAGATAATCAGCTCCGCCAGGGCGATCAGCGCCATCGCATGGTGTAACGTGTTAAATGGGTTAATCACCACCTCCGGCGGCAACGGGATGCGGATCTCACGCCGGTGATCGAGCAGAATAACCGCGATCCCCGGATGGCGAGCCAGCAGCTTGTCGAGCAGTTCGGCCAACTGCGTCTGCGAGAGACTGCGGTCGCCATGGCCGGCAAAAATATTAATCACTACCGCTTTTCTGCTCAGCGATGCCAGATACTGCGCCACCTCCTGCATAATCGGCCCGGGCACCGCCAGGTCGTAAGCGTCCAGCCCGCGGGTGTCCAGTTTGAGATAATCGGCGATCAACTCGAACGTTTTCGTCACGTGCCAGCGCTGGCAGTCAAAATCAAAAGAGTGGGAGTAATGCTTAATCGACGGCCATTTATTAAACCCGAGCACCGATTTCGCTTTTATTTGTCGGAAAAGCCGCAGGCGATGCACGGGAATATCGAACAGCGAAGGGTCAATAATAATATCGTACTTATTATTAGCCAGTTCATTAATAACATCGCGGGGAACGTTATGATTAAATTTTCGCAAAAAATCGGCGGACGTAACCGGGTCAGCTTCATAAATATAGCGGATCCGCGGGTTATAACGCATCACCTGGCTATTAGAGGTCGTCAGCAGGAAATCAACGATATAGCCTGACTGATGCAGGCATTTCACCAGCGCGGAATCCACCACCACATCGCCGACCGCCCCCTCATTGCGCATCAGTAAGACGGTTTTCGCGGACGACAAATCCACCGGCTGACGGCGTCGGCGATCCCAGAGCGCTTTCGCCACGCCCACCCGCAGGGCATTACGTACTTTCTTAGTAAAGTAATTTCGCCGTCTGTTGAGCTCCCTTATTTTATTAAACTTCTTGCGTGGGGAACCCTGCATGGTTGCATCGTGCATCATCCTAACCTCATTACGGCAATCATTAATATTCTGTGTCGTCCGATAGAGACTGAGCGAAATAAAAAAAGTTCGATTGAAAATGAAAATCATTCTTTTTTTTATTTACAAAACTCATCCAGCCCTGCGGGATTGCACCACAGCACTGTGAAGCAATAATGAGTGAATAGTGAATTTGCCGGCCCACCGTTGGCAGGCCGGCGCAACAGCGCTAAGCTGGCTGCTTTATGAAGTCAGGAGGACGCTATGCTTGAAGCAGTAGAAGGTAATATCCATCAGCGGCTGTGCGCGCTGCTCGACGAACATCAGGCGCGCTATCGGGTGATGGCGCACGAGGCGGTCGGCCAGTGCGAAGCCGTCTCGGCGATCCGCGGCACCGCGCTTGGCCAGGGCGCGAAAGCGTTAGTCTGTAAAGTCAAAGGAAACGGCGTCAACCAGCATGTGCTGGCGATCCTCGCCGCCGATCGGCAGGCCGACCTCGCCAGCCTGGCCCGGCATATCGGCGGCAGCAAAGCCTCGCTGGCCAGCCCGGCGGAAGTGGAAGCGCTCACCGCCTGCGCGTTCGGCGCCATTCCCCCCTTCAGTTTCCATCCGGCGCTGCGGCTGGTGGCCGACCCGCTGCTGTTTGAGCGCTTCCCACAAATCGCCTTTAACGCCGGGCGCCTGGACCGATCGATCATTCTCGATACCGAAGACTATTTACATATCGCCCGACCGGAGATCGCGACCTTTCGCCGTCTTAGCTAACCGGGCATCGGCCCTGATTTCCGCCGCATGGCGTAAAAATCCTGTTTATTCACGCCACGATGCGTAGAGTCAGCAGGATATTTTTTGGCATTCTTTTTTTGGCAAGGACCTCTGTACATGTTTGATACCACCCTGTTGATCCTGCTGGGTCTGGCGGCGCTCGGCTTTATCAGTCATAACACCACCGTAGCAATCTCCATCCTCGTGCTGATTATCGTGCGCGTCACGCCGCTGAACGCCTTCTTTCCCTGGATTGAGAAGCAGGGCCTGACCGTCGGGATCATCATTCTGACTATCGGCGTGATGGCGCCCATCGCCAGCGGCACGCTGCCGCCATCGACGCTGATCCACTCCTTTATGAACTGGAAATCGCTGCTGGCGATTGCGGTCGGGGTGTTTGTCTCGTGGCTTGGCGGACGCGGCGTCTCGCTGATGGGCTCCCAGCCGCATCTGGTGGCCGGGCTGTTGGTCGGTACGGTGCTCGGCGTCGCCCTGTTTCGCGGCGTCCCGGTCGGGCCGCTGATTGCCGCCGGGATCATCTCGCTGTTTATTGGGAAGTCGTAGCCAGGCTGCCGTGATAGCGGCCCGGCGTCTGCCCCAGCCCTTTCTTAAACATGGTGATGAAGGCGGTGGTGGAATCGTAGCCCAGCGCCTGGGCCGTCTGCTGCACCGTCTGCCCGCGGATCAGCAGCTGCAGTGCAAGGATCAGCTGCAGCTGATGGCGCCAGCGGCGAAAGCTCAGCCCCGTTTCACGCACCACCAGCCGCGCCAGATTGCGCTCGCTCATCGCGAACTCCGCCGCCCACTGGCTCAGGGTCTGCCAGCGCGCCGGATCCTCGGCCATCATCGTCACCATCTGGCGAATTTTCGGGTGGTTCGATACCGGCAGCTGCAGGTGCTCCTGCGGCTGACGGGGCAGCTCATCAAACAGAACCTGCACCAGCCGGGCCGTGGCGGGGGCGGCCAGCGACTCCCCGCCGCGTTCCGCCAGGGCGAGGATCAGTTCCCGCACCAGCGGGGAAATCTTTAACGTACAGCAGCGGTCCGGCATCGGCGCGGCGCCCGGCTCGATGAACAGGAAGCACACCTGGGCGCCGGGGGTGGCGCGGTTACTGTGGGAAAGCTGCCCCGGGACCCACACCGCATACTGCGGCGGCACCATCCACATCGCGTTCTCCACCTCGCAGGTTAAGGCGCCGTGCAGGGCGAGGATCAGCTGCCCCTTACGGTGGGAATGCGCCGGAATATACTGCTCCGCCTCCACCACCCGAATACGAAAGGCAATGGCCGATTCGTGGCCACTGTCCGGTTCATAACCATCCAGACCCAGTCCGATCATCATGTTGTCCGATATTAGCGATAATCTGTCATTTTAGCTTGATTTAAACAGAGGACAAAGTCGCTATCGTAACCCCCCTCTTTAGTTACCTTGAGAATGATATGTCTTCTGTGACCTCCTCCACCGGCCGCCGCTCCGCGCTGCTGATTGCCGGTATCCTGCTCATCGCCACCACCCTGCGCGTGGTCTTTACCGGCGCGGCGCCGCTGCTGGACGCGATTCGTAGCGACTATGGCCTGACCACCGCGCAGACCGGGCTGCTCACCACCCTGCCGCTGCTGGCCTTTGGCCTTGTCTCGCCGCTGGCGGCAGGGGTTGCCCGCCGGTTCGGCATGGAGCGCAGCCTGTTGCTGGCGATGCTGCTGATCTGCGCCGGCATTGCCCTGCGCTCCCTGCCCTCCGCTGCATGGCTGTTTATCGGCACGGCGGTGATCGGTTGCGGCATTGCGCTGGGAAACGTGCTGCTGCCCGGGCTGATTAAACGGGATTTCTCGCAGCATGTCGCGCGGATGACCGGCGCCTATTCCCTGACGATGGGCGGCGCAGCGGCGCTAGGCTCGGCGCTGGTGGTCCCCGTGGCGATGGCCGGATTCGGCTGGCGCGGGGCGCTGCTGCTGCTGATGATCTTTCCGCTGCTGGCGCTCCTCAGCTGGCTGCCGCAGTCCCGGCGTCAAGCGGAGGCCCCGCTGACCGGCTCAGGCGCCATGCATAACCGGGGGATCTGGCGGTCGGCGCTGGCCTGGCAGGTGACGCTGTTCCTCGGCATCAACTCGCTGGTCTATTACGTGATTATCGGCTGGCTGCCGTCGATTCTGCAGAGTATGGGCTATAGCGAAGCGCAGGCCGGCTCGCTGCATGGCCTGCTGCAGCTGGCGACCGCTGCGCCCGGCCTGGCGATACCGCTGATCCTGCATCGGCTGCGCGACCAGCGCGGGATCGCGGTGCTGGTCGCCCTGATGTGCGCCATCAGCGCCGCCGGGCTGTGGCTACTGCCAGGGCTAGCGATCGGCTGGACGCTGCTGTTCGGCTTTGGCTCCGGAGCCACGATGATCCTCGGCCTGACGTTTATCGGCCTGCGCGCCAGCTCGGCGCACCAGGCCGCGGCGCTGTCGGGGATGGCGCAGAGCGTCGGCTATCTGCTGGCCGCCTGCGGGCCGCCGCTGATGGGCAGGATCCACGATGCCAATGGCGACTGGCATATTCCGCTGCTGGCGGTGGCGCTGATTTCGCTGGTGATGGCGATCTGCGGCGCCCTCGCCGGGCGCGACCGGGAGATTCATCCCTGAAGATGACCGGCAGCGGGCGCTGCCGGTAGGGTTATTGTGCCGCGGCGCGCAGCAACGCCTGCACCAGCGGCGCAGGACGCCCGTCCAGCGCGTGGCGCTCATGCTGGAACAAGGTGGCGACAAAAAACGGGTGCGTCACCAGCTCGACGGCGCGGATCTCACCCTCTTCATCCCAGCCGGTGACGCGCAGATCGCCCTGCTCCAGCTCCGCGGCAAACGCGCTGTCCACACCGTAGCGGCAGTGGTAGCCCTCTTCAATGCTCTCCCGACCATAGGCGCGGGCAATCAGCGTATTCGCCCGCAGCTCGACGACGGCAGAAGCCTCCACCAGCGAGCAGCTGAGGGGCGCGATCACCATCCGCCCTTCGCTGTCGGTTTCTGCATGACCGGCATCCTGCCAGCCGAGCACGTTACGGGCGTATTCAATCACCGCGTGCTGAAAGCCGCCGCAGGTGCCGAGGAAAGGAATGCTGTTTTCACGGGCATAGCGGATAGCGGTAAACGCGCCTTCCGGGTGACGATACGGGCTGCCGGGAACGACCCAGACGGCATCGTACTCCGCCAGCGCGTCGCCGGAGGCGATCGACGGGGTGGCGAGCCAGTCATATTTCACCGGCTGCTCCAGCACGGCGGCAGCATCGTCTATTGCCAGGGGAATGGCCTGATGGGCAACAATATCGGGGTGATAATCGCCGACAAGGGCGAGGCGTAAAGGGGTTTTCATAGCAGGTTCCTTATGTCTGGACGAGACGAGCAGCACAAGGCACGTCAGGATAGCGATCCCCTCTGTGGAACACAATCCTTATTTTCACCCCACCGCCGTGGCCGGCGGGTGAGGTATACTGGAGCAAGCGCAAAAGGGAGAGAGGATGAAAAGTAAGCTTTTGGTCAGCGCCTGCCTGATGGGATTCCAGGTGCGATATAACGGTAGCGAGAAGGCGCAGCTGGCGGCGACCCTGTCCCGCTGGCAGCAGGCGGATCGTCTGGTGATCCACTGCCCGGAGCTGGCGGCCGGTCTGTCCACGCCCCGTCTGCCGGCGGAGATCGTCGGCGGCGCCGGCGGCGATGTGCTTGCCGGGCGGGCGCGGATCGTGGAAAGCGACGGCCGCGACGTCACGGAACATTATCAGCTGGCCGCCTGGCTGGCGCTCAGCGCCGCCCGGGAAGCGGGCTGTGAGGCGGCGTTACTCACCGACGGCAGCCCCACCTGCGGCAGTCAGTTTATCTATGACGGTTCCTTTCGCGGGCGGCGCAAAGCGGGCGCCGGCGTGGCCGCCGAGCTGCTACGCGCCCACGGCATCACGGTATTTTCCGACGGGCAGATCCCGCAGTTGCTCGCCTGGATGGCACAGAGGGAGCAGGATGATGATTCAATGTAAACGGGTGTACGATCCGCAGGAAAGCAGCGACGGCTACCGGGTGCTGGTCGACCGTCTCTGGCCGCGGGGGATTAAAAAAGAGGCACTGGCCTGTGATGAGTGGTGTAAAGAGTTAACGCCGTCCGCTGAGCTGCGGAAAGCCTTTCACGGCGAGGCGATCGATTTCGACCACTTCAGCCAGCACTATCTTCAGGAGCTCGACGCCCATCGCGACACGGGCCTGCGGCTGGCGGCGCTGGCGCAGCGCCAGACGCTGACGCTGCTGTACGCCGCGAAGAACACCGAGCAGAATCATGCCCGGGTGCTGGCCGCCTGGCTGGCGGCCCTGCCGGTTACGATTTAGCCGGATGGTCCCGGCGCCATAGCGCCCACTCATCGAGAGTTTCGCCGCTGGGCAGCTTGCACTGGGTGCTGACGCCCTGCGGCGTTTGCACCGGCACCCGGATGCCGCCGGATTGCTGACAGTAGACCGCCGCGGGATTGGGCATGCCGATGGTTTTCGTCGGCGCGGTGGGCTGCGGCTGGGCACAGCCGGCCAGCGCCAGGGGCAAAATAGCCAGTAACTTTTTCATCTTTTCTCCCTTTCTCCAATTCCCGGGGATTTTAGCCTGAATCTCCATGGTTTCTCCATCTTGCCTGCACTTTTCCCCCGTAGAGTAGCCCCTGTTCTCGAACTGACCAGAGAACAGATCATTCCATAATCAATGAGTTTTTCCCCGTCGCCCCCGACGGGGCTTTTTTCCCGGCGAGTCGACAAGTATTCCCCAGAAAGATGTGATAAATTTAAAAATATCACTGTTTATTCGACGCTGATGTCCGTTTGCAGCCCAATATGCTGGGGTGACGTTTGGCGTGCTGGAGCTGTATTATTCATGTCAGATTTTATTCTTGCCCGGGTGTCGCAAACCCTCGCTACGGAACAGTCCCTGGAAACCCTGGTGCGCCAGCTGCTGGAGATGCTGGAGGCGGTGACGCGAATGGAGTCCACCTACCTTACCCGCATCGATATCAACGCCCAGCGGCAGCAGATCATGTTCGCCCACAACAGCAGCGAAATGCAGATCCCGGAAGGGTTTTCCGTCCCCTGGGATGAATCCCTGTGCAAACGCGCCCTTGAGGATCAGTGTACGTTTAGCAATGACGTCGCCCGTCGCTGGCACTCCTGCATCGCCGCCCAGGAGCTGGGGATCGCCACCTTTTTAAGCATTCCTGTGCGCCTGGCCGACGGATCTCTGTTCGGTACCCTCTGCGCCACCAGCCGGCAACAACAGCCTTATAACCTTGAAGGTGAACAGGTCATGGGCCTGTTCGCGAAGCTCATTTCCCACTACGTGGAAAAAGACACCCTGGTGCAACAGCTGCAGGCGGCAAACGTCGCGCTGGAGCTGCACTCGTCTACCGATGAGCTCACCCAGCTCCCTAACCGCCGCGCGCTATTTAAGCAACTGGCGCTACGCTTTGCCTCCGCCCGCGCTCAGCAACAACAGGTCGCGCTCATTTTTATCGATCTCGACGGTTTCAAAGCCATTAACGATCGGTTCGGCCATCCGTGCGGCGACAGCTTTCTGGTGCAGGTCGGTGAACGACTCACCGCCGTCGCGCGCCGTGAAGATATCGTTGGCCGCCTTGGCGGCGATGAGTTTTTGATCGTCGGTAGCGCCCAGCCGCCTGCAGCGCAGCAGGCGTATGTCACCACCCTGCGCCAGGCCCTGTGCGGGGTCTACTTCCTCGGCGAACAGCGTATCAACTATGAGGGCGCCAGCTTCGGGGTGGTCATCTGCGATCCGCAAAGTATCGATGTTGAAGCGGCCTTACGCGCTGCCGATGAGGCGATGTATCAGGATAAAAAGTCTCGCCGGCAGGAGAATTTTATTCATATTGACTAAAGTCACGCGATATCCAGTATCATGCAGGGCATCATTCGTGGGTACAGGGACACTATCATGAAATTGGGTATTCTTTTCCCGGTGGCGATCTTTATCATCGCCGTCGTCTTTCTCGGCTGGTTTTTTGTCGGCGGCTATGCGGCGCCGGGCGGGGCATAATGAAAAAAAGCACCATTATTATGCTGGTTGTCGCCATCGTGGCGGTGGCCGGCGCCCAGTTCGGCTGGTGGTGATCGCCGCGACGATATTGCGGAGTTGTCCTATCCCATCAATAAGTTAACGCTTTACACTCACGTTATCCGCCGCGGCATTCTCGGCCACGGGGAAAGAAAAATAGCGGGAGAAGTAAGGATGAAAAAGCCGATCGTGTTACCGTTGATTATCGCGCTGTGCACGCTGTTATCGGGATGCATTGTTGACGATGGGTATCACCACCATCGCCACCACCACCATCACCACTATCATGACGATGATTAATGCTTCACGCTGTTGATGAGCCGATAAGACAGGGCGAACCGCGGTTCGCCCGTTGACGCTTAATCCTGACGCTCGTCGCCGAGGAAAATAAAGCCGAGCGGAATAGCGAAGAGCGCGGTAAAGACGATGCTGTAAACTGTCACCATCGCCCCCTGCAGGAAGAACATAGACGTCGTCCACTCCGAGTACGGCATATTGTACTCGCTCACCACGCCGCCAAAGGTCGCCCGTCCCACCACCGCCAGCGCGATAGCAAACACCGCCGCGAGCGACAGACAGTATTTTTTGCAGTTTTTATTGCTGAGGAGTTTTTGCAGAATCATCCGGGCTTCCTTTTTGCTGAGCGATAAACGGCTGTATATGTAACACCAATGCAATAAAAAATGAAGGGTTTTTGTTACAGGACAGAATAAGAGGCGGCGGGCCGGTCTGTGAGTAACCGGCCCGTGGGGATCAGGACTGCAGGGTAGCCAGGCGCGCGGCGAATCCAACGAAAACCAGGCCAATCAGGCTGTTGCCAAGTTTAGCCAGCTTCTTGCGGGTTTTGACGTAGCGGGTGACAAACGAGCCGGAGAGGATCAAAAAGCTCATATAGCAGAAGCTAATCACCTCAAGGGTCAGCGCCAGAATAAAGAACGCCACCCCGGGGGCTTTGGCGTTGACATCGATAAACTGCACGAAAAACGACACATAAAACAGAATCGCTTTCGGGTTGGTCAGGCTCAGGGTCAGGGAACGCTTGAGGATCGCGCTCGCCGGCTCTGCGCTGGCGTCGGCCTGGCCGTCACGCTGGGTCAGCACCGCATAGAGCATTTTGCCCCCCAGCCACAGCAGGTAAATCGCCCCGAGGTAACGGACGACGTTAAACAGCACCGGCGTGGTCTTAATCAGCGTCGCCACGCCGGCAAAGGCCAGAAACATCAGCACCGCGTCGCCAATAAAGACGCCCGCCGCCGCCAGATAGCCTTTCTTCACGCCGTGGGCAATGCCCGTCTTCAGCACAAAAAACGTATTAGGGCCAGGGACGAGGATGATAAACACCGCCCCGACCAGGTAAGTCAAATAATTCAGAACACCAAACTCAGCGAACACTCTGCACTCCTTCGCGCACGACTAAAACATGATCCGGCTCACGTTACCCCAACTGTCGGGATTTTGAAAGCGCAGCCTGTGCGGGAAGGTTAATAGACGGAAGGTTCACCCAGCGGGCGGGTTTTAAAACGGCGATGCACCCACAGATACTGCTCAGGGGCGCGGAGGATCTCGCGCTCAATCACCTTGTTGATATAGCCGGCGGCGATCTGCTTATCCTCACCCGGATAGTCATTCATCACTTCGCTAATGTGCAAGCTGTAGCCCTGGCGATCCAGCTTGCGCACCATGCTGATGCTCAGCATTTTCGCCCCCGATAAGCGGGAAAGCACATAGGTGCCGTTAGTGGTTGCCGCCTGCGGGACGGAGAAAAACGGCGCAAACACGCTGCCCTTGGGGCCGTAATCCTGGTCCGGAGCAAACCATACCGCTTCGCCTGATTTTAAGGCATGTACCAGGCCGGTCAGGTTGTTACGATCGATCATCGCTTTGTTCGAGCGCAGGCGACCGCGGGTTTGCACCCACTCCATCAGCGGACTGTTATGCGGACGATAGGTGGCCATCATTGGACGACACAGCCCCATGGCGCGCCCGCCCAGCTCCAGCGACATAAAGTGCACGCCGACGACCATCACCCCTTTCCCGCCGCTAAGCGCATGATTAAGATTGGCAAAGCCCTCGACATCAAACCATTTTTTGACCCGTTCGTCGCTCCAGAACCAGGCCATGCCGGTTTCAATCAGCCCCATTCCCAGCGACATAAAGTTTTGATCGATCAGGGTCTCGCGCGCCGCCGGCGACATCTCCGGGAAGCAGAGTTCAATATTGCGCCGGGCGATATGTTCGCGGCGTTTGAGAAAACGTCGGGAAAGACGACCCGCGCTGGTGCCGATAAAATGCAGCAGCGGATAAGGCAGTTGTACAATCAACCAGAGGATGCCGAGCCCAAACCAGGTCAGCCAGTTGCGCGGGTGTAAAAGTTGTTTATTAAATACGCAGGCCATGATTTTTCCTGTAAACATTAATTATGTGGTAACGCTTAAGGAAAACAGAATCCATTTATCATCATTAGGCGGTACGTACAGCAAGTAGGACAATACTAATCCGCTGAAATTCCCTCCGGCAAGTAAAAAACAGCGTGCTGACAAAAAAACATAATTGCGGCACAAGTGTTACTAAATGTAAACTTAAATCTTATCCTCTTCTTAATATATTCATCGTGCATATCATTTTCACGCTAATCATCAGCGTTACTACCGGACATAATCGAAACCCGACGCGAGAACGCCTTGTCTGCCGGGGTCTGATGCCCGCTCAGCCACACGGCCCGCAGCCTGCCCGCGTCTCCAAGCTCTTCGTCTGTGCCGCGAAAAAATAAAAGGGTTCCCCCTTCAGCGTGACTCATTTTTTATCCGTCAGCATAAGGAATATTAAAATCGCCTTAAGGGAATAATTAAGAATAGACTTATTTAAAGATGCTTTAAAAATAAGCGCCCTGGCAATTGTTTGCGCGTTAATACCGCCCTTACCCGCCGCTGAAAAAATATTTCTTTACGCCTTACCGGCATAAAGCACCGTGTTTAGCGCGGACAGTGACCCGACATCGGGTCACTGTAGGGCAAACCGCAGCGAAGACGTGATGGACGCCCCGGCGGCAGAGGATCAGTAGGTGTGGAAATATTGCTGGATCAGCAGCGGATCTTTGGTCTGCGTCAGCGCCGTCATCAGCAGAATACGCGCTTTCGCTGGATTGAGGGAATCGGCCACCAGCCCGGGCTGGCTGTCGTCCGGCGGCACCACGCCGCTGCCGGTGCGGGAGGCGCGCACCACCACGATGCCCGCCTGCTGCGCTTTTTTAATACCGGCGGCGCTACGTACCGACACCGAACCTGCCCCCGTGCCGGCGTAAATAATACCGTCGGCATGATGGGCGATCGCCGCATCGTACATATACTCCGGGTCGTCCTGGTAACCATAGATGATTACCACTTTCGGCAGGGCCTCAGCTGACGCACATCGAAGACCGAGCGCAGGGTGTGGATCTTATCCACCCGCGTTTCAAACTGGGGTTTTCCCCCCACCACGACGCCAAGATACCCCTCCTCCGGCGCCCGGAAAGTATCCAGCGAGGTGGCATTGGTTTTGGTGACGAAGCGCGCCGCGCCGATGCGGTCGTTAAGCACCACCATTACCCCGCGCCCGCGGGCATCCGGGTCGGCGGCGACGGTGACGGCTTCCAGCAGATTCATCGGCCCGTCGGCGCTGATCGCCGTCGCCGGACGCATCGCGGCGGTAAAGACCACCGGTTTATTGCTTTTCACCGTCAGATTGAGGAAATAAGGGGTTTCATCGAGGGTGTCGGTGCCATGCGTGATCACCACGCCATCGACATCATCCCGGGCTAATAACGCATTCACCCGCTTCGAGAGCTGCAGAATAATATCGCTGGTCATATTCTCACTGCCGATATTCGCCACCTGCTCACCTTCGACGTGGGCAATTTTACTGATTTCCGGCACGGCGTTAATCAGCGTCTGCACGCCAATTGCCCCGGCTTTATAGCCCGTCGTCTGGGTATTGCTGGCCGCCGAGCCGGCAATCGTCCCGCCGGTGGCTAAAATGACAATATGCGGTAAACGCGTCTCGCTAAACGCTAGGCTGCTTATCGTCAGTAACGCAATGGCAAGTAATGCTCTAAAATTCATACAGGTCACTCCCTTCATAGACATTAATCAAACTTACGCTTGCTTAATGCAAAGGGCTTGCCAGAATTGATATCTTTTACGGGGGGTAAATGGTTAACTATCAGACAATAATAAGGTTCTCGCCTCAACATCGCCCAAATCTGGTGCATGACTGGATCTGAACCGGGCAGGCGCCATGACCCCATACATTATGAGTTTTTACCCGTTCAGCAACACACAACACGCATTGCGATCAGATTATCGACACTTCCGTCACCCTCGAGGTCATTTATGCCCGCCAGGTGACGCGAACGGAGAACAGAAATGCGCATTGCCCTGAAGTCGGCCCTGATGCTGACCACCAACGTCATTCAGATCATTAACCCTGAACTGCACCGGCATATGCAACGAACGGCCTTAATCGCGCTGACGCTGGCGCAAAGGCTGGGGCTGCCTGCCGAGCGTCAGCAGACCATTTTTTGCGCCGCGCTGCTGCACGATATCGGCGTACTGGGTGATAGACGCACCATCCATTCGCTGGATGCCATCGATAATATCCACGATCCGCATCAGCGCCAGGGGGCGGCGATGCTTGAGGGGTTAGCAACCTTCCAGCCCATCGTCCCCTTTATTCGCGACCACCACTTTAGCCCGGAGCACCGCGGCAGCCGCGAACAGCATATTGTCTATTTCGCCGATGCCTTTGAACGGCTGCTGCCGGCGGATAGCCGCGTGGCCGCGTGGCCCACGCGGGCAGTGGTGGAGCAGTTCGTCACCCTGCACCGGGAGATCGATCCGCTGCTCTGCGATACCCTGTGCGAGGTCGCTGAAAATGCGAGCTTCTGGCAGCACCTGCATCCCGGGCATATTCAACGGCTGCTGGAAATTATTGCCCCCATCAACACGCTATATCTGGATATTGACGGTCTGAAAGATGTCTGCCTGCTGATTGCCAAAATTGTCGACACCTACAGCAGCTTTACCGCCAGCCACAGTATTATGGTGGGGGAAATCGCCCGCCAGCTTGCCCATTGGATGCAGCTGCCAGAGCCCACCTGCCAGCAAATACAGGTTGCCGGCTATCTGCATGACATTGGTAAGGTTTATATCCCTCTTTCTATTCTGGAAAAAGAGGGCGAGCTGGATGACGACGAGCTGAGTCAGGTACGCGAGCACAGCTACATGACCGGAGATCTCCTGAGCGACTACAGCGAGCTTGGCGACATTATCAACTGGGCCTCGAATCATCATGAAAAACTGGACGGCAGCGGCTACCCTCTGCATCTCGAAAAGGATCACCTGACCCTCGCCGACCGGATTATCTCCATCGCCGATATTTTCACCGCCCTGACCGAAAATCGCCCTTATCGTAAAGGGATGGCCTGGCAGGAGGCCTTACAGATTATGGAAACGGATGTTATAAATGGCGCTCTGGATCGCGATGTCTTTCTCGTTTTACGCCACCATGCGGAAACGCTACACGCCATCATTCTTCAGACCCTTGAACACCCCCGCAGCGAGCACCGTCCCTGAAGCGGGCCGCCGTCATAACCGGGGGCGGGTTCTATAATTAAAACCGCTTCATCTGCATGCAAGGAAACACAGGGTGAGAATCGCCACCATCACCAACTGGGCCTACGGGATCACCGTCGGCCTGACGCTGGCATCTGGGAGCGCCATGCTCATGGCCTCCAGCGCTGACCGCGTCGAACGCCAGGCGGTACAGCAGCGCCAGGTCTTTGATACCCTCTCCGACGAGGTGGAAAACGACGCCTGGGCGTTGTCTGACCTCGCCCGGCTATACGTGGTTAAGCCCTCGCCGGAGACGCTGGAGCAGTATCAGCAGCTGCAGCGGAGCGACAAAAGCATTGAGCTGCGGCTGGCCAGATTGAAAGATAACGGCGCCAACCGCGAGGAGCTGGCGCTGCTGCACGATGGCCTGCAGATTGCCGCTGAACTTCAGGATGAACAGCAGGCCGCCCTGGCGCATGTCGCCAACGGCGATGCGCCAGCGGCCATCGCGATACTGTATGGCAAAGCGTACGAGACCGAGCTGGAACGTATGCAGACGCAGATCGATCGCTTCCGCCAGATGCTCGAAAATCGCGCCGCCGTTGCCATTGACCAGGCTACCGACCGCTCGCGGATCTGGCGAACCCTGTCGGAAATCATGGTCGGCCTGACCGCCCTGATGTTTTTGTTCGTCCTCGGCTTTATTCTCAAACGCCGGGTGCTCTACCCGGTGGTTCGCCTGAGCGACGTGGTGCAGCGTCTCGCCTCCCAGGACTATGCGGTGGAGACGCCGCAGTTCACTCAGGTGGATGAGATTGGCGATATGGCCCAGGCCATCCGCATTTTTCGCGAGAACGGCCTGGCCCGCCAGCAGTTGGAGCAGCAGCGCGACGCCGACTGGGCGATCCGCGAACTGCTGGCGCGCATGACCCAGCGGCTGCAGGGCTGTGAAACCATTGAGGATGTGATTAAGGTGGCGGAACTGTTTGCGCCGAATATCGCCCCGACGATCCCCGGGAAACTGTATATTCTGGATACCGATCCCTGGCAGATGCGCTGCGTGGCGCAGTGGCTAACGCCCACCGGGGAGACGACGCCCTTTTCACCCGACGACTGCTGGGCGATACGTCGGGGACTCAGCCATCCGCCGGTGCAGGGCGAACCCGATATCACCTGCTATCATCTGCCAGAGGCGCACGCCGGCCAGTCGCTCTGCGTACCGCTTATCGCCCAGGGCGAAGCCATCGGGCTGCTGACCTTTCAGAACGTTACCGCCAGTGACGCCCCTTCCCGGGCCTACCTTGAGCTGATGGCGGAAGCGCTGGGCCTGGCGCTGGCCAATCAGCGCTTACGCAGCGCCCTACTGGAAAAAGCGCTGTTCGATTCCCTGACCGGCCTGCGTAATCGCCATCATCTTGACGAAGCGCTGCATTCACAGATGGCGCTGGCGGTCCATACCCACACCCCGCTGAGCTGTCTGATGATCGACATCGATCATTTTAAAGCCATCAATGATCGCTACGGCCACGAGGCCGGGGATCTGGTGATTAAGAGCGTCGCCACCATCGTGCAGCGCGCGGTGCGCGATATCGGCATGGCTTTCCGCTACGGCGGCGAGGAGTTTCTGGTGCTGCTCCCCGGCATTGACGAAGCCGAGGCGCACCAGTGCGCCAGCGAGATCTATACCCAGGTGCATAATATGACGCTGCGCGATGGTCTGACCGAAATAGGTCAGGTGGATGTGTCGATTGGTATCGCCAGCTATCCGCAGCATACCCAAAGCGACAGCCTGCTGCGCGCGGCGGACGCCGCGCTGTACCGGGCGAAAGAGCTGGGCCGCTCAAGGATTGTCAGCTTTGGCCGCCTGAAGACCGGTTAACCGGGTGAGTGCTCAGTCGCATTGAGCAGCGAGATGACTTTCCGTACTACCGCCGAACGGATATGGCGGTGGTAAACCATGCTCAGCTCACTCTCCGCCAGCCGGTCCTGAAGATCGATGTACACCACGTTATCGAGGCGTAAGGCCCGCGCCGAGACCGGAACCAGGGCCACCCCGACCCCGGCGGAGACTAGGCTAATCATCGAGGTGACGTCGTTGACCCGCTGCGCCACCTGCGGCGTAAAGCCCGCGACGCGGCAGGCGTCAATAAATACCTGCTCCAGCCCGGTGCCCTGCGGATCGTTAAGAGAGATCCAGTTATCCGCGCGCAATGAGGCCAGATTGAGCGCCCCTACCCCTGCCAGTGGATGCTGCTGATAGAGCGCCAGACAGAGCTTTTCCCGCATAAACGGCCTGACCACCAGCGCGTCCGGCGGCGAGGCCAGCGGCGCGCGGATGATGGCGATATCCAGGCGCAGATCCAGCAGCGCTTCGTAGAGCATTTGCACATCGCCATGCACCAGCGACAGCTCAATCCCCGGCCAGTCGGCGCGCAGCTCGCGCAGGAGCCCCGGCAGTTTGCTGTCGTACATCGCGCTGGAGACATACCCCAGATGCAGTCTTCCCTGCTCGCCCCGCGCGGTGCGCTGGGCGTCCAGTGCCGCCTGGTCGACCATCTCCAGCGCCAGCCGCGTCTTCTGCCAAAAGGCCTCGCCCGCGGCGGTCAGGGTCAGACGGCGGTTAGCGCGGGAGAAGAGCACCACCCCCAGACGCTGCTCGAGCTGTTTGATCTGCTGGCTGAGGGCGGGCTGGGCGATATGCAACCGCTCCGCCGCCCGGTGCATATGTAACTCTTCGGCAACGACCACAAAATGGCGTAACGCTCGCAAGGACATGGGCAGACTCCGGTGGGCTTGATTGATAACAAAAATATTATCAATAAAGCATGAATGATGCAATTGATAACCATTAGCCTGCGAAGCATACTGTGCGCATCGACACGCTAAGGAGAACATCATGACCGCACCGATTCAGGATCTGCGCGACGCCATCGCGCTGCTGCAACAGCATGACAATCAATACCTCGAAACCAATCATCCGGTGGACCCTAACGCCGAGCTGGCCGGCGTTTATCGCCATATCGGCGCCGGCGGCACCGTGAAGCGCCCCACCCGCATTGGCCCGGCGATGATGTTTAACAATATTAAGGGCTATCCGCATTCGCGCATTCTGGTGGGCATGCACGCCAGCCGCCAGCGGGCAGCGCTGCTGCTGGGCTGCGAAGCTTCGCAGCTGGCGCTGGAGGTGGGTAAAGCGGTGAAAACACCGGTCGCGCCGGTAGTCGTCCCGGCCGACAGCGCCCCCTGTCAGGAGCAGATCTTTCTGGCCGACGATCCGGACTTTGATTTGCGCACCCTGCTCCCGGCGCCCACCAACACCCCGATCGACGCCGGCCCCTTCTTCTGCCTGGGCCTGGCGCTGGCCAGCGATCCTGACGACGCCTCGCTCACCGACGTCACCATCCACCGCTTGTGCGTGCAGGGCCGGGATGAGCTGTCGATGTTTCTTGCCGCCGGCCGCCATATCGAAGTGTTTCGCCAGAAAGCCGAGGCAGCCGGAAAACCGCTGCCGATAACCATCAATATGGGTCTCGATCCAGCCATCTATATTGGCGCCTGCTTCGAAGCCCCCACCACGCCGTTTGGCTATAACGAACTGGGCGTGGCTGGCGCGCTGCGTCAGCGCCCGGTGGAGCTGGTGCAGGGCGTCAGCGTCCCGGAGAAAGCTATCGCCCGCGCCGAGATCGTTATTGAAGGCGAACTGCTGCCCGGCGTGCGCGTCAGAGAGGATCAGCACACCAACAGCGGCCACGCGATGCCGGAATTTCCCGGCTACTGCGGCGGCGCCAACCCGTCGCTGCCGGTGATCAAAGTCAAAGCGGTAACCATGCGGCACAATGCGATCCTGCAGACGCTGGTGGGACCGGGGGAAGAGCATACCACCCTCGCTGGGCTGCCGACGGAAGCCAGTATCTGGAATGCCGTCGAGGCTGCCATCCCGGGCTTCTTACAAAATGTCTACGCCCACACCGCGGGCGGCGGTAAATTTCTGGGGATCCTGCAGGTGAAAAAACGTCAGCCCGCCGACGAAGGTCGTCAGGGACAGGCTGCGCTGCTGGCACTGGCGACCTATTCCGAACTGAAAAACATCATTCTGGTTGATGAGGATGTCGATATCTTTGACAGCGACGATATCCTGTGGGCGATGACCACCCGCATGCAGGGGGATGTCAGCATCACCACCCTCCCCGGTATCCGCGGTCACCAGCTCGATCCTTCCCAGACGCCGGAATACAGTCCGTCGATCCGCGGGGAAGGTATCAGCTGCAAGACGATTTTTGACTGCACGGTCCCCTGGGCGCTGAAAGCGCACTTTGAGCGTGCGCCGTTTGCCGATGTCGACCCGCGTCCGTTTGCTCCGGAGTATTTCGCCCGTCTGGAAAACGGCCACGGTCAGTAAGTCAGTCAAGCTGGGCGACTGGCGCCGGACACGCGGCGTCTGTCGCCCGATTCAGCGCCATCCGGAGCGGATGGCGAAGGCCGGGTTAATTAATCGCCGCGGCGAGGTCTTTTTTCACCTGCTCACGCTGCTCGGCAGTCAGCACCTGGCTGACGTCAAAGTAGTATTTCACACGATAGTAGCGCACCTGCTGATCCAGCTGGCCAAAAGCAGCCAGCTGCTGTTTGACTTTAGCTTCATCCCATTTCCCGGAGTGAATAACGTCGGCCAGGGCGCCGTCCTGATAGCCGCTGATTTTAATCTGGCTCACATTGTTTTCGAATCCCTGACGCAGCGCCTGGATTTTGGCGACCTGATCATCACTCAGCTTCAGATGCTGGACAACCGGGTCCTGCGAGACAGACGGCACGTCAGCCGAGGTCGACGCCTGGCTGGCGGCGGTGAAGCAGGTGGTCAGCGCAATGGCGATCAGGGTGTTACGCAAGCGTGTATTCACAATGAGTTATCCTTCAGGCAAGTAAAAGAGACGGGATTATCATCGCGGGAATAAAGCCTATCTGTAACAAAGCATTCGTTTAAAACTGGATAAGAAAAGAATGGCAGGTCACCGAAACCTCGCCCCGGTGGGGGCTCAGCAGCAGAGAAAGATATATTCATCCTTCCAGTAACGGCCCTGACCAATGATATCCCCGGCCGCAGTGATTAACCGTTTTTGCTTTTCGGTTTCGATCCCCTCCACAATCACATGCCCGGTCAGGGTATGAATAGCCTGTAACAGCCCAGGCAAAGCGGGATCGTTTTCTTTGTCCCAGAAATAATCTTTATCCACTTTGACGCAATCGAAGCGAAATCGCTCCAGCAGCCGGAAAGTCGTGCGTCCGCGTCCAAAGTCATCCAGCCAGACCGGGCAAAGCGCCGCCAGCGTGCTCAGCGCCTTCAGTTCGCGACCGGCGATAAACTCATGAAAATTCTCATTTATTTCCAGGGCGATGTATTTACTGGCGCGCAGAAAATCACACAGATAGCGGTCGGTCAGAATAAAATGGCTTAATAAATCATCAATATTCAGTGAGATCGGCTTATTATCGACCTGGGAAAAATCAAAGACGGAAAGCAATTCGATTTGCCGGGTAAATAGTGCAAGCTTGTCGCGTTCGGTGAGCGTGGAGAAAGAAAACGTGGGCGCGGAGGTGTTATTTTGTGCGGGTGCTATAATGTCTTTAGTGAGCAATTCCCACGAGTGGTAGGCACCATCATCGCTAATAGCGGGCTCCAGAACGAAGCGATAAGAGGTATTTTTCACGTTTTCTTTAACCATTTAAAAAATACCAGAAATAAGAAAGGGTTAAAGCATGTCATATATTTCCCGCCAACAAAAATAGTTTAAAATGATCGATAAGAAACATTCGATAGCCAAAAGCTATCAAGATATAATTTATTGATCGGTAAAGTGAATTAATATAAATTTGCCACCGCTGTCATACCCACCTAAGTCAAAATTAAAATATCGTTTCAAACCAGCCAGTTACAAAATAATCCATCACCAGGCATTGCGGCTTCATGCTTTTTCCCTACGGGAAAAAAAGCATGGAGTAATAAAACCGAAAAAAACAAGCCGCCAGTTTTTGGCATTTTTATGCCGAAGATCAATAACGCATCACCCGGCACGGCCCGCCTGCCACGCCTGCCACGCCTGCCACGCCGTCTGCAGGCGATAAATCAGGCAGACGGGTCAACGAAACGTCATATTTTCCCGCTATCTTACTGGCAAAAGAGGCGAAGTGGGAAAAGGGTAGTGAGAAGAATATACGGGGTTCCGCTGGCGCTGATGCTAGTCATGCTCAGCGCCAGCGCGTGGCTGGAACCGGCTCCGCGGCATGCCGCCAGAGGCCTGTGCGTCTGGTTTGATGGAGCAATGGTCGACTGCCTGCAGAGGCAGCGGCTGGGCGAAGGGAGGCCAGCTCACGCGCTGGCCAGACGATAAACCGGTACCCGCCGGGTGGTATTGAACAGAGTGTCGCAGACCTCCACCTCCTCAGTGATAATGGCCATACCGGACCGGCGCAGCTGGGCAATGTCCGCCGCTACCCGCTGACAGCCGAACCAGAACAGGGCATCCAGCGCGGTTACCGGCAGGCCGGCGATTAATGCCTGCCGGAGTCGATCCCGGGCTGGTTTAATCTCCCGGGCGATCTGCTGGTACGGCGCCGCCGTCTGGCCCGTCGCCTCGACGCGACGAATACGGTTTGTCAGGTGGTAATGAAAGCTCTCCGGTACAGCCTGTAAATCCTGCTTCAAACTGTAGACGCAGCCGTAACGTTTGCCGTTGAAAACGGCGGCTTTACGACTGAGCTGCAACGTCTCGCGGACGTCGGCGATCAGCTGCGGCGCGCGCACCAGCAGCAGGCGAAAAGGCAGCTCGAAGCTGGTGACATAGTCGACGTTCAGCAACGCAATGCGCAGACGCTCCTCTGCCCCGGCCTGCAGCTGACGGCACTCCTGATAGACTTCTCGCCACTGCTCCCGCAGCCGCGACGTTTCACCGGCTTCGGTAAACTGGTATTTTTCAATATCGTAATCAATTCTCCCGAGCACCGCACATTCCTTCCTGAATCAGTCCCGGCGTTATACTATCATCCTCCGGCGCGGTACCCTATGCCCAGCGCCGTCGCCTCTGTCGGTTATTTACGATAAAGATAACGGGTGATGACTACATCAAGAACAAACAGCAGGAAAATAACGCTGCTTAACCACAATAAGCCTGCGAATAAATCAAGTAATTGCATCGTTGTTCCCTCGCCGTTGGCCATAAAAATAAAGCCCCATCACCATAAGGTAGTTAAGAACTACCTTAACAGCCACAGATTAAAAATTATTTAGCGATATGAAATCCCGAGCCCTTGCAGGTTCATTTTACTGACATCAAATTGTCATCAAACAATGTCTATCATCAGCCGACGCCGCAGGATGGTTCCTGCCGTCATGGTATCGCCGGCAAACGCGCGACCGCACGGTTTAACAACACGGAATAATATCGCCCTACCTCACTCTTACTGTCATTGCATAATCTTATATCAGGCGCCATTACCATTCTGCTGAATAATCCGGAATGCGCTATAAGTCATAAACGCCCTGCTGATTGGTTGACCATGGAGAAATACGATGCCCAGCGAAAAAGCCCGCAGCCTTGACCATTTCTATGAGTTACTGGCGACAGGACAACATCAGAAAATCGAACTCGATTTTGACGTCGCCGCAGACGATTTTTTTAAAATCGCCACCGAGTTTGGCGACATTGGCGCGAGGATCACCCGGGTGAATGAGCGATTTATTATTAAGATCAAGTCGCCAAAAGCGTAAGCCTCTGCCCGCCTTCCCCGGCGGGCGTCAGGCCAGCATCATGCGGGCTCTGTGGCTCGCAGGGAGTCACAGCCTGCCCCTGATTGAACGCCCATCGCGTGGGTACGCTTTCCTGTTGGCGGGTGACACCTTGCGCCTGTTGGGCTTTGCCGCCGTCTCCAGGCCCGGAACCCTTTTTGACCCTGCGGTGATCCGGGTGGAGAAGATAACGATCGGTATCTTAAGCGCCGACCTGACCGACGGCTTCGGGCTGCCGGTGCGCCCCCATATTGACACCCTGCCCAAGCAAGAAGGGAACGGGGCCGGTCTGCCCGCGACTATCTGGTTCATTCCCGGGCCGCCGGCGCGTATCTCGCTCAGTGATAGCCTTCGCTGCCGGACACTTTGCCGCGAAAGACGTAATAGCTCCAGGCGGTATACATCAGGATCACCGGGATGATCAGCAGCGCCCCCGGCAGCATAAATACCTGGCTGGAGGGCGGCGCGGCGGCATCCCACAGGGAGATGTGCGGCGGAATAATGTTCGGCCAGACGCTGATTCCCAGCCCGCTGAAGCCGAGGAATATCAGGCCCAGCGTCAGGATAAAGGGACGAGCATGGCTTGCGGGGCGCGCACTCAGGCGCCAGATCCACAAGCTCAGGGTCAGCACCAGGATCGGCACCGGCACGAACCAGAAGAAATTGGGCAGCGTAAACCAGCGTTCCGCCACGTAGCGCCAGCCCAACGGCGTCCAGACGCTGACCACCGCGATCACCGCCATCAACGCCAGCAGCGCCTTGCGGGTCAGCTCGCGCATCCGTTGCTGCAACGCGCCTTCGCTTTTCATGATCAGCCACGTGGTGCCCAACAGCAGATAGGCTACTACCAGCCCCAGACCGCAGAACAGATTGAAGGGGGTAAGCCAGTCCAGCGTCGAGCCGGCGAAGCGGCGGTCAGCCACCGCAAAGCCGTTAATAAACGCGCCGACGACAATCCCCTGGCTGAAGGTCGCCAGCAGCGAGCCGCCAGCGAAGGCATAGTCCCAGAAGGTGCGATGCGAGGGAACCGCTTTAAAGCGAAACTCAAACGCCACGCCGCGGAAAATCAGGCCGATGAGCATCGCCGTCAGCGGGATAACCAGCGCATCGGTGATCACCGCGTAAGCCAACGGAAAGGCGCCGAACAGCCCTGCCCCGCCGAGCACCAGCCAGGTTTCGTTACCATCCCAGACGGGCGCCACGCTGTTAACCATCACGTCGCGCTCTTCGGCGTCATGCACCACGCTGAACAGCATTCCGATGCCTAAATCGAAACCATCCATCACGATATACATCAACGTGGCGAAGACAATGATGACAAACCAAATCACCGAGATATCGATGCTCATGATGCGTTCTCCTCATCCCGCACCGGCTCTGCCGCCGAGAGCGGACGCGCCGGGGTACCTGCGGTTTGCGAGGTCAGCTCCGTCACCGGCTGCGGCCCTTTTTTGATAAGCCGGAAGATATAGTAATACCCCACGCCAAACACCGCGCAGTAGACCACGATAAATACCAGCAGGCTAATAGCCATCTGCAGCGTACTGTGCAACGACACCGCGTCCCGGGTGCGCAGCAAACCGTAGATCACCCACGGCTGACGGCCCATCTCGGTGGTCACCCACCCGGCGACCAGCGCAATCAGACCGGCGGGTCCCATACAGAGCGCAAACCACTGGAAGGGACGCGAATGGTACAGCCGCCGCCGATAGCGAAGCCAGGCGCTGCAGATCCCTAAGGCGATCATCAACACCCCCATCCCCACCATAATGCGAAACGACCAGAACACGGCGGGCGAATAGGGCCGGTCCTCTTTCGGGAAATCTTTCAGGGCCGGCACCTGCTTATGCAGGCTGTGGGTGAGGATCAGGCTGCCGAGCGCCGGGATCTCCAGGCCATAGCGGGTGCGCTCCTGCTCCATATCCGGCAGACCAAACAGCAGCAGCGGGGTGGCCTCGCCGGGCCGGTTTTCCCAGTGCCCCTCAATCGCCGCAATCTTCGCCGGCTGATGTTCGAGGGTATTAAGACCGTGCATATCACCCACCACCGCCTGGATCGGCGCCACCAGCAGCGCCATCCACATCGCCATCGACAGCATTTTGCGGATGGCCGGCGAGTCGTTGCCGCGCAGCAGATGCCAGGCTGCGGAGGCCCCGACGAACATGGCGCTACTGAGAAACGCGGCGATCGCCATATGGAATAAGCGATACGGGAACGAGGGATTAAAGATAATCGCCAGCCAGTCCTGCGGGATGAGGTGGCCATTTTCGAGGGTAAAACCCTGCGGCGTCTGCATCCAGCTATTGGAGGCGAGGATCCAGAATGTGGAGACCAGGGTGCCAAGGGCTACCATGCAGGTGGTAAAAAAATGCAGCGCTGGCGGCACCTTGCTCCAGCCGAACAGCATCACGCCGAGGAATCCCGCTTCGAGGAAGAAGGCTGTCAGCACTTCATACAGCAGCAGCGGGCCGGTAATACTGCCGGCAAATTGAGAGAATCCGCTCCAGTTGGTGCCGAACTGATAGGACATGACTAATCCGGAAACCACGCCCATACCAAAATTGACGGCGAAAATTTTCAGCCAGAAGTTGTAGAGCGAGCGCCAGACGTTATCCCGGGTTCTCAGCCACATCCCCTCCAGCACCACAAGGTAGCTGGCAAGGCCGATGGTGATGGCCGGAAACAGAATATGGAAGGAAACGGTAAAGGCAAATTGCAGTCGGGCCAGATGAAACGCGTCAAATTCAAACATAATCCGCACCATCATTGTGAAACGCCCCGGCCGCAGCCGGGGCTTATGCGAACATCACTTAGCCGATGATGACGTGTTTTGCTTACCGGCGCCGAGTTCGGCGCCGGTCAAAGGATCACCCTGCGGGTCAGACTGTGTTCGCTTCAGCATCGCTTTGCACAGCGCTTCCTGCTCCGGCGTCAGGCCGACAGAGGCGCTGCCATCTCCGCCATCCACGGCCGGCTGCGGATCCTTGACATAATCGAAGTGTTTGTCACTGTTCCAGCTGCCGCGTACTTCTCCACCCTCAGACATATTGTAGTAGGTGTTCGCGTACTCGCTAATGGGCGGCAGTTTGCCCGGTGGATAGTTATTACGAATCGACTGCAGCGCTTTCTCAAAAGAGAGCTGATGCGCCGCTTCGCGAGTCATCAGGAACGCCAGCGCGTCCTTCACGCCGGGATCGTCGGTCACGTTGATCAGCCGTTCATAGACGATCTTCGCCCTCGCCTCCGCCGCGACGTTCGATCGCAGGTCTGCGGTGGGTTCGCCGATAGTATCAATGTAGGCCGCTGTCCACGGCACGCCCGCCGAGTTGGTCAGCGGAGTACCGCCGCCGTAGAGCAGCGACGTAATATGGCTGTCGTTGCCGTTGGCGGTGAGCGAACGATAGAGTTCCGCCTCGCTCTCGGTGCCCTCCGCCAGCGCCCCTTTGGCGCCTTTATTTAGCATGCCGACCAGGGTGCCAATGATCTCCAGATGGCTTAGCTCCTCTGTCGCGATATCCATCAGCATGTCTTTACGGCCGGGATCGTCATCGCTTAATCCCTGAGTGAAATAACGACACGCGGCGGCCAGCTCGCCCTGAGGGCCGCCAAACTGTTCGAGCAGTAAATTCGCGAGCCCCGGGTTGGGTTCAGCAACGCGCACGGTATACTGCAGTTGTTTCACATGACGAAACATAGGCCTGCCTCCTGGGTTATTTTTTCGCTTCTACGCCGTCAGCATCTGAACGCAGGAGAAACTGCTCCGTGGTCTGAGGAATATGTTTGATCAGCCAGTCGGCCATTTCCCGCTCTTCCGCCAGGATGGCCTCAATGGCTGGGATGGAGGCGGTATCGCCCGCTTTTTCAGCGGCCGCCAGCAGAGAGGTATAGCAGGCGATCTCAAACTGCTCGAAAACGTACCCGCTGATCGAGCCTTTGACGATTTCATCGGAAGGAAACATTCCGCCAATGGACTGGCCGAGAGCCGCCATTTTACTCATCGAATCTTTAATCACCGAGCGCGAAATGTCGTTGCGGTCGAGGATCTCTTCCAGCACGGTAATTTGCCGTTTGGTCTCATTAATATGCTGTTCGATTCTGGCACGGAGATCCGGATAATTATCGATACGGCCAGCCATTGATTCCAGCATGGATTCTGCCTGTTTTTCCATGGCATGCGCATCTCGTAGCCAGTCATGATAATGTTCAATGTGATTCATCGTGATTTCCTCGTGTCAGGGAGCGTTTATTTTTCCGCTTTTTTATTAATATTACCTACCGCCAGGTCGGTTAATTTAACATCGGTTTGCTTTTCTTCTTCCAGGGTTTCGGCCAGCAGTTTGACCGCTTTTTTATAACCCAACTGTTCCGCCAGGGTAACCAGGGTACCGTAACTGGCAATTTCGTAATGCTCGACCTTTTGCGCAGCGGCAATTAACGCGGCATCGCGTACCTCATTTTTTTCCGTGCTCTCAACGACTTCATTGGCCTCTTCGATCAATCCTTCCATGGCCACGCATTTCATGCGTTTGATTTTCAGACCAGATTCCTGCTCAATAATCTGGTCGATACGTTCAATCTGGCCCTGGGTTTCTTCAAGATGAGCATTGAACGCCGCGCTGAGTTTTTCACTGGACGCCGCTCTGGCCAGTTTTGCCAGCCCGCGGGTTAATTGTTTCTCTGCGCTGTAGGTATCTGAGAGCAGGTGAATAAATACATCTTCAATGCTTTTCATATTCATAGAAATACCTTCTGGAGTCAGAAAATAACTGCGAGTCTGTGACAGACTCGCAGGAGATACTTTCACTTCAGGGTGCAAGGAAAAGGATAATCAGGAATTATCGGACTTGCGGCCACCGCCGTGGCTGTTTTGTCCGCCTTTTTTACCCGCTTCAGACGCACGCTGCGGATCATTTTTAAAGTTCCCGCCGCTGTGCTGACCACCTTTACGACCTGCTTCAGAAGCTTTTTCACGGTCTTCAGCAAAATTTCCGGAACCACCACGATACTCTGCCATATTTCACCTCATGTATATCGGTTATGTCAGTACGATACGAAAATATTCCGTATCACTCGTCGTTCGATATTTAAATCTAGCGGGTAATGCTGGTTAGTCAAATTATTATCCCGTGTTTTTGATGCCTTTTAGGAGTAATTCGGAATAATTCTACAAAACACATCAAAAATAACCAGACGGTACATTCCCGCTAACTTACTGTGTTCAGGGAAATAATGCACACAGAGCACCACTGTGGCAAAGAATTATTTATACCGGCGGAGTACTCCTGTTGGGTTATATAACGAAGCGGCAGTAACGCCCTTAGTCTGGTTGAAATTCAGATTTTTTCTTTTTTTAAGGCCAAAAAAAAAGCCGCTGGGGAAGCGGCTGGAAAATAAAACGGAGCGAATATCATGCCCGATTAAGCCTGGCATACATAAGGGGAATAGGCAAATAACCTAAAATAACCTCAACAAACCAGCCGCTAAATAAGCGAAGCGTGGAATACATTCACTGAGTGGAATATCACGCAGTTCCATTATAAGTACTCTACGCTTTATTTTTACTGTGGTTTATCGGCGGCAATAACGTTAGGTCACAATGCCTTTTCGCCTGCTGCTATCAGCCATTCTCTCCAGGAGAAGACTTTATGAAAGCACTCACTTATCATGGCCCCCATCATGTCAGCGTCGACACCATGCCCGACCCGGCCCTTGAGGCGCCGGACGATATTATTCTGCGCGTCACGGCGACGGCGATCTGCGGTTCCGATCTGCACCTTTACCGCGGTAAGATCCCCGGCACGCACCATGGTGATATTTTCGGCCATGAATTTATGGGGGAAGTGGTGGAAGCCGGTTCCGAGGTCACCGCGGTTCGTAAAGGCGATCGGGTGGTTATCCCGTTTGTCATCGCCTGCGGAGACTGCTTCTTTTGTCGCCTGCAGCAATATGCCGCCTGCGAAAGCACCAATAGCGGCCAGGGGGCGACGCTCAACCGAAAAGGCATTTCGCCACCGGCGGCCCTGTTCGGCTACAGCGATTTGTACGGCGGGATCCCAGGCGGCCAGGCGGAATATGTGCGCGTTCCCAAAGCCAATACCGGACCGTTTAAAGTGCCGGACACCTTACCCGATGAAAAGGTGCTGTTTCTGTCAGATATTCTGCCTACCGCCTGGCAGGCGGTAAAAAACGCCGAGGTCAAACCCGGCAGCAGCGTGGCTATTTTTGGCGCCGGCCCGGTTGGCCTGCTGTGTGCCTCCTGCGCCAGGCTCAATGGCGCAGAGCAGATATTTATCATCGATCATAACGATTACCGACTCGACTTCGCGCAGCGGCGCTATGGCGCGATCCCGATAAACTTCGACCACCATGACGATCCGGCGCAGTGGATTATCGACAACACCGCCGGCCATCGCGGCGTCGATGCGGTGATTGACGCCGTCGGCTTCGAGGCGAAAGGCAGCCTTACGGAAACCGTCCTCAGCACCCTGAAAATCGAGGGCAGCAGCGGGAAAGCGCTGCGTCAGTGCATCGCTGCCGTGCGCCGCGGCGGCATCGTCAGCGTGCCCGGGGTTTACGCCGGTTTCATTCACGGATTTATGTTTGGCGATGCCTTTGATAAGGGGCTGACCTTCAGAATGGGGCAAACCCACGTCCATGCCTGGTTGCCGGATCTACTGGCGCTTATTGAGCAAGGGTTGCTCACCCCGGAGGAGATTGTCACTCACCATATGCCTCTGGAGGAGGCCGCGCGCGGCTATCAGATCTTTGAGAAACGTGAAGAGGCATGCCGCAAAGTGATCCTCGTGCCGGGGATGCAGCCCGGAAAGGCAACGCTTTGAGGCGGAGATTAACGCAGCGAAATCCCTCGGAGGCCAGTCTGCGCCGTGCTATAAAAACAGCATGCGCTGGCCGGCCGTCGCTGATACAGCCGTTAACCACAGGGGAAGGAAATGCTCGAGTTACGCCCGAATTGCGAATGCTGTGATAAAGATCTGCCGCCAGACTCACGCGAAGCGTTTATCTGTTCGTTCGAGTGCACCTTTTGCCAGGACTGCATGACGGCGCGGCTTAACGGCCATTGCCCGAACTGCGGCGGCGAACTGGTGCGGCGCCCTGTGCGTCCCGAAGAGGCGCTCCGGCGCCACCCCGCCTCCACCCTGCGCCGCCATGGGCAGTAAAACCGGATGAGCAGGCGTAGCGAAAAGGAGCCCTCGGGCTCCCTTTCTTCATCCTTATTTCGCTGCCGAAAAGCGCCACTCTGCGGCGGTCGACAGCGTCACAAATGGCCCGGCAAGGGTGACAATGTGATGGCCAATGATGTCAGGCGCTGATAAACGTTCGTTATCCATGGTTGAGTGCGCATCTGAGATCAGCACCGTCCGTAATCCCAGCGCCGATGCCGCTCGGCAGGTCGTGTCCACGCAGAATTCGGTTTTCATCCCGGCAATAACCAGCTGTTTTACGCCGGCCTGAGCGAGCTGATGCGCAAGGTCAGTTTGCTGGAAACAGGAAGGGTACTTTTTAATAAAGACGATATCCCGCTCGCCGTTAACACCCATCTCAGGCAGCAGTTGAGTTAATGGACTTTGCGCGGAGAACGGAGAGTCGTCAGCTCCGGTATGGCGGGCAAAGAAGACGGGCACCTCAGCCTGTCTCGCTTTTTCAATCAGCAGGCAAACGTTCGCCAGAAGCGCATCGGCCTGATACGGGGAAACCGGGCCACGGAAAAGCCCCTGCTGCATATCGATAATTAACAGGGCATCCTCAGATGAAATCATGATGGGTCTCCATTCAGTCTGTCACGAACGGAGAGGTCTCTCCCCGTCCACATTGGCGGGGAGTGAGGATCTGTTTGTCAGGAGCCGGTCACAGATACGCCCACACCACCGCAGGTTACGGTCGTGGTGGTGACGGTGGTGGTTGGCTGCACTGACGTAATCATTATCTGACCTTCACTTATTCCTTACAGATAAAACATAAGCGCCATTAAAACGGCTCTTTTCTTATAGCATTGAGCTGAGACGGATGGCAATTTATGCGTGAACAACGCAGCCGCTTTACGCAACCATTAACGGCTTACAATATAGGCGCGAAGGATTTCACCTGCTGAAAGAATATGTTTCACAGTATATGCCCGAGCCTCCTGTGGATTATTTTGCTGGCAGGCCATCAGGATCTGCTGATGCTCATCCTGGAATTTCAGCGTATCCGACAGCAGTCTGTTCTGAAAAAGCTCATATCTTTCAATCTGCTCGCGCAATTCACCGATCATCTTCAACAGGCGCTGATTGTTACACTTCCGATACAGCAGTTCATGAAACTCGCGGTTATACCTCCCCTGCAGCTCGGGTTCAGAAGCGCTACTCAGCAGCTGATGCACCAGCTCTGCCCGGGCAAGCGTTTCCGGGTCCATATTCTCCAGGCTATGAAAAATGGCTTCACCTTCCAGGAGTGCCCGCAGCTGATAAATTTCATCGACATCTGCGGCCGTCAGCGTTTTCACCACCGCGCCACGATTTCTGAAAATCTCAACCAGACCTTCGCGCTCAAGCTGCTGTATCGCTTCTCTCATTGGGATACGGCTGACAGAAAACTGGCAGGCCAGGTCGCGCTCCACAAGCCGGTCGCCATCTCGCAATGCCCCCTTGTTGATTAAGATTTTTAACTCACTGGCAAGGATATCGGCGGTCGAACGGGTAGCAGCGTTCATTTGGCTCTCTTTACATCATTCACAAATGGTATACCATTATACCATTCGAGCCAACGTCATGACAACCTTGCGATTCTACCTGCGGCTTCGTTCAGGCAATGCAACTGGACGATACCGCAGTGAAGAAATTCATCCCTCTACAGAGAAAGGCAAACCAATGGAACATGCTTATACCAGTCATATCACATGGACCGGCAATCAGGGCACGGGTACCTCGGGTTACAAGGCTTATGCCCGGACCTGGGATATCGCGGTAAAGGGAAAAGAACCCATTCATTGTTCAAATGATCCATTACTGGGCGGCGATCCCGGCAAAATGAACCCGGAAGATCTCCTGCTCTCTTCTCTCTCTGCCTGTCACATGCTGTGGTACTTACATCTGGCCTCAGATGCCGGCATTACGGTCATGGAATATCAGGACTCGCCGGTGGCAACGGGTGAAGTATTAAAAGGGGGCGCGGGTCGCTTTATTTCTGCTACCCTCCGGCCGAAAATCACCGTATTAACAGGTACCGATCTCGACGCCGCCGCGGCCCTTCATCAGCAGATCCATCACGTCTGTTTTATCGCCCGATCGGTCAATTTCCCGGTCAGCTACCAGCCTGAATTTATTATCTTTAACGCAGAGTAACTCGTTTCTGGCGCGATCATCCGGTGCGCAGGAAATGTGGCTGGGGTATCCAACCTCAGCCACACTTCGCTGCACGCCGAAGCATCCTGCTCTGGTCGTCATTAGACTGCACGGACATTCACCACGGAGCAGACTTATGATTGCAGTACTTTTTGAGGCCGACGCCTTACCGGAAGCACAGGAAAGATATCTTCAGCTGGCGGCCGGGCTGACGCCTTTGCTTTCAGACACGCCGGGGTTTATTGCCATCGAGCGTTTTCAGAGCCTGAATTCGCCCGGCAAAATCCTTTCGCTATCCTGGTGGGAAGATGAAGCATCGGTGGCCAACTGGCAGCAAAATGAGCGGCATCTGGCTGCCCAGCGCGAAGGCAAAGCATCGATTTTTTCATACTACAGAATACGCGTTGCCCGCGTGTTCCGGGATTACTCATCGGATCGGGGAGCACAGCCAGATGTATGATATTCACATCATTCTCAGCAACACGCCGGGCTCGCTTGGCGCAATGGGTATAGCGCTGGGCAACAACGGTGTGGGCCTCGAAGGTGGTGGGGTATTCACCACGCCTGATGCCGGACATGCGCATTTTCTGGTGGAGGACGGTGAGACAGCCCGCAGGGTGCTGACCGAGGCCGGCTTTACGGTCAGCGATGTATGCCGTCCTCTGATACGTAAGTTACCCCAGGAACGCCCCGGGGAACTGGGAGACATTGCCGACACCCTTGCCCGCAACGGTATTAATATTCTGGTACAGTACAGCGACCACCGTAACCGGCTCATTCTTCTTACCGATGATGACACCCGGGCAGCGGAAGTGACCAAAAAATGGGCCATACTTTCTGAATGAATCTCCTGAAAACGCAGCAAGACAGTGAGCCAGAGGCGGCACTGGAAACCGCGATGGCGATGGTGGCCTCCGCCCTCTCTGACCCGTCAAGGGTCAGTATTCTCTGCGCGCTGATGGATGGGCGCGCATGGACGGCAACCGAACTCAGTACGGTTGCCGAGGTGTCTGCCTCCACCACCAGCGGGCATCTTGCCCGACTGCTCAGCAACGGGCTGGTGGTGTGTCTCGCGCAGGGGCGTCACCGCTATTACCGCCTGGCGGGCGCGCATATCGCCGCGCTACTGGAAAACCTGATGGGCGTCTCAATGCAGTCGCATAAGGCGCTGGCCACCAGCACGCCGGTGACACTTCGCTACGCTCGCACCTGCTACGACCATCTGGCGGGCGAACTGGCGGTGAAGATTTATGAGTTTATGCTGCGGGAAAAATGGCTGGCGGCCGATGGGCAGTCCCTGACGTCAGCCGGTAAAACCCAGCTTGAAAGCCTGGGCGCGGTACTTAACGCTCGCCCGCGACGTAAGCCTTGTTGCCCCTGTCTTGACTGGAGCGAAAGACGTTTTCATCTGGGAGGCGACGCCGGTTCGGCGGTGATGGCGCTGTTTGAGCAGAAAGGATGGATAACCCGCGCGCCGGGATATCGGGAAGTGCAAGTGACGGATAGCGGCAGAGCGGCGCTGTCCCGGCTGTTTAATCTGAAGGTGGGTGGATAGCCTGAGTTTAGGCTACATCACATTTTCGCCGAACGGCACCGGTTTAAGCCGGTCGGGCCATCAGTAAGACCCCTGGCGTTCAATCCATACCCACTTGCGATCTCGCGGTAAACTGAGCTAGCCCTGTTGTAAGCGCATGGCTTTGATGGACATTGTGTTGCGGGAAATCGACCATGGTACCGCGCAGCGAGCGTCCGGCAAAATAACGGCCTGAATGCGATAAAAAAACGGGAGCCCATCGGCTCCCGCTTTTACTTAATCCACTAACGGGATTACATGTTCGCGATAATCGCGTCGCCAAACTCTGAACATTTCAGCAGCTTAGCGCCTTCCATCAGACGTTCGAAGTCATAGGTCACGGTCTTGGCGGCGATAGCGCCTTCCATGCCTTTAACGATCAGGTCTGCGGCTTCGAACCACTGCATGTGGCGCAGCAGTAGTTAACCAGTAACATCATTACTTATTGATTTAAAAAGAATAAAAGGTATTTTTGATACGTGGTTAATGTTTTTAGTCTAAGCCCTAACCTATTGAAATTCATTAGTATATTTTCAGTTTTGATAACCGGCTTTGAGTCTTTCTGCTCATCTGGATAGTGAATTATTAGCCAATAATACTCACTCCCTGTGAGTCGGGTTAAATATTTCCGGTGTTATAACTCATGATTTGAAAAGAAAATAAAAAAGCCTCGGAGTCCGAGGCTTGCATTAGAACCAGCAGCGCCATTATATTATTTAATTACTACCTACCAAGTAATGATTGCTCTTTTCCAAACCATCTTCCCTTTTTTTTCTTCTTTTATATGCAGAATCCTTTTCATAATAAAATATAAAAGAAGAGAAAACGCTATGATAGCAATATATGTCCCGATGCCGAAAGACACCAGAAACACAACCAAGATCCCAAAGAGCGCTACCAGTAAAGATGTGCAGATAGATATCAAATTAATTGTCTTGCGTGCATCTCTTGATACATAACCTTTAATCTTAAATGCATGGCAACTGTGGCAGTGGTCCTCATTAATTAAAATTGCACCACAAAATGGACATTTATCATCTTTTGTTGTCATTTATTTTAAATCTCAACATAATAGTAATCACTCATCCACAACCTTCCCTGGCAAGCGCAATCAACAACAGAATGTACTTTATTTTTTTGTTCTATTGTCTCAACTCCCTCAACAATCACGAAATTGCAGTATGATTTTATTTTATTTATTATTTTAAAGAATTCGCTCTCACTCTGTATTCCCCAGAAGTAATCTTTATCAATTTTTATACATTCAAAATTAAACATATCTATAAGTGTTAAGCTTGTTAAGCCACTCCCAAAATCATCCAGCCATACTGGACACAATTTTGAAAGACACTTTAAGTCAACCATACAGCATTTAGTATTGAATTCATGAAAATGCTCGTTAATCTCAAAAGCAATGTTTTTTTGGTTTTTTAAGTAATCACCAATATATTTATCGTTCAAAATACAATCGCTAATAAGACTGTCAACATTCAACGAAACTGGCTTGAACTTCAATTCTGATGCATCAAGCTTTTCAATTGTCAATATCTGTTTCTTAAACACATCGATTTTTTCTTTATCGCTTAATGAAGTGAAACAAAAACCACTTTCATTAGCAAGATAATCATTGCAGTCCTTTTTTTTAACATTTTTCGTGAGAATTTCCCAAGAATGAATAGAACCATCTTTTTTAAAAGATGGTTCTAAAACAAATCTACAGGAATCTATTTCCATATTGTTCTTTATCATTAAAAAAACACCGGAACTAGGAATAATCCTAATCGTGTCATATTTAGAAATCAAAGGAAAATAGTTTAAAATGATCGATAACGATCGAACAATAGGCGAAACCTATCACATTTCTTAAATTGATCGATTATTCAAATCAAATGACTTAAAAGGGAAAAAAAAGAAACATGATTTCAATATAAATTTGAATAAAATCATATTGTTATGGAGTGACAATACATTAGTGGCATGTATCAAACGTTAGTTGAGAGGGGTCTGTGGTTCCGAGGAAATTTATCCGTATTGGCAATGCCGATAATAAACTATCTTAAAAATTTATATGTATAAAATCATGAGAAAAGAAATCATTTCATCTTCAATTATTCGGCATGCAATACCCATTCTTCCCGTTACGTTTAACTTCATATAGCATTTCATCAGCCTCTTTGATCCACTCGATGATTGATTCTTTATTTTCTGCACAAGAAATACCGATACTGACAGTACAGTAAATATCGTTGTGAGAAGGTAATGAAAGATCTTTAATTTTTTTCTGAATTATATGAACCATAGCTATAACAAGCTTGCTATTACTATTATTAACAATAATAGCCAACTCATCGCCACCAAATCTTGCTGGTACGTCCTTCTCGCCAGCACACTCTCGTAATATTGTTGATATACGAGATAACACCGCATCACCTACTTCATGGCCATAGGTATCATTAATTTTTTTAAAATTATCAACATCAATGAGCATAAGATAAGAATGAATTCTCTTTTTACGCGTTGCACGAAAAGCACTTTCCATTTTTTGCTCAAAAAAACGGCGATTTGGTAGATCTAAGCCAGGATCCATCAGAGCCTGTTTTTCCAGTAACTCCCTTCTTTTCCTCAACTTTATAGATAAGTGCCTTGAAACAATACTCAGTACTATGGGATAACAGGTCGCCAAGGGTAAAGAAAGCAATACCGTTCGGGTACTGAATTCTATCGTATATCTGAAATCATTTACTAACCAAACTGTCAGGAAACTAATCATCATCCACATTAATGCTGGTTTTAAAATTTTCCATCCACCAGCAGCATAGCGATCAGCTATTTGAACTGAGATTATGAATAATGATGGAATTGGACTAACTTGCATTACGGCTATCCAGATTCCAGCCCAGAATGAATCAAGTATCATATTCTTCTTTTCAGTACTCAGCATATCCTTCGACATCATGCTTGCAAGATAAGCAACCGATGGCCAGATGAGTGCATTCAGAATTAACAAGGCTGTTGTTATTTTTTGATGTGACTGTTCCTGGAGGACTGAATATATAGGAAGAAAGCAAAGAACGACACCAATCTGACGTAAAAAATATACTCGCTTAATGAACGATGAATTTCTATCAGATATGTATTTTTCATCCGGGAAATTTGTTAACATAGAAAGCCTATTATAAATCACTAAGAGCCGCCATCACTTTAACCCACTAAATAACAAGATAAAACCGCCCTGCATTACAAAGTTATAACACGGATGTGAAAATTACAAGATTGCACTTCAATTAATGATAAACGTATCAATAATAACATTTGGTATCCATTTCTTTGAATCCATTCACACGATTTATATCTGATGCTTAGTAATACTTTAGGGTTATATTCTTAAAAATGAATCTCCAGTGGAGTTTAGAGCTACTGCATTATTAATTTTGGTAGGCTATTAAAAAATAATACAACATCTGACCAGTAAAACTTTACTTGAACTTACTTATCGTTTACTGCAAATTGTTCTGTGATGTACACAGCAATTAATGTCGTTTCAGTTGCCCCCGGCAAGTGCCTCCGGGGGATTTTTTATGTTCCTCAACTTTCTAGTGCGTCAACTCGCCTAATCAAATCCTGTACCACGGTCACCAAATCGGCAATGATTGCCGTGTAATCCACATTCATCACCCTGAATTTTTCACCATCGATCTCCTGCTCGATGCCGAGGAAGGTATACAAGTCGTCAACTTTTTCAGCCTGCTGGGCGATAAAGCCACGCCTCCGGCGCGTTTCGCCTTTCATATTGAACTCGCATACTCCCAGCGAGTTAATGCGCCGGGAGGCCCCTTCTTGAGGCTCCATGAACGCATCTTTCAGCCGGACATCTGAGCCGGTGGTCAGGACGTCACCCTTACCGGTGGAGATCGTGCCGCCAGCCCGGAAAATCCATGCATCGGTTCGCCCGAATCCGTCAGCGT